>Ga0233424_10001737_pt1 | contig 17651 bp, 16 predicted proteins | sample Watercolumn_Towu_FD_181011 | JGI IMG/M metagenome (GOLD analysis project Ga0233424, IMG submission 181011) | Freshwater microbial communities from Lake Towuti, South Sulawesi, Indonesia - Watercolumn_Towuti2014_125_MG | ecosystem: Environmental > Aquatic > Freshwater > Lake | place: Indonesia...
GCGACGCAGTGGATTGGCAAATTACCCGCGCGCGGCCTTGGCGAGTGCGATTTCGTCTGCGGCAGCGCGCACAAGTTCGGCGGGCCGAAAGGCGTCGGCTTCCTCAAGTGCCCCGAGAAGGGACGCGTGCATCCGCTGTTCTTCGGCGGGCCGCAGGAAGAGCGACGTCGTGCGGGCACTGAAAATGTGCCTGGGGTGCTGGCGATGGTCGCGGCACTCGAAGTGAGAGAATGCGGAATGCGGAATGCGGAATGCGGAATGAACACGGCTCGTGACGAGTTTGAGCGGAAGTTGTTCGCCGAACTCCCCGGCTGCGAAATCGTCGGCGCGAGGTCACCGCGGCTCTGGAACACCGTTTCCGCGCTGATGCCCGAGCGCGGTTGCCAGTCGCGCTGGGTGGTGAAGCTAGACAAGGCGGGCTTCGCCGTCTCGACCGGTTCCGCGTGTGCGAGCGGCAAGGAAGAGCCCAGCCACGTGCTCACCGCGATGGGTTTCAGCGCGGCGGACGCAGGCCGTGTGTTGCGCTTCAGCAGCGGTTGGGAGACCACCGCAGAGGATTGGAGCGCGCTCGCGGGAGCGGCGATTCACATCGGCCGCGCTGCACTCCGGCCGGCGAAGCGGTGAGTTTCGGGCTGGTTTTTCCGGCCTTTCCCGTTGCACGACGCGATTCGCGCGGGCGACCCGAAACACGTTGACGCTCCCATGACCCCTGCCTAGATTGCCCGCGACTTTTTTGCGGCTGAACGGGAAGGAACACTTTTTCATGAGCACACCGGCACCGGCTTCCAAGGGACTCGAGGGCATTGTCGCGGCACACACACGGCTCAGCGACGTGCGCGGCGACATCGGCCAGCTCATCTATTGCGGCTACGACATCAACGAACTCGCGGGCAAAGTCACCTACGAGGAGGTCGTCCATCTGCTGCACCACGGGCACTTGCCCAATGCCGCCGAACTTGCCGACCTCAAGGGCGCCCTCGCCGCCTATCGCGAGATTCCCAAGGGCGTGCTCGACATCATCAAGAAGTTTCCCAAGACCACGCCGCCGATGCACGCGCTGCGCACGGCGGTCTCGGCGCTCGGCTGCTTCGACACTACCTGCGACGACGACACGATGGACGCCCAGCGCCGCAAGGCCCGCCGGCTCATCGCACAGATTCCGGTCGTCACCGCCTACTTTCACCGCGCGCGGCAGAAGAAGGAGCTGGTTCCGCCCGACGCGTCACTTGGCGAGGCGGCTAACTTCCTCTGGATGATCAACGGCACGAAGCCGACCAAGGAGATGGAGGCCACGATGGACGTGTGCTACGTGCTGCACGCGGACCACGGGATGAATGCCTCCACGTTCGCCGCGCGCGTGACCATCGCCACGCTCAGCGACATGTATTCGGCCATCACGTCGGCCATCGGCACGCTGAAGGGCCCGCTGCACGGTGGCGCGAATGAGGGCGTCATCAAGATGCTTCAGGAAATTGGCGACGCGGACAAGGTGGACGCGTGGGTGGCCGACGCGCTGGCGCAGAAGAAAAAGATCATGGGCATCGGCCACCGCGTTTACAAAGTGCTCGATCCTCGCGCGCCGCATCTCAAGAAGATGGCGCAGCTTCTGAGCACTCAGCTCGGCGAGCCGAAGTGGATCCAGATGTCCGAACGCATCGCCGCGCTGATGCTCGAGAAGAAGAAACTCCACGCGAACGTGGATTTCTACAGCGCCACTGTTTACTACTCGCTCGGCATCCCGACCGATTTGTTCACGCCCATCTTCGCCATCGCGCGCACGAGCGGCTGGACGGCGCACGTGCTCGAGCAACTCGCCGACAACCGGCTCATCCGTCCGCAGTCCGTTTACACCGGGCCGGTCGGGTTGAAGGTCGTGCCCGTCGCGCAGCGCTGACATCCACTGAAGCACCGGCGGCCGGTCCACAAGTCCGTCCAGTTCGCTGACGGCGAAAGTCACTTCTCGACATGAACATCCACGAATACCAAGCCAAGCAACTGCTCAAGCAATACGGCGTCGCCGTCCCCGATGGCGACGTGTGCAAAACACCCGGCGAAGCCTTCGCCGCCGCCGAGAAACTCGTCGCCGCCGGGCACAAGATGCTCGTGGTGAAGTCGCAGATTCACGCCGGTGGCCGCGGCAAGGGCACCTTCAAGAGCGGCTTCAAGGGCGGCGTGAAACTCTGCAAGACCGCCGCCGAGGCGAAGGACCTTGCCACCGCGATGCTCGGCAACGTCCTCGTCACCAAGCAGACCGGTCCCGACGGCCGCCTCGTCAGCACGCTGCTCGTCGCGGGCGCGCCCAACATCAAGAAGGAGCTTTACCTCGCCGTGCTCCTCGACCGCGCCACGAGCCGCCCGCTCATCATGGCCAGCACCGAGGGCGGCGTGGACATCGAGGAAGTCGCCGAGAAGACGCCCGAGAAAATCGTGAAGGAACACGTGGACCCCGGCATGGGCTTCCAAGCCTGGCAGGGCCGCAAAATCGCCGCTGCGCTCGGCCTCAAGGGCGACCTCGCCGGCCAATGCGCCAAGCTGCTCGCTGGCGTTTACAAGACCTGGTGGGAAGCCGACGCCTCGATGGTTGAAATCAACCCGCTCTGCATCATCGAAGGCACCGACGGCAAAGACCAACTCGTCGCCGTGGACGCCAAAATCGGCCTCGATGACAACGCCCTCTACCGCCACAAGGACATCCAGGCCATGCGCGACCTCGCCGAGGAATCGCCGCTGGAAATCGAGGCCAGCAAGTTCAACCTGAACTACATCAAGCTCGACGGCTCCATCGCCTGCCTCGTCAACGGCGCGGGCCTCGCGATGGCCACCATGGACATCATCCAGCACTACGGAGCCAGCCCCGCGAACTTCCTCGACGTCGGCGGCGGCGCGAGCAAAGACCAAGTCACGGCCGCCTTCAAAATCATCCTCAGCGACCCGTCGGTGAAGGCCATCTTCGTGAACATCTTCGGCGGCATCATGGACTGCAACGTCATCGCCACCGGCATCGTCGCGGCGGTGAAGGAAACCGGCCTCACCCTCCCGCTCGTCGTCCGCCTCGAAGGCAACAACGTCGCCGCCGGCAAGAAGACCCTCGCCGAAAGCGGCCTCACCCTCATCACCGGCGACTCGATGGCCGATGCTGCCCAAAAGGTTGTCAAGACCGTGGCGAAATAGTCCAACCTCAACGCACTTTTCTCATGGCCATCCTCGTCACCCCTCAAACCAAACTCCTCGTCCAGGGCATCACCGGTGAATTCGGTGCGCGCCACGCCAAGCTCTCCCTCGACTACGGCACGCAACTCGTCGCCGGCGTCACGCCCGGCAAGGGCGGGCAGTCATTCGAGCACGGCGGCCACAAGGTGCCCATCTTCGACACCGTGGCCGATGCCGTGAAGCAGACCGGCGCAACCGCCAGCGCCGTCTTCGTCCCGCCGCCCTTCGCCGCCGACGCGATCCTCGAAGGTGTGGACGCCGGCCTCGACCTCGTCGTCGCCATCACCGAGGGCATTCCCGTCCGCGACATGGTGCGCGCGAAGCAGGCGATGACCGGCAGCAAGACGCGTCTCATCGGCCCGAACTGTCCCGGCATCGTCACGCCCGGCACGGGCAAGGATTCGCACGGCGGCTGCCGCATCGGCATCGCGCCCGGCTACATCCACAAGAAGGGGAACATCGGCGTCGTCTCCCGCTCTGGCACGCTCACTTACGAAGCGGTCTGGCAGTTCACCTCGCGCGGCGTTGGTCAGAGCACCTGCGTCGGCATCGGCGGCGACCCGGTCAACGGCACCTCGCACCTTGATGTGATCAAGCTTTTCATGGCCGACCCGGAAACGAAGGGCATCATCATGATCGGTGAAATCGGCGGCAGCGCCGAGGAAGAGGCCGCCGAGTGGATTGCGAAGAACGGCACCAAGCCCGTGGCCGGCTTCATCGCGGGCGCGACGGCTCCTCCCGGACGCCGCATGGGGCACGCGGGCGCGATTGTCAGCGGTGGAAAAGGCACGGCGGAAGCGAAGATCGCCGCGTTCAAAGCCGCCGGCATCGGCATCGCCGCCACGCCCAGCGACATGGCGGACACGCTGTTGAAGATGATGTGACCCGGAGTGGACGGGAATTGCGGTCCGTTCATCGCGTGACACGGTTGCCAGCGTTTGCTTTCATCCGCGCGTGTCCTTGCTGGAGATCAACGGGCTGAAGAAGTCTTTCGTCACGCCGGATGGCGCGCCGCATCTAGTTGTAGATGTTCCGGCATTCTCGCTGGAGGCGCGAAGCCAGCTCGCGTTGCGAGGGGAGAGCGGCTCCGGCAAGACCACGCTGCTCAACCTCATCTCGGGCATCCTCGCGCCGGACGCCGGCAGCATCCGGTTGAACGGTGCGGACATGGCGGCGCTCGGCGAGCGCGAGCGCGACCGGCTGCGCGCGACTTCCATCGGCTACATTTTCCAGACGTTCAACCTGCTGCAGGGCTGGTCAGCGCTCGAAAACGTCCTGTTGGGGATGACCTTCGGGCACGGCGCGGATCCCGGATTTGCGGAATCGCTGCTGCGGCGCGTCGCCCTCGGCGAGAAGTTGCGCCACCGTCCGCCCCAGCTCTCCACCGGACAGCAGCAGCGCGTCGCCGTGGCGCGCGCCCTCGCCAACCGCCCCAAGCTCGTGCTCGCCGACGAGCCCACGGGCAATCTCGACGCCGCCAATGCGCGCGACGCGCTCCAGCTCATCCGCGACATCTGCCACGAGAGCGGCGCGGCGTTGTTGCTTGTCAGCCACGACCGCGATGTGCTCGCGCAATTCGAGCAGGTCGCGGAACTCGCCACCCTGAACCGCGCCGCATGACAATTCTCCACATCGTCCTTCGCAGCCTGCGCCAGCACGCGCTCTCGACGGGCATCACCGCGGCGTCCATCGCGCTCGCGGGCGGGCTCGTGCTGGCGGTCTGGACGGTGAAGGACCAGGCGCGCGCGGCCTTCACGCAGATGCAGTCGGGCTTCGACGCCGTGCTCGGCGCGCGCGGCGCGCAACTCCAGCTCACGCTCAACGCCATCTTCCACCTCGAAGCGTCGCCGGGGAATCTCGCGTGGATCGATTACCTGCAAATCAAAACGAACCCCGCGGTCGCCGTCGCGCTGCCCATTTCCGTCGGTGACAACTATCAAGGCTGGCGGCTGGTCGGCACGCTAACGAATTTCTTCACGGAGGTCGAATACGCGCACGGCCGGAAGTATCGGGTCGCGCAGGGCGGGCCGTTTCTCGCGGGCCACATGGAGGCGGTCGTGGGCAGTTTCGCGGCGCGCAAGCTCGGCCTCAAGGTGGGCGACACGTTTCATCCGTATCACGGGCTGATCTTTGACGAGAAGCAGCAGCACGCCGAGACCTACGTGGTCACGGGAATTCTTGAGCCGTCGAACACGCCCGCCGACCGCGTGATCTGGATTCCGCTCGAGGGCATCCAGAATATGAAAGGCCACGACGCAAAGGCGGCCGCGGACATCAGCGCCGTGCTGGTGAAGCTGCGCGCCGCCGCGGCGGGAAGGCAGCTCGACTTGCTCTACAACAAGCAGGGCACGCGGCTCACGTTTGCGTGGCCGGTCGCAGCCGTGATGGCGCAGCTCTTCGACAAGATCGCGTGGTTCGACCGCGTGCTGGAACTCGTCGCCGTGCTGGTCGCGCTGGTGGCCACGGGCTCGGTTCTCGCGAGCATTTACAACTCGATGAACGAGCGGCGGCGCGACATCGCCATCCTGCGCGCCCTCGGCGCGCCTGCGCGGACGATCTTCTGCTCGGTCGTCCTCGAATCCGCGGCGATTGCACTCATCGGGATGACCGTGGCATTCGTCGTCTATGCTGGCGTGGTGGCAGGCGTCGCGGCGGTGATGCGCGCGCAGACTGGCGTGGTGCTGGAACCGCTCGCGTGGCACCCTGTCCTCGTGCTGGCTCCCGTCGCGATGATCGGCTTCAGCGCCCTTGCGGGCGTGGTGCCGGCGGTGAAAGCCTATCGCACGCCCGTCGCCGACAACCTGGTGCCGATGTCATGAAACACCACGCCTCTATCCGACTGTTCGCCGCCCTGTTCGCCGCGTGCCTTGCCATGTCGCTCGGAGCGTGCAGGAAATCCAACGGCCACGGCCACGCCTCGCACCATCACGAGCCGCCGCACGGCGGGACGGTGATCGAGTTCGGCGACGAGGAGGCGTTCTTCGAGTTTGTGCACGATGCCGGCGCGGGCCGACTGCAATGCTACGTGCTCGCGCCGCACATGGACGGGTTCATCCGGTTGGCCGCGACGTCGTTCGAACTGACCGCGACGGTGGACGGCCGCGCGGAGGTGCTCGTCTTCAAGGCCGTGGCCAACGCCGCGACGGGCGAGACGGTGGGCGATACCGCACAATTCGAGGCGCAGGCCGACTGGCTGAAGACCGCCAAGCGCTTCGATGCGGTGTTGAAAGACGTCAGCATCCGCGGTAGGAATCACCAAGCTGTTCCTTTCCGCTTCCCCGAGGGCAACTACCCGCGGAAGGCCGGCAACTGAAGCGACGACCATGAACACACGATTCGCCCTTACACCCGCGCTCGCCGCGGCTGTCGCGGCTGGCCTCGCCGCCGGCTGCGGCCTCGGCGTGCAAAAGTCCGAAACCATCCCGCCGCCCGCCGTGCGTGGCGCAGCGATTCAAAAGCTCGAACCCGCGACGGCCTTGCCGATGGCATCGGTCGCGCCGGCCACGGTGCCGACCAACGCGCCGGCCTCGACAGCCGCCGCGGGAGAACCGGCGGAGATGATTGGCGAGTTTCAAATCGTGGGCTTCGACAAGCTCGCCGCGTTCAACTACGACATCCCCGACGAATCTCCGGCCGCGCGCGCAGCGGCTGCCGTCGGCGAGGGCGAGGCGAAAAACCAGATTCCTGCGGGCGTGCGCGCGCTCAATGGGAAGAAGGTCGCGCTGAAGGGCTTCATGCTGCCGCTCAAGGTCGAGGGCGGGCTCATTACGGAGTTGCTCATCATGCGCGATCAATCCGCGTGCTGCTACGGCGCCACTCCCAAACTCAACGAATGGGTCAGCGTGAAGATGACGGGCAAGGGCGTGAAGCCGGTGATGGACGTGCCCATCACGCTTTTCGGCAAGCTGCAGGTGGGCGAGATGCGCGAGAACGGCTACCTCGTGGGCATCTACGCGATGGACGGAGAGAAGATGGGCGGGCCGGTGGATTTGTAGCGGACCGGGGCAACGTCCAACTTCCAACGTTCAACTTCGAACGTCGAAGTTTCGGAAGTTCGCCCATCGCTGGACGTCGAGCTGGGGTCGTTATGCAGCAGCACACTCACACCATGATCAGAATTCTTGCCTTCGTCTTTTGCCTTTCCGGCTTTGTATGGATTGGAGTCGGCAATCTTCAGTGCGGGCACTCCATCCGAACCACGCTTAGAGACGCATACGCGGACATGGAGCGTGTCGCACCCGGCTCAGCTGGAGATGCTGGCAAGGTTCTCAATTCATATTACGAATCAGTTTATCACAACCTGCCACCTACGGTCTTGCCAGCATCGATGCTCATGCTGGGCGCTACCATTCTTCTCTTTGTTAGCAAGCGAAAGGCCGCCTAACGAATCGCATCGGCAAACCCGGTCATTCCGCCCGGTTGCAATCCACGCGTCCCGAGTGCCGGGTCGCTGAGTTCGGGACGATTCACCTCTTTGCAGGCGAACTCACTTGATGAACTCAATCGCCCACGGGTAACCGCATTCCTTCCCGTCGTTGGCCTTGATGCCATTGATGACGCCGAGTGTGAGACCGCCGAACCAAACCACCATCCCGACGGGGATCATCACCCAGCCGATGCACAGCACCCACAACGCCAGCGCGAGCACGGCGCAGGCAATCAACGCGAGCGACACCGTGATTTGAAAGTTCACCGCGGCCTTGCCGTGGGCGTCGGTGGACGGGATTTCGTTGCGCTTGATCTGCCACACGATGAGCGGACCGAGGATGTGTCCGAACGGCACCACCAATCCCGCGAGGCAGGTGAGGTGGCAGAGCATGTGCCAGGTGCGCGCGTTCGGGTCGGTGGAGGGCGGGAGCGCTGGAGGCGGTGTCATTGTGCTGAGAGGTTCGCCGTTGCACAACCCACGCGCGAGCCAGTGGCAACGTGGTTGTTCGCACCGCGCATTCGCAGGGCGCTTTCCTTCGCGGCATGGCCCGTTATTCTCGGTGCATGAAAGCAACCCGTTTCCTCGCCGTCGCCGGCGGTTTCGCGCTGGCGGTTTCGTTCCTCATCGCCGCCGATGCACTTGCCATGAAGAAATGGCAGAAGGGCAAGGGTTGGGGCTGGGTGTGGGGCAAGGAGGACGAAGTCGGCGCGCTCAACGAGATGACCGACGCCTCGCGCCTTGCGGCGTTACGGCTCGTGACGCGCGGGAAGACCTACGACCTCGGCGTGCTGTATGACCGCACGAGCTACAAGTGGCCGGGACACAGTCCCGGCGAAATCATCAGCTTCCGCACTCCCGAGGGCGTGAAGCGCCAGGGCGACCTGCCGTTCGTCGGGCCGGACCCGAGCAAGACCGGCTGGCACAGTTGCGCGCTGTTCATCAACGACAACGTGGCAACGCAGATTGACGGCCTTGGCCACGCGACGATGGGCGACGACGACCACTGGTATAACGGCTTCCGCGAACGCGATTGGGGCGGCAACTGGGGCCAGCGCAAGTGCGACGCCTCGACCATCCCGCCCATCGTCGCGCGCGGTGTGCTCGTGGATGTCGCCGGCGCGAAGGGCGTGGACGCGCTGCCGGCGAACACCATCATCACCGTGGCGGACATCGAGGCGGCGCTGAAGAAACAGGGCACGGTGCTCAAGCCCGGCGACGTCGTGCTCCTCCGCACCGGCACGCTGCGTTACTGGGGCGAGGCCGGCGCGGACCACAAGAAGATTGCCGAGCACGATTCCGCCGGCATCAACCTCGAGACGGCCAAGTGGCTTGTGGAGCAGAACGGCGCGATGATGATCGGTTCGGACACGAGCGGCCTCGAATACGGCCCGACCGAGGCGGACACGGCGGCGTTTCGCGCGAGATACAAGTCGTTCATGCCCGTGCACAACTACCTGCTCATCGAGCAGGGCGTGCACATCGCGGAGTTTCACTACCTCGAGGAGCTCGCCCGCGAGAAGGTTTACGAATTCGCCTACTTCTGTGCAGTGAACAAAATCAGGGGCACGGCGGCGGGCTTCACGCTGCGGCCGGTGGCGATGAAGTAGGCAGGTCAACCACGGAAGACACGGAACACACGAAGACGAAATGACCCGCAGGGCGCGCGGTCGAATTTGCGGCAAGGCCGCAGTTCTTTCGCTCCGTTCCGTGTTTTCCGCGTTTTCCGTGGTTCAAGCTGGGAACTCCGCGCGCTCCCATCCGCGGCCTTCGTAGCCGAAGGCGAACACATCCGGATGCAGCATCTCCGCCAGGATTTCCATCGAGTTCACCAGGCGCGGACCGGGGCGGTTGAAGAATTGGCTGCCGTCCGCGAAGAACACGCGTCCCGACTTCACGGCGCGCAGTTCCTTCCAGCCGGAGCGAGCCGCGAGCGCGGGCAACTCGCGCCGCGTCCGCGCGGTGTCGAACCCGCACGGCATGAGCACGAGCACGTCCGGGTTGCGCGCGACCAGGTCCTCCCACTTCATCCACGGCGAGTGCTTGCCCGCCTCGCCAAACAGGTTCCTGCCGCCCGCGAACTCGACCAGTTCCGGAATCCAATTGCCCGCGGCCATCAGCGGGTCGAGCCACTCGATGCACGCGACCGCCGGGCGGTTCGTCATCAATGTGGTCTTCATGAGAATGTCCACGCAACGGTTCTTGAGGGCGCGGACCATTTCCTTCCCCCGCTCCTCGACGCCGAGCGCGGACGACACGGTGGCCATGTCCGCCCAGACTTCGGCGAGTCGCGCGGGAGAGAGTGCGAGGATTCGCGGCGCGACGAGCAGCTTGCGGGCGACGCGCTCGACATCGGGCAGGCTCACGGCGCAAACGGCGCACTGCCCCTGCGTGAGAATGAGGTCGGGATTGAGGTCGCGGATGAGCGCATGGTTGAGTTTGAAGAGCGCCCCCGCATCCTTGTTGAACTGCTCGGTGACCTGCCGGTGGATGTCGCCGCTGACACCGGAGGCCTCGTAACGCGGCGCAGTGCAGGCGGGCAGTGTGCGGACTTCCGGCGGGAAATCGCACTCGTGCGACCGGCCGACGAGCCGCTTGCGCGCGCCGAGTGCGCACACGATTTCCGTGACAGCGGGCAGGAGCGAGAGGATGCGGGCGGGCACGGGCGACAGCGAAATTCCAATCGCGCGCGGAGGCAATGTCCAATTTGCGGCTTTGCCGATTTCATGCGCGCGCTTCTTGCGCCGGGCTTGCGCCCGGCACCGGCTCTGCCAGACTCCGCCGCCATGTTCACCGTCCGCCCGGCTGTGCGCGGGGATTGCGCGGGCATCCTCGAGATTTACAACGACGCCGTCCTCAAGACGACTGCGACCTACGACTACGACGTTTCCACGCTGGCGCAGCGGGAGGCGTGGTTCGACGACCATGCGGCCACCGATTACCCGGTGTTCGTGGCGGTGGACGACGCGGGCAGGGTCGTGGGCTGGAGCGCGCTGAACCGGTTTCGTGAGCGCGTCGGATACCGGTTCACGACGGAGAACTCAGTCTATGTCGCTGAGGCGGTGCGCGGGCGTGGCATCGGGCGGTTGCTCTTGCCGCCGCTCATCGAGGCGGCGCAGGCGCGCGGTTTGCGCGCCATTATCGCGGGGATTGACGCCGAGAACGACGTGAGCATCCGTCTGCACGCGAAGTTTGGCTTCGAGAAGGTCGCGCACCTGCGGCAGGTGGGCTTCAAGTTCGGCCGCTGGCTCGACGTGATCTACTTGGAGCGCCTCATGGCCCCAGGATGATGCGGTAGTAGCGGAAGCGGTCCGCCGCCATCGGCAACGAAACGCCGAAGCTCCCCCCGAACGCGGTGTGCGTGGACACGGTCGTCCAGGTCAGGAGGTTGGTCGAGGTTTCCAACCGGTAAACGGCGCCGGACGCGCCCGTGACGCCCATGTTGATCAGGCCGCCACCGAACGTCGGGTGCGCGAAGTTCGGGCGCACCTCGCTGAAGCGCGGCACGATGAAGGTCGCGTTCCCGTTCGCGCCCGCGAGGTTCACAAACTGGTTTGTCGCCGAGGCGAAGCCCATCGCGTTCAACGCGGAATTGTCGAGGCTCACCTGCCAGGTGCCGTCCACGACCTTCAGCGTGGTGTTGCCCGAGCCGTCCGTGATGGCGCAGGGCGCGACGTAGTTGGTGCCGTTGATGGTGGCACCCGCGAACGCGCGGAGGTTCGAAATGGCCGCGTTATTCGTCTGCCGCACTTGTGTCGAGATGGTCCGTGTGGAGAAAAGGGCCGAGAGCGAAATGTTGCTCTGATTCACGAAGTCCACGACGTTGAAGTCCTTCGAGAAGCTCACGAGGTTGCGGTTGCCCGCCTCGACACATTCGAGCGCGACATTCCACGCGCCGGCGTTGAGCCCGACGTTGAAGTAACCGTTGTCATCGGTGAACGGGTAAAACGTGGCGTTCCCCGGGCCAACCGGTGAGGGTTGCACCGCCAGCGCCATGCGCGCCAGCGGCGCGCCTCCGCTGTCGTAAACACGACCGCTCAGGTAGGCCGTGACCGGCCGCACGAAGAGGTTGACCTGCACGGCTTGGTTGGTGCCGACGGAGACGTTCGTCGAGACGCCGAAGAAGCCGAGGTTGCGCAGGTCGCCTTCGTCCGGCATGACGCCGACGTTCGAGCTGGCCGCCACGCCGAACGCGAAGTAGCCGTTGGTCGCCGTGGTCGTGCTGCTCTCCCGGCTCGAGTCCGAGGCGTGGATTTCCACGCGCGCGATGCCGTTGGATTGCGTGTCGCGCAGGAACCCAAACACCAGCGCGTTGGCCTTCGAGTAGGTGAAGTTGATGTTCGCGACGCTGCCCGTGGTCGTGTTGTAGTTCGTCTGCGACATCGAAAATGGCTTGACGTAACCCAGCACAGCCAGTCCGTCGCCCTCCGCGTAAACCCGCCACGAACCGGGTGTGACCGCCGCGCTGTAGTTGCCTGCGCTGTCCGTGAACGCGAGCGCGAAGGCGCCATTCGTGTCGCCGATGTCCACCTGCACGGCGGGCAGCCCCGCGCCGCTCGACGCGTCGCTGAGCCTGCCCGAGAGCGTCGGTCCGCCGGGAATCACGAACAGGTTCGCCACCACCGAGCCGTTGGTATTCAACGTCACCTCCTGTGGTGTGCCGGCCACGGCGCCCGCCTTGAACGCGACGACTTGATACTGCCCCACGGGAGCCTTGAGGGAGTAATTGCCGGATGCGTCGGCGTAGGTTCCTGCTGCCGGCTCGCCGTCCTGGTCGTTCGCGAGCAATGCCACTGCAGCGAACGCGCCATTGGTCACCACGCCCGTCACGGTTTGCGCGAACGGCGTCTGCGTCACCGTGAACGCCTGCGTGATGGACGCGAAGCGCGCCGTCGGGCTCGACAGCCGCACAAGGTAACCGCCGACAAAACTTTGGACCTCGGCCGCGCCGCGGAAATCGAACGTCTCGCGAATCGTCCCGTTGACCGTGAGGTCCTCGTCGCCGGGGACGTTCTCATTGCGCACGCCGCTGATGCTCGTCACCACGCCGTCGGTCAGGACGAAATACGATTACAGCAGGTCCCCGGCGTCCACCACGCCATTGGCGTTGGCGTCGCGGAATTTTTCGAGGATGACGGTTTCGCCGTTGAGCAACCCGCTGATGGTGATGCTCACCGACCCGGCGAACGTGTTGCTGATGCTGGACTGGCCAAGCGTGAGCATGACCTGTGCGTGGGAGTCCGGCACCCGGGCGGCGAGGATCACGAGGGCGAGTGCGATGGCGATGCGAATGGTCGGTTTCATGGCGAATGCGAGATGCGGCTAACCTTGGCCGGAGGCTTGCACGAACGAGATCAATTCGCGAGAAGAAAGTCCCGTGCCGCGAGAGCCGATATGACCCGAGAAACGCCCTGCATCCTCTCCATGAACCGGCGCTCCTGCCCCTTGGTTGATGGCCCCGAGGAACGTCCGGCATGCTCCCCATCGGACTACGCTGGCACGACGACCACTTTCCCGAGCACCGAGCGGTCGCGCAGCGCGGCAAAGGCTTTCCCTGTCTCGCCGAGCGGGAACGTGCGGTCAATCACGGCCATGAGCCGGCCTTCCGCAGCCCAGTCGAGCGTGGCACGAAGGTCGGCCTTGTTGCGGCCGTAGCTGCCGATGAACCGGTGCTGCTTCACGAAGAACGGCCACAAGTTCACCGGCACTTCGCGGCCTGCGGTCGCGCCGCATGTCACTACCGCTCCGCCGCGCGCGAGGCAATGGAAGGACTTGGCGAGCACCTCGCCGCCCACGTGCTCGACCACCACGTCCACGCCGCGGCGGTTCGTGAGGCTGCGAACCTCGGCGGGCCAGTCGGGATTCGTCGAGTCCACAGCGGACTCCGCGCCCAGTGAGAGGGCAAGCTCGCGCTTCGCGGCGGTTGAGCCCGTGGCGATGACACGCGCGCAGAGCTGCTTCGCAATCTGGATGGCCGCCGAGCCCACGCCGCTCGATGCGCCGATGACGAGCACGCAGTCGTCCGCGCGCACCTCGACGCGGTCCGTGAGCATGTGCATCGCCGTGCTCGCCGCGAGCGAGAGCGCCGCGCTCGTCTGGAACTCCACCGTCTCCGGCAGCGCCATCAGCGCGTGCGCGGGCACCCGCACGCGCTCGGCGAAACCTCCGTCGCACTCGACGCCGAGCAGCCGGCTCTTGAGGCAGTTGCTCTCCTCGCCGCGCAGGCAGAACTCGCACACGCCGCAGAACAGGTTCGATTGCACCGCCACGCGCTCGCCCGTGCGCCACTGGTCCACGTCGGCGCCGAGCGCAATGACTTCGCCGGCGACCTCGCAGCCTTGCGTTCGCGGCAACGAGATTGGAATGGGGAGCTGGCCGGCCTCGGTCCACAAGTCGAGCCGGTTCACGCCGCACGCGCGCACGCGCACGACGACCTCATCCGGGCCGGGCACGGGGTCGGGCACTTCGCGCAACTCCATCCGGCCCGGCGCGCCGTGGGCGAGGAGCTGGACGGCTTTCATGGTTGGAGACGGTGCGGATGCAGGCGCGTGTGAAGGCCGCGCTTACTTCGCCCGCTCGTTGAAGAGGATGCGCAGGTTCTTCGTTTGCCGGCCCGCGAGGATGAGGTCGGGCTTGCCGTCGCCGTTCAAGTCGGCGGCCTTCATGTCCTCGATCGCGACTTCCTCTGACGAGATCACGTCCGTGCGCCACTTTTTCGCCTCGGCGTCGAGCGGCGTGTAGAGCTTCACGCCCGGCACGGCGCGCGGGATCATGCCGCGCCAGCCCGCGATGATTTGCACGGAACCAACGCCGAGCACGTCCGCGACGGCGAGCGCGTGGCCGTCCTTGAGTGATTCATCGAGCACCTGCCGCGCCCACAGGCCGCGGCCCGCCTCGGGCTGGCGATAGAGGGCGACGGTCGTGCCGTGCATCGGTTCGATGGTGGCGATGAAGCGCGTGCCGTCCGGCAGGAAGCCGTCGCGCACCTCGCCGGTGGGCTGGTCGGTGAATTGTCGCTTCTTCCACGAGCCGGTGCTGCGGCCAAACCACCACACGCCTTCCTTGCCGCCGATGAGCAGTTCGTGCTCGGGGTCATCGTCCCAGTTGATGGGCTGGAAGTTGTGGCTCGCGTGCATGAAGTCGCTGACGACCTCGGTCTTCCACGGGGCCTTGACGTCGGCGGGCACGGTGTAGGCGAGCACCTTGCCGCCGTCGCCCTCGTTGTTCCTGTTGCCGCGGCCGTGCAGCGGCTTGACGATGAGGTCCCACTTGCCCGCCGGATGTCTCACCCAATGCATCCGGTGCACGGTCGGCTCGTGGTGAAGTTTCACCGGCTCCCACTTCTGCGTGCGGTCTTTGGGTGCGACAAGGTAATAGACCGCGCCGCTGTTCACGGTGTCGCCGTGGTTCCACTCCGCGCCGACGGCGATCTCGCACTTGCCATCGCCGTCAATGTCGCGCGCGGCGATGCAGACGTTGTCTTTCGGCGTGAGGTTCTCGGCGATGAGGTGCTTCTTCCAGTCGGGGTTGTGATACCACTGGATGGTCTTCTGGTCGGCCAGGAGGATGTCGGGCTTGCCGTCGCCATCCACGTCGGCGATGGCGAGGCCGTAGCCGATGCTGACATTGGTGTCCACGGTCACGGCCCGGAACTTCGGCGCGGGCAATTCGGCGGCGGTGGCGACGGACGCGAGCAGGAACGGAAGGGCTTTCATAAGGGGGGCGAGCGTAACTCCGCGCCGGGGCGCGGCAACTTCTTTTCCGGCCGGTCACTTCACGCCCAGCGGCCAGCGCGCGTCGTCGGTGTGCGACTGCTTCATCAGCCGCTCGAGCCGCGCGACGACCTCCGGATGCTTTGCCGCCACGTCGTCCTTCTCGGCGAGGTCATCGACGAGTTGATACAGCTCGACCGGCCCGTCCGGCGCGGGACGGATGGCCTTCCACGGCCCGGCTCGAACAGCTTGCGCTTGCGCGCCCTCGTGTTGTTCCCAGTAGAAGTGGTCGTGGCGGTTCGTCTGCGCCTTGCCGAGCAGCGCGGGCAAAAACGAAATGCCGTCCGCCTCTGCCGGCGGCTTCGTGCCGATGACGTCGCATGCCGTGGCAAGCAAGTCCCACGCGGCCCACGGCTCGGCGCACACGGAGCCCGGCTTGATGGTGCCGGTCCAACGGGCGATGAACGGCACGCGAATGCCGCCTTCGTGCAACGAGCCTTTGCCGCCGCGCAAGCCGCCTGCGCTGTTGAAGAACTTCGCGTCGGTGCCGCCCTCGCTGTGCGGGCCGTTGTCGCTCGTGAAGACGACGAGCGTGGACGTGTCGAGGCGATGATGCTTCAGCGTCGCGAGCAGCTTGCCGACGTCGGCATCGAGGCGCGTGATCATCGCCGCCTTGTCGCGTTCGGCCTTGGCCCACGGCTCCGCCGAATAGGGCGCGTCCGACGGAACCTGCATGCCGTTGCCCGTCTTGAGCGCGAGCGCGGGGTTGGCGTGCGGCAGCGGCGTGGCGAAGTAGAGAAAGAACGGCGTCATCTGGTTGTGTCGCGCGGGCTGGTAGATGCGAATGTAGTTCGTCGCCGCCGTCGTGAACACGTCGGGAGCGTAGTCGCCCTGCTGGCCGAGCTGGTTGCGCGAGAGGGCGACTTGCGCGGTGTTGCGCCAGAGGAGCGGCGGGAAGTAATCGAGCGTGTTTCGCGTGTCAATGAAGCCCGCCCATTCCTCGAAGCCCTTGCGGGTCGGCTCGCCCGTCGTTCCCTCGGCGCCGAGCGCCCACCGGCCGAACGCGCCCGTGCGGTAGCTCGCGCCGCGCAGCACTTCGGCAATCGTGATGTCCCCGGCGCCAAGCGCGCCGGCCGCGTTGCTGCGCAGCGTCGCGCGGCCCGTGTGCCGTCCGGTCAACAGCGCGCAGCGGCTCGCCGTCCCAGTCGCGGCGCCCGCGTAAAACTGCGTGAAGCGCATCCCCTCGGCGGCGAGCCGGTCAAGGTTTGGCGTGCGGATTTTTTTCTGCCCGTAGCAGCCCAGGTCGCCCCAGCCGAGGTCGTCCGCCAGCACGAGCACGATGCTCGGCGTCTTCGGAGTCGCCGGCGGCGGCGGCGTGTTGGTCACCTGCGCGAACGCTGCCTGCGCGAGCAAGGTTGCCGACGCCAGCACTCCCGGCAGCGCGGCGCGCAAACGGATTCGATTCGCCATGCGCGAATCGTAACCGTCGCGGCCGCCATTTCCAGCGCAACCGCGTCCGGCGTTGCAACGGAGCGCCGCGCGACTACAGTGCGCGCCGTGAATCCGCCCTTCGGGCGCGCCCTGCCTGCGCTGCTCGCCCTCGCGCTGGTGTTCGGCGCGGCTTGCTCGCGCGAACCGGCGCACGCCGGCCGGACACTCGACCAGTGGCTTGCCGACGCATCCGGTGACGACGCGCCTGCGCGGACGCGCGCGATTGACGCGTTCCGCCAGTGGGGCAACGCGGGCGTGGACGAACTCTTGAAGGCGATTCGCGCCGCTGGCAGCCGCGTTGAGGACGCGGACACCGATGAAGGCCGGCGCGCGCAACGCGCGTTCAATGTGCTGATGCAATTGAGCCCCGACCAGCGCGCCGCGACGGACGCGCTCGTCAAGCTGCTCAACGAATACTACACGGCCGGAGAGGCAGCCCTCTATCTCGCGGGCACCAGCCCGACGGCCATTCCGCTGCTCACAAACGCGCTCGCCTCGCCGCACCGCATCACGCGCGTGGCCGCGACCGCCGCGCTCGGCACCTTCACCAACCGCGCGCCCGACGTTCTCCCGGCCATCTTCCGCGCGCTGCACGACGAGCACTACACCGTGCGCGTGATGGCGGTCGCATCACTGTCCAGCTTCGAGCCGACGCCTGACATCGTCGTGGCGCTGGCCGAGCGGCTCGGCGACCGCAGCTACACGGTGCGCGGCACGTCGGCGCGCACACTCGGTTCGTTCGGCCCCGCGGCGCGCGAAGCCGTGCCCGCCCTCACCAAGGCGCTCGAGAACCGGCCCGACTCCAACCGCGA
>Ga0233424_10001738_pt1 | contig 17647 bp, 19 predicted proteins | sample Watercolumn_Towu_FD_181011 | JGI IMG/M metagenome (GOLD analysis project Ga0233424, IMG submission 181011) | Freshwater microbial communities from Lake Towuti, South Sulawesi, Indonesia - Watercolumn_Towuti2014_125_MG | ecosystem: Environmental > Aquatic > Freshwater > Lake | place: Indonesia...
GCTTTATCTACGCTACGAGCTTCTCGCTCAAGGGCGGATACAACTCCATTTCGCCAGGTGCAACAACAAAATATTACACGGGTTATAATACAAGGGCGGATTAACAACGTGTAATCCGCCGAATGGCGACCTTTCTTAAAATCACATCCGGCGGATAACGCTGCGCTCATCCGTCCTACAGCCAATCTGGATGCGGCTTCCAGAGCAACGGTTTTGATAATGAAAAACAAATGCGTACAATAGCGCCATGTTCCATATCGTATTATTCGAACCCGAGATTCCGCCCAACACAGGCAACATCATCCGCCTGTGCGCCAACACTGGGACACAGTTGCACCTGGTAAAACCGCTGGGCTTTGCGCTGGAAGACAAGCAACTGAAACGCGCGGGGCTGGATTACCACGAATATGCCACGCTGAAAGTGCATGAGGACTGGGAGGCCTGCAAAAAAACACTTGGTCACAGGCGCATGTTCGCGCTCACTACCAAGGGCAGCCAGCGTTATACCAATGTGCAGTTTGCGGATGAAGACGTGTTTGTGTTTGGCCCGGAGACGCGCGGCCTGCCGGAGGAGATTCGCAACGAGTTCGCGCCGGAATTCAGGTTACGCCTGCCGATGCTGCCGGAGAACCGCAGCCTGAATCTGTCAAACTCCGCCGCCGTACTGATTTACGAGGCTTGGCGACAACTAGGTTTTGTAGGCGGGATGTGAAATCCCCCTCAATCCCCCTTTTACAAAGGGGGAAGTATAAACTCCACAAAGAAGCTATGTTTACGGGACATCAATCAACAATCCTGTGATTTACTACTACTATGTTTATTTTCCAGTCAACAACATAACCTCCCCCTTTGTAAAAGGGGGATTGAGGGGGATTGAGGGGGATTTAATGGAGCGTTACAACAGAAACCTCAAGCCTTTTTCCCGCACGCTCCGCACCCATATGACGGATGCCGAACAAGCCCTGTGGCATCGGCTACGCCGCAAGCAACTGCAGGGCGTACAGTTTTATCGGCAAAAACCGCTGCTGTCATTCATTGTGGATTTTTACTGCCCGGCAGCAAGGCTGGTGATTGAACTGGACGGCAGCCAGCATGCCGAGGCGGATATTGCAACGCAAGACAAGGTGCGGGATACCGCTTTGACCGACTTGGGATTGCGCGTCTTGCGGTTTGACAACCGTCAAGTCTTGTTGGAAATGGACGCTGTATTAGCCGCGATTGATGCGGCCATCACTGAGCGGAAAGCTTAAACCCCGTCAGCTCTTTGTGAACGGCCCAGCAGGTCTGTCACGGCGTCTTTGGCAGATTTTCCATGCGTCAGCGCCAGATTGACCTCGCGCGTGATGGGCATATCCACACCAATGGTTTCTGCACGGCGCATCACTTCGCGTGCGGTATTGACGCCTTCTGCCACGTGACCCAAGCCTTGCAAAATCTCTTCCAGCGGCTTACCGGAAGCCAGTTGCAGACCAACCTCGCGATTACGTGAATACTGGCCAGTACAAGTCAGAATCAAATCACCCACGCCTGCCAGACCCATGAAGGTCTCGGTCTTGGCGCCCAGTGCCACGCCAAAGCGCGTGATCTCGGCCAGGCCGCGGGTAATGAGCGCGGCGCGAGCGTTGTTGCCAAAACCCATGCCATCGCTGATGCCAGCGGCAATCGCCATGACATTTTTGACGGCCCCGCCCACGGAAACGCCAATGACATCGGTGCTGTTGTAGACGCGCAGATTGCCACCATGAATCAGGTTGGCGGCCTCTTGTGCAAAACCGTCATCTTTCGCCGCCAGCGTGACCGCCGTGGGCAAGCCGCGCACCAGTTCTGCCGCGAAACTGGGGCCGGAAAGCGCGCCCCAGTGTGCGTTTTCGCCCAGCTCTTCCTGCGCAACCTCGTAAGGCAATTTGGTAGAGACAGGTTCCAGGCCTTTATGCGCCCAAATGAGCGGCTTGCTGACGCCAAGCTTCTTGATGTCCTGCAGGATGCCGCGAAAACCGGCGGTAGGCACAACAGACAGAATCAGATCTGCGTCTGCCAGCGCTACCGCCAGATCGTCCTCCACCTGCAGATTATCGTTGAATGGAAAATCACCCAGATACAGTGGATTAGCTCGCGCCTTGCGCATGCCGGAGACATGCCCGGCATTACGTGCCCACAGGCTCACCTGATGATTCTGGCTGATCTGCATGGCCAGGGCCGTACCCCATGCCCCTGCGCCCAGCACCGTTATCTTTGCCATTTACTGCGCTCCCCATAGCTGGTTGCTTTGTACGAAGCCAGCGACCCCGCTAGCGTGCTTGACCTTGACCCAGCCGTTCTTGTTATCTGCTACCAGCTCCACGGCAACATCCTTTTCCAGCGTTGCGACCAGTGCCGCATCTGCATTATCCGCCTGACGCACTGCAGTACTTGCCGTTGCGATCACCATGCGCTTCTGCACCGTCTGCTTGGCCTCTACCCAGGTTAAAGTCCCCGCGGCATCACGCACTTTCAGCCAATCACCCAAGTTCACAATTACTTCCAGCGGATAGCCCTGGCTGAATATCAGCATCTTCTTGGCTTCCTGCGATGGGGCGTCATAACTGACCGCCTTGGCCACCGAGACCGAACGGAAATCAGCCGCCTGTGCTGAAGCTGCCATTAAAAAAGAAAACACCAAGCCAATCAGGCTTGGTGTCATGTGAAGTTTTAGCAAGCGATTGCTCAAAGCAACCTCCTCAGGCTAGTTAGGCTGGGCGGCACCAGCTGCCTGCTGTTTTTGCTGCATGTACAGGGCTTCGAAATTGATCGGGCTCAGCAACACCGGCGCAAAGCCTGCGCGGGTCACCATGTCGCTCACAGCCTCACGCGCATACGGGAACAGGATGTTAGGGCATGCAACACCCAGGATCGCATCCATGTTCTCTTCCGGCACGCCGCGAATCACGAAGATACCCGCTTGGGAAACTTCTACCAGGAACGCGGTCTTGTCGCCGATCTTGGCGGTCACGGTCACTTTCAGTTCAACTTCATAGACATCGGCATCCAGCCGCTGGCCTGCGTTGCCCAGCTCCACACTCACTTGTGGCGCTGTGCGCTCGGTGAAGATTTGCGGTGCGCCCGGCACTTCAATGGAAGCGTCCTTGATGAAGAGCTTTTCGATACCGAATGCGGGTTGGTTCTGTGCGCCTTGGGCGGCGTTGTTATCTTGTGCCATGATGTCCCTAAATTTAAATGTGTTAAACGTTATATTCTAGCTGCGTTTGCAATAAAACGCACAAATTGAAAGCATTAAATTATTTGGCTGCCAGCAGAGGGTCGAGACCGCCGGCAACATCCAGCGCACGCAAGTCATCGAACCCACCGATATGCTGGTGGTTGATATAGATCTGCGGCACAGTGCGGCGACCGGTCTTTTGCATCATCTCCTCACGCATATGCGGTGTCAGATCAACGCGAATCTCCTCGATCTCGGTCACGCCTTTGCTGTTGAGCAAACGCTTGGCGTTGATGCAATATGGGCAGACTGCGGTGGTATACATGACAATTTTCGCCATGTTACTAGCCTTTCACAATCGGCATCTTGGCTTCTACCCACGCATCCAGCCCGCCCTGCAGGTTGTTCAGCTGAGTAAACTGCTGTGCCTGCAGAATAGTACAGGCGGTTTTGGAGCGCATACCGCGCTGGCAATTGACCAATACGGGCTTATCTTTGTATTTTTCAATTTCCTTGGTGCGGGCTGCAAGTTCCGCCACAGGAATATTCTTGGCGCCATGAATATGTCCAGCCACGAATTCCGCGGCATCACGCACATCCAGCACCAACGGCTTGCTGCGGTTCATCAGCATCAGCGCCTCGGTGACCGAAATATTGGGTGCGCCGCCAGATTTACGGTTCAGCATCGGCCAAAGCAAGGCCAGCCCAGATCCAATCGCCAAGCCGATCAGCAAGGCGTTTTCTTTAATAAACTCCAAAATCTCTCCTTCTTGCGCCTTAAATTCAGGCATTTAAGCCCAATTTTCATGCGAACCATTCACCGAAATATCTTCCCGCCATTATAATGGATGCTTGGCTGAATTTTAGATAGATTGTGACCCCATCATGCAAATTACCCCTGTTATTCTGCTTATCCTGGATGGTTTTGGTTATCGTGAAGAATCCAAGGACAACGCCATTGCGCTGGCACACACCCCGAATCTGGACGCACTGAAAGAAAATTATCCGAACACACTAATCAATGCTTCCGAACATTTTGTCGGCCTGCCGGACGGGCAAATGTGGAATTCCGAGGTGGGGCACCTCAATATCGGCGCGGGCCGTATCGTGTTTCAGGATTTCGAGCGCATCAACAACAGCATCAACAGCGGCGAGTTCTTTCAGCACCCCGAATTACTGAATGCATTGCGTAATCTGAAAGCAACGGGTAAGGCCTTGCATATCTTTGGCCTGCTGTCGGACGGCGGCGTGCATAGCCATCAGGACCACATCCACAGCATGCTCGATTTTGCCGCCAAAGAGAACCTCGACAAAGTCTATGTGCATGCCTTTCTGGATGGCCGCGACACACCACCGAAAAGCGCTGCGCCTTACATCGACAAACTGGAAGCGCATATCAAGAAAATCGGGACTGGCAAGATCGCCAGCATCAGCGGTCGTTTTTACGGCATGGACCGCGACAAACGCTGGGAACGGGTCGAAGCCGCTTATGCCATGGTCACCGAGGGCGTGGGCGAGTTTATGGACGATAGCGCGGCCGAGGCCTTGCAGGACGCCTATGCGCGCGGCGAAACGGACGAGTTCGTGAAATGCACCGTGATTCACAACCCGCATGATCCAGCCATCAAACTGGATGATGGCGACTGCGTCGTGTTCATGAACTTCCGCTCCGATCGCGCGCGGCAAATCACACACGCCCTACTCGCCGAGGATTTTGACGGTTTCCACCGTCGCCATGTGCCCAAGCTTTCCGGTTATTTCACGCTGACGCAATACGACAAAAAAGAAGTGAAAGCCGTGCCGGTCTTCGCACCGTTCACTGTCAAGAACACGCTGGGCGAGCATCTGCAGAACCTGGGGCTGACACAGTTACGCATCGCTGAAACCGAGAAATACCCGCATGTGACTTTTTTCTTCAATGGCGGCGAGGAGAAGGTATTCGAAGGCGAAGACCGCATTCTGGTGCCCTCTCCCAAAGTGGAAACCTATGACATGCAGCCGGAAATGAGCGCGCCGGAAGTGACCGAAAAGCTGGTAGAAGCGATATTGAGCAAGAAATACAACGCCATCATCTGCAACTTCGCCAATTGCGACATGGTGGGCCATACTGGCAACCTGCAAGCCGCCGTCAAGGCAGTGGAAACACTGGATGCCTGTATCGGCCGCGTCGTGAGCGCCATGCAAAGCATCGGCGGGGAGGTGATTATCACCGCCGACCACGGTAACGCCGAGATGATGGTGGACTACGCCAACCATCAGCCGCATACCCAGCACACCACCAACCTGGTGCCGATGATCTACATCGGCCGCCCGGCCACATTGGCAGACACCGGCGCACTCTCTGACCTGGCGCCGACCCTGCTGCACATGATGGGGGTAGCACAGCCCGCAGAGATGACGGGGCACAGCCTGGTGAATTTCTCATAAAATCACGCTGACCATGCGCAGACACTTGCTGCTATTTTTGCTGCTGGCAGGCTTAAGCCTGCCCTGCTTAGCAGCAAAGAAGATAGACGCTGCCAAGGAAGATCTTAGCGAGGTCAAAGCCAAGATCGAATCGCTCAAGAAAGAGCTGGACTCCAATCAAGCGGCGCATAAAGATGCCGCTGATGCTTTACGCGAATCCGAGACCGCCATCAGCCAGGCGAACAAGAAACTGCGCGAAATCACCCAACAGCAACGCCAGAATCAGGCCAAACTTGATTCGCTGAAAAAAGAATCGCTTGGCCTCAACGATAAATTGACCTTACAGCAAAAGCAGCTAGGCAAACTGCTGTACCGGCAGTACACTAAAGGCAACCAGAGCTATGCGCGCCTGATGCTGCAGAATAAAAGCCCAAGCCAGATTACGCGTGACGTAAAATATTTCCGCTACATCGCTCAGGCACGTGCCGAGCTGATTCACGAAATGCACAGCAACCTTGACCGGGTAAAGGCGCTGGATCAGGAAACCAAAACCGCGCTACAAGAAGTGACCGAGCTGAAAAACCAGCAGGAATCGGAGCGCAAAACCTTGCAGGAACAAAAAGCGGAAAAGGCCAAAGTGGTCAAAACACTGTCCACCAAGATCGCCAGCACCAAAGAGCAAATCGACAAGCTGAAACGCGACGAAAAGAATCTTTCCAATCTCGTGGAAAGGCTGGCCAAAATTGTTCCGCCCAGGCCTAAAAAGAAAAAAGCAATAAGCGTGAAACCCACGCCCGGAAAAGCACCGGAGGAAGAGTCTACACAAGAAAACACTGTTGTTGCCACCAATCAGCAGCTTCCCGCCAACGATTTGGACGGTGAGTTTTCCAAGCTGCGCGGCAAGCTGCGGCTTCCGGTGCGTGGCGAAGTCACCAACCGTTTTGGTAGAGCGCGCGCCGATACCGGCGTCACCTGGAAAGGGCTGTTCATCCGCGCCGCCGGTGGCAGCGAGGTGAAAGCCATTGCCGATGGCCGCGTGGTATTTGCCGACTGGATGCGTGGCTTTGGCAACCTCATCATCCTCGACCACGGCGATGGCTACATGAGCCTGTACGGCAACAACCAGGCCGTCCTGAAGAATGTAGGGGATGAGATCGACAGCGGCGACACCATCGCCAGCGTCGGCAACACCGGCGGCAATGAAAGCGACGGCCTGTATTACGAACTGCGCAAAAATTCCAAACCGTTCGACCCACTCAGCTGGAGCAGTCTACGCTAGCGCAAGACCTTTGCTTCAAGGCCATGTGCCTTCATTGGCAAAAGCACACCTCTGGAAGTCGCATCCAGACTGCCTCACAGGTCTATGGTTTTTACAATGAACGTATGCGCGTGAATAAACGACAAAAAAGCGCGCCGAAGCGCGCTTTGTTATTTTGAAGTGATTACTTCGCTTCTGTTGCAGGTGCTTCTGCCGGCGCAGCGGCGGCCGGAGCCTCAGCAGGCGCCTCGCCAGGAATGACTGGCAACGGGGTGTTTGCACGCGCCTCGGCGTACATTTTGTCCAGCTCTTCCTGTGTCTTGGTGATACCTTCTACACGCTCTTCCGGTGTCGGCACATAGCCGCCTGGTTCGGGTGTTGCAGGTGCTGCGGCGGCTGGTTCAGTTGCAGCCGGGGCACTGGCTTCAGGTGCCGGTGCGGGTTCTGCAGGCGCTTCGGCTTTCTCGCCGCATGCGGTTAACAATAGTGCTGCCAAAATAGCAGATACACTCAAAGATTTCATAGCTACTCCCAATGATTGTTCATGTTAAAAATACGGTGGCTTGGCTTTGAAAGCCCCTACAGGTAACCAGCAAAAAACAGGCCACTTTCAAAATGAGGGCGATGTACGGATTTTCAAGAGTTCATCAGCAGGGTAAAGCAAAAAAAATTGGCGCCGCCTTCAGGCGCCCAAGCCCGCCAGAATACGGCTAGCCGCGGCATAGGCTTGCAGCTCGTAAGGGCTGTTGCGATACCCGTGCCGGCATGACCACAAATAGCGCCAAACAGTCATTCCGGCCAGGTATTGTGCCACATGCATCAGCTCGTGTCCCAGCAGCGCCATACCTTGTGGCGTATCTGGCTGATATGCACCAACACGCAGGTAAATTCGGTTGTAAAGAACCACCGCGCACATATCGCGCCGCAACCAGAATGGCACTTTTCCATCAACGATACGCGCGGCTTCCAGTACCTCGTGGCAGAAATACGGGGCAAAAACAGTGCGCTCATGCACCGTTAACGGGCGCTCAGGTGTCATTCGCCGATGATATGCATCAGCACGCGCCGCGTCATGGCTTCGTGGCGGTGCTCAAACAGAAAAATGCCCTGCCACTGACCCAGCGCCACCTTGCCTTCGATGATGGGGATGGACAAGCTGGTCTGCGTCAGCGCTGTACGCACATGCGCCGGCATGTCATCCGGGCCTTCGGTGGTGTGGATGAACAGCTTGTCGCCATCCGGCACCAAGCGATTGAAAAACGCCTGCATATCCATCAGCACATCAGCATCGTAGTTCTCGTTGATCATCAGACTGGCTGAGGTGTGCTGGATATACAGTGTCAGCAGGCCCGTGGAAATGCCTTGCTGATTGGCCCACTGCTGCACTTGCGGCGTAATGTCGTAGATGCGGCGGCCTTGCGCCTTGACGACGATTTGCTGGGTGAATTGCCGCATGAAATGTCCTTTTGCTGATACGATATAAAAAAGATGCTCTAGAAGCCAAGCGGGATGCGGCTTCCAGGGCATTATAAATTCAGCCCGTTTTAAAATCTACCAGTAGAATGGGTAGCCGTAATGCAAGCCCCAGCCAAAGCGGGAGCCCCGCCAATAGCGCCCGGGCGGGCCAATGGGGTAAAAATATGGGTTGCCAAAGTAAAAGTCGTAATAGCCGTTGTTGCGCAATGCGCGCTCTCGCTGCAGCTGCTTGAGGGCGAGTCGCTTTTCCTGCTCGCGCTTGTTGATTTCGTCCGCAATGGCGTTCTGCTTGGCTTTCTCATTGCTTTCCTGGATAAATTCCAGCACCTTCAAATCCACGCCCTGCTTGCTCAAATCCAGTATCTGAGCTGCGGTCAGATCATAGCGCGAATTGCTGGTTTTGATTTTTTCAATGATCTCGTCCAGGGTCTTGCCAGCTTTACTGTCTTGAGCCACTTCATCCAGATTGTATGTTGCCACGGGCGGCGGCATCAGCTGCGCCAGCTCCTCCGGCGTGATACGCTCCACCCGACCTTGCTGACCATTGGTGGTGGCACAGCCTCCAAGCAAGGCAACCATGATTGCCAATAAACACAAATGAATATGTCTCATCATCTCAGCCTCTATTTTTCGCACGCCGCGGTGTAAGTGCGGGCGACGCTTTGGTCAGGCTTGTATCAAACGCGTGCCGCTTGTTCTGGTACAAGCCCAATACTTTCTTCACATACGCTTTGGTTTCGCGGTAAGGCGGCACGCCGCGGTATTTGTCCACCGCTCCTTCACCAGCGTTGTATGCTGCTACTGTTAACGCAACATCTCCGCGGAAGTATGACAACAGCCAGCGTAAATATTTCACGCCGCCTTTGATATTCTGGCTGGCGTTATAGGCATTTTTTACATTGAAACGCTCTGCCGTGGCAGGAATCAGCTGCATCAGCCCATGCGCGTCTTTATTGGATTTAGCCGATACTTTAAAATTGGATTCAGCTGTAATGATAGAAAGTACCAGCTTGGGATCCACCTTGTGCCATTCGGCAATGTTATGCACCAGATTAACCACCCAGCGCTTGCCTTTTGGTAAAGTGGCGACATAGGCATCAATCGCAGCAGAACCTTCCGTTACAGTTTCGGCAATCGGTTTCTCCGGCGCTACCGCATCCAACACGCAAGCCGGTGTATCCTGGGTGCGGAGCTCTATAGTTTCCAGCATTTTCTGGGCTTCGAAATGACCATGCATGGCAGCGATACCGAATAAATTAGCCGCATAGTCGCGATTAGCCGGCACACCGCGCCCGAAGGCATACAACATGCCCAGGCGGTAAACGCCCTCTGCGCTGCCATAACGCGCCGCCTCGCAATACAGGTTAGCCGCCTCCCATACGGTGTTGGGATCGTCATCGGCAACCTTGACGCTCGCCCGCTCCAACAAATCCTTGATGAGCGGCGGCTCGTTATCGAAAGTTTCCAACTCGGTCTGCGTATAGGCAAGAGCCGCACTGCTGTTCAGTATGAGAAACCCCGCGAACGCAAATAAGATTTTTATCTTCAACCAAATTCCTTTTTACAAATCGGCAATTACGCGGCGCTGTGACGCAGACAGTACGCCATTGTACGGCAAGGAGCGGCAACAAAGTAACTGCGGATTTTTAAAAGGAATCCGCTTTGGTAAAGATCATTCTACCGCCCTTATAATCCACTGTGACCACATCCTTGGCTGCAAAATTCCCTTGCAGAATCTCTTTTGCCAACGGATTCTCGATTTCGCTCTGGATAGCACGCTTCAGCGGCCTTGCGCCATACACCGGGTCAAACCCGGCATTCGCGATTTCAGCCAATGCAGCATCGGTCACTTCCAGATGCATCTCCATCGCAGCCAGACGCTTGGCCAGCAATTGCAGCTGGATATTGGCGATCGATTTGACATGCGTCTCACCCAGACTATGGAACACCACCACTTCGTCGATACGGTTGACGAACTCCGGACGGAAATGGGTCTTCACTTCACCCATCACCGCCAGTTTCACCACCTGATAATCCTGGTCGGCCATGCTCTGTATCATCTGGCTGCCTAGGTTGGATGTCATGATGATGACCGTATTCTTGAAATCCACCGTCCTGCCCTGTCCATCGGTCAGGCGGCCATCATCCAGCACCTGCAGCAGCACGTTGAAGACATCCGGATGCGCTTTCTCCACCTCGTCCAGCAGAATCACCGAATAAGGTTTGCGGCGCACGGCTTCGGTCAAGGTACCGCCCTCTTCGTAGCCTACATAGCCGGGAGGCGCACCAATCAGGCGTGCCACGCTGTGTTTTTCCATGAACTCGCTCATGTCAATCCGAATTAAATGCTCTTCGGAATCGAACAGGAAGCTTGCCAATGCCTTGCACAGCTCCGTCTTACCCACACCGGTCGGCCCCAGGAACAGGAAAGATCCATATGGTCGATTCGGGTCGCTCAAGCCGGAACGTGAACGGCGAATCGCGTCGGATACCAGGCGCACCGCCTCATCCTGCCCCACTACACGTTTGTGCAGCTCATCTTCCATCTGCAGCAGCTTGTCACGCTCGCCCTGCATCATCTTCGAGACAGGAATGCCAGTCGCACGGCTCACCACTTCGGCGATCTCATCCGCCCCCACTTCCACCCGCAGCATCTTCGGCTTGGCTTGCACGCTCTCAGCAGATGAAGCCTGTTTCAGCTGTGCTTCCAGCTGCGGCAGTTTGCCATACTGCAGCTCGGAAACCTTCTGCCAATCGCCCTTGCGCTTGGCTTCTTCCATTTGCAACTTCAAGCGTTCGATCTCTTCCTTGATGTGCGCGGAACCTTGCACTTGGGCTTTCTCGGCTTTCCATATCTCTTCCAGATCAGCGTACTCTTTTTCCAGCTTGGAAATCTCTTCTTCGATCAGCTCGAAGCGTTTATGGCTGGCCTCGTCTTTCTCGCGACGCACCGCCTCGCGCTCGATCTTCAATTGAATCAGGCGCCTGTCCAGTTTATCCATCACCTCCGGTTTGGAATCAATTTCCATCTTGATGCGGCTGGCGGCCTCGTCAATCAGGTCAATCGCCTTGTCCGGCAGGAAACGGTCGGTGATGTAGCGGTTCGACAATTCAGCAGCAGCCACGATGGCCGGGTCGGTAATCTCGACGCCGTGGTGCAGCTCGTATTTCTCCTGCAGGCCGCGCAGAATTGCAATCGTCGCCTCAACGGTTGGCTCGTCTACCAGCACCTTCTGGAAGCGGCGCTCCAGCGCAGCATCCTTCTCGATGTATTTGCGATATTCGTCCAACGTAGTCGCGCCCACGCAATGCAGTTCGCCGCGCGCCAGCGCCGGCTTCAGCATATTGCCGGCATCCATTGCGCCTTCTGCCTTACCCGCACCCACCATGGTATGGATCTCGTCGATGAACACGATAGTCTGACCTTCGTCCTGCGCCAGCTCTTTCAACACGGCTTTCAGACGTTCTTCAAACTCGCCACGGTATTTTGCACCAGCCAACAAGGCGGCCATGTCGAGCGACAGCACTTTTTTATTCTTGAGCGAATCCGGCACTTCTCCGTTAACAATACGTTGCGCCAAGCCTTCCACTATCGCGGTCTTGCCTACCCCAGGCTCGCCAATCAGCACCGGGTTGTTCTTGGTACGGCGCTGCAGCACCTGAATCGCACGGCGAATCTCGTCATCCCGTCCAATCACCGGATCCAGCTTGCCCAAGCGCGCACGCTCGGTCAAATCCAGCGTATATTTTTTCAAAGCCTCGCGCTGACCTTCCGCCTCCTGACTATCCACGGAACCATCTCCACGCACCGCATGGATACTGGCTTCCAGGGCAGCCTTGGTCAAACCGTTCTCTTTCAGCAAGCGGCCTGCTTCGCCTTTATCCTCCGCCAGCGCCAGCAAGAACATTTCGCTGGCGATGTAGGCATCGCCGCGTTTCTGCGCAAGCTTGTCGGTCACGTTCAACAGGTTGTTCAGATCGCGGGAAATCGCCACTTCTCCACCACTATCGGATGAAATCGGCAAATTATCCAGCGCGTTTTTCAGGCTGGATTTCAGCGAGTTAAGCTGCACCCCCGCGCGCGAAAGCAAGGATGCCGTACTGCCATCCTCCTGCTGCAGCAAGGCTTGCAGCAAGTGTACCGGCTCGATTGCCGTATTATCGTTACCCAGCGCGATGCTTTGCGCATCCGCAATCGCTTGTTGGAATTTAGTCGTCAGTTTGTCAAAACGCATGTCTACTCCCAAGAATGTCTCGTTACCGTTAAAGTGGGGCGGCTTGTGAGATTTTCAATGGTACCAGCAGGCTTATTGCTTACTTTTTAACCTGTATCAAATAATCCGGGCAATATAGCCACATCATCAATACCACCAGCGACCAATCCTGGATTTTGCCGGCGAATGAATAAAGGGGTTCAGACCATGCTTCGACAGTTACTACTTTTGATTCACTTGCTCTCGGTCATCTCCTGGGTGGGCGGGATGTTCTTTGCGTATTTCTGCCTGCGCCCAGCAGCCGTGGAGACGCTGGACTCACCTTCACGCCTGAAGCTCTGGGTGGCCACGTTCGCACGATTTCTGCCATACATGGCCATTGCCGTGACCTTGCTGCTCATATCCGGAATCACCATGCTGCTCTCGGTCGGCTTTCAATTCGCACCGGTTGGCTGGCATATCATGTTCACGTTAGGCCTGGTCATGGCAGGCGTGTACCTGTATATCTATCTCTGGCTGTTCCCGCAGCTGCGCATGCATTGCGCGGCAACTTCCTGGCAGGAGGCCTCTCAGGTACTCGGCGCTATTCGCCGCTTCGTCGCGATCAATCTGGCATTAGGCTTGATTGTGGTGATTGCTGCTATATCCGCCCGCTAAACCATATAGGGCGAGTTAAGAACGCTCGCCCCTTGCCATGACCATGCATAGTTACTGCAAAAAATTGTCTTTAATCTCTAGCAGCAACAGCCCTTCACCCGCCACATTCCATGCCAGATAAGGCTTATCTTGATATTGCAACAGCACCGGGTAATCTGCCTTTTGCTTGCTGCTGGCAAGCGTTTTCGGGGCACTCCAGCTTTTGCCGTCGTCGTTTGACACGATGCCCATGATGCTGCTGGTGCCATCTTTCTGTTCACGCCAGACCAGATAAACCTTGCCCCCCATACTTAACAATGCGGGATGCCCGGCCTGGTTAACGGAGTTACCAAACAGCTTGGCGGGTGAGCTCGCCCATGCGGCGCCATCCATACGGCTGTAGTAAAGTCCAGGTTTGTTTTCATTGCCGTCGTAATAGGCCATGTGATAGCCCCACCAATCTTTGCCCACACCGCCCGATGCCAGGGCCGCGCCATGGTGCGGGCAGCCTTCAATCACCCAATGACCAAAAGTGGCACGTCTGGGAACCGCGTCCTGATTGGCTCCCAAGGCAGGTATTTCGGCAATCATGTGATCGCGCTCGCTGCCATCAAACACATGCCGCCACATGGCAATAACCATGCCATCCGGCTTGGTCGTCGTCGCAATCCGGCAACACTCGCATGTATTATCTGCAAGTTTTTTTTCAGGTTGGAAAGTTTTGCCTGCATCAGTTGAAACTGCGTAATAAATGGAGCTGCCATCGTGCTTTTTGCCTGCTTGCTTGGCTTTAACCAAATCCCGCGAGTCGAGCCACAGCACCGTGATTCTGCCATCGGATGAGACCACCAGCTCCTCAAACGCATGCCCAATTTCGGCGCGGTCCTGATGCACCACGTAAGGCTTATCAAAACGTTTTCCGCCATCTATCGAACGCGCGAACCAGATATGCCCGGAAAATCTGGCAGGCAAGTTTTGCATCCAGGTGATATAGATTTGGCCTTCCTTGCCCATCGCGATTTTGGGACGAATCTCGCCATGTGCGGTGATTTTCTGCTTTGTTGGATTCACCCGCAGCGGGCTGGAGAATGTCTTGCCCAAATCAACACTGCTGCTTACCTCGACAAAACCGTCATTCACCCCGACACGCCACAAACGGCCTGCCTGGTCAAACGCGACACTGATGGCAAGGCTGTCAGGCGGCGTCATGTCATGAGGCTTTTCCTTGCCATGCGCAAATGCATGGTTCACACCGAACAACAGCGCGAATAACAGGCAACAGCGGCTAATGATGTTCATGATGCTCCGGATTGGTGAGCACATTGACAATACCTTCAAAACTATCGATTTTTTTAAGTTGCTCAGCAGTGAGGTTTTGCTCCTGTTGGCCGAGTTCCCGGCTGATACGGGTCGCATCATCCTCTTGCACACCCGCATGCCGCAAAGCCTGTGGAGACTTGAACTGCGCGCCGCTGCACATGAGCGTATGCCAGCCATCGGCATCCCGCCGCAACAACGCCCTGCCACCACGATTATCCTGCAACCAGTCTGCCACGGCAAAATCGCCACTTACCACCACAACTGGCACTTCCAAGGGCGTTACCGGACGATCGAACTGGTCTTTTAAAACTTTAACAATTTGCAAGACTTTAACATTCTGTGCCTGTGCAGACTCATCAGCCGCATATGCAAAGGGTGCCAGCAATAGCGCTAACAAAATTATCCATTGTTTTCTCATATAAAATCCAAATCAGGGCGCCCCGTAAGGCGCATCCTGATTGCCTTTCAAGCCAATGTTATCAATACCGCCAAGTGAACCCGGCATAAACCGAACGGCCATCACCCGACAAGAATGCGCGATCAGTGCCAGTCGCATTTGCTTGCTTCAACACATCCGTAGAAGCCGCATATTCCTTGTCACCCAGATTACGCCCCTCCAGGAACCACGACCAATGCTCGTTCACATGCTGCCCCATTTTCAAACCCCAGATGGTGTAATTATCCGCATACAGGGTTTCGGCAAAGTCCACATTGTAACGCTCCGGCGACCATTCCACTGTGGGGCCAAAATAGAAACCCGGCAGGAAGTGATTGCCGCGATACAAAAGCTCGGCGCGCATCAACACTCTAGGAACGCCTGCCAGGCGATTGTCGCCAAATGTATCGTCATTATCAAACTTGAAACGATTCACCAGCAAGTTGTGACGCCACTCTAAACCCATTGGCAGCCGAGCCGTCATGCCCATTTCCAGCCCGGCATGAATGGTTTTATCGGCGTTGATGGTATCCGTATTACCCGGGAACGGCGAAACCGCCAGCATTTCATCACGGAGCTTAGCGTAATAGACAGCCACATCCCAATCGACATACTCACTGTTACCACGTGTACCGATTTCAAACGTATTACCTTTTTGCGCATCCAAATTACGTGCAACAGCTGGGTTAATCAGCTCGCCAAAGCTGGGCGGTTCAAAGCTGCGCGAATAGTTGGCAAACAACTGCACCTGCTGGTTCAAATTGTACAGAATTCCCAGTTTCGGGCTGGCTTGGCTATAGCTCTTGTTATAGCTTTCATCCCCCGTGGCAGGGTTAATGAACTTGTCTTTGGCTTTACGTTTTGAATCCGTATATTGCAAGCCCGCTATCACGGCCAGATCCGGCGTGACATGCAAGGTATCTTGGATGTATGCCTCAAGATTGCGCGCGGTCAAGTCAAAATTATTTGTCATCGCACCCCTATGGCTGTTGACATTACGGAAGCGTTTATCCTCTATCTCACCATAGGTTGGGCTTAGCCCTACAACAAACTCGTTCTTCATGCCCCCTATTTCACTATCGTGCTGCAACCTGACGGTCAACCCGTAATCATCGGTTTTCTGGTCGATCAAACCCAGCGTCGCAAATGTGCCGGTAGAGAATGGCGGGAAAGGCAAGAAAGAAAGATAAGCCAAATCGACAATCGGGTGATACAAATCTTTGTTGGAATAAAACACACCCAGATCCAGCTTGGTGTTATCCCACATGAATGTGGTTTTATTTGCCAGGCGCCACAGATCAATATTACGCTCCCATACACCGGTTCCCGTCAAAATCGGGTCGCCCGGATTTGCCTTGTTTTGAGAATCTTCCGGCTCTTTGCGCAACTGTGCCTTGCTCAGGTTGCCCGGCAGTTCAGAGTCATTGTTGGTATAGCCAAAATAAAAGCGGGTTTCCACGCTATCATTGATTTTGTAACCGATATTGCCATTGATACGTTGCGCATCCTGATCCGCATCATCACGGAAGCTGTTCTGGCTGTATTCAGAGAGGCTGACAAAATAATCCAGATCATTCACCACGCCGCCGGTTTGGATGCCCAAGCGCTGATAGCCAAAACTACCAACCTCACCACGCACCTCAAACCTCGGTGCAGTGTAACCTGTTGGCGAGATAAAATTGATGGAGCCGCCTAGGTTGCTTGTTCCATACTGTAAGGCATTGGCGCCGCGATACACCTCGATATAGCTGGTAGCGTACGGGTCGATCGCAGGGAAGTCAAAACTGCCGTCCGCCAGATTAACGGGAATGCCATCTTGCATCAACTTCAAGCCGCGGCCATGAAATGTGCGTTGCAAGCCGGAACCGCGAATGGAAAGTCGCGTTTCCTCCGAACCAAAACGCGACTGCGCCAGCACGCCCGACGCCATACCTAAAGTATCGTTGTAATTGGAAACCCTGCCATCGCGGAACTGCTCCGCCTCAATCAAGCTTACGCCTCCAGCGGTCTTGTTCAATTCTTGACGCGCTGCCTGTGCGTCAGGCTGTGTCAAAGATGGTGCTTCACGCGCTGCGGTCACCTCCACAGTATCGGTATGCAATTCTGTATGATCTGCTTGAGCTGTTTGGCCAAAGGCTATGGCCATCAAAGCCAAGACTACTTCTCTATGTAAAAAAGTATGTTTCATTATTCCTCCTAATTTATCTACTATTTTTTACGTCGTTTAAATATTCTTTGCCGAGCGTAATGCTGTTTCATCAGCAGTTTTTCTAAGTGGTTCGAACATTTCGTTCAAAAATTCAGTCACCTCTTTGGGTGCCGTTGCCACGGAACCCGCATTAAAGGGTGGTTGCGGGTTATATTCCAGATATAGCTGGACCGCCTCTGCCTGCGGACATGCAAAAGCACCTCCCCAAAAAGCGCATAAAATAAGAGCTGCAGGCCAGTGCAAAATACGTTTCATTTATTGCTTATGCAAAATTGTGTGATTTTCTACGTAACGGGCAATTTGTTCACAACGGATGATTCTGCGTGCAAATCATCGCTTTCCAAGTCTTAAGATTGTCAGCAAGATAGATGGTCTTGTTAATATGCGCCGACAGTAATTCTTTTTTAAGTGCTTTTTTAGGCAACCGCACGGTAGTAATGCCATATTCCGGAACCGGATTTGTCCAAGCAAAAATCAGTTCATCACCGTTAGATAC
>Ga0233424_10001739_pt1 | contig 17640 bp, 19 predicted proteins | sample Watercolumn_Towu_FD_181011 | JGI IMG/M metagenome (GOLD analysis project Ga0233424, IMG submission 181011) | Freshwater microbial communities from Lake Towuti, South Sulawesi, Indonesia - Watercolumn_Towuti2014_125_MG | ecosystem: Environmental > Aquatic > Freshwater > Lake | place: Indonesia...
ATTTCCAGAACCAATGCCGTCTTGCGCTTCGCGGTCCAGCGCTTGATCTCTTCGTCCATCAACGTACTCATGGTGTCTTCCTCTCGACGGTAACACCTGAGCAGGTTTTTACTGGGTCAATACACGCAGGCATGATGAGATCCTAGGCTTGCCTATCAACCTGCTGCAAACCGCTGTCAGCCTTCTCCAGTCATCGGGCGCCACAGGACTGCCCGCACGCTGTGGCCCACCGGCAAAAGTCGCCGCTACTTGTTGCACGCACATCCACTCCCCACCGTGCAGGTTGCGGTCATCGCAATGCAGGTGTCCCCGCATGCCTTGCCCACATCACAAACCCTGCAGCATTCATCGCCACCACCACCGCAGGCTGAAAGCGGGATAGATGCGCTCACAGCCAAAGGGATAGAAAAGACCACCGCGCGCAGCAGACGACTGATCGTGAACTTCATGAAGCGCTCTCCCCTCTAGTTGGAATGCTCAGGCCAGGGCGAGGGCAACTACCCGCCTCAGGCCGTGCCCCATCAGCAGCCTCCGTAGTTCTTCTTGCCGCTGGCAGTGATCGTGTAGGTGCCGCCTCGCGGACCGACATAGCAGGTCGCCCCACCGCTCGTCGTTGTGGTCGAGGTCGACTTCGTGGGCTGAGTCGCCAGTGCTTGCTGTGCAGCGGGCTGCTGGGTTTGCTTCGCGGCGGAGGCCCGATGGCAGTGGTAATCCCCGGTTTTCCGGTTGGTGTGACAACCATCAGCATTGAGCCCGCCACCATGCGCGCCGACAACTATCGGCATGACTAGAAGAACGCCCGCAGAGAGCGCGTATTTGAAGCCATTCATGTGAGTCTCCCTGTGCATTTCTTGAAGGCCTGGGTTGCCAAGTGTTACAGAGGCTTAAGCACCCAATGAGCTTGGCAGGCGACAACACAGGATCACCTCGGTATCAGTGAAGATTGTCATGCGCCCCCTTCCAGAGAGGGATCAGCCCGAGCGCACACCCCTACCAGTCGGGTAAAAACGCGCATCGCCATCGCCGATCCTTTGGGTCATTCAAGGCATCAAAGCAGTCGAAGCCATGCATCAGCACCAATCCGGCGCCAGCACTCAGGGGCAACCGATCCGAGATTTGATGGAGTCATGGCTGCAACAGCTGGGTGCCAAGCCTTACCAAGCATCAGACGACGATGCGAATTCCTCCCTGGAGGGCCTGGAGGTACGCGAGTCCTCATGGGCCGAATGGGAAGACACCTGCAGCGAGCCCTATCGCGTAGACGGTCTGGTTCCTCGAACCAGGTGAGCACGCTGGGTTGACGGCTCCGATGCTCGCCTCGGTCAGAAGTGAGGGGAGCTACGTGACCTCCGCGTCTCGGTCGCCACTCCACAACTGGTGCAAGCCACACTACGCGACCCTCGCTCTCACCGTGCGTCCTCAAGGTCTTCGCGGACAACAGCAGGGCACCAAATGGCTCCACCAGAGCCAATCTCTTCGCGCCGGGGCGCCAATGCATGCAGTGCATCCAAATGCTGGCGCTCCGCCTATCCTGCACTCAACGTTGAACCGAGTATGGGTGACGAATCGTCGCTTTCAGCTTGCTGAATTTCCCCCAAATTCAGCAACTCGCAACGCGATCTCATCGACCAATACTGAGTAGCGAAGCCGCCTCTGCATCAAGCCGATGCACGCCAAGTGCAAAGGGCTGCAAGACAGCGCAAGACAGGTGCAAGAGAACTGCAAAAGTATGCAAGCCCATGCAAAGCCGACACCATGCCTGGAAGACCCGCAGACGGGTCTGTCACCGGTTTTGCCGACGCGCTGAACGTCTTTGAAGCCATGGCCTCGCTGTTGCCCACCAGCCCTCCTGGACGTCTGACCCGAAAGGCCCTCGCCTTCGACGGCGAAATTGAGCGCCTGCGCAAGAGCGGCTACACCCTCGGCGCGATCCGCCAGGCGCTCGCTGACGCCGGCATCCATGTCAGCCTCGCAACAGTGTCACGGGAGCTGAATCGGATCGCGAGCCATCGCCAGCTTATGGCTCGAACCGACATGCGGGCAGCTGAAACGCCATCTGCAGCGGTCCCTGAAAGGTGCACCGCCCAGCCAGGATCACCCGTGCGAACGGCCGCTGCTACCCCCTCTCTGACCCCATCAGCTCGGGGCTCTGGCAAGGCGCTCGCGGACGCCTACATGAGCAGGCTGGAGACCAACCCCTTCATCCGCGCCAAGGAGTGACCTATGAAGATCGCCGTCATCAGCTTCTCCGGCAACGTCGGGAAGTCCACCATCGCCCGTCACCTGCTGCAGCCACGCATCCCACAGGCCGAGCTGCTCAGCGTCGAGAGCCTGAATGCCGACGAGGAAAGCTGCCGTGCCATCCGTGGAAGCCGCTTCGGCGAACTGCACGAGTACCTCCAGACCATCGATCACGCGGTGGTGGACATCGGTGCCAGCAATGTCGAAGACCTGCTGGCTCTGATGCGCCGCTACCGCGGCAGCCACGAAAACTTCGACGCCTTTGTCATCCCATCTGTGGCCGCGACCAAGCAGCAGAAGGACACGATGGCGACGCTTGCTGACCTCTCGAGGATGGGGATACCGCCGGAGCGCCTGAGGCTCGTGTTCAACATGGTCGAGGATGATGAGGACGTGGAGGACATCTTCTTCCCGCTGCTCAGTTTTCTTAGAGACAACCCCATCGCCCACGCCAGAGCCGACTGCAAACTGCCGTTCAACGAGATCTATCGACGAATGCAGGCAGGCCATGGCGATCTGTTCAAGCTTGCCGCCGATGACACCGACTACAAGGCAGCGATCCTGAAGGAACCGGACAAAGGGGCAAAGATACAGCTGGCCCGTCGGATGGCTAATCGCCAGCTGGCCTTGGGAGCCATTCCCGAGCTGGACGCATGCTTTGCCGCGCTCGCGCTGGGATCGCTTGTGGAGCCTGCCATGGAGCAATCGAGCCTTCTCTCATGAAGGCGCCCCACTACGCCAGCGAAGCGTTCTTCGTGCAGGCGATGGCAGAAATCGAAGTGGTGCTCGACCGAGTCGAAGCGCTTGCCGAGAAAGTGGGATCGGCGGCCTGCACGGTCGAGCGATCCTGCGCAGGTCTCGAAGCGCAAGCGGCTGCCGTAGAGGCGCGCATGGCGCAGCTTGCGGCACATGCCCACGACGTGGCGGCCAAGCACATCGCTCGCACCAGCCAGGAGTTGATGCATGAGGCTGCCAATACCGAGTGTCAGTCGGTAGCGGCATTCACGCGCGCCTTGATCTACGGTGAGCTGCAGCCAGCCGTGCACAGCCTCGTCGCGGCAGCGAAGAGCTGCACCGCAAGCCGAAGCCGGTCGCGCGTCAGCTGGTGGGCTTGCGCCGCGTTGATGACGGCATCGGCCATCGTCACCGGCTTGCTGACCTTCCTCGCGCTAGCCCTGTAGGCCACGAGGAAGGCGAAGCGGAGCGGGCCGATATCGGCCCGCTTCGTTGATCGCCAGGACTTAGAGCCCGGTCATGCCTTCAGCTTGCGCATCTCCTCGGCCAGCACCCAGAGCGCGCGGTTCAGTTGCACGCCCCGGTCGATGCTGCCCACTGCGCGTGTCTGAATGCGCCTTCCCTGCGCGCTGCGTCCGGGCTGCCCGCCGCGCATCAGGTTCTCCTGAGCTCGCTGGAAGCTCATCCAAAGGCTGTCACCCTGATCTTCCAGCCGGCGCGGCTGCATCAGTTGTTGCGCGGTGATTGGTGCCGCCGGCGTGCCGCTGCCTGCGGCCTGCTCACCATATCGCAGCGCCAACGCCGCCGTCGCGAAGACGTGCTGTTCCTCGGGCTGCAGCGTCAGCGCCTTCATGCCCTCCGTAGCGGCATCCACCGCCCCGAAGTCCTCCAGCACCCGGAAAGCGCCCTCGATGACTTCGTGTTGGATCTGGCCCTTGTGCGGGATGCGGATGTCCTCAATCACGTCACCCACGACCAGGCCGTTGCAACAGACGAAGCGGAAAACGCCGGCCAGCATCTGGTAGGAGCTGGCACCCGGCCCGCACGGCTGATGATTGACGCGCCTGTTCGGGCCTTCCATTGGCTGTTCGCGCTGAGCTTCGCAGGCGCCTGGCTCACCGCCGAGTCCGAGCGCTGGCGAGGCTTGCATGTGACGCTGGGCTACGCCTTCGGGGGACTGCTGCTCTTCCGCGTGATCTATGGCCTTGTCGGTCCGCGGCAGGCTCGTCTCACCTTGCTGTGGCACCGTGTATCAGGCGTGGGTGACTGGCTTCGCAATGCCAGGGCCGGACGTGTCGACCTGTCTCGTGCAGTCACCCTCGGCATGGGGGCGGCGATGCTGTTGCTGATGGTGGTCCCGGCGCCGCTGGTGTTGTCTGGCTATGCGGGCTATGTCGAGTGGCTGGGCATGGAGGACGCCATGGAGGAAGTCCACGAGTTCTTCGCGAACTCGGCCATGGCTCTCGTGGCGACGCACCTGGCGCTCATCGTGCTGCTCTCCATCCTGCGACGCCGCAACTTGGCGACGCCGATGTTGACAGGTCGCACACCTGGGGCAGGTCCTGACCTCGTCAAGGCCAATCGCACTTGGCTCGCAGTTCTGATTCTGGCAGCCTACGTGGGGTTCGTCGGCTGGCAGACGGTTCAGGGCGACTTGGGCGCAACGCCAACGACTCAAGGCGAGCGACGCGGAGGCCACCACGACGACGATGATTGAGTTCAAGTCTGTCGACGCAGAAGGGCCACTGCCGCCGCGCACCAGCCCCAGGTCGTCAAAGCCAGCGCGACGGACAGGGCCAGCAGAGTTGCCGACGGTGCCGTGAACTTGAAGAGCGCGGCGACGTGGGGAACGGCAAGAGCCACAGCCAGCAGTGAGACCGTTCCCAGCACGATCCAGCGGAAAGAAGTGTTCACCTCTCTCGGTTCGCTGGCGGACGCTGCCCATGACCGATTGGCCTGGATCAGGCCCAGGTTGCCCAGCACCAAGACCGCAAACGCGACCGTACGCCCCGCATCGGCACCGTGACCCAACTGCTCACCGAGCACGTACCCAGCAAGCACTGCCACGAGCAGTCCGATGCCTTGCAGCAGGCCCAATCGCACTAGCGTGGCGTCGAACAGCCGCGCCTCGGGGCGGCGGGGCGGCTGTCGCATCGCACCGGGCTCCAGGGCCTCGGCCTCGAAAACGATGGAGCAGGCCGGGTCGATGACGAGCTGCAGGAACAGGATGTGCGCCGGCATCAGGATCAGCGGCCAGCCCATCAGTAGCGGCGCCAGCGCCAGACCGATGATGGGCAGGTGGGCTGCCAACACGAAGGCGATGGCCTTGCGCAGATTGGCGAACACCCGGCGGCCGTAACGGATGGTCGTTACCAGCGAGCCGAAGTCGTCGTTCAGCAGCACGAGGTCGGCGGCTTCCCGCGCCACGTCGGTGCCGCGCCCGCCCATGGCCACGCCAATGTGCGCAGCCTTGAGCGCCGGGGCATCGTTTACACCGTCACCAGTCATCGCCACTACATCGCCCCGTGCCCGAAACGCCTTTACTAGGCGCAGCTTCTGCTCTGGGCGTACCCGGCAGAACACCTGGGTGTCGCGCAGCCGCTCGGCGAGGGCTGTGTCATCCAGCGTGTCCAGCTCAGAGCCGGTGAGATGTCCTCCATCGACGGTCAGCCCGGCCTGCCGTGCGATGGCCAGTGCCGTGGCCGGATGGTCTCCGGTAATCATGGCCACTCGGATGCCGGCAGCATGGCATTCGGCGATGGCTGCGGGCACATCGGCCCGCACTGGGTCTTCTAATGCGACTAACCCGACGAACTCGAACTCGAAGTCGTGCTGGAGGGCGGGCAAGTCCTCCGCCGCGAACGCTGCACGGGCTACGCCCAGAACGCGCAAGCCATCGGCCGCCAGGGCGGTCACCTGCGCTGCAATGCGCTGCTGTTGAGCGGCGGGCAGATGGCACAGGTCAACGACCGCCTCGGGCGCCCCCTTGGCCGCCACCAGCAGCTCACGCTGGTCGGGCGAGCGCCACACCCGCGACATGGCCAGCAGTTCGCGCGATAGGGGGTAGTCGGAGACCAGGGTCCAGTCACCGTGAAGATGCTCTGAGCCTCGCAGCCAATGCTGGCCGGCGGCGGCGATGGCTGCCTCCATCGGGTCGAAGGCGCGGCGATGGCTAGACAGCACCGCGTACTCCAGCACGGGGTGGAAGGCATGCCCCATGGTGTTGACGGGCTGCTCCCCCAGTTCGAACGCCGCACCATCCGCCCACAGCCGCCGCACCTCCATCTGGTTACGGGTCAGCGTGCCGGTCTTGTCGACGCACAGCACCGTCGTGGCGCCAAGAAGCTCAACGGCGGGGATGCGCCGTGTAAGCACATTTTCTCGGGACAGGCGCCAAGCGCCCAGACCGAGAAAGATGGTCAGAACGACCGGCAGTTCCTCCGGCAGGATGGCCATCGCAAGCGTGAGGCCGGCCAGAAGCCCGCCCAGCCAATCACCGCGGCTGAGCGCCCAGCCGGCGGCCAGCAGCAACGCAATCGAAGCTCCGGCCATCGCCAAGCGCCGGACGATGCGCGCGGTCTCCAGCTGAATGGGAGTCTCGTCCATGGCGATGCCACTCAACGAGGCGCCGATGCGACCCAGTGCGCTACCGAGGCCTGTGGCAACCACACGCCCCTGCGCCGTGCCCTGGGTGACGAGCGAACCGGAGAAGCACAGATGCTGCGGCGCCGAACCTTCATCAGCGCCTTCACGGGCGTGCTTCAGCACAGGCTGGGATTCGCCAGTAAGCAGCGATTCGTCCACAGTCAGGTAGCTGGCCTCGAGCAGTTCGACGTCAGCCGGCACACGGTCGCCCTCGGCCATCAGTACGATATCGCCGACCACCAGGTCTTTGCCCGGGATGCGTAACGGCGCGCCGTCTCTCAACGCCAGCGCCCGCGGGCTGGACAGGTCGCGGAGCGCGTCGAGCGCGGCCTGGCTGCGGCGCTTCTGCACGAAGGTCATCACAATGACCACGCCGACGAAGCCGAGCAGCATCAAGGCTTCCTGCCGGTCGCCGAGCGCCAGGTAGATGACGCCACAGGCCACGAGCAGCAGGAACATCGGCTCGCGCACCACCTCCAGCAAGAGCTGCAGAGCGCCGGCCCGGGAGGTCGCCGGCAGCTCATTCGGGCCATCGCGCTGTAGCCGAGCCGCGGCCTCGGTGGAACTGAGCCCCGTCACGGCGTTCATCGCAGCTCAGGCCGCGGCTGCGGACACCCTCTCATGATCTCCATCAGGGCGGCGCCACGGGTCGACATGCGTCATGAGGTTCAGCACTCGATGGCGCTGCATCACCCGACGACGGGCTTCGACGGCGATGTCGTGGCCGGCTTCGACGGTGAGCATGGCGTCGACCTCGATGTGCGCATCGACCACCACCATGTCGCCCATCTTGCGCGTGCGGATGTCATGCACGCCCATGATGCCCGGCGTCTCGGCCAGGGTCTGGCGGATGGCGGCCACCTCCTCGTCATCGACGGCACGGTCCATCAGGTCGTGCAGGGCATCCCAGCCGAACTCCCATCCCATCTTGGTGACCATAAAGCCGACGATGGCGGCAGCAATGGGGTCCAGGATGGGGTAACCCGCCAAGTTGCCGATGATGCCCAGTCCAACTACCAGGGAAGACGCCGCATCAGAGCGCGCATGCCAGGCGTTGGCCACCAGCATGCTGGACTTCACCCGCTTGGCTACTGCCAGCATGTAGCGGAACAGCAGTTCCTTGGCGGTGAGTGCGCCGAGCGCTACCCACAGCGCGGCCATGTGCACTTGAGGAATGGCCTCGGGCTGCTCCAGCTTCACGGCGGCCGACCAGAGCATGCCAAGCCCCACGGCAAGCAGCAACAGCCCAAGCACCAGGGAGGCAGCCGTTTCGTACCGGTGGTGGCCGTATGGATGGTCTTCGTCCGCATCCTTTTGGCTGTGATGATTGGCCAGCAGCACCACGAAATCGGCGATGAGGTCAGACAGGGAATGCACGCCGTCAGCGACCAGGCCCTGGGACTTGGTCAGCACACCTGCCACGATCTGCACGGAGGTGAGCACCAGGTTGACTACGACGCTAACCCATGTGCTTCGGGAGGCGGCGGCCGCGCGTTCCGCACTGCTGTGCTCGGTGGATTCGGAGTCGTCGCTCTGAGGGTGAAGCTCGGTCACAAATGCTCCCATCATGGGTCCGTCTTAGTTGGTCCGCCGTCGCGGCGGCCACTTTGCAGCATAGGCCGGCCATCCTGAACCCCCGATGAACAGTGTCCGGTTCATCTAACGCGCCGAAGCCGCGGGCTATTTCCTAAGGACGAGACTCGCGGAGCGCTTTCGGGTGGGCCGGGGCTGTTGCCACTGCGATGCGGTCCGAGCTACTTCAGGTAGGTGCGAAGCACCGAGACCACTTCTTCGACTTCGTCCTGCCGTTGCTCGTGCGTGATGCCTTCAGCCGCTACATGCTCTCGCAGGTGGCCCTCCAGAACCTCCGCCATCAAGCCAGCCACCGCGCCACGAATGGCGGCGATCTGCTGCAGCACCCCTCTGCAATCCAAATCCTGCCCCGCCTCGATGAGGCGTTCCAGGGCTTCTGCCTGCCCCTTGATTCGGCGTACACGTGCAAGAAGGCTCTTTTGACCGGTGACTGTATGAGACATGGGCTGACTCTAGCAGGGTACTGGGGTAGAGTACATATAAGTACTAGGGTGGGGTACCTTGACCCCTCATCAACAAGCGCATCTCATGACCGATTTCGTATCACTGCTGCAGCAAGGCAATGCCTGGCTCTTCGTGCCCAGCGCCATCCTGCTCGGCGCGCTTCACGGCCTGGAGCCCGGTCATTCGAAAACCATGATGGCCGCTTTCATCGTGGCCATACGCGGCACGATGGTGCAAGCCGTTCTGCTAGGGCTGTCGGCAACGCTGTCCCACACCGCGGTGGTCTGGCTGGTCGCGTTGGCCGGCCTCTACTTCGGTCGCAGTTGGAACGCGGAAACCACGGAGCCCTATTTCCAGCTGGCCTCTGCCGTGCTCATCGTCGGCGTTGCTGCCTGGATGCTGTGGCGCATCTGGCGCGAGCAGCGCGGGCACGGCCACAGCCATGCCCACACGCATGACCATGAAGCGCCGAAGCGGGTCGACACGGGTCACGGCACGGTCCGACTGGAAATCTTTGAGACCGGCGTGCCGCCGCGCTTTCGCCTGCATACTGAGAGTGGGCATGGCTGGTCTGCCGGCGAGGTTGAGGTCACGACAGCCCGTCCTGACGGGGCCCGTCAAGCCTTCCGCTTCACAGAGGGCAACGGTTATCTGGAGTCCGTCGAGGAGATTCCCGAGCCGCATGAATTCGAAGCGCGGCTGAGCCTGGGTCACGAAGGCCATCGGCACGACCATGACCTGGTTTTCATCGAACATGAGCACGACCACCATCATGATGGGCTGGAGGTCGGCGACCGGGAGTACCAGGACGCTCACGAGCGTGCCCACGCCGACGACATCAAGCGGCGCTTTGCCAACCGCGAAGTCACGACTACGCAGATCATCATCTTCGGTCTCACGGGCGGCCTCATTCCCTGCCCGGCCTCGATCACGGTCCTGCTGCTTTGTCTGCAGCTCAAGCAATTCACGCTCGGGGCCGCGCTAGTCCTGTGTTTCAGCGTCGGGCTGGCACTGACGATGGTGGCCTCGGGTGCGATGGCTGCACTCAGCGTGAAGCACGTGTCGAAGCGCTGGAGCGGATTCGGAGAGTTTGCACGTAAGGCCCCCTACTTCTCTGGCGTGTTGATCCTCCTGGTCGGCCTCTACATCGGCTTCGAAGGGGCCCGCCACCTCGTCTAACTTAGGCCCCGCAAAGGACCGGTCTTGGTGACTGCTGCCGCTCAGGCATCGACACACGAACGTCACCAATCAGCCTAGAGCCGACAACGCATGGCGAGCGGCTGGTGTGCAGCGGTTGCCGTCATTCGCGCCATAGGCTTGGCCTTACGGCTCTGCACACAAAGTGGACATTGGCTCGCCTCGTGCTCATCTCACTGACCGCCGGTCCTCGATGTTGAGGCTTAAAGGTGCGGCAAGGTCGGCCTGTCATTGGGCAGCATGTTCAGCCTCCTTCCAAGCGCCGCATCAGAATCAATATGGCCTTGCTCACATGGGTCCGCACGGTACGAACACCAAGTCCATGGGACGACGCAATCTCGGGGTAGCTCTTGCCATTGAACAGATGCGCCACAAAGAGCTCGCGCGTGAGGGGCGGTAGTTCATCCAGGACCAAGAGCACGCGGGCAGTCCTCTCCCAATCCAGCACCGCATCCTCCGTCGGCGACGCAGACTGAACATGCCAGGCAACCTCGGCCTCGGCCTCTTCGATCAACACCGTCTGGCCATGGTTTCTTCGCACCCGATGCGCATCGATCGCCAGGTTGCGTGCCGCTCTGAGCAGGAATGCATCAGGGTGCACCACTTCATGGGTCAACTCGTAGTGGGCGAGCTTCAGGCAAGCATCCTGGATCAGGTCGTCAGCGTCATCGCCCACACAGCCTTGACGTCGCAGCATGCCTTTGAGACGCGACAAGACGGATCCCCAGTTGGCGAATGCGGCCATGACATCTCCCTGAACCCGAGTTTTCTCGGTGTTGCGCGATCGATCTTAGGCGCGAGAGACGCGGCAGGAAAGCGTCTTGTGCTGCGAAATCCGGCTGCTTCCAACACGAGAGTCAAACCGAAACATGCACGTTTCAAGATGCAACACGCCGCCAATTCCATTCGCTGAGCACGGCCATGCCTCACACGGATGACGCACTAAGGCGTGTGCACCCTCAGCGTGTTTTCCCTATGGGAAAACACCTCGCCGCAGCGCGGCCGGGCAGGCTGTCAAGGTGCGACGATGCCTGTGCGTCGCCAACGCCTCGGAATCAAACTCCCAGGCGACACCGCATATCAATCCTTGCGGACATGACGCAATCTCATCAGCATGATTCCGCAGACCCAACATCGCGAACAGCGCCTCCAGGGAGGAGATGGTCATGCACCGAGCCGACGATGGCAGAACCTGCACCGCATTTCGTGGCGCGGCCCCTTGGCACTCCGAGCACCCCACGCTCAGCCGCCAGGTTGTGCGCGTGAACTCAGGCGTCGCCACTGGCACCGCATGTCGAGTGCAAGGCGAAGTCCGCGCGGAATGGTGGACCTTGCTCACCTCCCCCGAGCAGGTCGAGACCTCCCTGACTGCGGATCCATTGCGCTTCGAGGATCCCGTGCTGTTCGACAAGTTCCGAAGGGAACTCGACCATGCCCTCTCTTCCTCCGCTTCAAGCCTCGGTACAGAATTGCGTACGCGCAGCGGGCTACGAGCCCCAGGCCCTGGCAGCGATTGTCCGGATCGCACGGGCGACGAATCCTGCGACCCTGGTCGAGGAGCTGACCCACGCAACAGCAGCGATCGGCGCCAGCGTGAGCCTCTATACCGCCGCGGTCCACGACGGCGACCGTGAACTGTCCTGCTTCACGGTGCTCGCCGGCCACCCGGCTTACGTGCACGCACAGAACGAACTCGGCCCGCTGACAAAGCACCCATGGTTCCGGTTCGCAAGAAAGCACCTCAAGTCGGGCAGCGATCGCCAGGTTCAAGTCAGCGAGGCATCCGACGCGGCCGCCATCGAGCTGGCACAGCGCTTTGGTTTTCGATCCTGCTTCATCGTGCCGACGCCCACTGGCAACGATCTCGACCGGTTGGGCATGTTGTGGCTAGGCAGCCATCACCCCAATGACTTCGAGGGCAGCGAGGCAGGGATTGTTCGCACACTGGCCCGCGCCCTCGCAGGAGAGCTGCACGACTGGATGCTGCACTATCTCCATCAACGCTTCGTCGAGGCCGCCAGGCTGGAGACGACCGACATCCGTTTGCTGGCCTTGGAGCGCAAGGGCCTGCAGACCAAGGAGATCGCCACGCTCACCGGCCTGAGCCGCGCCTCCGTCGACTCACGGTTCCACCGCATCAACACGCGGCTGCACTGCTCCAGCCGCAGGGCATCAGCGCTCCGAGCCATCGCCTATGGACTGTTGGAGCCAACCTGAGTCTCCCAGTCTGATACATGCGCAGAGATAGGACTGCTTTCGGCAACCGGGTTGTGCTTCTGCTCAGCTGGACTGAAGCCTTGGAGGACTCCACGTGCGCTCAGCAACCTCAGCGAGACCATTGACTTCTGGCCAGCCATGCAGCGCTGGGTCGTGCGTGACCAGCTGCTGGGTGAGCAGGAAGGGCGAGACCTCTGGCCAGGCGAAGCAGCGTCCAACACGGTTATCCGGTTCCGGCCCGATACAGGCCAGGACAAGCTGATCGCCCGCCTGTGGTCGCATTGGGTGGACAAGACGGCCGACGACGACCTCGACTCCATCGCCTTCATCACCGACGAGCCTGCACCTGAAGTCGCAGCTGCGGGACAGGACCGCTGCATCATCCCCACCGCCGGCTCGAACACAGACTCACAGCACCTTTAGACTCCCCGCCACGGCTTTGCCGTACCCCACGGTCGACCAGGCCGCACGCGAGCCTACGACATATAGGGTCTGCTTCGCCCTTGAAACCATCACGTTGAAGATATTGGGCGTGGATGCAGCCCAGCGCCGCGCACCTTGCTGCGCGGCCATCGGCGCGCCCAGCACGGCAATGACCGCCTCGGCCTCCTTGCCCTGGAAGGTGTGGATGGTGCCAACCCGGTTGCGCAGCCATTCTTCCGAATCTACGCCCAGGCGGTCGAGCAGCCCCTGCTCCGCATCGATCCGGCGCCGGAGCTCTTGGGCAACGATCCGGAACGGCGTGATGACATACACGTCTGGCTGCTTCACGCCAGCCGCCGCCAGCGTTCGGAGCAGTTGCACGACCGCCTCACCCTCCGCCGGACACCACTTGCTTTCAGCAGAGGCATCGACATCGATCCACCGAGACCCGCCGAGTGCCTTGGCCACGGGGCCCAACGCAGGGTTGCCGGCGGCATGCACCATCTGCCCGTCATAGGCAATGCGATTGGAGATGCCGAACATCGGCTCCTGGCAGCGCCGGTGGACCAGCAGCGGAATCCCCACCTCCCGGACACCCACATCAGCGCGGAACTCGGCCTTCAGCTTCGAAGCCTGATCCGCCAACGTCTGGACCGAGGCATCGGGTGCCAGCCATTCATCCGGGCTGACACCAAAATACTTCGCCACCTCGACGATCAGCCGCTGGGGCAACGAAACGACCGGCGGGATCTGGAGCGGGTCTCCGACGACGATGGCCTTCTGCGCCCGCATCAGCAGGCCAACCGCTGACTGCGGCGTCGCCTGGCCTGCCTCGTCCACCAGCACCCAGCCAAAACACGAAGGCAGCAGGTCACCGAGCATCCGATCCACCGACGCAAACGTGGTCGACACGACAGGGCAGACCAGGAACAGCGTAGACCACAGGTCGCCAAGCAACACCTTTTTCGCTTGCTCCCTGAAGGCCCCGGCATGCATAGCTTGCATGAGCACCCCCAGGTTGTGGGAAACCTTCTGAGCCGCCACATCGATGAAGGCCCGATGCACCTCCATAGCAAGGGCGAACAACTCCTCCCGCTTCTCATGCAGCGCATCCGGCAACCAGGGCGAGGCGAGGTTCCACCGCTCGTGCCCCTGCCGGAAGAAGCCCTCATCCACCAGGCGGACACCCAGCTGACGCCGATGCACCTCGACCGCACGCTCAACCGTCGACAACGCGGCCTGCGTATCAACGAGCCGAGCCTCGGCCTCACGCAGCGCCGATTCCGCCTCCTGCAGCAATCGCTCGGCCTTCTGGTGACTGGCCTCAGCTGCCCGCGCGCGACGCGACGCCTCCGCCCGCTCCAAGGCCAACGGCGTGTAGACGGACCGCCACTTCTGCATCCTGGCGCTGTTGAACAGCCGGTGAAGCCACCAGGGCCTTTCGGCCAGCGCCTGCCGCTCAAGCGTCGCGGCCCTCTCCAGGGTAGCCGCGGAAGCATCGCGAACGCGCACGGCCTCCACAATGGCTGCGGCTCGAGACGCCCTGGTTCCCATAGCTTCAGCGAGACCGGCGCGGGCCGCTGAAACAGCTTCTCGTGCGGGAGGCAGCCTCAGGCAGGTCTGGCGAATGGACTCCAGGGCACGAAGCTCCACTTCCACCTCGCCGTGGAGCTTGTTGAACCGCGCGCGCACCTTCTGCCAGTTCAGCCGGGCCTGCTCGGGAGACGGCGGACTCTCCGTCTCGATGATCGGAGGAACAACCCGGGCAAGGATGTGGCCGGCACCGTCTTTGATCTCGCGAACCACCGAGTCGCCCTTCGCGGCCTTCAGGTACAGCCGAAGACTCCGGTCCTCATCCCACCAAACCGCCTGCTGAAAAGCACCTCGATTTGCCGCATTGCCCAGCACCGCCGCAATCAGCCCCCAGGTCGCCTCGCCCTCGATCAGAGCCCCGTCCTGGCCGCGCTTCGACAGCAGTCGGTTAGACACGGTCTTAAAGTAGCGAAGCTCGCGCCCGACCGCCTTGAGCGCTGGCAACTCCTTGCTGACGTTCTCTACCGCCTTGTTGTTGCTGGAGGCGACCAGAACCTCATGCCCCTTGAGCGACTCGTCCAAGCTGTACAGATGGTAGAACGCGCGATCGCCCGCCGCCACCTTCTGCCCCGTCGTCCTGAAGGCCGACACCGGGTCCTCGAAACGCACCATCGCGGCCGCGCGGTCCAGCACGCAGCCCGCGACCACATCGCGCAGCAGCGTTGTCTTGCCCGTTCCGGGCGGCCCATTCACCGCCACGATACCGGCACCGTCGCCGCCAAGCTCGGCCCGAGCGGCATTGACCGCAGCCTGCTGCAGGGTCACCAAGGGATGTCCACCCGGCGCCGGCCAGCGCGTCGCCGGCGTCTTCGAAGGTGCGACCAGGGCCTCCAACGCCGGGGCGTCCTCGAGGAGATTCCCTCCCGCAGCCACCTTCTCCGCCCCCAGATACCTGGCCAAGGCCCGGCCAGGCCGCCCACGCTCGACCAAACGAGAGGCGCGGACCAGGTCTGCCAGATAGAACGAATTGAGCAGCGCCACTTCCGGCGGATTCTTCGACTTGTAGTAGTGGAAGACCCGCAGCACGAAGCTCGGCTCCTCGTACATGCCTTCCGGAAGCTTCAGCGCCTCCACCAGCCAGCGGAAGGCCTTTCTGAGTACGGCGGCATCAAGCGCGAGCGGGTTCCCCGCACTGTCCGCACGGGACAGCTGCTCCGTGAGTCCCTCAACCAGGCCCTGCTCCACCGACGTCCAAGCCCCAAGCCCCGCAAGATCCCCAGACAAGGCCACCGGTAGCGCCCAGCCGAAGCTCGAGATCCCGACCGCATTCTCTTCAAGCAGCACACCATTTCGATCTACCAGCACTGCAGCCAGCGCCGCTTTTTCCCGCTCCTTGCGCCCTCGCTCCTCGTCCTCCCCGAACGCCCGGATGAGCTCATCCGTCGCCCGGTCCACCGGGACGCATCCCAGGATTACCTGGTAGTACAGCTGGTAGTTGCGGCGCGACGGCTCCTTGCGGAACCACGGCAGATCGTTACCCTCGAACGCGGCAACGCAACTGCGATCCCCGTTGACCAGGTCAGCCGGCCACCGATACGTCTGCGGCGACAGCGCTTCCAGGGCCGTCCACGCCGAGAGAATTGCCGCAGGCTTGTTGGTCACTGGTGGCGATGAGGAAGATCGCACCGCGACAGGCTCCGGTGCACAACGGACACCCGCGGCACCCACACCGGATCCGAGGACACGCGCAGTCAACATGGCAGACCCGCCCTGCCCCTCGCCAGGCCCCTTTGAGGCAGTCTTGGAAAATGAGCCGCCACGACCCGCGCCCCGAGTCAATGCACCCTGGACGCGCTCAAGCAACGCTGCAGACCGATCGGTACTTCGGCGCTGCAACTCGTCGATAAGTGCCTCGCAGATCGTGGCCTCCGAACCGGCCGCTTCAAAAATTGACTCCAAGTCAGCGATGCCGAGCTTTAAGTACGGACGTGCAACTGCCATTTTTGAGCAAGCCCCTCCCCGAGGTGCAAAGTAGTTTTGATGCTCCCGGAATTCTCACATTGAGGAAGACCACTCCACCACAGCTCGAGCCAGCCCCCATCCTGGTTTGCACCAGCGGCTACGGCGTAGACGCCTACAACTTCTCCGAGGACAAGCCGCTGGAACTCATCGACGGAGGCGGCCTGCTCTACCTGCTGCGCCAGCATGCAGGAATCCATGCCCGCATAGAGATCTAGCATGATCAGGCCGCCGCCTGCAGGCTGTGAGCAGCCAACCACGAATGGCTGTTCGTGGCGGTTCCGTAGCCTTCGAGTTTTAACCCAGCCGCCCTTGCAGCCAGGGAGCCAATGGCACCGCGCGCAGCTTCGCAGCGGACGCTAAGCACATGGGTGTAGGCCACATCGGTGCCCGCCAGAATATCCGTGCATCGCATGGTTAGAGAGCTATCCTTCGCTAGATAGCAGCCCCCCCCCCTCAGGTGCGATTGACGAGACCGACACCATTGCCTCCAATCCACCTCGCCGTGCGGCAAGCCACAGGGCAGAGGTCTGCTGAGAGACCGCCACGACAGAGCTTGCAGCGCGCCGGATTTGCGAACTGTTAGTGCTGTAAAAATCAACAGGCAACCAACGAGAAATCAAGCCACGGCGCGGCCTGCAGACCGGTGAGGTGCCCGAGGCTATGCAGCAAAACTGTCGCCCTACAACCTAGTTAGCCATCACGGTCGTTTCACCATGCCAATATTCTTTCTGGCGATAGCCTTGTTGTTACCTGTCCTAGCGCATGGCGCGGATAAGGCTGCCACTCCGAACCCCGCGCTGGTCGCTCAGTACGAATCAAGCCCCAAGGAGCTGAATGCAAAGCTTGCTGAGTGCAAGGCTCAACGGAACATAGTTCAAGTGCTCGCAGATGCGTCCTGCATGAGCGCACAGGAAGTGATAAATCGGCGGCAGCGGAAGTTGCTCGAATCGAAGTGCTCTGCGGCAGATACGTTTGTCTATGTTCCGCCAGACATCAAGGCAGACCGGCTCGAAGAATTCCTGGCCAAGAGAGCTCCGGCGAAAGAGAAGCTAGAGGCTTGTGGGCTTACCAAAGAGCAATGGGTCAAGTCGCACCTTCATGGTAAGAGGTGATGGCTAACCCTTCGCTCAACCCCGCTCCCTGCGGTCGCTGGACGCTGCGCGATAAAGCCGCGCAGCGCCGGCTAGCTCAACGTTGGACGTCATGAACGTAGAGCTTACACATAGTGCGAAGTACGAAGAGAAGTCGTTCTACACGCTCCTCATTGACGCTATCGGCTTGATAGAAGTGGCTGAGAGACACGGCCATGACCGCGCACAACGGATGCTTGCGAGAGCGTGCATCCTCGACTGCGCCCTGATCATCGAGTGTGCGGCGAACATTTGCCTGTCCGCGGGATCAATATCTATGGACGGCACCCCTGTTCAGAAGCTTTCCTCATACGGCAATCGCGTGCATGGCAAGTGAATCGCCCCGGGTTTAGAGGAGGCTCCAACTCTGGAGAATGGAGCCATGAAGAAGTCCCCGAAGTTTTCGCCCGAGGTTCGTGAGCGTGCCGTGCGCATGGTGCTGGAGCACCGGGCAGAGCAT
>Ga0233424_10001743_pt1 | contig 17615 bp, 17 predicted proteins | sample Watercolumn_Towu_FD_181011 | JGI IMG/M metagenome (GOLD analysis project Ga0233424, IMG submission 181011) | Freshwater microbial communities from Lake Towuti, South Sulawesi, Indonesia - Watercolumn_Towuti2014_125_MG | ecosystem: Environmental > Aquatic > Freshwater > Lake | place: Indonesia...
GATGGCGATGACCACGGTGCCAATGCCACCCCCAACCAGACCCTTGCCGCCGATGCCCGTGCCCCGGCGGTCCTCGATGTTGTCGCTGCGGCGTCCGGATTCCCAACGCATGGCATTCCCCTTGTTCGACGTACTTACCTTGCCATCATTGCTTTAACCAGTGCGGCGGGCTGCGAGCTACATCACGTCGCACACATTCACCCCCGACCGCACACCGGGCAAGCGGGATCCCTGGGCACCTTCATGGTCTGCCATTCCATGGTGCCGGCGTCGAACAGGACCAGTTTGCCCGCCAACGGGCTGGGCGCCCCCAGCAGCAGGCGGATGGCCTCACCGGCCTGGAGGGTGCCGACCATGCCGGTGAGGGGCGCGAACACGCCCAGGGTGGCGCAGCGCTCCTCGTCCTCCGCGCGGGTGTCCGGAAACAGGCAGTGGTAGCAGGGGGAATCGTCCCGGCGCAGGTCGAACACCGCCAGCTGGCCGGCGAAGCGGATGGCAGCGCCGCTCACCAGGGGCTTCCTCAGCCTGGCGCAGGCGCGGTTGACCGCGTGGCGGGTGGCGAAGTTGTCGCAGGCGTCCATCACCACGTCGGCGGCGGCCACCAAGTCCAGCAGTTCGGCTTCGCCCACCCGGTGCTGAATGGGGGTCACCTGGCAGTCCGGGTTGATCTCGGCCAAGGCCCGGCGCGCCGATTCCGCCTTGTTGACGCCCACCGTGGCCTCACGGTGCACGATCTGGCGTTGCAGGTTGGTCAGGTCGACTTGGTCGCCGTCGCAGATCGTCATGCGGCCGATGCCGGCCGCGGCCAGGTAGAGGCAGGCCGGAGAGCCCAGGCCGCCGGCGCCCACGAGCAGCACATGTCCGGCGAGCAGCCTGTCCTGGCCGGCCAGATCGATCTGGGGCAGCAGGATGTGGCGGCTGTAGCGGATAAGTTGGCGGTCGTCCATGGTGTCCTCACGAATCGCGGCGGCATCGGGCCGGGCACTCATGCTACCCGTTTTCCCGCAGGCTAGATTTCCGGCAAAGCGGCGCGCGTTGCGGGTACAACCCGTTTGACAGCAGGGGCACTATTTAATACATTTGTATCTGAAATACGTTTGCGGGTACCGGAACGCATTTCATGTTGAATCCCCCCCTGGCTGCTCTGAGCCATCGGGCAACCAGGCCGGGATTGTTGGTCGCGCACCTGCACCGGTGCGACTGACATCCTCCTCCTCTCTTCACCCCGGCGTCGAGCCGGGGTTTTTTTTTGCATGGATGCCCAGGAGAATGGGTTCATGCCCAGCACCCTGATCCCTGCCGCCGAGGCCTTCCTGGAACACGAAGGCAGTCGGGCGCCGGATTTTTCCGACTGCCTGGTGCTGGTACCGCACCATCATGCCGGTCTGGCCTTCCGTCGCGCCCTGAGCGAGGCCCTGCCCGGTCGCCATCTGTTGCCGCCGCGCCTGCTGACGCTGCCCGAATTGTCCGGCAAGGCCGGCCCGGACATCCAGGCCGAGGCCGACAGCCTGCGCCTGGCGCAGCTGCGGGATTTCCTGGAGCGCAGCGCTAGGATCCCCCCCGAATCCTTGTGGGACGCGGCCAGGGAACTCCTGGATGTGCTGAACGAAATGGATGGCGCGGGCGCCGACGAGGGAATGCTGGCGCACCTGCCTGCGGGCATGAACCGCCACCTTTCCCTGGAGGCGGAGATTGTCCGCTCGGTCTGGCAGGCCCTGGGTCGGGGCGGCAGTCCGGGACGCGTACGCGTCCATGCCCTGCGCCTGGCCCTGCTGCTGCGGGAAGCCGGGCAGCCTTTGTACGTCCTGGGCCTGGAAGCGCTGCTGGGCATCGAGCGGGATTTCCTCGACGCCTGGCGCGAGCGGGCCCCGGTGGTGGAACTGCCCGCGTCGCCGCCGGGCGGGCAATGCCTGGATCTGCTGCGCTCGGCCTGGGAGGCCAGGTAGCCCGCCCTGGGCGAACGGGCCCGGCAATTCGCAGGTTGCTGCCAACGCAGCCCCCTGCATCCGGAAAAGCGGCTCCTGGCCGCGCCGGGCCTGGAGGCCGCTGCCCGCGCCGCCGAGCAAACCCTGCTGGCCTGGCTGGCGGAGGGGCGGCGCAACATCGCCCTGGTGGCGCTGGATCGAGTCATGGCGCGCCGCTTGCGGGCGCTGCTGGAACGCCGCGGCATCCTGGTGCAGGACGAGAGCGGATGGGCTTTCGCCACCGCTTCGGCCAGCCATGCCGTGGAGTGCTGGCTGCGCCTGCTGACGGGAGATGCCTGGTTTCGCGACCTGCTGGATTTCCTCAAATCCCCCTTCATCTTCGCCGATGCCGGTGCAACGCGTCTCGCGGCAGCCCACGAACTGGACGAGGTGTTCCGCCGCCATGGCGCGCCGGACGGCCTGGCCGGCCATATCGACTTGGCGCGACGCGAGGGCCTGCATGCCGCCCATGGCCTGCTCAAGCGCATCGAGCGGGCCGGTGACGGCTTCGCCCGTGGGCGCCGGCCCCTGCATGAGTGGACCCGCCGCCTGCTCGATTCCCTGCTGGCGCTGGCGGCAGCCGATGCGCTGCGCGCCGATCCGGTTGGGGCGCAGTTGTGGGCCTTGCTGGAGCGCCTGGCGGCGGAAAGCACCGCGCACCCGTTCCGCTACCGGGCGGCCGATTGGCGGCGCTGGCTGTTCCTGCACCTGGAGCAATCCACCTTCCTGGATGCCACGGTTTCCAGCCCGCTGCGCCTGACCCACCTGGCCGCGGCGCATCATCGTGACCTGGAAGGCGTCATCCTGCTGGGTGTCGGGACGGCCGCACTGCCTGGACCGGCGCGCGGCGGCATCTTCAACGATGCCACCCGGGCGCAGCTGGGCTTGCCCGGCGCGGCGGAACGGGAGCGACAACTGCGCGCGGCACTGATCGACGTCATGGCGCGAACACCCCGGGTAACCTTGATCTGGCAGACCGAGCAGGGTGGCGAGCCGGCGCCGCTTTCGCCCTGGCTGGTGCATCTGGATGCCTTCCACCGGGCGGCCTGGGGTGCCTCGTGGGTGACGCCCGTCAACGCTGCGCCCAATTCCGTACCGCAGTCATCGGAGGTGGCCTCCGCACCGGCGCCTGCACCCCGGGTGGAGGCCGTGCCCAGGCGCCTGAGCGTCAGCGCCTGGCAAAGCCTGGTGGCCTGCCCCTATCAGTTTTTCGCCCGGCACCTTCTCAAGCTCAATGACCGCGACGAGGTGCCGGATGAGATGGACAAGGCCGATTACGGCAGCCTGGTGCATCGCACCCTTGCCCGTTTTCATCAGACTCATCCGCTCCTTGCGGAGCATGCCGCGGAGGAACTGGCCGCCGCGCTGCTTGCCGCCGGCCGTGAGGCGTTTGCCGAGGCCGAGGCGAGGGGCTACCTGGCCCTGGCCTGGCGCCTGCGCTGGGAGCGGCAAGTCGCGGCCTATGTGGCCTGGGCCCTGGAGCGGGAGGCGGAGGGCTACCGCTTCAGCGCCGCCGAGGCGCCGCTGGCCCGGGAGGTGGTTTGGGGCGAGGCGGAGGTTGCGACGCTGCTGCACGGCCGCGCCGATCGTCTGGACGAGCGGGGGGGGGGCACGATGCTGCTGGACTACAAGACACAGTCCAGGGATGTCCTGAGGAAAAAGCTTGCCGCCGGTGGCGAGGACGTTCAGCTCACCGCCTATGCCTGGCTCGCCGGCGCGTGCGAGGCCGGCTTCGTCAGCGTCGATGCCGACAAGGTCGAGACGCTGGACTGGCGGGATGACCTGCAAGCCGCCGCGGAAGCCGAGGCGGGACGCCTGCGCCAGGCTATGGCCGACCTTGCGGTGGGGGTGCCCCTGCCGGCCCAAGGTGCGCCGACCACCTGTTCCTGGTGTGAGATGCGGGGACTATGCCGGCGCGAGCATCAAGACCCGCCTCAGGCATAATCCGCCGGCTCGCATGCGATAGGCGGCGGAACCCTCAGGAGGAGACACCATGAAGATTGAAACCATCGCCGTGCACGGCGGCTACAGCCCGGAGCCCACCACCAAGGCGGTGGCGCCCCCCATCTACCAGACCACGTCCTACGCCTTCGATTCCACCCAGCACGGCGCGGACCTGTTCGACCTGAAGGTGGCGGGCAATATCTACACCCGCATCATGAACCCCACCACGGACGTGCTGGAAAAGCGGGTGGCGGAAATGGAAGGCGGCATTGCCGGCCTGGCCCTGGCCTCGGGCATGGCGGCCATCACCTACGCCATCATGACCATAGCCGAGGCGGGCGACAACATCGTCACCAGCTCCACGCTGTATGGCGGTACCTACAACCTGTTCGCCCACACCCTGCCCCGCTACGGCATCGAGGTGCGCTTCGCCGACTACCGGCAGCCGGACAGCTTCGCCAAGCTCATCGACAACCGTACCAAGGCGCTGTTCTGTGAATCCGTGGGTAATCCCCTGGGCAACGTCACCGACTTCGAGAAGCTGGCTGACCTGGCCCATGCCAACGGCATCCCCCTCATCGTCGACAACACCGTGCCCACGCCTTATCTCTGCCGGCCCTTCGAGCATGGTGCCGACATCGTGGTGCACGCCCTCACCAAGTACCTGGGCGGCCACGGCAACAGCATCGGCGGCTGCATTGTCGATTCCGGAAAGTTCCCTTGGGCCGATCACAAGGTCCGTTTCGCTCGCCTGAACGAGCCGGACATCTCCTACCACGGCGTGGTCTACACCGAGGCCCTGGGCCCGGCGGCTTACATCGGCCGCGCCCGCGTCGTCCCCCTGCGCAACATGGGCGCCGCCATCAGCCCCTTCAACAGCTTCCTGATCCTGCAGGGCATCGAGACCCTGCACCTGCGCATGGACCGCATCTGCGACAATGCACTGGCGGTGGCCAAGCACCTCCAGTCCCATCCCCAGGTGTCCTGGGTCAATTACGCCGGCCTGCCCGAGCACAAGGACCACGGATTGGTTAAGAAATACATGGGCGGCAAGGCCTCCGGCATCGTCTCCTTCGGCATCAAGGGCGGCCGCGAGGCCGGCGCCAAGTTCATCGACGCCCTCAAGCTGGTGGTACGCTTGGTCAACATTGGCGACGCCAAGAGCCTCGCCTGCCATCCGGCCACTACCACCCACCGGCAGCTGTCGCCGGAGGAATTGGCCAAGGCCGGCGTTTCGGAAGACCTGGTGCGCCTGTCCATCGGCATCGAGCACATCGACGACCTGATGGAGGACATCGAGCAGGCCCTGGCGGCGGCGAAATAGTTAGGCGGGACGGGAAACCGTCCCATATTCTTTATGGGAGCAAGTAATCGAAATGAAAAAAATGAATAGGGTGGTGCAGGTACTGTGTCTGGTTGCGCCGGTCATGACGATAGGGTGCGCCACGATCACCTCCAACGAAATCCAGCCCGTGTCGGTGACGACGAAGGATGACAAGGGACAATACCTGGAAAAGGCAAAGTGCACCCTGCGCAACGACAAGGGCGCGTGGGATACGGAAAGCCCCGCCTTCGTCCAGGTCAGGCGGTCTTCCGAGGATCTTCTGGTCGAATGCAAGAAAGAAGGCCAGCCCAGCGGATCCTTGCGGGCGATTTCCCGGGCGGCTGGGGGCATGTGGGGCAACATCATCTTTGGCGGCGGCATCGGCGCGATCATCGACCACAGCAAGGGGACCGGTTACAACTACCCGGATACGTTGCTGGTGAAGATGGGCGAATCCGCCGTGGTGGACAGAAGCGAAACAACCAAACCACCGGCGGAAACCCAGGAAGTTGCCATCGCGGGTGGCACCACAAAGATACAGTGAGCCAAGTCAGTCAATGAAAGGGATGGTCATGATCAGAAACATTGTTGTTGTCGCATGTGCCGGCTTCGTCATGGGTTGCAGCATGACGGCGCCCCAATACACGCCATCTGTGGCCAATATCGGCCAGATGAAGGCAATCAAGTTGACGCCCATGGCAGTTGAAAAGGTGGTGCCTGATGCCGCTTTGGGTTCCAACAACGAATCCATCGGGCTTCGTGCCAGCAGCCTCAGTTCCCCGACGGGAAGCTATTCCAGTTACCTCGAGGAAGCACTCAAGTCTGAATTCCAGGCTGCCGGTCTGCTTGACCAGGCATCCACGACCAAGCTGTCGGGGATATTGGTCAAGAACGATGTAAACGTAGGCGGTTTTTCAACCGGCGATTCCATCGTCGAAGCCCGGGTCAAGGTCATGAAGGCGGGCACAGTCGCCTACGATAAGCTGAAGACCGCCACGCTGCAATTTGAGTCCTCCTTCGCCGGCGCGGTGGCGATCCCCAAAGGGCGGGACATGTATCCGGTGACGGTTCAGAAATTCATTGAGGTGCTGATTTCCGACAACGACTTTATATCTGCGCTCAAGTAAGGGATCACACCATGAACATAATGAAGAATCTGGGCATTGTCGTGCTGGCGGGTTTCCTCACGGCATGTGCGCATCCAATCGTGATCTCGCCGGATCCGACCACCCTTGCCAAGGCCAGTGAGCGTATTGACAGGAATGTCGGTCTGGTCATCACCCAAGCCGACAAGGGCGTACAGATTACGACACCTGGCGGTGGCGGCGACAACATCAGCTACTACCCATATAAGGATCTGGAGTTTGGCATCTACTCCACCCTCTCCTCGGTCTTCTCGAACGTAGTCCCGCTGAATGCCCTGGACGAGAAACAGAAAATCGCCCAGCAGAATCTCGGGGCGATTTTTCTCCCCACGATTCAAACCACCTCATCGTCCGAGAGTATGTTCACCTGGCCACCCACATTCTTCAGCATCATGATTGATTACCGAGTGGTTGACCCATCGGGCGAGCAACTTTCCTCAGGGCGAGTATTGGGAGAGGGGCGAGCTGAGTTTTCCGAATTCAAATCGGATTTCGCACTTGCTGCAAAACGTGCCGGAACGGACGCGCTCAACAAACTCAAGGACAAGCTCCAAAGTAGTCATGCGATTCGGAAATAATAGGTAAGGCGCAATGCCGGCGGGACGGGAGTACCTGGCCTCCTTCAAGTGTGCCCACCAGAAATACGCCGACATCCCCCTGTGCCGGCTCGAATAGGTCGCCCGCCAGGACATACTTTTTTTCAACTTTACACTGGCCAAACGAGTGGGAAGAGGGGGGGCGGCCCGGTTGGCGGCGGCGAAATAACGCGCTTCTTCTGGAGCGCTCCTGCCCATGGGCGGAGGGCGGCCGCTAGAGGTTGAAATCGTAGTCCACCACCAGCGGCGCGTGGTCGCTGAAGCGCTGGTCCTTGTAGACGAAGGCTGCCTTGGCCTTGCCGGCAATGCCGGGGGTGGCGATCTGGTAGTCGATGCGCCAGCCCACGTTCTTCGCCCGGGCCTGGCCGCGGTTGCTCCACCAGGTGTAGGCCTCGCGGGTATGGTCCGGATAGAGCCGGCGGTAGACATCCACCAGTCCCAGGCGATCGAACACCTCGCTGAGCCAGGCGCGCTCCTCGGGCAGGAAGCCGGAGTTCCTGCGGTTGGATTTCCAGTTCTTGAGGTCCTTCTCGGTGTGGGCGATGTTCCAGTCGCCGCAGAGAAGGATCTCCCGGCCGCCGGCCACCAGGCCTTCCAGGTGGGGCAGGAAACGTTCCATGAAGCGGAACTTGGCGGCCTGGCGCTCCTCTGAACTGGAGCCCGAGGGCAGATAGAGGGAAATCACCGACAGCTGCGCAAAAATCGCCTCAAGATATCGGCCTTCCGCGTCGATATCCGTGACGCCGACCCCTTCGACGATGCGTTCGGGCGGGCGGCGGGTGTAGAGGCCGACGCCGCTGTAACCTTTCTTCTCGGCAAAATGGAAGTGGCCGGCCAGACCCGACGGCGCACGCATCTCCGGGGTCAGGTCGGCGGCTTGGGCCTTGAGTTCCTGGAGGCAGACCAGATCGGCCTGCTGACTTTCAAGCCAGGAATAGAGGCCTTTGCCGGCGGCGGAGCGGATTCCGTTAAGATTCAGACTGATAACGCGCATGGAATAAGGGTTTTCGAGTGCAGAGTTTCAAGAGCGAGTTTCTCGATTTCGCGATTCGCCAGCAGGTTCTCTTGTTCGGCGAATTCAAGACCAAGGCCGGACGCCTGAGCCCGTATTTCTTCAATGCCGGACTGTTCAACGACGGTCTGTCCCTGAAAAAGCTGGGCGAATTCTACGCCCAGGCCATCAACGCCTCCGGCCTGGCCTTCGACGGCCTGTTCGGGCCGGCCTACAAAGGCATTCCCCTGGCTGCCGCCGTGGCCATCGCCCTGGCCGCCGACGGGCGCAACGTGCCTTTCAGCTACAACCGCAAGGAGGCCAAGGACCACGGCGAGGGCGGCAACATTGTCGGTGCCCGGCTGACGGGTCGCATCCTCATCGTCGACGATGTCGTCTCCGCCGGCACCTCGGTACGCGAATCCGTGCAGCTGATCCGCGCCGCCGGCGCCACGCCCTGCGGTGTCGCCATTGCCCTGGACCGCATGGAGCGTGGCCTGGGCGAATTGTCCGCTGTGCAGGAAGTGTGCCGGGACTATGGCATGCCGGTGATCAGCATCGTCACGCTGGATGATCTGGCGGCGCACCTTTCCGGCCGATCCGAATGGGATGCCACACTGGCAGCCATTCGCGGCTACAGGGCGAGCTATGGCATCGTGGCTGCCTGAAACCATGCGCAAGCTTGCCGCTCTATGCCTCTTCCTGGCCTCGGCGACCGTCCAGGCCGCCACCTATCGCTGGATGGACGAGCAGGGCCGCGTGCATTACGGCGACGTCATTCCCAACAAGGACGCGGGCCGGGGCAATGTGGAGCTGGACAAGCAGGGCCGTGTGAAGAAAGAAACCCAACGCACCCAACTCAGCCCGGAGGAACGCCGCCAGATGGAGGCTGAGCAGTCGCGTCGGGAAGAGGCACGGCGGGCACAGGAAGCCCAGCAGCGGCGCGACCGAGCCCTTCTGACCACCTATGTGAGCGAGTCGGAGATCGATCTGGCGCGGGATCGTGCCCTGGAACAGGAAGAAGCCCACCTGAAGGGCCTGCATGCCCGCCTCAAGGCTGCGACCGACAAGCTGGCCTATGCCAACGGCCAATTGGCACCCTACGGCAAGACCGGCCAGGGCGCTCCCCGTGCCTTCACACAGATGCGCGACGAAGCCCAGGCCGAGATGGCCAAGCTGGGGGACCTCATCCCGCTGCGGGAAAAAGCCATGGCAGAGACCAAGCAACGTTACGAGGCCGACAAGCTTCGCTTCCGGGAGTTGAAAGCCAATCCTCCCCGTTGACCGGTATCGGTCAGCCCAGCTTCCCGCGCAGCAGCTCGTTGACCTGGGCCGGGTTGGCCTTGCCCTTGCTGGCCTTCATGACCTGGCCCACCAGGGCGTTGAAGGCCTTCTCCTTGCCGGAACGGAACTCCTCCACCGACTTGGCGTTGGCGGCCATGACCGCGTCGATGAGACGCTCGATCTCGCCGGCGTCGGAGACCTGCTTCAGGCCCTTGGTCTCGATGATGGCGTCGGCCTCCCCACCTTCGCTCCACATCGCCTCGAACACCTGCTTGGCCAGCTTGCCGGACAGGGTGCCATCCTGGATGCGGGCCAGCAGGCCGGCCAGTTGCTCGGCGGAGATGCGGCTGGCGGCAACGTCCAGTTCGGCCTTGTTCAGCGCGGCGGACAGGTCGCCCATGATCCAGTTGGCGGCCAACTTGGCCTGTTCCCCTCCCCCGCCGGGGGAGGGGCCGGGGGAGAGGGAACCCACGGTTGCTTCGAAGTATTCGGCCATGGTGCGGGAACTGGTCAGGGTATTGGCGTCGTAGGCCGACAGCCCCAACTGGTCGCGGTAGCGCGCCTGCTTCTGCTCCGGCAGTTCCGGCAGGCTGGTCTTCACCTGCTCGATCCAGCCCTCGTCGAGCTTCACCGGCAACAGGTCGGGATCGGGGAAATAGCGGTAGTCGTGGGCGTCCTCCTTGCTGCGCATGGCCCGGGTCTCGCCCGTGTCCGGGTTGAACAGCACGGTGGCCTGCCGGATCTTGTGGCCGTCCTCGATCTGCTCGATCTGCCAGCGCACCTCGTAGTCGATGGCCTGCTCAAGGAAGCGGAAGGAGTTGAGGTTCTTGATCTCCCGCCGGGTACCGAATTCGGCCTGGCCGCGGGGACGCACCGAGACGTTGGCGTCCACCCGGAAGCTGCCCTCCTGCATGTTGCCGTCGCAGATGCCGATCCAGGTCACCAGGGTGTGCAGGGCCTTGGCGTAGGCCACCGCCTCCTTGGCGGAGCGCATGTCCGGCTCGGAGACGATCTCCAGCAGCGGCGTGCCGGCCCGGTTCAGGTCGATGCCGGTCATGCCGTGGAAGTCCTCGTGCAGGCTCTTGCCGGCGTCCTCCTCCAGGTGGGCGCGGGTGATGCGGATGGTCTTTTCCTCGTCGCCGACCTGGATGGTCAGTGCCCCACCCTCGACGATGGGCAGCTCGTACTGGCTGATCTGGTAGCCCTTGGGCAGATCCGGGTAGAAGTAATTCTTGCGGGCGAAGACGTTGGTGCGGTTGAGTTTTGCCCCAATCGCCAGGCCGAAGCGGATGGCCCGCTCCACCGCCCCCTTGTTCAGCACCGGCAACACCCCGGGCAGGGCGATGTCGACCTGGCAGGCCTGGGTGTTGGGCTCGGCACCAAAGGCGATGCTGGCGCCGGAGAAGATCTTGGACTGGGTGGTGAGCTGGGTATGCACCTCCAGACCGATGACGGTTTCCCATTGCATATCAGGCCTCCCGCCGGGCCGCCCCAAGGGAGGCCTGCACCCCCTTGGGGGGCAGCGAACGTAGTGAGCGTGGGGGTCGTTTCATCTCAGATTCCTTGCGGTGCCCGCGCGTGCCAGTCGGTCGCCAACTGGTACTGGTGCGCCACGTTGAGCATCTTCGCTTCGGCAAAATAGTTGCCGATCAGTTGCAGGCCTATTGGCAGGCCCTGGCTGTCGAAGCCGCAGGGCAGGCTCATGCCGGGCAGGCCGGCCAGGTTCACGGCGATGGTGTAGATGTCGGAGAGATACATCTGCACCGGGTCATCCGACTTCTCCCCCAACTTGAAGGCCGTGGTGGGGGCGGTGGGGCCCAGGATCACGTCGCAGGCCTGGAACGCCTGGGCGAAGTCGTCGGCGATCAGGCGGCGCAGGCGCTGGGCCTGGATGTAATAGGCGTCGTAGTAGCCGTGGGAGAGTACATAGGTGCCGATCATGATGCGCCGCTTCACCTCGGCGCCGAAGCCCTCGGCCCGGGTCCGCTCGTACATGTCCGTGAGGTCCTTGTATTCCGCTGCCCGGTAGCCGTAGCGCACGCCGTCGAAGCGCGACAGGTTGCTGGAGGCTTCCGCCGGCGCCAGCACGTAATAGGCGGCCACCGACAGCCGGGAGTTGGGCAGTCCCACTTCCACCGTCTCGGCGCCCAGCCTGCGGTATTGGGCGATGGCTTCCTCGACGGCACGGGCGGTGTCGGCGGACATGCCCGCGGCGAAGAACTCCCGGGGCAGGCCGATCCTCAGGCCGGCAAGCGGCTTGGCCAGGTCACGGGTGTAATCCTCTTTCGCCCGTTCCAGACTGGTGGAATCCCGGCCGTCGAAGCCGGCCATGACATTGAGCAGCAGGGCGCAGTCCTCGGCGCTCAGTGCCATGGGGCCGCCCTGGTCCAGGCTGGAGGCGAAGGCAATCATGCCGTAACGGGACACCACGCCGTAGGTGGGCTTGAGGCAGGTGATGCCGCACAGGGCCGCCGGCTGGCGGATGGAGCCGCCGGTGTCGGTGCCGGTGGCCGCCGGCGCCAGGCGCGCCGCGACGCAGGTGGCGGAACCGCCGGAGGAACCGCCGGGTACCCGGGCGGTGTCCCAGGGATTCTTCACCGGGCCGAAGTGGCTGGTTTCGTTGGAGGAGCCCATGGCGAACTCGTCCATGTTGGTCTTGCCCAGGGATGGCATGCCTGCCGCCTTGAACTGCTCGATGACGTGGGCGTCGTAGGGCGAGACGAAGTTGGAGAGCATCTTCGAGCCGCAGGTGGTGAGCCAGCCTTCGGCGCAGAAGATGTCCTTGTGAGCGATGGGCACGCCGGTCAGCGGCCCGGCCTGACCCGAGGCCCGGCGGGCGTCGGCGGCCGCGGCCTCGGCCAGGGAGCTGTCCGGGTCCACGGTGACGAAGGCGTTCAGGGTGGGGTTCAGGGCCTGGATGCGGTCCAGATAGTCCCGGGTCAGCTCGACGCTGGAGGCCCGGCCTTCGGCCAGTAGGGCGGAGAGTTGTTTAAGTGTTTGATCGGTCATTGTGCTAGTCGGCAGCTATCAGTCATCAGTTGGCAGTTACTGACGGCTGCCAACTGCCACTGACCGCTTACTCGATGACTTTCGGAACCAGGTAGAGCCCGTTCTCGGTCTGGGGCGCGACGGCCTGGAAGGCTGCCCGGCGGTCGGGTTCGGTCACCGCGTCGGGCCTCAGGCGCTGGGCCAGGTCCTGGGCGTGGGACATGGGCTGGACCCCGGCGGTATCGACCGCCTGCATCTCCTCGATGAGGCCGAAGATGCCATTGAGCTGCCCCTGGTAGCCCACGGCCTCCTCCTCGGTCACCCGGATGCGGGCCAGTTTGGCGATGCGTTTGACGTCATCGATGCTCAGCGACATGGGATAAGCGCACTTAATAGAACAAGCGGGCTAGGTTATCATACGCCGCTATTTTTCCGACCTTCGGGACCCCATTACATGTTCGGACTCCTCCGCGGCTATTTCTCCACCGATCTGGCGATCGACCTGGGGACCGCCAATACCCTGATTTACGTTCGCGGCCGGGGCATCGTGCTGAACGAGCCCTCCGTGGTGGCCATCCGCCAGGAAGGCCTGACCGGCAAGAAGACCATCCAGGCGGTGGGCATCGAGGCCAAGCAGATGCTGGGCCGCACGCCGGGCAACATACAGGCCATCCGCCCCATGAAGGACGGCGTCATCGCCGACTTCAACATCACCGAGCAGATGCTCAAATTCTTCATCAAGAAGGTGCACGACACCCGTCTGTTCCATCCCAGTCCGCGCATCATCATCTGCGTGCCCTCCGGCGCCACCCAGGTTGAGCGCCGTGCCATCCGCGAATCGGCCATCGGCGCCGGCGCGCGCCAGGTCTACCTGATCGAGGAACCCATGGCGGCGGCCATCGGTGCCGGCCTGCCGGTGGCGGAGGCGACCGGCTCCATGGTGGTGGACATCGGTGGCGGCACCACCGAGGTGGGCGTCATCTCCCTGGGCGGCATGGTGTATTCCACTTCGGTGCGGGTCGGCGGCGACAAGTTCGACGAGGCCATCATCAACTACATCCGCCGCAACTACGGCATGCTGATCGGCGAGGCCACCTCGGAACAGATCAAGAAGGAAATGGGTTCCGCCTTCCCGGGCTCGGAGGTTCGGGAAATGGAGGTGAAGGGCCGCAACCTGGCGGAAGGCATTCCGCGCAGCTTCACGATCACCAGCAACGAGATCCTGGAAGCCCTCACCGAGCCCCTCAACACCATTGTCTCCTCGGTCAAGTCGGCCCTGGAGCAGACCCCGCCGGAACTGGGTGCCGACATTGCCGAGAAGGGCATGGTCCTCACCGGCGGCGGCGCCCTGCTGCGTGACCTGGACCGTCTGCTCATGGAGGAGACCGGCCTGCCGGTGATCGTCGCGGAGGATCCGCTTTCCTGCGTGGTGCGCGGTTCCGGCCGGGCACTGGAGGAAATGGACCGGCTGTCCACGGTGTTCACCAACGACTGATTACGGCGGCAAGTGGCGAGTGGCAAGCCGCCTGTTCCAAGTGGTCGCTTGCTGCTAGCCATTCGCTGCTAGCCCGCGCACCCTATGTCCCCCGCCTCCCATGCCCCCCTGTTCGTCCGGGAGATGGGGTTGCCGGTCCGCTTCGGGCTTTATGTCCTGGCCTGCCTGTTCCTGCTCGCCCTGGATGCGCGTTATTCGGCCCTGTCCGGGGTGCGGGCGGGACTCAACGCTGCGCTCCATCCCCTGCAGATGGGCCTGGCACAGCCCTGGATCTGGCTCCAGCAGGCGTCGGGGTTCTTCGTCACCCATGGCGAACTCACCGCCGAGAACGCCCGCCTGAGACGGCAGCAGGACCTGCTGCGCGCCGAAATTCAGGATCGCCAGGCCCTGGCCGCTGAAAACGACAGCCTGCGCACGCTCTTGTCCCTGCCTCCGCGCCCGGGCGTGACGCCGGTGGTGGGGGAGGTCATGGAAACCATGTCCGATCCCTTTTCCCGCAAGGTGGTCATCAACCGGGGTGCTGCCCACGGCATCTCGGCGGGTTGGCCGGTTGTGGACGCGGTGGGCCTGGTAGGCCAGGTCACCCGCGTCTTTCCCTGGACTGCTGAGGTCACCCTGCTGACTGACCGGGACCAGGGGGCGCCGGTGCAGAACCTGCGCAACGGCCTGCGCATCATCGTCTCCGGCCAGGGCTCCGACGCCCTGCTGGAAGTCCGCTTCCTGGACATGCACGCCGATCTCAAACCCGGCGATCTGCTCCACACCTCCGGCATCGATGGGATTTATCCCGCCGGCATCCCGGTGGCCCAAGTGGTGCAGACCGAGCCACCCCGGCACACGCCCTTCGCCCGCGCCTTGTGCCGGCCCCTGGGCGGCGTGGGACAGTATCGGCACATGGCGGTGCTCAAGCCCGATCCCGTTCCCGCCCCGGCGGCGGCCAAACCGCCGGCGACACTCCCGGCGAAAGCCCCGGTTCCCGCCAGGATGCCACCCGCGCCACGCCATGCCCCGCGTTGATCCGAGCCCGGAAAAACCCTTGCTGCCCCAGGGCGCCGAACTGGCCGCGCCGGCGCGCCGGCCCCGGGTCTATGCCAGCCTGGCCCTGGCGCTGGCCGCCACCCTGCTGCCCTGGGCCGACCAGATCCAGTGGCTGGTGCCGGACTTCACGCTCATGGTGCTGCTCTACTGGAACGTGCGCGCCCCGCGCTTGGCCGGGCTGGGCGTCGCTTTCAGCCTCGGCCTGATCACCGACGTGGCGCGGGGGGTGCTCATGGGCCTCAATGCCCTGGCCTATTGCGCCGCCACGTTCGTGGTGTTGCTGGTGCAGCGCCGCCTGGAGGGATTCGACGCGCCGCGCCAGGCTTTTCAGCTGGGCCCCATCCTGCTCGGCAAGGAAGTCCTGGTACTGACCCTTGGTCTGGTGATGGGGCTGGGCGAGGCGGATTGGCGCTGGCTGGCGGCGGGGCTGGCCGCCGCCCTGCTCTGGCTCCCCCTGGCCTGGCTGATGGACCGGATTTCCGGGCACTCGGTGGCCGGCGCGCCAAAGGGCCCGGGCATCCGGGGCCGCGCTTGACCCTTGTCCCGCCGCGGCCGTGAGCACCCTGCGCCTCATCAATCCGGAAGTCGAGTTCCTGCGCTACCGGCGGCGCATGGAAATCGCCGGGGTGGGCGCGGCGCTGCTGTTTCTGACCCTCTTTGCCCGCTTCGTCTGGCTGCAGCTGGTGCAATACGATCACTACCATGCCCTGGCGGAGAACAACCGCATCTCCCTGGTGCCGGCGCCCCCCTCGCGCGGCGTCATCTACGACCGGCAGAACATGGTGCTGGCCCACAACTTCTCCGCCTATACCCTGGAGATCACCCCGTCCGAGGCCGGCAAGCTGGACGACACCATCGACCGGCTGGCCGAGATCGTGGCCATCGAACCGAGCGACCGCAAGCGCTTCAAGAAGCTGCTGGCGGAGAGCAAGAACTTCGAGAGCATCCCCATCCGCAACCTGCTCACCGAGGAGGAGGCGGCGCGCTTCGCGGTGAACCGCTACCGCTTTCCCGGCGTCGAGGTGAAGGCGCGCCAGTTCCGCCAGTATCCCTTCGGCGCCGGCTTCTCCCATGTGGTCGGCTACATCGGCCGCATCGGCGAGAAGGACCAGGAGCGCCTGGAGGAGGCCGGCATGCAGGCCAACTACAAGGGTACCGACCACATTGGCAAGCTGGGCGTCGAGGCCCGCTACGAGCCCTGGCTGCACGGCCGCACCGGTATCGAGAAGGTGGAGACCGATTCCGGCGGCCGCGCCGTGCGCCTGCTGTCGCGCAGCGCCCCGGTGGCCGGCCACAATCTCTACCTGCACCTGGATGCCAAGCTGCAGCAGGTGGCGGAAAAGGTGTTCGGCGACTACCGCGGCGCCCTGGTGGCCCTGGATCCCCGCAACGGCGGCGTGCTGGCCCTGGTATCCAAGCCGGGCTTCGACCCCAATCTGTTCGTCGACGGCATCGATCCGGCCACCTGGCGCGAGCTCAACGATTCCCCCGACCGCCCCCTCATCAACCGCGCCCTGCGCGGCGTCTACCCGCCCGGCTCCACCATCAAGCCGTTCATGGGACTGGCCGGGCTGGAACTGGGGGTGCGCCGGCCCGGCGATACCATCTCCGACGCCGGTTACTTCGCCCTGCCCGGCAGCAGTCACCGCTACCGGGACTGGAAGAAGGACGGCCACGGCATGGTCGACCTGAAGCGCTCCATCACCATCTCCTGTGACACTTATTACTACGGCCTGGCGAACCAGATGGGTATCGAACGCCTGTCCGGTTTCCTGTCCCGGTTTGGTTTCGGCCGGAAATCCGGTGTCGACCTGGATGGCGAGCTGGCGGGCCTGATGCCGACGCCGGAGTGGAAGCAGAAGCGTTACAAGCAGCCCTGGTGGCCGGGCGAGACGGTGATCGCCGGCATCGGCCAGGGCTACGTGCTGGCCACGCCCATGCAGCTGGCCGTGGCCACCATGGCCATCGCCAACGACGGCATCGTCTACAAGCCGCAGCTCATCCGCGCCTGGTTCGACCCGACCACCGGCAAGGTGGGCCATGCGGCGCCCGAGGTCATGGGCCGCATCGAGCTGAAGCCGGAAAACCTGCGCCTGGTGAAGGAAGCCATGGTGGACGTCACCCGGCCGGGCGGCACGGCGGCCGGCGCCGGGGCCAACGCCGGCTACCTGTTCGCCGGCAAGACCGGCACCGCCCAGGTGGTGGGCATCAAGCAGGGCGCCAAGTATGTGGAAAGCCAGGTGCGCGCCCGCCATCGCGATCATGCCCTGTTCATCGCCTTCGCGCCGGCGGACGCCCCGAAGATCGTGGTGGCGGTCATGGTGGAGAACGGTGGCCACGGCGGCTCCACCGCCGCTCCGGTGGCGCGCAAGGTGATCGACTACTGGCTGTTCGGCAAGTTGCCGACCATCTACGCGCCGGAGGAGCCCGCCGACGCGGCCATGCCCGATGAAATCGAGGACAGCGGCCCGGCCGGCGACGCGGCCGTGGTCGTTCCGCCGGAGGCGTTGAGCCGATGATCCAGCGCTTCATCCATCGCCTTCTCGCCCATCTGGACGGCCCCCTGATGGGGCTGCTGGCGCTGCTGCTGCTGGTCAGCACGGCGGTGGTGTTCAGCGCCTCGGGGGGGAACGCCGACCGGGTGATCGGCCATCTCACCAACATGGGCGTGGCCCTGACCGCCCTGCTGCTGGTGTCCCACCTGCCGCCGCAGCGCCTGATGCAGTTCGCCCTGCCGGCGTACGTCCTCGGCCTGCTGCTGCTGCTGGGTGTGGCGGTGTTCGGGGTGGTGGTGAACGGCTCGCGGCGCTGGCTGGACCTGGGTCTGACCCGCATCCAGACGTCGG
>Ga0233424_10001744_pt1 | contig 17607 bp, 12 predicted proteins | sample Watercolumn_Towu_FD_181011 | JGI IMG/M metagenome (GOLD analysis project Ga0233424, IMG submission 181011) | Freshwater microbial communities from Lake Towuti, South Sulawesi, Indonesia - Watercolumn_Towuti2014_125_MG | ecosystem: Environmental > Aquatic > Freshwater > Lake | place: Indonesia...
CACCACGAGAGCCTGGAGCGCATCCGCCTGGCCCTGGAAAACCGTGAGTTTGTGCTCCATTACCAGCCCAAGGTCAACATGCGCACCGGCGAGGTGGTCGGCGCCGAGGCGCTGATCCGCTGGCGGCATCCGGAACGCGGCCTGCTCGCGCCGGCCGACTTCCTGCCGGTGATCGAGGACCACCCGCTCGGCGTCAAGGTGGGCGAATGGGTGCTCGCCAGCGCGATCGATCAGACCCAGGCCTGGCGCCGTGCCGGCCTGCGCCTGCCGGTGAGCGTCAATGTCGATGCCCTGCAGCTGCAGCAGTCCGACTTCATCGAGCGCCTGCGCGCGAACCTCGCGCGCCATCCGGACATCCAGCCGGGCGACCTGGAACTGGAGATCCTGGAGACCAGCGCCCTGGAGGACATCGCCCGGGTGTCGCATGTGATCTACGCGTGCCGGGAGTTGGGCGTGGGGTTCGCCCTGGACGACTTCGGCACCGGCTATTCCTCGCTCGCCTACCTCAAGCGCCTGCCCGTGCAGCAGCTCAAGATCGACCAGAGCTTCGTGCGCAACATGCTGGAAGACCCGGACGATCTGGCCATCCTGGACGGCATTGTCGGCCTGGCCGAGGCCTTCCAGCGCCGGGCCGTGGCCGAAGGGGTGGAAACCCGCGCGCACGGTGAATTGCTTTTACGCCTGGGCTGCGAGCTGGGGCAGGGCTATGCCATCGCCCGACCGATGCCCGCCGAGGCGGTCGCGGGCTGGGTCTCGAGCTGGCAGCCGGAAACGAGCTGGCGGAATTGCCCGCGCGTGGGCCGCGCCGGTCTGCCGCTCCTGTACGCGATGGCCGGGCACCGCGCCTGGGTGACCGCGCTCGGCTGCCACCTGCGCGACGAGCTGACCGCGCTGCCGTCGCTCGACTACCACCAGCGCCGCTGCGGCGAGTGGTTCGACATGATCGGCGCCAAGCGGCCTGCCGGTGACCCGGACATGGTGCACATCCAGTCCCTGCACGGGGCCGTGCACGACCAGGCGAATGCGCTGCTCGACCTCAGGCAGCGCGGCCGCGGCGTAGATGCCCTGGCACGCCTGCCCGAGGTTGAGGCCCTGCGCGACGCGCTGCTGGAACGGCTGGAGGCGATGATCGGGGCAGGCCCCGGCTGAGGGGGTGCTGCCCGGGTCACCCTCCCCGGGCATGGCACGGAACCGCCGGGTGAACCCCCGGCATGCAGCGCTTCCTGATCAGGCCCGGGCCGGCATGGCGCAGAACAGGTCGTCCGCCGCCGTCTCCCCCAGGCGTTCGTAGATGGCGGCGATGGCCTGGTCCTCGGTGGCGAAGATGTTGGCCTGGCTGATCTTGTCGAACAGGCCGGTGGCGCGCATCACGTCGAGGATCTGCTTCTTCAGGCCGGAGAACACCACCTCGATACCACCCTCGCGCAGGCGGTCCACCAGGTGGTGCACCACCTCCTCGCCGGAGGCGTCCAGCTGGTTGATGGCGTCGCCCACCACCAGCAGGTACCTGGCGTTGGGCTTGGCGGCCACCAGTTCCAGCACCGTGTCCTCGAAATAGGCGATGTTGGCGAAGTACAGCGAGCCGTCGAAGCGCATGGCGATGATGTGCGGGCTGGTGGGCAGGCCCGGGTTGACCTTGATGTCGCGCAGGGTGCCGTCCTTGAAACGGCCGAGCTGGGCCACGCGCGGCTTCATGGTGCGGTAGAGGTAGAGGATGATGGCCAGGCCGGCGCCGATGAGGATGCCCTTGTCCAGGTGGGGCGCGGCGATCAGGGTGATGGCGAAGGTGACGCCGGCGACGATGCCGTCGAACTTGCTGGCCTGCCAGGTGTGCTTGAGCGCCTTGGGCGTGATCAGGCTGGTCACCGCCAGCAGGATGATCACCGCCAGGGTGGCCTTGGGCAGGTGATACAGGTAGTCGGTCAGGAAGAGCAGGGTGACCGCCACGAACAGGCCGTTGAACACCATGGCGAAGCCGGTCTTGGCGCCGGCCTGGAGGTTGATGGCCGAGCCGGTGAAGGAGCCGCAGGCGGGATAGGACTGGAAGAAGGCGCCGCCGATGTTGGCCAGACCCTGGCCGATGAGCTCCTGGTTGGGGTCCAGGCGCTGCTTGGTCTGGGCCGCCAGGGCCTTGGCCATGGAGATGGATTCCATGAAGGCCACCAGGGCGATGATGAAGGCGGCCGACAGCAGCGACAGCATGGCGTCCAGGGACAGGGGCGGCAGGCGGAAGCCGGGCAGGCCGGAGGGGATCTTGCCCACCACGTCGCCGCCGCCGATCAGCTTGACCTCGCCCTTCTCGATCTTTTTTATGTGCCAGTGGCGGCTGTCGGTTTCCACGCCGGGCGGCACGCTGCCCACCACGTAGAGGGCGACGGCGGCCTTCTCGTCGGCCTTGGCGCGCACGAACTGGAGCTTGCGGATGGCGTGCATGCGCTCCTTGTTCTCCGCCTCCAGGGTGGCGATGTCCAGCTTGTAGACGTCGGCGGTGTATTCCAGGTCGGCCACGCTGCGGGCGTCGTGTGCCTTCCTGGCCTGGCGGATCTGGGCGCCCAGGGCGGTGACCTCGGCGCTCATCTCCTTGATGCGCTTGTCGGTGCCGGCGTAGGCGACCACCAGTTCCTGGGCCTTCTGGTCGGCGATGAGATCCGGGGCGGCCTGGGTCTTGTGCTCGAAGCCGACCAGGGCGCTGACCACGATGGTGACCACCACGGCGATCAGCACCGACAGCTTGGACAGGGCGGGCACCTTCTTCAGGCCCAGCATCAGCGCCAGGGCGAACACCGACATGGCCAGGGTGGGCAGATGGGTCTGGGACAGGTAGCCGAACATCTCCCAGATGTCGTAGAGGAAGGAATCGCTGCGGCCCTTGGGGATGCCCAACAGCATGTCCAGCTGGGAGAGGGCGATGATCACCGCGGCCGCGTTCATGAAGCCCAGGATGACCGGGTGGGAGACGAAGTTGACGATGGTGCCCAGCTTGACCACCCCCAGGGTGAACTGGATGACGCCCACCATCAGGGCCAGCAGCAGGGCCAGGCCGATGAATTCCTCGGAGAAGGGCACCGCCAGGGGGGAGATGGCTGCCGCGGTCATCAGGGAGACGATGGCCACCGGGCCGGTGGACAGCTGCCGCGACGATCCCCAGAGGGTCCCGAGGAGCGCCGGGACGAAGGCCACGTAGAGGCCGAAATACACCGGCAAGCCCGACAGCTGTGCATAGGCCATCGCCTTGGGTACCAGCACCAGCGCCCCGGTGATGCCGGCGATCAGGTCGCCGCGCAGGAGGGTGGAGCTGATGGGAAACCAGGCCAGGAAGGGAAAGATGCGGAGCAGCAGCGGGTTATTCATAATGCGGGCGCCTGTCGGAAGTATTGCGATATGCAATCGTGATATGTCAAACCGCAGCAGTTTAGCAAAAGCTGATAGACCCTTACTTAAGGATTTGTCCAAGGAGCCCCCATGATCCGCCGCAACCCCAACGGCGACGTGCCCATCATCCACGACACCGCCTTCGTCGATCCCACCGCCATCCTGTGCGGCAAGGTCATCGTCCGGGAGAACGTCTTCATCGGCCCCTATGCCGTCATCCGCGCCGACGAGGTGAATGACGAGGGGGGGATGGAGCCCATCGTCATCGGCGCCGGCTCCAACATCCAGGACGGCGTGGTCATCCACTGCAAGGCCGGCGGCGGCGTAGCCATCGGCAAGGACACTTCCATCGCGCACCGTTCCATCGTGCATGGCCCCTGCACGGTGGGCGACCACGTCTTCGTCGGCTTCAACTCGGTGCTGTTCAACTGCGTGGTGGGCAGCCGTTCCGTGATCCGCCACAACTCCGTGGTGGAAGGTTGCGAGGTGCCGGCCGGCTTCTATATCCCCTCGGCCACGGACATCCACTCCGATGCCGACTTGGCCCGCATCGACCGGGTCACCCCGGACCTGGCCGGGTTCTCGGAAAGCGTCACCCAGGCCAACCGGGAACTGGTGAAGGGCTACAAGCGCATCCGCAACGAGTTCTGATCCCCTGGGCCGGAGTGGCTGGCCCGACTCTTGCAACAGGGGGGCATGCACGATGCCCCGCCCCTCTCCCTCCTGGTCGTCGAGGACAATCCGGACCTGGCCGCCAAGATCGTCGGCTTCCCCGGCTTCACAGCGGTTCCCCCCCTTCGTTGAGGATGGCCAGATAGGCGTCGTAGATGAACAGCCGGTTGCGCCGTCGGCCGGTGAGTTCCCGGGCGATGCCCAGGTACACCAGGGTTTGCATGGCTTTGGCGGCGGTGGGGAAGGTGAGGCCGGTCTCCTGGCGGAGGTGCTTGAGGCTGCACAAGGGACGGCTGCGCAGGGCGTCGAGCACGCGCAGGATGTTGGCGGCGCCGCGTCCGCCGCCCTGGGCGCGTTGTCTGTCCTGCTGGAACAGCCCGGCCAGGCGCTGGGCGGTGCTCACGGCGCCCAGGGCGGTCTGTTCCACGCCTTCCAGGAAGAAATCCAGCCAGGCCTCCCAGTCGCCTTCGCGGCGCACCCGGTCGAGCAGGTCGTAGTAGAGCGGGCGGTGTTGCTTGAAGTAGAGGCTGAGATACAGAAGGGGCTGGGCCAGCAGGCCGCCCCGGTGCAGGAGCAGGGCGATGAGCAGCCGGCCCAGGCGGCCGTTGCCGTCCAGGAAGGGGTGGATGGTCTCGAACTGGACGTGGGCCAGGGCGGCCTGGACTAGGACCGGGGCGGAGTCGTCGTGTATATACCGCTCCAGGGCGGCCATACAGGCTTCCACCTCGTTGGCCGGCGGCGGCACGAAGCGGGCGTTGCCGGGGCGGGTGCCGCCGATCCAGTTCTGGCTGCGGCGGAATTCGCCGGCGGCCTTGTCGCTGCCCCGGCCCCGGGCCATGAGGTGGACGTGCATCTCGCGCAACAGCCGGTTGCAGAGGGGGAAGCCCTCGCCCAGGCGGGCCATGCCGTGTTCCAGGGCGGCGACGTAGTTGGAGACTTCCTGGGCGTCGTCGAAGGGCATGCCCGGCGCTTCGTCCAACTCGAACAGCAGAAGATCGGACAAGGACGATTGCGTGCCCTCGATCTGGGAGGAGAGCACGGCCTCGCGGCGCACGTAGGCGTAGAGGAACAGTTGCGGGTCGGGCAGCAGGGTGCAGACACTGTCCAGCCTGCCCACCGCCAGGGTGGCCCGTTCCAGCAGGCGCTGGCGGGCGGGGTCCAGGTCGAGGGGTGGGGCGGGCGGCAAAGGCCGGGGGACGAAGGCCCGAACGGTTTCGCCTCCGGCGATGCTGGTGCGGTAGTCGCCGGTCTGGTTACGCTGCATGGCGCGGTATCCTTGAATAACGCAAACTGTTATTCAATATTAACTTTTATTTCTTTAATAAAACCCGTTTTTTCCAGGTGGTGCGCCACCCTGGCTTCCAGTTCAGCGGCCTGCCGGTTCAATAGCGGCAGTGATGTTTCGTGGCGTTCCGCCAGTTTCTTCACTCTTTGGGCATCCACACGGTGGGGGCTTGGTGCTGGCCCGGGATATCAAGATTCGCCGGAAAACGGCCGATAGATGACTGCCCGTTCCAAGGGAACGTGGCATCCATTCACTTTGGAAGGATTCAGGCCCATGCATGACCTGCGCGCGCTCGTGGTGGACGACTCCAAGGTCGGGCGACTGACCATGCTGAGGAAGCTCGAGCCCCTGGGCATCCGGGTGGACATGGCGGAATCCGGGCACCAAGCCCTGGAGAGCCTGGCGCAAAGCCGGCCCGACCTGATCTTCATGGATCACATGATGCCCGACATGGATGGCTTCGAAGTCACCCGGCGGATCAAGTCCTCCCCCGCCACCCGGGATATCCCCGTCATCATCGTCAGCGGCAACGACGAAGCGGATTTCATCCGCCAGGCGAGGGAAGCCGGGGCACTGGACGCCATCGCCAAACCGCCGGCCACCGAGGTGCTGGAAAAGCTCCTCGCGGCGCTGCCGAAGCCGAGTCCCGAAGCGGCCGCCGGGGCGCCCGTCATGACGCCCGCAGCCTCCGTGGCCCCCGTGGCGCCGACGCCGGCGCCGGCCCCGGCGCCGGTCCTGGAGCAGGTCCAGGGGCTGGTGGAGCGCCTGCGTGCCGAACTCATGGTCGAACTGGGCAGCCTGGCGCAGGGGCAGGCCGTGGCCCTGGCCGACCTCAGGCGGCAGGTCACGGACATGGAATCCCTGGGCGGCCGCCTGCCGCTCCTTGAGCAGCGGCTGCACGCCCTGGAAGCGGAGGCGGGTCGGTCCCGGCCGGATTTCAGCGCCCTGCGTGCCGAACTGGATCAGCGCCTCGGCGCTGGTCTGGCCGGACTCCAGGCCCGTGCCGAGGGCCAGGCGTCGCATGTCGAGGATCTGCGGCGGACCTTGCTCGCCCGCGTGGACGAACAGGCCGGGGCAGCAGCGACGAAAGCGGGCGCGCTGCACGACGGCCTGCAAGATCTGTCCGCGGAGGTGGGCCGGCTCGCGGGGGACCTGCGCGCCACCCGGGCGGCGCTGGAGGCCAGCGTCGGCCAGCTGGAGGATGCCGTCCGGGCGGCCCTCCAGGATGCCGCGTCCGCCCCGCGGGCGGAAAGCACCGAGGCGTCTGCCGCGTTCCAGGCCCTCCGCTCGGAGTTCGCCGAACCGGGCGAGCGCCTGAGCGAGGCCCGTGTCCGGGAACTCGTGGCGGACGCTCTCGGCAGCGCCCCGCCGGCCATGCAAACCCACGCCGACGAGGCCGCCCTGCGCGCTGAACTGGCCCGCCTGCAAGGCAGGCTGCGGCGCCTGGCCGTCATGACCGCCGCCGGCGGGGCGGTCCTTCTGGGCGTGCTCGGCCTGGCTCTTTTCCTGCGCTGAGGCGGGCCGGAACGGGGATCCGGTCAACCCTTTTTCGCGCCGTACTTTTTCAGCTTGCGCCACAGCGACACCCGGTCGATGCCCAGCATCTGGGCGGCCAGGGTCTGGTTGCCTCGGGCTTCCTCCAGCACCCAGAGGATGTAGTCCCTTTCCTGAGGATGTAGTCCCTTTCCTGATCCTCCAGGGAAATGACCTTGCCGTCGCGGCGGCGGAAGGCGCGGATGCTGAGATCGCGCAGGTCGTCGGGCAGGTGGGCGGCCTCCAGGGTGTCGCCCTGGCACAGGGCCACGCCGCGCTCGATGATGTTCTCCAGTTCGCGCACGTTGCCCGGGAAGTCATAGGCATTGAGCAGGGCCAGGGCCTCGTCGGAGATCGCGCGCACCGGCTTGCCCATGACCGGGGCGGCGCGGTCCAGGAAGTGCTGGGCCAGCAGGGGGATGTCCTCGCGCCGCTGGGACAGCGGCGGGATATGCAGGTTGACGACGTTGAGGCGGTAGTAGAGGTCCTGGCGGAAGCGGTCCTCCGCCACCCACTCCTTCATATCGTCGTTGCTGGCGGCGATGAAGCGCACGTCCACCTTCACGGGCCGGGTGCCGCCCACCGGCAGCACCTCCTTTTCCTGGATGGCGCGCAGCAGCTTGACCTGCATGGCCGGAGACATTTCCGTGACCTCGTCCAGGAACAGGGTGCCGCCGTGGGCGGCGAGCAGCAGGCCGGTCCTGCCGACGGCGCCGGTGAAGGCGCCCTCCTTCATGGCCGCCACGGCGGACTCCAGGGTGGCGAAGCCGGTGATCATGATGACTTCGATGTCCGGGTGGTGGGCCTTGCAGCGACGCAGCAGCTGCATGCCGTCCACCTTGTCCATCTTCATATCGGTGAGCACCAGATCGAAGGGTTGGGCGTCCAGCAGCTCCAGGGCATGGCCGCCGCTCTGGGTGGCGGTGGTCCGGTGGCCCTCCTTGGAGAGCACGTGCTCCAGGTTGCGCAGGGCGATGCGCTCGTCGTCGACGAGCAGGATGCGGGCGGTCATGGCAAGTCCTTGAAACCCGGAAAGGACATTTCGTCCACGAAAGAACACGAAAGAACACGAAGGAAAGAATGTTCTTCCGGCCTGGGGTGAAAGCTCGCGGATAGCAGGAACTTGCACCATGAAGCCAGGTATTTTTCGTGTTCTTTCGTGGATAACCGGGGTTTGCGTCGCGTGTGACGGAGATGCGGCGGGCAGGCGGATGCGGAACTCGGCGCCGCCCCCGGGACGGTTGGCCGCGCCGATGCAGCCGCCGTGCTCCTCGACGATTTCGTGGGTGATGAACAGGCCCAGGCCACTGCCCTGGCCCACGGGCTTGGTGGTGAAGAAGGGATCGAACACCCTGGGCAGCAGTTCTGCCGGGATACCCGGGCCGGTGTCCGCCAGGATCAGGTCGACAACCGGCGCGCCGGGACGGCATTGGCCCAGGTGGGCGGGAAAGCGGTCGTCCCGATCGCCGGCGTGGGCGGGGCGGGCGGAAATCGAGAGCATGCCGGCCTCCCCCATGGCGTCGTAGGCGTTGACGATGAGGTTGAGCAGCACCTGTTGCAGGCGTGGCCGGTCGCCCCGCACCGTCAGCTCCGGCGGGATGTCCACGCGCACTTCCATGCCGGGCGTCCGCTTGCTCTTGAGGAAGCGCAGGGTTTCCTGCACCAGTTCGGCGAGGACATCGACGCCGAGACCCTGCGCGACATCAAGGTCAACCCGGGCCTGCCCACCAGCAGGCACGTGGTGGCCATGCGCTTCGACGGCCAGCTCTACTTCGCCAACGTGTCCTACTTCGAGGACACCGTGCTGGGCGCCCTGGCCGATCATCCGGAGGCCCGGTATTTCCTGGTGGTGGGCGACGGCATCAACCAGCTGGATGCCTCCGGCGAAGAGGTCATCCACCACCTGGCGACACGCCTGAAGGAGAACGGTGTCACCCTGGTGTTTTCCGGCCTGAAGAAGCAGGTGCTGGACGTGATGCGTGCCACCGGCCTGTTCGAGCTCATCACCCAGGCCAACCTCTTCGCCACCGAGGACCTGGCGATCGCCGCCATCTACGAGCGGCTGGGCGAGACGGCGAAGGACGACCTGTTCTGCGCCCTGAAGCCGGCATTGGCCTGAGTTCGCGTTTCATTGCCGATGGCGAGGCTCCATAATGCCGTCAGGCCGGCGCTGGCGCCGGCCTGACGGAGCAACCCGCCCCATCCACCGACCACCGTGCTGCGCATACTCCTCCTCCTGCCCCTCGCCGGCGCCCTGCTCATCGCCTTCCTGCCGGGCCGCAACGGCGTGCTGATCCGCCGGGTCGCCCTGGGACTCACCGCCGCCACCCTGGGTTGGTCCCTGTGGTTGGCGAGCACCTTCGACCCCTCGCTGGCCGGCGTGCAGCTGTTCGAGAGCCACGTCTGGAACCCGCGCCTGGGCAGCGCCTTCTCCCTGGGCGTGGACGGCGTCTCCCTGCCTTTGGTCTGGCTGGCCACCCTGCTGGCCTTCATCGCCGTGCTGGCCTCCGGCGGCATCCGCGACAAGCCCAAGGGCTACTACATCCTGCTGCTGCTGCTGGAAGCCGCCATGCTGGGGGTGTTCACCGCCCGGGACTGGTCCCTGTTCTATGTGTTCTGGGAATTGACGCTGCTGCCCCTGTTCTTCCTCATCGACCGCTGGGGCGGTGCCGGCCGGCAGAGGGCGGCCCTCAACTTCGTGCTCTACACCATGGGCGGCTCGGTGTTCATGCTCATCGCCCTGCTCATGCTCTATGACGCGGCCCCCGCCCACAGCTTCGACATGGCTGCCATCCAGGCCGGCGCCCGGGCCCTGCCGGAAGCGGTGCAGGTGACCCTGTTCCTGGGCCTGTTCATCGGCTTCGGCGTCAAGATGCCCATCTTTCCCCTGCACGGCTGGCTGCCCCTGGCCCACGTGGAGGCCCCCAGCCCGGTGTCCATCCTGCTGTCCGGCATCCTGCTGAAGATGGGCTCCTACGGCCTCATCCGCGCCGCCGACATGCTGCCCGCCGCCGCCCAGGCCCTGCAGGGCTTCCTGATGGCGCTGGCCATGGTGAGCCTGGTCTACGGCGGCGTGCTGGCCTGGAAGCAGCGCGACCTGAAGGCCATGATCGCCTACTCCTCCGTCTCCCACATGGGTGTGGTGCTGCTGGGCCTGGCGGCCCTCAACACGGCGGGCATCACCGGCGCGGTCATGCAGATGGTGGCCCACGGCCTGGTGGCCGGCACCCTGTTCCTGCTCATCGGCCTGCTCTACGAGCGCACCCATACCCGGGATCTGGCCGACTACGCCTCCCTGGTGAAGGTCATGCCCCGCTTCGCTTTCTTCACCGTGCTGGCCTTCGTCGCCGCCGTGGGCATGCCCGGCACCGCCGGCTTCATCGCCGAGCTGCACGCCCTGGTCGGTGGTTTCGAGCGCTGGGGCGGCTTGATGGTGCTGCTGTCGCTCACGGTGGTGATCAGCGCCGCTTACGCGGTGCGCACCGTGGGCCGCCTGTTCACCGGCCCCGTTTCCGCCCGCATGCGGGGCCTGCCCGATCTGTCCAGGGGCGAGTTCACCGCCGCCGCCGTGCTCACCGCCGGCAGCCTGGGCCTGGGCTTCCATCCCGCGCCCCTGCTGCACCTCATCGCCGCCAGCGTCGCCGGCCTCGCCGCCCCCTTCACCGGAGCCCTGCCATGAGCGGAGAACACGCGACTCCCGGCGGTGACGGGTTCGCCGACCTGCTGCATCGCCTGGAACACGTGTTGCCGGCCCAGGCCCCCATCAAGGATTTCGTCCACCACAACACCCTGGACGGCTTCCAGGGCCTGCCCTTCCGCGAGGCCCTGGCGGCGGCGGAGGCCGCGACCGGCGCCCACGGCTACCAGCCCCCGGAAGCATTCCGCGAATACTTCCGCCGCGGCCGCGTGGATGTTTCCGACCTGAATGCCGCCCTGGACGAGACCCCCGAGCTGCGCGCCGACGAGGAACTGCCTGGGGCCGGGCTGACCCGTCGCCGGGTGCTGCTCGCGGGCCTGCTCCACGATCTGTCCCCCATCACCCGCGCCGCCCTGGTCTGGCGCCTGGAGGAAGGCGGCGCCCTGGAGTCCTGCGCGGCCGGCGTCTCCGCCGAGGCCCGGGGCAGGTTCGCCGCCTCCGGCGAACTCGAACGCCTGTGGGTGGCCTGCCAGACCCTCCTCGGCCTGGAACCTGTCGACCTGCATCCCGCCGTGGAGGTCACCCCCCCCGGGGAGGACGACGAGGCCGCCGAACTGTGGGCCAGGCATCAGCTCAAGAAGGACGCCGAGCAGCGTCTGGCGGCCCTGATGGCCCGGGTGGGGGAAGAACTCACCCTGCGCGGCCTGCTGCTGGCACTCACCGGCCGCGACCTCATGGACGGCCTGCGCCCCTACCTGGTGCGCCATCTCGCCGCCCACATCGACCAGGGCATGGCGGCCTGGCACAACCCGGAGCGGGGTTCGGGCTTCTACGCCGCCTGGCGGGCCAGCGCCGCCGCCGATCCCCATTTCGACATCGCCGGCCTGCCCGGCTGGGGGGACGTGCTGGAGCGCCTGCCCGACGCGGCCGCCGACTGCATCCGCCAGGAACTGGGGCTATTGGGCCTGCCGGAGGAACGCTGGGGCGGCTACCTGGAGGCCCTGGCCAAGGAACTGCCGGGCTGGTCCGGCATGTTCCTCTGGCGCCACCTGCACCCCGGTTACGAGCACCTGGACACCCCCGTCGCCATGGCCGACTACCTGGCGGTGCGCCTGCTGCTGGAACGCGTCCACGCCCAGCAGATCGCCGGCCGCCACTTCAAGACCGAAGCCAGCCTGCCCGGCCTGCGCGCCTACCTGCACCATCACCCGGCGGAATTGCGGGTGCGCCTGGCCCTGTATGCCCCCCTCACCCCCAGCCCCTCTCCCGCTTGCGGGCGAGGGGCGCTTCAAGCGTCGCTGCGCGATGGTGACGGGACAGCGGGCCTGCCGGAGTGGCTGGAGGACCAGGGCCACCGCCTGGTGCGGGAGGCCACCACCCATCAGGGCGAGGAGGAGGACGCCGACTGGCTCGCCCTGGCCCGCCTCATCGATCACTGGCAGGCACGGCCGGCGTGTCCGGATGCGGGCCGCGCCTGCGAAACCCGGGCCTGGCCCCTGTTCCTGCTCTGCCAGCACCTGGGACTGACCGCGCCGGAACTGGAGGTGCTGGGGCCCGCCGCCCGGAATCTGCTGGACTGCCTGGAGGATTTCACCCCGGAACGCCAGGGCTGGGTCTGGCTGCAAGCCTATGAGCGGCACTACCGCCAGCAGATCCTCGCCGCCCTGGCCGCCAACCATGGCCGCGGTCCCTGGAAGGAACGCGGCGCGGGGGTCACCGCCCAGCTGGTGTTTTGCATGGACGACCGGGAAGAAGGCCTGCGCCGCCACCTGGAGGAGCTGGCGCCCGGTGTCGAGACCCTGGGCGCCGCCGCCCACTTCAATGTACCCCACGCCTGGCGTGGACTGGACGACCCGGAAGCCGTGGCCCTGTGCCCGGTGGTGCCGGCGCCGGTGATTCCCGCCCACGAGGTCCACGAGGTGCCCCGGCCCGGCTTCGAGGTGGTGCACGCCCTCCATGTCCGACGCCGTGGCCGGCGCCTTGCCTGGATGGACCGCTTCAACCAGGGCACCCGCCTGGGCTTGCTGGGGCCCCTGCTGCTTTCCGCCGTCGGCGCCCCCCTCAGTCTGGCGATGCTGGCCGCCAAGGCCTTGAACCCGGCGGGTTTCGGCCCGTGGGTGCAGAACCTGCGCCGGGCCTTCGACAAGCCGGTGGGCACCCGCATCGAATTCACCGCCGCCAACGACAGTCCGGCGGCCAGACCGGAAGCCCGCCGCCTGGGTTTCACCGACATGGAGCAGGCGGACCGGGTGCAGACCCTGCTGCGCAACACCGGCCTGACCCACGGCTTCGCGCCCATCGTGGTGATCATGGGCCATGCCTCCCACAGCCTGAACAATCCCCATGGCTCCGCCTACAACTGCGGCGCCTGCGCCGGCCGCTGGAGCGGCCCCAACGCCCGCCTGGTGGCGGCCATGGCCAACCGGCCGGCGGTGCGTGCGCTCCTGGCCGAGCGCGGCATCATGATCCCCGAGGGCACCTGGTTCATCGGTTCGGAGCACGATACCTGCGACGACATCGTCACCTGGTACGACGCGGTGATGGTGCCCGACGCCCTGCGTCCCAACCTGGACAAGCTGAAGGCGGTCGTGACCGAGGCCTGCAAGCTCCACGCCCAGGAACGCTGCCGGCGCTTCATGTCGGCGCCCCTGGATCTCGTGCCCGAAGCCGCCTGGAAACACGTCACCGGCCGTGCCAACGATTTCTCCCAGGCCCGGCCGGAACTGGGCCACGCCACCAACGCCGCCGCCTTCTTCGGTCGCCGGTCCCTGAGCCGGGGCGCCTTCTTCGACCGACGCGCCTTCCTGATCTCCTACGATCCCACCCAGGACCCGGAGGGCGAGGTGCTGGAGCGGCACCTGGTCATCAACGGCGCGGTGGGGGCCGGCATCAGCCTGGAGTACTACTTCTCCACCGCCAAAAACGAGCGCTACGGCTGCGGCACCAAGGTCATGCACAACGCGGCCGGCCTGCTCGGGGTGCTGGAGGGTGCTTCCTCCGACCTGCGCACGGGCCTGCCGCGGCAGATGATCGAGGTGCACGAGGCCATGCGCCTGCTGGTGGTGGCGGAACACAAGACCGAGGTGCTCACCGCCATCTGCCAGCGCCAGCCCGCGGTGCAGGAACTGGTGAAGAACGCCTGGGTGCAGTTGTGCGCCATCGATCCGGACTCCGGCGCCATCCACCGCTTCGTCCCCGGCGCCGGCTGGGTGGCCTGGACGCCGGAAGGTGCGCCGCCCACCGTGGCCCGTTCCACGGACTGGTTCCGGGGCGAGCGGGAGCCCTTGCCGCCGGCCCTGATCGAGAAGGCGGTGGAGGGGGTATGAACATTGCCCACAACGGTACCGGCAACCTACTTCCCCCTTTCATAAAGGGGGGCTGGGAGGGATTTTGCGACGCCACCATGCCCACCCTGCCTAAACCCCCCCTAACCCCCCTTTATGAAAGGGGGGAACTGGTTTGGTGGGAGAGCGAGCCATGATGCCCATGCAATTTATCGCCCTGGTTCCCGCCCTGCCCCTGCTCGCGGCCCTGGCCATCGCCCTGCTGCATCTCGCCGGCCCGGCCCGGGGCGAGGCGGGGGAGCCCCTCACCGCCCGCATCACCCTCCTGGCCGCCGGCCTGTCCTTCCTCGTCCTGCTGGGCCTGGACGCCAGCGCCCTGCTGAACGGCGCCCCCGGCCGGATCAGCCTGGGCGACTGGTTCGCCAGCGGTGGCCTGCGGGTGCCCCTGTCCTTCACCCTGGACGGCCTTTCCCTGGGTTTCGGCACCCTGGTGGGCTTCATCGCCCTGGTCACCCTGAAATTCTCGGTGAACTACATGCACCGGGAAGCGGGCTTTCACCGTTTCTTCCTGGGCATGAACCTCTTCGCCGGCGGCATGCTGCTCATCGTCCTGGCCGGCAATCCGGCCCTGGCCTTCGTCGGCTGGGAGCTGGCCGGGGTGAGTTCCTGGATGCTCATCGGCTACGCCTTCGAGCGCGACACCGCCACCGGCAACGCCCAGCGCGCCTTCATCACCAACCGGGTGGGGGACGCGGGCTTCGTGCTGGGGATCGCCCTGGCCTGGTTCTGGATGGGCGGCCTGGATTGGGCGGCCATGGGCGCCGCCGCCGGCCGCCTGCCCACCCTGTACGCGGGCCTGGTCGCCCTGGCGTTCCTGGTGGCCGCAATGGCCAAGTCGGCCCAGGTGCCCTTCTCGCCCTGGATCGCCCGGGCCCTTGAAGGGCCGACGCCGTCCTCCGCGATTTTCTATGGCGCGGTCATGGTGCACGCCGGGGTCTATCTCCTGGTCAGGCTGGAGCCGGTGCTGGTGCACGCCCCCGGCGTCCTGGCGCTGATCGTTTTGCTGGGGGCCCTCACCGCCCTGTATGGCTGGCTGGCCGGCTATGTGCAGACCGACGTGAAGTCGGCGCTGCTGTTCGCCACCACCACCCAGGTGGGTCTCATGTTCGTCGCCATCGGCCTCGGCTGGTTTGAGTTGGCTGCCTGGCACGCCGGCCTGCACGCCGCCTGGCGCGCCTGGCAGTTCCTGGCGGCGCCGTCCTACATGCACCTTATGCGCGGCCCGACGCCGCCGGCGCCGGAATGGCTGCGCCGGCATCCGCGCCTCTACACCGCCGCGCTGCAACGCTTCTGGCTGGAAGGACTGGCCGACCAGTTCCTGACCCGGCCCACCCAGGGACTGGCCCGGGACATGCGGGCCATCGACGAGAACGTGGTGAGCCGACTGGTGGGCATGCCGGAAACCCAGCGCGCCGCCGTGCTGCTGGGCAGGGAGGTGGGTGGCGGCAGTGCCGTGGTCAAGGGTCGCGGCCTGGCCGGCGGCCTGCTGGGATGGGTGGCCGAACGCCTGGACGGCTTCGAGCGCCGCCTGGTGCTCCAGGGGGGGGGCGGCAAGCTGGGTCGGGGCCTTGCCCGCCTGGGCGATTGGCTCAAGTTCGTGGAAAGCCTGCTGGAACAGCCTCGTTATCTGCTGGTACTGGTGATGGCGACCCTGGTGGTGATCCTGTGAGGAAAAGGGCAGTGGGAAGTTGGAAACGCGTAGGTTGGGCTGACGCCAGGAAGCCCAACGGCCAGGGGATTCGTTGGGCTTCGTTCCTCAGCCCAACCTACGGGTGGCGGTCATGACCGAACTCTTCTGGAACCAACACGCCGCCTGGCCGATGCTGGCGACGCTGCAACTGCTGCCCCTGGCGGGCGCGTCCCTGCTGCTGAAACTGGGCGAACGGCCCCTGGCCACCTTCCTGGGCCGGGCGGTGGCCCTGGCCGAACTGCTGCTGGCCATCCTGCTCTACCGCCTGCTGGACAGCCACGCCACCGGCTACCAGTTCGCCGAGCGTCTGGACCTGGCGGGTCCCCTGGCCTACCACGTCGGCGCCGACGGGGTGACGGTGCTGTTCGTGCTGCTTTCCGCCCTCATCGTCTTTCTCATCACCCTCTATGGCCTGGTGCGCGGCCTGGCCGAGCCGGCGCGCTTGCTGGCGGTGACGCTGGCCATACAGGGGGTGACGATGTCCCTGCTTTCCACCCTCAACCTGCTCTGGTTCGTGCTGGCCTCGGGGGTGGAGCTTGTCCTGGTGGGACATCTGGTCCGGCACTGGGCCGACTCGCCGGAGAGGGACAAGGCCGCGGCCCGCTTCGTACAGTTCCAGGGCGTGGGGCTCGCCATGCTGCTGGCCGGCACGCTGATCCTGGGCTGGTCCCATCACGACACCAGCGGCACCGCCTGGACCTTCGATCTGCTGGACCTGGCCGGCCGGCCCGTGCCCCGGGACCTGGGGGTGGTGGTCTTTTTCCTGCTGTTCTACGGCCTGGGCGTGCGCACCCCCATTTTTCCCCTGCACGGCTGGCTGCCCACCGTGGCCCAGCACGGCAGCCTCGCCGTCGCCCCAGCCCTGCTGCTGGGGGTGAAGCTGGGCATCTATGGCCTTGTGCGCTTCGTCCTGCCGCTGCTGCCGGAGGTGGCGGCGGCCTGGTACCCCTACGTCACCGGCTTCGCCGCGGCGGGGGTGTTCTACGCCGCCCTGCTGGCCTTCCAGCAGGTCGACCTGCGCCGGCTCATGGCCTTCGCCGTGGTGAGCCACACCTCCCTGGTGGTCATCGGCCTCTTCAGCCTCGACGCGGTGGCCTTCCAGGGCGCCCTGCTGCTGGCCGCCAACTTCGGCCTGGCCGCTACCGCCATGATGCTGATGACCGGTTTTGTCTACCGGCGCACCCGCACCACCCGCCTGGACAAGCTGGGCGGCCTGTTCGACCGCATCCCCCTGATCGGCCTCACCTATCTGGTGGCGGGCCTGGCCATCGTCGGCATGCCCGGCACGCCGGGCTTCGACGCCGCCCACCTGGTGCTGGAATCCGCCATTCACCGCTTCGGCGCCCTGCCCACGGTGGCGGCGACCCTGGGCAACGTGGCCGCCGCCGGCTTTCTGCTCTGGGCCTTCCAGCGCGCCTTCCTGGCGCCGCCGCCGGCGGGCCGGGGCGCGGCCATCGAGCGGGCCGCCGGCATGGAATCCCTGATCGCCGCCGCGCTGGTGGCGGTGTTGCTCTGGTCGGGCTTCCACATGGGGCCCTGGCTGGATCTGGTGGACGCTCCCCTGCGCGCTTTGGCGGAAAGGTTCGGCCATGTCTGACGCGCTGACCTGGCTGCTCCTGGCCTATCCCCTGGGTGCCCTGCTGGTGTGGCTGGCGCCGCGTCCGGAAGCCGCCCGCGCCGTGGCCCTGGTGGCCCACGCAACCGGCCTGGCCCTTGCCGGCCTGGCGCTGGCGGCCTTCGACCCGGGCCGCGCCGGTTTCCAACTGGCGGCGCGGGCGCCCTGGATTCCCGGTCTGAACATCCACTACGCGGTGGGGGTGGACGGTCTTTCCATCCTGTTCCTGCCCGCCACCGCGCTGCTGTTCCTGGGCGTCACCCTGGCTTCCTGGAACAGTGTCCGTGAGTTGCCGCGCCTCTTCCACAGCCTGCTGCTGCTCCAGGCCGGCGCCACCCTGGGGGTGTTCTGCGCCGTGGACACCATGCTGTTCTTCCTGTTCTGGGAGCTGTCCCTGGTGCCCTTCTACTTCCTGGTGAGCCTGTGGGGGGTGGGGCCCCTGCGCGGCTACGCGGCAAC
>Ga0233424_10001745_pt1 | contig 17604 bp, 13 predicted proteins | sample Watercolumn_Towu_FD_181011 | JGI IMG/M metagenome (GOLD analysis project Ga0233424, IMG submission 181011) | Freshwater microbial communities from Lake Towuti, South Sulawesi, Indonesia - Watercolumn_Towuti2014_125_MG | ecosystem: Environmental > Aquatic > Freshwater > Lake | place: Indonesia...
TGTCGTCGACGGCGGCCTTGTCGTGCGTGCTCTTCATGCCGGCCGAGAGCTGGTTGGCCAGCTGGTCGATGACCTCCGCCGCGCTGAGGATGCCTTCGGTGGCCTGCTCCGTGCCGGTGACGATGGCGTCGAGCTCATGCGTCACGCGCGTCATCTGCTTGCCCTTGAAGCCGGTGACGTGGAGCGTGGCGATCTCGTGCTTGGTCTGGTCGATGGCCTGCCAGATCTGGTCCAGCTCGGCCTTCAGCTTCATCGCCTCCTGCATTTCCTGCTTGTAGGCGTCGATCATCTGCCGCGTGACCTCTTCGGCCGGGCGGATGAGGGCTTTCAGCTGCTTGATCTCGGTGAGGATCTCGTGATGGCCGTTGGAGCCGGCCGACCCGCCTGAGGGGGCGGCAACCTCCGGCTGGGAAATCACTTCGATGCGAAAGGCTCGTTTGGTGGCGCGCATGGACGTTCCGGGCAGGGCGTGTCACCGGTCGGGCAGGTACCGGTCGTGGCAGCGACGATGCGGCGGGAGGGTTAAGGCGTGGTTCCGAAAGTGCCACATCGGCGATCTGCACAATGAGAAAACAGGGTAGGGTTAACCGGTGGTATCGACGTAGGCATGCCCCGCCGCGGCAGGTCCGCCGCGATTGGCAACTCGTTAACCCTAAAGAAGATCGAAGCGGCTTTACGCAGCGAAAAGCATCCGCGAAGCAGCGGCGTTTACCATTTCTGGGGCCTTCGCGGTGCTTGTCTTGACATGACGGCAAGGACGACGGGTGCGAGCCCGTCCTGCTTCAGTATTGCGTTCAACGAGTCCGCCGATGTCCCGCTTCGCCTTGAAGGCCGCAGCCGCGGCCCTGCTGCTTCTTTGCACCGCCCACGAGGCCTCCGCCCAGATCGCCGGCGCCCGCCGCTCCGACCTTGGCGGCGGCTTCATCGAGTTCCTCTACCAGGGCGGCCAGCCGACCGGCCCCATCGCCGGCGCCCGCCGCGCCGGCCCCGCCCCGGAGCCGGCGGCCCCCGCAGCCCATCTGCGCGCCAGCTACCAGGTCTCGCCGCAGGTGGAGCCGGTTCGCCCGCTTCTCGCCCCGCCCGCCGGCGCCGTGCCGCAGGGCGCCGCGCCGCAGGGCCAGCGCACCGCCGAGCCGCGCGGCATCGACCCGCGCTTCCTGCCGCAGGTCGTGCCCTATCGCGGCGGCCAGCGCCCCGGCACCATCGTCATCAACACCGCCGAGCGGCACATCTATCTCGTCCAGGCCGACGGTACCGCCATGCGCTACGGCGTCGGCATCGGCCGCCCCGGCTTCGGCTGGACCGGCACCAAGACCATCACCCGCAAGGCCGAGTGGCCGGACTGGCGCCCGCCGGCCCAGATGCTGCGCCGCCGCCCCGACCTGCCGCGCTTCATGGCCGGCGGCCCCGCCAATCCGCTCGGCGCGCGGGCCATGTATCTCGGCTCCTCGCTCTATCGCATCCACGGCTCCAACGAGCCCTGGACCATCGGCCAGGCCGTGTCCTCCGGCTGTTTCCGCATGCGCAACGAGGATGTCATCGACCTCTACAAGCGGGTGCGCGTCGGCACCCGGGTGGTGGTCATGTGAGCTTCGCCGCCGGGGTCCCGCCGGACCCCGCGGCATGTCTTGCGGCGGGCAAGCGCAACAGCGCCCCGTCGCGGCGCTCGAACGAGCGGACAGGAGGGGCCGCCTCGTCGCAGGACGGGGCGGCCTTTCTGTTGTCTATCGATGCGGCTTGCTCTCCGGATTGTCGGAGCTCGGTCCAACATTAATCGAGGTTGTAACTGGGCGGCGAAATGGATTTTCGCTCAGCCGAAATTGCCGATGATAATCCGGTGGGGTGTCAACCAAATGATACATTGAGTCTTGGAATAAGGGCTCCTGACGGGATCGAGGTTGTGTGATCGCCACTCTTGGGATTTCTTCTACGGGCAATGTCGGATCGACCTCCCCAAGCAGTTTCCGCAAAACCGCTCGCTCCGAGGGCTCTATATCAACGAGAATTCGCTGGAGGAGTCGTTCAATTTCAATTTCCTCTTGGCGAACTATATCGGTCGATAGTTGAGACCTGTTACGTTCAAGGCGATCGCGTCGCTCAATGAGGCGCTTGATTTGTCCAATCGTCTTCGTACGGCGCTCCTGCCGATAAATGACGGCTCCCGAAATCTCAGGTCGCCTGGGTAGGAGATCGAATACTCTCTGCGAGAACTTCTGTCCGTCCGAAATTATTTCGGGTATACTCTCTTTAAAGCTCTTGTAGTCGGCAACTGCACCATAGACCGTAAGAGCGACTCCTATTCTCAGCCAGCCGCGGAGGCTTCCCGGCGAGAGATGAACTGTCAGTTCACACTCGTCGGGGAAGTGTTGAAGAGCGACCTCACGCGAAGTTTCAGACAGATAATCGCCCAACGACCATAGCGCTTTTCGGTCGAGGTCAATCCGCTTTAGATGGAAGTATGCTTCGGCTAGCTGGGCCAACGCTGATACTCAACAAAACCGGGTAGTTTCATCGAACACCAATCTTGGATAGAAGGCAACGTCGGACGATACCGTTTAACCGGCAGTAGGAAAGCCCACACCTCTGACACTCAAAATGGGGGCGCATCCCTCCCCTTCGCCGCCATGCCTTGCGGGACCCCGGCCCGCTGATAGGATCATTCGCGATCCAGCCCTTTCCGGAGACGATCCATGTCGAAAACGAGCGCGCTGCGTGTGGTCGGCGACGATGCCGCGACCACCGCCATTCCGAACGACCTCCAGGCCTTCTGGATGCCGTTCACCGCGAACCGCTCGTTCAAGGCCCGCCCGCGCATGGTCGCCCGCGCCAAGGACCTCTACTACTACACCCCCGAGGGCAAGCAGATCATCGACGGCACGGCGGGCCTGTGGTGCTCCAGCGCCGGCCATTCGCGCCAGCCCATCGTCGAGGCCATCCAGAAGCAGGCGGCGGAGCTCGACTTCGCCCCGACCTTCCAGTTCGGCCACCCGAAGGCCTTCGAGCTGGCGAGCCGCATCGCGGCGCTGGCTCCCGGCGACCTCGACCACGTCTTCTTCTGCAACTCGGGGTCGGAAGCCGCCGACACCGCGCTGAAGATGGCGATCGCCTACTGGCACGCCCGCGGCAAGGCCTCGAAGACCCGCCTCATCGGCCGCGAGCGCGGCTATCACGGCGTCGGATTCGGCGGCATCACGGTCGGCGGCATCGTCGCCAACCGCCGCGTCTATGGCTCCATGCTGGCCGGCGCCGACCACCTGCCGCACACCTATAACCGCGAGAAGCAGGCCTTCTCCAAGGGCGAGCCCGAGTGGGGCGCCCATCTCGCCGACGAGCTGGAGCGCATCGTCGCCCTGCACGACGCCTCGACGATTGCCGCCGTCATGGTCGAGCCGATGGCCGGCTCCACCGGCGTGCTGCCGCCGCCGGTCGGCTACCTGAAGCGCCTGCGCGAGCTCTGCGACAAGCACGACATCCTGCTCATCTTCGACGAGGTCATCACCGGCTTCGGCCGCCTCGGCGCGCCCTTCGCCTCCGAGCGCTACGGCGTCATCCCGGACCTCATGACCTTCGCCAAGGGCGTCACCAATGCCGCCGCGCCGATGGGCGGCGTCGTCGCCCGCAAGCATGTCCACGATGCCTTCATGACCGGCCCGGACCATGTGATCGAGCTGTTCCACGGCTACACCTACTCGGCCCATCCGCTGGCCTGCGCGGCCGGTCTCGCCACCCTCGACCTCTACCGCGACGAGGGCCTGTTCGAGCGCTCCAAGGCGCTGGAGCCGGTCTGGGCCGACGCCATCTTCTCGAAGCTGAAGGGCCAGGCGGGCGTGCTCGACATCCGCCAGCTCGGCCTCACCGCCGCCATCGACATCGAGAGCTGGAAGGACGCGCCGGGCAAGCGCGCCTATGTCGCCATGGACAAGGCCTTCCACGACGAGGGCATCATGATCCGCACCTCGGGCGACTGCCTGGTGGTCACCCCGCCCTTCATCATCACCGAGAACGACATCGCCCAGATCGCCGACAAGCTGTCGAACGTGATCGCCTCGACGGCCATGCCCTCCTGAGGGCGGCTTTCCCGGCTGGAATGACGAAAGGCCCGGCTCGCGCCGGGCCTTTTGCGTGTGGGGCTTCGAAGTTCCTCTCACTCTCCGCCGCCGCCTTCACCTCTCCCCGGCGGGGAGAGGTCGATCCGAGCGCAGCGAGGAACGGGAGAGGGGGAGCCTCGGCATCACGGGAAAGGCCCCCTCTCCCGGCCTTCGGCCGACCTCTCCCCGCTGGGGAGAGGTGGGCAGCGGCCCGCGCCGCAGCCCGAGCGAGGCACCAAAGCGACGGCTAACGTCGTGTGATGTGATGCCCCTCACCCTTCCCTCTCCCCGCAAGCGGGGAGAGGGGGCAACAGCGTTGCGTTTCAAGGGGCGCCGGCGGTGCCTGGCAGAAGGGGCCAGGACAAGGCTCGACATCGTGGTCCCCTCTCCCCGCTTGCGGGGAGAGGGAAGGGTGAGGGGCCATCAGTGGCGAGCCTGCACCCTCACCCGAACGCGATCTGCACCTTCATCGCCTTCGACCGGTCGGAGGCGAGGTGAAACGCCTCCACCGCCTGCGCCATCGGCAGCGTCGCGGTCAGCAGCGGCCGCACGTCGATCCGCCGCTCGCCGATCATCTGCACCGCCATGGCGAATTCCTCGTGGAAGCGGAAGGTGCCGCGCAGCTCGAACTCCTTCGCCACCAGCACCGAAATCGGAATGGTGAAATCCCCGCCCGTGCCGACCTGCACGATGACCGCGCCGGGCCGGAGCGCGGCAAAGGCGCCGGTCAGCGCCTTCATGTTGCCCGAGGCCTCGAAGAGTACATCGAAATGGCCCTTGTCGGCCTCATAGGCCTTCAGCGCTTCCGGATCCTCGGCCGTATTCAGCGTCGTCGCGACTCCGAGCCCCTTCACCACGGCAAGCGTTGCCGGCGCGATGTCGGTCGCGACGATCTCCGCCGCGCCCGCCGCCCGCGCCGCCAGCACGCAGAGCGCACCGATGGGCCCGCAGCCCGTCACCAGCACCCGCTTGCCGAGAAGCGGGCCCGCGCGCCGGACCGCATGGAGGCACACCGCCAGCGGCTCGCAGAAGGCGGCCTCCCCGAGGCTGACGCCATCCGCCACCTTGTGCGCCTGCACGGCGTCGCAGACCAGCACCTCGCGGAACGCCCCCTGGATGTGCGGGAAGGGCATGGCCGAACCGTAGAAGCGCATGTTGAGGCAATGGTTCTGCCGGCCCTCCTGGCAATAGCGGCACTGGCCGCAGGGCCGCGACGGGCTCACAGCCACGCGGTCGCCGGGCTTCACCGAGGCTACCTCGGCCCCGATGCGCTCCACCGTGCCGGCGATCTCGTGGCCGAGGATCATCGGCTCCTTCAGCCTGACAGCACCGAAGCCGCCATTGTGGAAGTAATGCAGGTCCGAGCCGCAGATGCCGCCCGCGCCGATCCTCACCGCGATCTCCTTCGGGCCGAGCGGCGCGACGGGCTGCTCCTCGAGGCGCAGGTCGTGGGGAGCGTGGATGACCAGCGCCTTGGTGACGGCAGCGTTCATGAGGGTCCTCGGGACGTTTGTTGTCGTTGGCGCGAGACTAGCGGTGGTCCGCGCCTCACGCCATGCGCAGCCGCTCCAGCGTCTCGCTCCACAGCGTGCGGGTGAGATCACCGGCGCCCATCTCGCGGCCGAGCGCCGCCGCCTGGCCCGACCAGAGCGAGGAGAAATCGCCGCTGCCCGCCGCCTCCGCCTTGGCCTTGAGCGGCGCCAGCGCCCCGCCTGCGGTCGGGAAGGCCGGCGCCACATCCGACAGCGGCCCGGCCTCGCGCATCAGCCGGTTGACGAGACCGCGGGCGGGCCGTCCGGTGAAAAGGTTGGTCAGCGCCGTGCCGTCATCCTTCGCCTGCCGCAGCGCCTCGCGGTGCATGGGCGTGATGGTCGCCTCCGGCGTGAACAGATAGGCCGTGCCGATCTGCACGGCGGAGGCGCCGAGCGCGAAGGCGGCGACGATGCCGCGGGCATCGGCGATGCCGCCGGCGGCGATGACCGGCACGTCCACCGCATCCACCACCTGCGGCAGCAGGGCGAAGAGGCCGGGCTGGTTGCCGACATCCTCGGTGAGGAAGATGCCGCGATGGCCGCCGGCCTCATAGCCCTGGGCGATGATCGCATCCGCCCCGTGATCCTCGAGCCAGCGGGCCTCGTCGGCCGTCGTGGCGGAGGAGACGACCTTCGCCCCCGTCGCCTTGACCCGGGCAAGGAGCGCGGCCTCCGGCAGGCCGAAATGGAAGCTCACCACCTCCGGGCGGAACTCCTCGACGATCCCCGCGAAACTGGCGTCGAAGGGCGCGCGGTTGGCGCTGGGGATCGGGGCGGCCGGGTCGATGCCGAGCTCGCGGTAATAGGGGCCGAGGCGCTCGCGCCAGCGCTGTTCGCGGGCCGCGTTCGGGGCGGGCGGGGTGTGGCAGAAGAAGTTGAGGTTGATGGGCTTCGCCGTGCGCTGGCGGATCAGCGCCAGTTCGGCCCGCATGGTCTCGGGCGAGAGCAGAGCGCCCGGCAAGGCGCCGAGGCCGCCGGCCTCCGACACGGCGATGGCCATCGCCGCGCCCTGCGCGCCGGCCATCGGCGCCTGGAGGATGGGCAGGTCGATGCCGAACAGGCTCTGGATGCGACGGTCGAGGGGCATCGGACGCCTCCATGCAATGGGGCGCAGACTGTAGTCGCTGGAGGGGTGAGGAAAAGGGGGGACGTTCGGCGGACGAGGCGCAGTCGTCGAACATGGGCCGAGGATAGGTGAGCAGCGTCACGCTGTCAAGGACTTTGGTCCTATTACGATCAGATCGGCCGACCTCGTCGCCTTGGCTCCTGACCCTCCGCACGTCATGCCCGGCCTTGTGCCGGGCATCCACGACTTGAACACCCCGCCCCAAGGAATTCGTGGATGCCCGGGATGAACCCGGGCATGACGGGCGGAGGGGCCGGAGATCCTCAGGACAAGGGCCGAAGCCCATGCCTCACGGCCGCCAGCCGGTCTCCTGCGGCAGGCCGTCATCCGGCAGGTCCGGCTTCGGCTCGGCGGCGCGCGCCGCGTCGATGATGGTGAGCAACTGCACCAGCGCCTCGTCGACCCCCTCGCCGGAGGTGGCGGAGAGCGCCAGCGGCGTCTTCTTTGCCGCCCGCTTCAGCCGCGCCATCTGCTGCTTGCGCGTCTCGGGGTCCAGCGCATCGACCTTGGCCAGCGCCAGGATCTCCGGCTTCTCGGCGAGACCGTGCCCATAGGCCTCGATCTCCTCGCGCACCAGCTTGTAGGCCTTGCCGGCATGCTCCGACGTGCCGTCGACGAGGTGGAGCAGCACGCGGCAGCGCTCGACATGGCCGAGGAAGCGGTCGCCGAGCCCGTGGCCCTCATGCGCCCCCTCGATGAGGCCGGGAATGTCGGCAAGGACGAACTCCCGCCCGCGCACCCTCACCACCCCAAGGCCGGGATGCAGCGTCGTGAACGGATAGTCGGCGATCTTCGGCTTCGCGGCAGTCGTCGTGGCGAGGAAAGTCGACTTGCCGGCATTGGGCATGCCGACGAGGCCGGCATCGGCGATCAGCTTCAGCCTGAGGATGATGATCGCTTCCTTGGCGGGCTGGCCGGGATTGGCGTGGCGCGGCGACTGGTTGGTCGAGGTCTTGAAATGGGCGTTGCCGAAGCCGCCATTGCCGCCCTGCAGCAGCACGAAGCGCTGACCGACCTCGGTGATGTCGGCGATCAGCGTCTCGCCGTCTTCCTCGAAGATCTGCGTGCCCGCCGGCACCTTCAGCACCACGTCGGCGCCGCGCGCGCCGGCCCGGTCGCGGCCCATGCCGTGCATGCCGGTCTTGGCCTTGAAATGCTGCTGGTAGCGATAGTCGATCAGCGTGTTGAGGCCGTCGACGCATTCGACCACCACGTCGCCGCCACGGCCGCCATCGCCACCGTCCGGACCACCGAATTCGATGAACTTCTCGCGGCGGAACGAGACGGCCCCGGCGCCGCCGGCACCGGACTTCACATAGACCTTGGCCTGATCAAGGAACTTCATCGTCTCGCCGCTGCCGCCGGAAGGGCGGGCCGGGTCTCTACATCATTGGGCCCGGAAGGTCCAAGAAAAAGCGGATTCGGGCGGCGTTCGCCGGCGATCATGCCAGTCCCGCCCAGCGCTGCATCCGCGCCATGAGGCCGGGCGCGGGCGGCACGGCGTATTTCTGGCAGAAGTAGAAGCAAAAGGAGGTGTCGCAGGTCCGCGGCCCGCCCAGCAGCCTGAGGCTGCCATCGAGCAGGTTGCCGAGGCGGGTTGTCTCGCCGCAGCGATAGACCGTGCCGTCGGTCTCGATGCGCACGAAGCGCGAGCCGGCGGCGCAGCTCCAGCCGCGGAATTCCGGCTGGCCATGGAGGATGGCCTCGTCGGCGAAGACGTCGATGGAGGGCTGCTCGCCCGCCCCCAGCATCGCGGAATAGGCGCGCCGCGCCTCGGCCGACCGGGCGCGGAACGTGGCGCGTTCCCCCTCGCTATAGGCATCGGGATAGCGGCGCCCGTCGACCACAGCGCGCAGCGCCTTCGGCACCACCGTGAGGCCCGACGGCGCGACGAGGCTCTGGACGGCGTCGAAATCGGCGAGCACGGCCGGGGTGGCGACGACCGAGACGAAGACGCGGAAGCCCCGCTCCTGCAGCAGGTCGAGGTTCTTCAGGAACCGGTCCCGCCCGGCATGGCGTGCCTGTTCGAAGGGGTGCAGCCCGGCATTGATGAAGCTGACGCGAGCGGGATCGACCACCTGCGCCATGGCGCCGATGGCCGGCCCGGTGAGGTTGGTGTTGAACGACAGGTGATGGCGCTGCGACAGCCGCAGGACGAGGTCGGCAAGCTCGGGGTAGAGGCTCGGCTCGCCGCCGGTGATGTGCAGCAACCAGCGCCGTCCGGTCCGGGTTAAGGCCGCCTCCCAGGTGGCGGCATCGGCCGCCGGGCGCAGCTTCCGGCCGAGCCGCTCGGCGTCGAAGAAGCAGTAGCCGCAGCGATAGTTGCAGGTGTCGAGCAGCTGCCAGTCGGCTTCCACGTCGTAGTCCATGGCGCCGCCGATCCGGTTCGAGCCGCGGCGAGCATCCATGGGATCGGCGCCCCGCGCAAGCAAAGGCTCCATAAGCGCCGGGCGGCCGCATTGCTGCGACCGCCCGGTTTCTCAGGTTCCACCGTTCCCCCGAATGGATGGAGCCCGATAGCTATGGCTACATCCTGCCGTGGGGCGCGCCGGTGCGCCTTGATGCGGATCAATCAACCGGCGCGGGAGGCTTCAACCCCCGCTGGCATGGGCGATGAGCTTGCCGATGAAGGCATCCGCCTTGGCGAGCTCGACGGCTTCCACATATTCGTCGGGCTTGTGGGCCTGCTCAATCGAGCCGGGGCCGACGATGATGCTGGGAATGCCGATTTCCTGGAACAGGCCGGCCTCGGTGCCATAGGCGACCTTGGCGTGGTCGTTGCGCCCGGCGAAGCGCTTGGCGAGCAGCGTGACCGGGGCATCCGCCGCCGTGTCGAGGCCCGGCACCAGCGCCAGCTCCTCGAAGGTGAAGCCGGCGCCGGGATGGATCGCCTTCATCGGCGGCTCCAGCACGTCGCGGGCATAGGCCTCGATCTCCGCGACGATGGCGTGGGGATCATCGCCGGCGACGCAGCGCAGGTCGAAATCGACGACGCATTCGCCGGCGACGATGTTGCGCACCGTGCCGCCGCGGATGACGCCGATGGAGGTGGTCGAGCAGGGCACCGCATAAAGCGGGTCGAGGTCGGTGCGGCGCGCCAGCCGCTGACCGATCTCGTTGATCTTCACGATGAGCTTCGCCGCCTCCTCGATGGCGTTGACGCCATGCGGGCGGAGCGAGGAATGGGCCTCGAAGCCGCGCACGGTGACGCGCATGGGGCGGCCGGTCTTGTGGGCGATGACCGGCTGCATGTTGGTCGGCTCGCCTACGAAACAGGCCTCGGGCTTCAGCGGCCGGTCCTTCAGCACGGCGAGCAGCGTGCGCACGCCGCGGCAGCCGACCTCCTCGTCATAGGAAATGGCGAGGTGGACCGGCTTCTGCAGAGGCGCCGCCAGCATGGCCGGCACGGCGGCGATGGAAGCGGCGACGAAGCCCTTCATGTCGCAGGTGCCGCGGCCGTAGTAGCGCCCGTCCTTCTCGACCAGCTTGAACGGGTCGGTGGACCAGTCCTGCCCGTCCGCCGGCACCACGTCGACATGGCCGGAGAGCACGTAGCCGGGCACGTCCTTCGGGCCGATGGTCACCCAGAGGTTCGCCTTCTGCCCGGTCTCGTCATAGACGCGCTCGCCGCTGACGCCGAAGCCCTTGAGGTACTCCTCGACCCAGTCGAGCAGCGGCAGGTTGGAATTGCGGCTGGTCGTGTCGAACGAGACGAGACGGTCCAGCACCTCGACGGTGGAGAGCGCGGTTGCCATGGCTCAGGCCTTCCCCGCCATCGCCTTGGTGCGGATGGCGTCGATGGTGGTGGTGGGCGTGATCGCCTGCTGGTCGAGGAAGCAGTGGATGATCGCCGGCTTGCCCGAGGCCACCGCCCGCTCGAAGGCGGGGGCGAATTCGGCCGTCTCGCGCACCGTCTCGCCATGCCCGCCATAGGCGCGGGCGAGCGCCGCGAAATCCGGGTTCTTCAGCGTCGTCGCCGAGACGCGGGTCGGATAGTCGCGCTCCTGGTGCATGCGGATCGTGCCGTACATGCCGTTATCGACCACCACGACGATGATCGGCAGATCGTACTGGCAGGCCGTGGCGAATTCCTGGCCGTTCATCATGAAGCAGCCATCGCCGGCAAAGGCGATGACGGTCTTGTCGGGGAAGACGCGCTTGGCGCCGACCGCAGCCGGGGTGCCATAGCCCATGGAGCCGGAGGTCGGGGCGAGCTGCGAGCCATATTTGCGGAAGCGCAGGAAGCGATGGACCCAGGTCGCGTAATTGCCCGCGCCGTTGCAGACGATGGCATCGTCGGGAAGGCGATCGCGCAGCCAGGCCATGACCTCGCCGTACTGGAAAGCGCCGGGCAGGCGGGCCGGGTTACCGGTCCAGGCGAGGTAGCTCTCGTGGGCGGCCTTCGCGGCGCCGGCCCAGGCGATGACCTGCGGCGGCTGCACGCCCTCGAGGGAGGCTGAGAAGGCCGTCGGGCTCGCCTGGATGGCAAGGTCTGCCTGGTAGACGCGGCCGATCTCCTCCGCGCCCGGATGGACGTGGACGAAGGCCATCTGGGGCTTGGGGATGTCGAACAGGGTGTAGCTCTGCGAGGCGATCTCCGAGAGGCGGCCGCCGAGCGCGATGACGAGGTCGCTCTCCTTGATGAGCTTCAGCATGTCCGGATTGCCGCCGAGGCCGAGATCGCCGGCATAGTTGGGATGGCTGTGGTCGAAGAGCATCTGCCGGCGGAACTGGCAGATGACCGGCAGGTCGAAGCGCTCGACGAAGCGCGTCACCGAGGCCACCGCCTTCTCCGACCAGCGCGAGCCGCCGAGGATCAGCACCGGCTTCTTGGCGGCCCAGAGCATCTTCTGGAACTTCGCCATGTCGGTGAGGCCCGGCCAGGTCTCCGCCGGCTCGACGCGCGGCGCGTCCGGCACGTCGGCGCTCTCGGTGAGCATGTCCTCAGGCAGGACCAGCACGACGGGGCCGGGGCGACCCTGCATGGCCGTGGCATAGGCGCGGGCGACCATTTCCGGGATGCGCGCGGCATCGTCGATCTCGGCGACCCACTTGCACATGCCGCCGAAGAACTGCGTGTAGTCCATCTCCTGGAAGGCGTCGCGGCCGCGCATGCCGCGCTCGATCTGGCCGACGAAGAGGATCATCGGCGTCGAATCCTGCTGGGCGATGTGCAGGCCGGGCGAGGCATTGGTGGCGCCGGGGCCACGCGTGACCATGCAGATGCCGGGACGGCCGGTGAGCTTGCCATGGGCCTCGGCCATCATGGCGGCCCCGCCCTCCTGCCGGCAGATCGTCACCTGGGCCTTGGCGTCATGCAGCGCGTCGAGCACGGCGAGATAGCTCTCGCCCGGCACGCAGAAGACATGGTCGCAGCCCTGGGCAATGAGCTGGTCGACGAGGATCTGGCCGCCGGTGCGGGTTGCGGTGTCGGAGCGCATCGAAAAAAGGTCCTTAGCCATCGGGCTGCTTGGCACAGCCTCGTTCGGCGCGGACCTTAGCGGCAGCGGCGCAGGCCGGGAAGCGCTGCTAATGCGGGGCGGACCGCCCCGCCCCGCAATCCGGGCTTACGCCCCCCCGATCAGCACGCCCGCCGCCAGCACCAGCGCGCCGCCGAGCACCACCTGCAGCGCGGCGCGGAAGAACGGCGTCTCCATGAAGCGGTTCTGGATCCAGACGATGGCCCAGAGCTCGACGAAGACCACGACGAGGGCGATGGCCGTCGCCGTCCAGAAATGCGGGATGAGATAGGGCAGCGCGTGGCCGAGGCCGCCGATCGTGGTCATGATCCCCGAGGCGAAGCCCCGCTTCCACGGCGAGCCGCGGCCCGAGACCTTGCCGTCGTCATGGGCCGCCTCGGTGAAGCCCATGGAAATGCCGGCGCCGACCGAGGCCGAGAGGCCGACGAGGAAGGTCGTCCACGGGTTCTGGGTGGCGAAGGCGGTGGCGAAGATCGGCGCCAGCGTCGAGACCGAGCCGTCCATCAGGCCGGCAAGGCCCGGCTGCACCCAGGTCAGGATGAACTGGCGGCGGGCGGAGGCATCCTCGGCCTCCCGCTCCCCCGAGCCGAGATGGGTGTCGGTGAGCGCCTGGGCCTCGCGCTGGTGGCCGGCCTCGGCCGCCGCGAGGTCGCCGAGCAGCTTGCGGGTATCGGCATCGGTCGTGCGCTGGGCGGCGGCCAGATAGAAGGCGTTGGCCTGCCGCTCCATGTCCTCGGCCTCCTCGCGGACGCGGTCGAGGCCGAGATTCTCGACGAGCCAGACGGGGTTGCGGGTGATGTAGCCGGAGACATGCTCGCGCCGCATCGGCACGACGAAGTCGCCGAAGCGGCGCTTGTACATGTCGATCAGCCGGCGGCGGTGCTCGTCCTCCGTCGCCGCCATGCCGCGGAACACCGCCGCCGATTGCGGATAGGCGGGCTCCAGCTTCTCGGCATAGGCGCGGTAGATCTGCCCGTCCTCCTCCTCGGAGGAAATGGCCAGCGCCAGGATCTCCTGCTCCGACAGGTCGTCGAAGCGGCGCTTGCGGGAAAAGCCGGGCAGCGCGAAACGGCTGAGCATGGCGGTCTCCTTAGAATAATTCCAAAGAGACTTAGCCCCCTGCGACATCCTGTGCAACAGCCGGTCGCGCAGACGTGACCTGGATCAAGTGCCCGGCTGCCGCCGGGCCGGCTCAGTCGCCGCGCAGCGCAAAGGTCTTGCGCGCCGCCGGGCGGGCCATGGCGGCCTGGTACCAGGCCTTCACCGCCGGCTTGTCGTCGAGGATCGGCGAGTAGCGCAGGTAGAAGACGCAGGACGCGACATTGAGGTCGGCGATGGTGAAGCGGTTGCCGACGAGATGGCCGCCATGGCTGGCGAGATGCCCTTCCAGCACGGACAGCGGCACCTTCAGGGTCTCGCGGCTCTTGGCGGCCACCGCGGTGTCGCGCTGGTCCTCGGGCTTCATCGTCTCGTTCTGGAGGAGGGCCAGCGCCGCGGCCTCGACCTCGGTGACGGCCCACATGGTCCACATGGTCATCAGCCCGTCCTCCTCCACCGATTCCGGCGCCAGCGGCCCACCGGCCTTCTTGGCGAGGAAGAGGTTGATGGCGAGCGACTCCCACAGGACCATGCCGTCCACCTCGACGGCGGGAACGCGGCCGTTCGGGTTGATGGCGAGGAATTCAGGCTTGCGCGAGCCCTCCGGCCCATGCGGCAGCGGATTGTGGATATAGGCGAGGCCCAGCTCCTCCGACGCCCAGATGTTGCGGATGGCGCGGGACCGGGCGAGGCCGTGGATTGTGATGGTCATGGGGGCGTCCTACTGGCGGAAGGCGTCGCGGGCGATGATGAGGCGCTGGACCTCGCTCGTGCCCTCATAGATGCGGGTGATGCGAGCGTCGCGCATATGGCGCTCGACGGGGTAGTCGGCGCAATAGCCGGCGCCGCCATGGAGCTGCAGCGCCGTGTCGGTGGCCCGGCCCGCCGCCTCCGAGGCGAAGAGCTTGGCCATGGAGGCCTCGCGGCCGAAGGGCTCGCCGCGATCCTTCTTCGCCGCCGCCTGCAGGATGAGGAGGCGGGCGGCCTCGAGCTCGGTCTCGCGGTCGGCGACCATCCACTGGATGCCCTGGAAATCGGCGATGGCCTGGCCGAACTGGCGGCGTTCCTTCACATAGGCCTTGGCCGCGTCCATGGCGGCGCGGGCAATGCCAAGCGACAAGGCGGCGATGCCGATGCGCCCGCCGGCGAGCTCCCCCACGGCGATGCGGAAGCCGTCGTCGAGCCGCCCCATCAGCGCGGTCGCAGGCACACGGCAGTTCTCGAAATGCACCGTGCTGGTGGCCGAGCCGTGCTGGCCCATCTTGCGCTCGGCCTTGCCGATGACGAGGCCGGGGGTGCCGTCCTCCACGAGGAAGCAGGAAATGCCCTTGCCCTTCGGCGCGTCCGGATTGGTCACCGCCCAGACGACGAAGATGCCGGCATAGTCGGCGGAGGTGATGTAGATCTTCTGGCCGTCGAGGACGAAGTGGTCGCCGTCGCGGCGGGCGCGGGTGACCATGCCCGCGGGGTCGGAGCCCGCTCCGGCCTCGGTCAGGCAGAAGGCGCCGGCGGGAAAGGTGCCGTCGGCGATCTTCGGGATGTAGGCGCGCTTCTGCTCCTCGTTGCCCACCGCCTGGATGACCTCGGCGACCATGTTGGTCACCGAGGCGGTGACGCCGGTGGCGGCGCAGGCATAGCCCAGCTCCTCGATGGCCAGCGCGAAGGCGACCGTGCCGGCCGCCGTGCCGCCGAACGCCTCGCGGACATTCACCGCCATGAAGCCGGCCTCGGCGAAGGTCTTCAGGTTCTTCAGGAACGCCTCGCGGCCCTCGCCGCGGTCGAGGACGGGCGCCAGCGGGGCGGCGATCTCCGCCGCCATGGCGCGGGCGGTGTCGCGGATGAGGATTTCTTCCTCGGTGAGCTCGAACAGCATGGGCGGCCTCCGGTGGCCGAGGGATAGGCGAGGCGGAGGGCAGCGGCAATCCGGCCTCACGGGCGATGTCTCTCGATTCACCGCTACGGCTTGTTAATCCCGCAACGGTAGGTTGCGAGGCCTGCTCCGACCCTGTGGACCGCCATGACCTGCTCCGCCTGCCGGACCGCCAAGGACCTTCCCTTCGCCTTTTCCATGGCCTTCCAGCCGATCGTGCGCCCCTCGACGGGCGAGGTCTTCGCCTATGAGGCGCTGGTGCGCGGCCCCGCCGGCGAGGGCGCGGCGAGCGTGCTCGGCGCGGTGACCAACGAAAACCGCTACGCCTTCGACCAGCAGTGCCGGGTGAAGGCGATCGAGCTCGCCGCCCGCTCCGCGCCTGCCGCGAGCCGGCTCTCCATCAATTTCATGCCGAACGCGGTCTATGAGCCGCGCGCCTGCATTCGCCTGACGCTGGAGACGGCGCAGCGCGTCGGCTTTCCCGTCGACCGCATCATCTTCGAGTTCACCGAGAACGAGGAGGTCGACACCAACCACCTCCTCAACATCCTGCGCACCTATCGCAGCATCGGCTTCGCCACCGCCATCGACGATTTCGGCGCCGGCCATGCGGGTCTCAACCTGCTGGCCAAGTTCCAGCCCGACATCGTCAAGCTCGACATGGACCTCATCCGCGGCATCGACCACGACCGCGCCCGCCGCGTGGTGGTGAAGCACACGCTCGCCATGCTCGCCGAGTTCGGCATCATGGCCATCTGCGAGGGCGTCGAGACGGCCGGCGAGGTAGCCGTGCTGCGCGACCTCGGCGTCGACCTGATCCAGGGCTATGTCGTGGCCCGCCCCGCCTTCGAGAGCTTCGAGGCCGTGCGCCTCGCCGCCTGAGCGTCAGCCGAACAGCGGCCGTCCCGCCAGCGCCTGCTGATAGGCGAGAAGCACCAGCGCGCTCCATGCCGCCGCGACCAGCCAGACCGCCGCCACCCCGGCCCCGCCCGGCAACAGCCGCGCCGCCGCGAGCCCTGCCAGCGGCACGACCTGCATCATGTGGGTGGCAAGGAAATGCGACACCCTGAGGTCGCCGACCCTTAGCGACCAGCCGGTGAGCGCCATCCGCGCCCCGCCTGCCGGCTCGGCCGGCACATGCGGCGACAGCCGTCCGCCGATGGTGAAGGCCGTGACGAGGGTGAGGATCGTGCCACCGACGAGGCCGAGCGCGATGGCGTGGCGCAGCGCCGGCGCGATCTCCACCTGCCGGTCCGTCGCCGCCACGAGGCCGATGACGGCCGCAGCGACAGTGAGGATGACTGCGCCCACCGCCATGGCCGTGTACATGCCGCGCGTGAAGGGCGTCGCCATGTTGAAATGCGAGGCCTGGCCGCGCGCCGCCTGCACGACGATGTAGGTGATCTCCCCGAGCGATGCGAGCGCGCAGGCCGCCGCCGTCGCGGCGATCAGGCCGCCGGTGCGCGCGCCATCGCTCATCACCGCCACGATGAGCGCCAGAGTCGCCATGTGGATGGCGAGGGAGATGGCGAACTTCATCGGTTTCGCCCAGAGGCTCGCCTCGTTGAGGAGGCGCTTGTCGACGCTCCAGAATAGCGCGCACAGCGCCAGGATGAGCAGCATGACGACGGTGCCGGTCCACAGCACCATCTCGGCCGTTCCGATGCGCATACCCTCCGCCGGCATCGCGGCCTCCTTCAGCATCAGGGACCTTCTACGCTGGCCGCACGGCGCGGGATCAGCCGCGCCAGATGCGCGGGCCCCGACGTTGCGGCAGGGGGCGCCCCATGGTTGGATCGCGCCAGAATCGCCGCCCTGAGATCCGGAGCATCGCCCATGAAAACCCGCGCCGCCGTCGCCTGGGAGGCCAACAAGCCGCTCACCATCGAGACCATCGACATCGGCGGGCCGAAGCCCGGCGAGGTGCTGGTCGAGATCATGGCGACGGGCGTCTGCCACACCGACGCCTACACGCTGTCGGGCCTCGATTCGGAGGGCAAGTTCCCGGCGATCCTCGGCCACGAGGGCGCGGGCATCGTTCGCGAGGTGGGCGCCGGCGTCACCTCGGTGAAGCCCGGCGACCACGTCATCCCGCTCTACACGCCGGAATGCCGGGGCTGCAAAACCTGCCTGTCGCAGCGCTCGAACCTCTGCACCGCCATCCGCGGGACGCAGGGCCAGGGCCTGATGCCCGACCAGACCACGCGCTTCTCCTGCGAGCCGGTCGGCGGTCGCGGCCGCAACGACATCTTCCACTACATGGGCTGCTCGACCTTCTCGAACTTCACGGTCCTGCCGGAGATCGCGGTGGCGAAGGTCCGCGAGGACGCCCCCTTTGACAAGATCTGCTACATCGGCTGCGGCGTGACCACTGGCCTCGGCCGATGTAGCAGATCTTGTCAAAGGGGGC
>Ga0233424_10001746_pt1 | contig 17598 bp, 16 predicted proteins | sample Watercolumn_Towu_FD_181011 | JGI IMG/M metagenome (GOLD analysis project Ga0233424, IMG submission 181011) | Freshwater microbial communities from Lake Towuti, South Sulawesi, Indonesia - Watercolumn_Towuti2014_125_MG | ecosystem: Environmental > Aquatic > Freshwater > Lake | place: Indonesia...
CTGATCATAAACCAGTGCTTTCAATACGATTTTTTTGAACTTGTCGGTTTTATGTATTGTTTGAGATATTTATCAGAAATACTATTGCAAGTCATTGAATCAAATAAGAAAAAATGGACCGGGTGGGCTTCGATACCGTATAGTCCGTTTTTACGTTCCGAAAATACTACGGCAACATCGGATTTAACTTTTGAATTGATTCAATCTATGATTCCGGGAGGATTCTGTACGGTATAGTCCTTTTTTGGGTTCCATTCTCTCGAGGGGCGTTGTGCAATTAGTTTGATTCCCCCAGATTTTGTTTAAAATGAAATTAGATTTTTCTAAAACAGCTACGAATCTAATGGGTTAATGAACGATAGTAAACTAGTTTCAGATATTTTGTATGAGAGATTAATTTTTCAAATCTCTTATTACAGAAATCTCTAATTCTAGTCCTTCCTTTCTTGGTGGCTCCACAATTTCTTTTTCACAACATACACCAAAAATGTCTTTGTCGTCTTTAATCAAACCCAATCCCTTAAACTCTTCTGCTTTACTGTGTTGAGAAATGTAATCCGGAATTACATCAAACAGAATTTTTATGAGATTATCCAAGTCTTTTTGAGATGTGCCAGATGTAGTTGTTTTCAACAAATGATATTTGACATTGAGAAACAGATAATGGTCTCTACATTGTTTTCTAGCCCTGTTTAATCTTCGCTCTCCAAGATTATCTTTTATTGCATCACGCAATTTTTGTTTTCTTTCCAATACATTTTTGCCGGAAGTTACTGGTGTCAAATCAAGTACTATTTTACGAGATGCCAGGTCGCTTTTCTTCATTTTACATCATTATACATTACTAAATTTTAAGGAATCCATTTTTACTTGATCATAATAACTTATTTAGTAATTATCCATTCTCCTCACATGGTAAAACAGCTAGTGAAAGATTTGAAAAAAGATAATTCTGTTGACTCATACTTTGCAATAAAACACAAACAAATGCCACGCCCTTACAAAAATGGATATTTTTTTACGATTACCGCATCTGATGTTAGCGGAGATATTCAAGTTAAATTTTGGGGCGGTCTTGAAGCAGAAACTAATGTAATTTTTTCATCATTAACAACACATGACGTAGTACAAATAATTGGTAAAGTAGATGAATATCAGGGAGAACCACAGATTTCCATTAACCCCCCAACAGGCATAATTAAAAAAATTGAACTGTTTGATTTGAAAGATCTTGTTCCACACACAAAATATGACATAACGCAAATGGTAGAAGAATTAAAAAAAATTACTTGTGAAGTAAAAAATCAAGATATCAAAAGATTGATTGAAGATTTTCTAAATGATCCCGAATTTATGGCCAAGTTTACAAAAGCACCAGCGGGTAAATCGTATCACCATAGTTTTGTTGGTGGTCTTTTAGAACATATTCTGAATTTGATACGTGTGTGCTATACAGTATCAGATAGATATCCAGAGCTTGATAGAGATCTACTCATTGCTGGATGTATTTTACATGACATTGGTAAAACGATTGAATTTGAGATTAAAACTACGATTGACTTTAGTGATGAAGGAAAGCTTCTAGGACATCTCAGTATTGGATATCACATGGTGGCAAATAGAATTGAGAGAATCGGTAATTTTCCAGAAGAACTACGAAAAAAGATACTGCATCTTATTCTAAGTCATCACGGAAAACTTGAGAATGGATCACCAGTAGAACCAAAGTTTCCAGAGGCATTAGCTTTTTCAATGATTGATGATTCTGATGCAAAAACAAACCATATGGTAAAGATTAGTGAAAATGCAAATACTGAAGAAACTTGGATACGTTCTGGCAGAGATGAGGTTTATCTAAAATAAACACAAGATCGAATTGAGAATTCAGAATTGGATTATTTGTAAAATTGACATTATCAAAGAATTACAATATTTCAAAAACTGAATGAATGTCAGATTCCATCATTCTCGAATATAGTCTTATAGCATAGTTGTCGGTCATGCCTGCAATATAATCACAAACTACTCGATCATAATCTTCATCGTTTGTAGTGATTTTTTCTCGGAAGTCTTTTGGCAATAATCCTATATTATTATCAAAATTTGCATTCGTTAATTCTTTAAATAGATCACGAACAATCAGTTGTCCTTTTCTTTCCAACGTCGTAACGTGTTCATCACTTAAGATCATTTTCCATACAAGCTGTTTTAACATCTCACATTTTTTCTTCATCCGTGGGTTTTTTTCTAGTGTAAACCTATATCGTGAAGCATATTTTTTGTAATCACGTCTCTGTTGAATTTTTGTTGTTGTGATAAACTCACTAATGAGTTTTGCAATACGTTCTGTTCTTTTTGCCTTTCTTGTATGAGATAAACCATCAGAGATTGATAATTCTTTTATAATATTTTTTACGTCTTCCCATATTTTGTTATCCCATTCATTTCTGGCATCGAGTGTTTTTTTCACTTTGTCCTCAACAGAGTCTATTTTTCCATACGAAATGAAACCGGATTTTATTCCATCTTCCAAATCATGTGTGGAGTATGCAACATCGTCAGACCAGTTCATTATCTCACATTCAATTGAGTGTGCATCAGGATCATCTGGTGCTCCTTTTCTTGCCCATTGTACCAGTTCATCGTCATCATTGTAATAGAATTTCAGATGAGATGGATCATCTTGAATTGCATCAGAATATCGTTTTGGGTATTTTAAAATTGAATCGACGGAAGCTCTGGTGAGATCGAGCCCAGGTTTTTCTTCAAATTTTATTTCTATTCTATTAAGTATACGTAAATTTTGTGCATTTCCTTCAAATCCACCATGATCTTTCATTAATTTTTGTAATTCATGTTCTCCCGCATGCCCAAATGGTGGATGTCCTATGTCATGTGCCAGACAAGCAAACTCAACTAGATCTAAATTAGCAACACCATGATCTTGTGCTATTCCTTTTGCAATTTGGGCTGCCTCTATACTATGTGTCAGTCTAGTCCTAAAAAAATCGCTTGAACTCCAACCAAAAACTTGTGTTTTTCCTTGTAATCTTCTAAATGCCGATGAATGAATTAATTTATCTCGGTCTTTTTGAAACCAAGAACGTGTATCGCCTGGTCTTTTTTTAGTAAGGCCATGTATTGTTTCAATTTCAGATTTATCATAATCTGATGCTGATTTTCCATTTCCTCTGACTAATGTCAAACAATCTTAATTGATCGGATATAGTTTTAACTTTTCTTCCAGCACATTTATTGGTACAATATCATCGTAATTTCCTTTATTAGGAATTACATGTCTAATTCCGCCACGAGGATCTTTCACATCATTTAGTCGTCTAGGTATAAGATGTATATGACAATGAGGGATTGTCTGTCCAGCATCACGACCATCATTAATTCCCACATTAAAACTTGATATTGATGAATCCCAGCTAGATAGCATTCTCTGTGCATTATTCAGCATGATCAGACAGTCATGTTGTTCTTTAGATGTTAATTCAAAAAATGATGAGACATGACGTTTTGGTATTATGAGAGCATGGAATTTTGTAACTGGATATTTGTCAAACACTCCTAGCACAGTCTCCTCTTCAAAGATAATTTCAGATTTAGAATTACAGAAAGGACACTCCATGCTTGGATTATACATGCATAGATTATAAACTAAGATTTTGATTCACTGTGAGCTAAATGATATGCACATTAGACTACATATAGATTAGAACTTGTTCCAGGTAACTATAATTGGTATTTTTTTCCTTCATCTACTATAGTAATCTTATTCGTGATACGAGCATATTCAGTTGGATGTTCTGAATGAATTGGAAACAAAATTTTAGCATCAATTTCTTTAACAATATTCATAAGATCAGAGCCTTTTGCATGTCCTGAACAATGAATTTGATATTTGTTCATGCCGAATTTATTTAGCCAGTTATTAACTCGTTCTTGAGCAATTTCTTGTTCTTCATCCCATGGTTCACTTGCTGAGTGAATGTATGGTGTACCAGTAGATGGTTTGATATCGATTAGAGAGCCAAAATAGTAAAAGCCCAAAGCACAGAGATATTTTCCTGGATTTTTAGAAATCTCTGCTGCAGTTATGGTATTTTCTTGTGTGGCAAAAAATCTCTGTCCACCATAATAATCAGAATCAGAATATGTTCCAGTTCTTGTTTTGTGTTTGAATATCAAAATATCAGGATCATCAAAATTTGGCATATCTAGTGTCTTGTCTTGATGAAAGTATTTTAGATAAAAACAATCGGGAATTCTAACTACAAGCTTTCGCCCATTTCGTTTTGCCACATCATAAAAAGTTCTGACCCTATCTACATCTTTAAAATTGAAATCTGCGAATATAGTCTTGTCAGTACCTGATGCAAGCTTGTCTGATTCTTGGAATACCAAATGTTCGCTTTCATTTGTTGGTTCGTCTGCAATTCGTGTTCCTTCTGCAAGTAATGCAATTGGTTTGCAAGATTTTGCAGATTCAATAAATTCTTCAGTCATTTCCAGCTTTGTACCATGACGTCTTAGATCACCAGTGTATACTACTGGTCCACTTGATGTGTAAATGATAAAACCGTATGCACCAGGAACTGAATGATCCACATGAATTGGTTCTATCTCAAGTGAGCCAATTTTGAATTTCTTGCCAGAGCTAAACTCGTTGATTTTTCTCTGTATTTTTGGTGCTCCTCGTTTAGAGCCATTTTCATTAAATTCTAGAATTTCTTGTTCTATTGAGGAAGGAGATCTTTCCTGAATTGCTTTAAGTAAATTATGAGTAGTATGCCCCATGTAAATCGGTATATCTTTGTGCAAAAATGAGATGTAATTTGCGTGATCAGCGTGTGCGTGACTGAGTAGTACTGCATCAATTTGTACGGATTCTTCTTTTTTTCCTGCTTTTTCTAGTAGATCTGTACGATAGATTCCTTCTAAGTCAGGGAGCAACCCCATTGTGATAAAATCAACTAATCCGTTTGAACTTCGAGGTTTGAGATATTCTTCAAAATATTTTCCTCTGGCAGTAAAACTCATGCCAAAATCTAGGAAAATTTTAGTATCTTTGTCTTCCAGCAGGATTTTGTTTCCACCTACTTCATTTACTCCACCATAAAATGTTAGAGACGTCATGTCATACAATCATGACATTAGATAGTTTTAATTTTTTTAAAATTTTCAGCATGTTTTTTTGCAATGACATATCATAAATCGAATTATCAAGCATTTGATGTATTTCTTCCTTATTATTGAAATTATTAAGCAACTGAAGAAAGATCTTAATTGAGTATCTAGAGATTTGTTCAAGCATTTTCAAACAAGAATCTAGATCAACTTCTTTATTATTTACTTTGATTTGTGGAATATCATCACCATGAACGATTTTACTTCTTAGATTATAGATCTGTAAAATAAAATTCTGAATTAAGATCTTTTGATTTGGGGTTGTGCCTAAAACATTAGCAGTTCTCATTGCAAAGCGATAGGACAATTCTTGTTCATTTGATGAATATAACGACTCTAAACAAGTAATGAAGTCAACGATCTTATCTAATTCATTTTCATTCTCAATAGCCTGAGAGAATCGCTTTATTGAACGTCCCAGAAAAACGTACTTACCTTTAGTCATATTAATTCCAAAGAAGTCATCAGCAAATTTTTTGAAGTCTTTTTGTGATAGCGAATCAGATTCTAACAGATATTTTATTTTTGGTTTTCCCAGTATCGGTTCAGGTTTTAAGCAGATAATAGATTTAACATCCCAATCTGCAGATTCTCGATAGTAAATTCCGCCAAATTGAACATTACCAACGTGAAAGATCTTTAATGCAAATAAAAATTTCTCAAATCTTTCACTAATTTTTTGTTCGCTGATTTCTGTTTTTGGTACATATGTTCCAACTATGAATTTAATTTTGTGGAAATTTGGATTTATTTTTGCATGATCAGCCACTTCTTTGATATTACATACAGATGCAAACTCATCAACAGTTCGTAATCTCAGAACTTGTTCATTTGGTAGTAGTAATCTAGTATGTGGGCCATCAAAATTTCTAAGCGTAGTAAAACAAAATACGCTAAACAGTTCGTTTTGTAGATAATTATTTAATTTTTCATACACAAAAGTAAACGCTTGATCATTAGATTGTTTTTTTGAATTTAGATGATTTAGAAAAGTTGTTATAAAATCAAATATAGTTTTTTTAATAAAATCGTCCAAATCCAAAACAAGTTTCTTATCAAACGCAACATGTTTTTTTCTAACATATGTTCGTAAAACAGTAGCTGCAATTTTATACGAAGCCAGATTCAAGACATCATTTTCGTGTTGGTAAACGATTTTTTTCCAGTTTATAATTTTCTTCTTAATTAAACCCTTATGAGTTTCATCTTGATTGAATTCTGGAATATACACATGCGTCATAACATGTTTTTTTTCAGTAGAACTTATTTTGGAAAAAATATCTTCGTTTGATTCATGAATTAGATTTAACAGGACTTGCTTAACAGTAGTTATTTTCAAAACCCCCTATGGTTGTGATGCCGTATCAATGTTTAGTTCCTTATGTATATTTTCAGCTAATTTTTTGCCCCATGCGCTACGATAATTATCTGTGATTACTAATTTGGGAGCACATTTTTCTACATATTTGATTATGTTAGAATAATTTCCGTGATCACCGAATTCTAAATAATAATTTTTATGGTCACCGAGGTTTTGTTTTATAGTTGTTTTACTACCCAGAAATTGGCCACCCAGATGAAACACGACCGATCTTTTGTCCATTTCAGCAATGGATTTTGATTCAGGTATTGTCTTAAACTCGATAAATGGAAATCCTCCTTCTAGAATCTCTTCACCATCAAATGTTTTAGAGTCAATTATGTTTCTAATTGGCATTCCATATTTTGTATAAATTGGAACTAATTTTTTGTTTTTACCAGTTGATAGAAATGGAATATTATCAGCTAATTTTTGTGACAATAATGACATTACATATTGAAGTCGGCCAACGTGTGTTCTAATACAGACTGGGTTTCCGGCTTCTATTTCTTGATCGACATGCTCCACCAATCTGTTTTCTAGACTTTGTGAATCTACTACTGCGTTAAACATAGGATCTCCATGAGTAGAGTCTAAAACTAAAACATCACATTCGATAGCCTCAGTTTCTGGGTATGAAAAATCACTAGAATATACTATATCTTTTCCATCATCAGTGTTAATCAGTACCTGTGAAGAACCCAAAATATGATGAGCCTTCTTCAGAGTAATTTTGTCTGAGAATTCAATCTTAGGATTAATAACACGAAGATATTTTTTTGGTATAATTGGAGTATCAAAATCCAAACGATGTATGTGTCTACCACTGAAGTAAGTTTCTGAGGAGAGATTTCCTTTTTCATCCTGTTCTATTGCTGCAAGCATATCGAATGTTGGAGGGGAAACAAAAATTGCAGAACATTCATGCATTGCGTAAGTAAATAATTCAATGTGATCCTTATGAATGTGAGAGAAAACTCCTATTTCTCGTCCATGTTGATAACCATCAACAACAGTATTTTTTCCTAAAAGAATAGATCCTTGTTCATTTATCTTGGCATATTGCAAAAGATCCTCAGTACTAGACACCATATCCGGCCCTCACAAAAAGATGATCAATGAGATCAATCATTAGTTTATTTTCTTTTGAAGCTATTTCATCTAGTTTTTTTCGCCCTAGTTCGTTTAGTGCAATTTTAATATGCTTATCATTTTTTATTAGAACACCTTTAAGATTTTCAGCACCAAGATATTTTGATAAAACAGATTCAGCAATTTCCTCAATGGATTTAGATTCTTTATGTGCTTGTTCTCTAATTTTTTTAATGATGTCAGAATCTAAATCTGCGATAAAAATTATGGATTGAATTTTTTCAGGAATCAAGTTCAGTATTTCTTTACAACAATCTTCAAAAGATTTCGTAGGGTTTTTCTTCTTTAAATAAACAATTTCTTCCATGACTGAAGTCGGAATTTGATCATTTAATGCACCATTTACTAACATTCCAAATTCTTCTTCTGAAATTACCTTCTGTTCATAAAAATCACAAACTCTTCTAAACTGTGACCAGGGAAGTCTGGCACCTTTATATCGCCCCCAACCCCAAACATCCCTGTATTTTGAAGGAGCCTTTAGAATATTCAATAAGTCAGAGACTATGCTTTTTGAAACTCCAAGTCTTTTGGCAATTTTGGTATTAGAAGGATCATCCAATTCTTTCTTCATCTCTGACAGGTATTCTGCAGCCTGGCTAGGATACAGAGGCCTTGGTTCGGCATGATCTCTACCAATGCTCCGTTTTAGTCTTGCGAGTTTAATACCGTCTTTTAAAATAGATTTGGTAATTTCGGTCATTCAATTTTATTGTAATCCAAACCATCTTCAATAAGTTCAGACGTAGCTAATTCCACAGACTTAACTTTTTCTTTATTTTTGTAAGATTCTACACGGGCATATGTATCAGATGCAATTTCTGTTTTTATTATAACAGTTTTTTCCTTTTTATTTCTAACTGTGTCAATTATTTTTTGAATTGGCTCTTTTGGTTTTTCTTCTTTTATTTCCTTAATACGTTGTTTTTGTTTACTAGTCAACTTTTCACTTTCTAATGCCGCCGTTTTGATTTCGTCTTCAATTGTTTTATCCATACTCGAAGTATCTAGATCAAACAAATCGGCAGTATCCAACGAAGTCGATAAAGAAATTTTTCCATCATCATATAGTTTTTTCAGAACCGGTGGGAGACGAGCATATTTTACATATTTTCTAACACGATCATATGAAATACCTGTTTTTTCTGCAGTGGTTTTAAGAGAGCCAAATTCGTTATAACATGCTGTAACAGCCGCAATTTTATCTGGTTCTGTCATTTCTTCTTGGGTAAAATTCTCATTAATTGAAATTGCTTTTTTTTCCCATTCCGCCATTGTATTTTCATATATGAAAGCTCCAATCTTACCGAATTTCATTGGATCCTTCTTTGATAAAATATCTCTATGAGCTTTCATTCTACGTTGACCTGCTATCAATTCGTATTTGTTATTACCAATCTTTATCAGAAGCACTGGTGAGAATAGACCTTGAGTCTCAATGCTTTGAGCTAATTCTGCAATATTTTTGTTAATATTTTGTTGCCGTGCTTGTGCTTTCGTAGTATCTATGACGTTAGGCGATATGTCTACTTCTTCATAGCCAATTCTTTTAACCGTCATGTTGTACATTCTTTTTTACTTTCTTAAAAATATGATCTCAATGGTTAGATTCGAATTTTGCCTAGAGAGTCTATACATAAATTAATCTCATTAGTTGCTACCTTAATCTCTTCTTCAGTATTGAATCTATTCAGCCCAATTCGAATAGCTGAATGCGCTTGTTCTTCGTTTAGTCCTAATGCTAATAATACATGCGATGGCTCAACCATTTGAGTAGTACATGCAGAACCTGCAGAAATTGCGATTTTCTTTGACACAGAGTTAATGATAGCCTTACTTTCAATTCCATCAAATCGAACATTGAGATTATGTGCAAGTCTTTTTGTTGGATGCCCATTTAGCTTTGCTCCAACACTAGATAGCTTTTCAAACATGTAGTTAGTCCATGTTCTGAATCTTACATTTTCTTGTTCCATTTCTTTTTGAGAAATCTCTATTGCTTGTGCAAAACCAACAATTCCAGGCACATTTAGAGTACCAGATCGAATGTTTCTCTCTTGACCGCCACCAAATACTATTGGATTTAGCTTTACTCGTGGCATTAGACTTCGAACATACAAAGCCCCAATTCCTTTTGGACCATAGATTTTGTGTGAGGAAAAAGACATTAGATCAATGTTCATTTTCTGAACATTAATTGGAATGTGACCTATTGCTTGCGCAGCGTCAGTATGAAACAAAACATTGTTCTCATGAGCAATTTTCCCAATTTCTGCAATATCGGCAATTGTTCCAATTTCATTATTTGCAAACATAATTGAAATCAAAACCGTCTCTTTAGTTATTGCAGATTTTAATTCTTCAAGATCTATTGAACCAAATTCATCTACTGGTAAAAACGTGACTTTGTATCCCAAGCTTTCAAGATGTCTTGCAGTATCTAATACTGCCTTGTGCTCAGTTACACAAGTTATCAGGTGATTTCCTTTGTCTTTATTTCTCTCCATTACTCCAACTAGTGCTAGATTATCGGATTCGGTAGCACCTGATGTAAAGACAATATCATCCATACTTGCACCAATGGATTTTGCAATTTTTTCACGAGATTGTTGTACTGCAATTGATGCATCATATCCAATAGTATGATCAAGACTTGATGCATTTCCAAATATTTCTGTAAAATATGGCTTCATTTCCTCAAAAACTCGAGGATCTACAGGTGTTGTAGCATGAGAATCAAGATAAATTGGAAATTTTGCTTCAGACATTTTGTTCCTCTTTTACTAGTTCATAAAAATCTGAGAGATGGTTGATTCTTGGAAATATGGCAGTTACTCCACGATTTAGGTGGGCCCTAGTCATATCATCCAAATATAATTCTGGATCTAAACCATCTTTTTTCAATCTATGAAGCATCAATAACATGAACAAATCTTCATGTTCTCCGAACAACACTTGTGGAGTTAGCTCAAAGCCACCCTTGTTGTGTTCATCAGGATTTGGCATGGTTGGATCTTTGAGCGACAGACATATTGCAAATCTTCCAATAATGTTTGCAGTAAGACCAGTTTTTTTCTTCAAAAGACCAAGATGAGATTGAGAAAACGTACTTAACTTAAGCCTGTTGAACTTCAATTATTTTCCCTCCTGGTTTTGCAGTAAAGTATCCTTTTTGCTGAATTGTAGTGCCAATTTCAGAATCAAACTGTATGATAAATGAGTGTGCAATGAATGGTTTTAGCTTTCTGTATAGCTTGTCATTAATTTCAGCATTTGTTGAAAATATTACTATTTGATGAGATGCATATGGGAAAAAGTTGTCAATTAGGTTATTTCTGTGCTCATCATCTAGTCTTGCTATTGGGGTATCTATTACAAATGGAAGTGGTCTGTCAGATGTTTTTGCCAAGCCCCAAACCACTGCAGTTGCAAACATTTGAAGCTCTCCCTTTGACAGCATATCTTTAGTAATTTCATCATCATTTCCTTTGAATAATTTGACTTCAAAGGTTTCTTTGTTGATTTTGATTTTATCGATAAAGTCTTGTTTGTGCAATAACATTTTCAATCCATCCAAAATATAGTTCTCTAGTAGTTCGAGTTTTTTTGCTCTGAGAAGATCAGAGTATTCCTTTAGAACTAGTTGAATTTTTGGACCTAGCTCCAAACCATCAAGAACTTTTTTGTCAGAGAATTTTTTCTCCAGATTAGTACGAATTGCCTTGTTTTCTTTAGTAAGATAATGTCGCTCTATGTTTTCTTGTATTTTCAGCTCTGATAATTGAGCCTCAAAACTGCCTACTTCTCTGTTATATTGGCTAATTTCTGAGCGTAGTGGACCAATTTCATTGTCTTTTGGAATGTTATCCAGAGCAATTTTGATTCGATTAAGAGATTCCACAGTTGTGTTATAGGATTGGATTAATGATTCAATTTTTTCCATTCCCAGTTTTTCAATATTTTCAACGATCAGAACCATTCGTTCCATTTCTTTAGGAGACAAGCTAAATGTTAGTGATTGATTAGAATTCACAGAGTTAATTTTATTATCAAAAATATTTTCCAATTCTTTTTTGAGAGTAGTTTTTATTTCATCATTAATTTTTGATAGAAATTTTTCTGAATTTATCTTGGTTAAAATTTCCTCAAAATTCTTTTCCAGTATTTTTTTCTCAAAGAGGGATAGAATTTTTTGTTGATCAGATTTAATTTCATTTTTTAGCTCTTCTAGTTGTTTTGGAATTAATGCAAATGGTAATGTATCTGCACATAACTCTCGTATGTCATCTTCAAGTTTTCGTAGTCCAGACTCATGCATGAATTTGGAGCTAGCTAGTTCTTCATGTCGCTCATAGAATTTACCACCTAGTTTTGCAAAAAGCTCTTCTTTTACCTGAATTTTGTTGTGTAGATTCGCCATTTCATTTTTGATAGCAATTTGTTTTTCCAAATTAGAATTTAGTCTGTTTTGAATTTCTTGTCTTTCTTTTTCTGCAAATTTGATCTTGTTTTCAATCTCCGAGGTATGTGTGTCTTCATTAATTCTATCTAATGCAAAGCCTAGATCAGAATCCAATTGATTCACTAGATCCAGGCCAAGTAATGCATCAAAAGAGGCTTTGATGTATTCGTCTTCGATTCCCTCTTCTGCAATTCTTTGAATTTTTTCCCCATCAAAGAAGAACAGCTTGGCAATTCCTTTTGGGATTAATTGATTGATAAACATCTGCCATTCTGACTTTTCTAGAGAATCTAGGCTCGTAAATTCTGCTTCTGAGTGTTCTTTCTTTTTGATTTTTAGTTCTTCTTCAATTTGTCCATCTATTTTGTGCCATATTCGCTCTACATGATAAATCAGGATTTTTCCATCATGTGCGTATTCAAATTCAACAATAATTGATGCAGTGTCTGCTGCCTTTTTCTTTCCTAGATCACGATGAAAAGATCTAGAGATCCTATCATGATATTGTTTTTTAGAGATTTTTTGATCAAAAGAGTCCTGTCCATACAGACACAACATTATGGAATCAAACAGGGTAGTTTTTCCAGCCCCATTCATTCCACCACATAGAACTATTGGTTTTTGAAGACTTGTTCTAAAATCAAATTCGTTAGAATTACGATATACGCCAAAATCATTGAGAATTATTTTTGATAATAACAATCAGTTTGCACTCTCTTCTGTTTTTTGTGGGGGTTTAACTCGTTCTTTTGCTGATTTTTGTTCTTTTAGTTCGGTTAGAATTTCATCTAGGTTTTCTCTCCATTCTTCAGAAAGGATTTTTTTGATTTTACCAAATATTTTTGAATGTCTAGTTGTCCCTTGTGTTTCAAATTCGGCATTCAGCAATTTACTTACTAGCTTTATTGGGACTCCATGTTTAGTGCAGGTTTGTACGAGTAATTCTTCTTCTGTTTTCCCAAATCCACCAAGATCATCTTTTACTGACTCTAATTTTTTTCCTGTTACCTTTTCATAGATTTGATATGCAGAATTTTGCCAGTCTCCTTGTTCCATTCTCCAAATTCTTTGGATTTCATGAATTTCCTCTTCACGAATGAGCTCCATGTTTGGATCGGGTCCTTCTTTTTGTACTCGCATCTGTCCCTGGAGAAGCTTTTCTAGATACCATCTTCGAAATTCCATTGTGTACGGTCCAGGCGTATAGACTGTAGATTCCGTGTCGCCGTATTGCCTAAGCTCAACTCGTCCACTTCTTCTTTTGATTTCACGCACCTTTTTCCACATTTCAGGGTCTTGTGTTTTTTTGAGCTCTTCTCGTAACTCTGCTAAGTGTTCCATCCATTCCAAACGATTTTCAATTAAATTTGATAGTGCCTTGTTGTTATCCACTACAGTACATGTCCAGCATCCAAATCTCCCAGTACCACAGGATTCAGTAGTGCTATCTATTACTAGTGGACATTCTTTTGCATTTGCATCTTGATACAAAGACAGCAAGTCACGATTTTCTTCGCCCCAGGGGTTTTTGTTTTGTAATAGATAATTCCAAACATCATCAGAAGTAAAATCTTCAAGTGGTGTATACACATAGGTTTGTTGATATTCAGAATGTCTTGAGAGAACACTGTTCTCTATCTTGTATGACTCCATGTTTGTTTTTCTTCTACTGCTTTCATCTTTTCTTGTACCAAGTAAAACTATGGCCTCTCCATATTGAGAGACTTTTTCTTTGATAAAGCGGTCTGCATTCTGAATTTTTAGCATATCAGTACACCATCTAAACAGTGTAGTTGGTGCTGGGTATCCAAGACCCAATAATCTAACCCAAAATGTATCCGATAATTTTGGCTCCAACAGATTTGTAGAAATTGGAAGATGGGATTTTTTTGCTGCATCGCTTATTTTTTTAAGTGAATTTGTGATTCTTGCTATGATTGGGGGAGTCTCAACCAAAGTATCAGAAGATATGATGTAGATTTTTTTGTGGAGTTTTTCTGAAGATAGGTCAGATAATGCGTGCCAGACAATTTGTACCATGCAGGTAGAGTCTTTGCCGCCGCTAAATCCCAGAATCCACGGTCGGTTATCACTCAGATAGACCTGACGAATTTCTTCATAGATTTGTGCAAGTGGTTTTTTATCAAAGACAGACTGCATTATCGCATCGTCTCGAATTTGAGCCTGTCTTCGTCTAGTTTGATGCCTAGTTTTTGCAGTATAGTGTTTGTTGCAAGTTCAATTGCTAATGTATTTTTTAGCATTCGTCCCTTCATGACCAGCCTTCCTTCCCAATCTGGGTTGTTACGAGACCAATCAACATCTTGTAGTTTAGATAATTTTTCCTTCCATGCGTTTGGATATTTGTTTCGAAGTACATTACCAACCTTTCCTAGAACATTTAACATGTTGGAGTGAGCAACGACGAAGTCTTTTCTCAATTCTACTGGAGAAATTTTTTCTCTAAGTATAAGCTGCCATTGAGGAATATTTTTTGATATTGTTTGCCAGAATTCTTTGATCATTGCTTTTTCTTCAGATGAAATTTCTCTTCCCTTGTTTATTCCACAAAAACGAAGTGTTGCATCAGTAATTCCATTTAGGGTAAAGACTTTGGTTGTTCTATTAGATAATGAAGTTTTTTCTAATTCGACTCTATTTTTGAAAACCTCTATTGTACTGATCATTTCAACCACATATTGAGAAAATGCGTCTCTGTGATCATACAAAATGTTTAATGATTTTGTTGGCTTGACGGCATTTTTGTTTAGATCAGAGAACATTTGTTGACTTCTTTTCAGACCATCATCTCTAAAGAAAACAACAGAAATCATTTCATGTCCTAGTTCCGGTTTTTCCTTTAATGCTTCTTCAATTGCTTTTCGTCTGTGTTGTCCATCATTTATCAAAAGTCTGGAATCCATGCTAATGTATAGACGACCTAGTTTACCGTCAGGTCCTAATGCAGGAAATGGATTGAATTTCATTACTCCATCAACTGATGCAGTAAGTGAAGAAAAGATGTAGTTGTCAGGATTACTCAGAATATAGTTTTTGAGTGCGGGAATTCTAGATTCTCGCAATATTCGTTGGGCTCGTAATTGCGGCGGAATATCATGGTCATTGAAAATGAACAGTTTTGGGATAATTTTGAGTGGACACATTGCCACATAGAATTCACGTGAGGCCTGGATTCCACGTATAGCATCGAACCCATACGTCTCGCTTCCGACTGTCTGTTCAGCTGCTCGAGTCATACACAGTCAATATGGAAGTATGATAAAAGTATTTGGAAGCATATTTTTCTATGATGGAAGTATACCTAAAATGCCTTTTTTAATGCCTCGACATCCGCTTTTGACAATACAATTGAGAATACCTTGGCTTTTGGATGCTTTACACCTTTTTGTATTGGATGAAAGACCACTTTGATGCCATCTCCTTGTTTTGTTATTTCAGCAGGACGATTACCAATTTTTGTTTCAGCCATAGCCAAAGAACATTTTGAATACTTATAGAGTTTTGTGAGTCGATAATTATCGTATGAGTATACCAAAACGAAAAACAGATTTGATTATTACCTGAGATTACAAATTTCGTAATAATTTTAGATATCTTTTTGCGGATATGTGGACACATCAATTTGAATTTTAACCTAATTTAGATAATACTGGTTTTGTAAAATCATCGAATCATGAAGGCCCAAACATTAGGGTTTTTGATGATTGGATGATTTGATGAAAATTCAAGAATTTAGGCACGAAATACCCAAAAAAATCATCCAAACTGTGATTTTTGTCTTAAAACATGATTTTTTCATTCGTGATGATGATCAAAATCATGATTTTTAGGTGTAAAGCCATGATTTTGATGATGATTTGATGATTTAATGGGTATTAGCACAGGTTTATGCAAAAATAGAAAATTTCGATAAAATAAAGCAAAAGTTGATGTCAGCATTAATCCTTTGATTTGGAATCATTTTCTTTTAGCTTCTTTTTGTAAAAATCATCCAGTACCTTTAGAATGTCATTTTCTGTAGATTTTGCCTGATTTTTGAGATTTTCAACAGTATTCTCAAGATTTTTGATTCTGATCTCTTTTTGCTCTAATTCATTGATTTTTTCTTGTTTTTTCTGATTATCCAGTCTAAGACGTTCCTCATCAGAAATAGTCAGATTTGGTACAGCTTCAAGATATTCCTCAATTAGCTCATTTAGATGGGTCTGAAAGTAGTTTTTGTCTAGTTTTACTAGTCCAGTGTGTGCCATCATGTACTCTTTTTTGATTAATGCTGCAAGTGGTGAGTCTTTTGAGAGTGATTCTTTGTTGGTTTTATTAAAAAACCTCCTAAATCCGTTCATTATCGGAATGTTGTGTCTTCGTCTTCCTTTTGCGAGTGGAGTTCTAATTCCTGCCTTTTTGAGCACTTCCTCCACCCTTGCCTTGATTGCGTCAGGGCCAAGTGGGACTATGAACGGCCCTGATTTTTTGAATAATGGGTCTTTTGGCTTTGGCTCCCTTCCAACGTCTTTTATCCACGACATCCTATGATCCAGGATTGCCCGGTACGCTTCTGGCGTGATAAATGCCGGATATTCCTCAGAAGTTCCTTTGTATACAGTTAGAACACCACATGCAATCTCGGCAGTCTGCGATTCCGACTCGGTAATCTCCAACAACAATGTGTCATTGATGTGATAAACAGGGGCGACATCCTCCCATTTTAGATTAAAGCCACCTGCTCTGATGCCAGAGCTTGCCGCAATCAGTATGATTGCCTTGTCGATTGGGCCGTTCACAAAGTTGAGCATCTTTTGGATTTCTGCCCTAGTGTAACCCCTGGAATCACTGCGATTGTTTCTCTCTGGAAAAGTCGCATAGACTCGCTTCCAGACAATCGGCACGTCATTCATTTCCAATATTTTTTTGAGCGGCTTGAAGAAATTATCAAATGATTCCGGATTGAGATAGTTTGGATCGGACGAATCAAGTTGTGTTCTGTCCTGCAGTTTTTTGGACAGTGTCAGCAATACTGTCATTATCCAGTTTGGATCCTTTCTTGCCTTGTAGACTAGCTCTGCTGCTCTTTGCTCAAATGATCCATGCAAGAGATCTTCTAAAATGTCACAAAGGATTCGCCTCAGAGTTCTTGTGTACTTGGACTTGGTTTGCGGCGACTTGATTCCCTGATAGAACAGCTCTATTGGGTTATCGCTTATCCGCTCCAAGTCCTCTTTTCTTATTTTCATTGTGTGACTATCCTATGGTTTTGGACCGATAAAAAGAAGAATACAGTAGTGGACCGGGTGGGATTCGGACCCACGACCCTTGCGGGATTATACCAATCCTTACGCAGTGTGAGTGCGTCATCCTAACCAACTAGACAACCGGTCCAACTTGAAACAAAGTTTTGCGCTATTTAGTC
>Ga0233424_10001748_pt1 | contig 17581 bp, 13 predicted proteins | sample Watercolumn_Towu_FD_181011 | JGI IMG/M metagenome (GOLD analysis project Ga0233424, IMG submission 181011) | Freshwater microbial communities from Lake Towuti, South Sulawesi, Indonesia - Watercolumn_Towuti2014_125_MG | ecosystem: Environmental > Aquatic > Freshwater > Lake | place: Indonesia...
GAACCGGATACTCGCGGTGTACTCAAAGACGTCCCGGTGGAGCGATACACCGGTGACGGTGCCGAGTCCGCCCAGGTCGGCGAGATCCGGCATCGCGGCGACGTCGATGGCGGATGCACCGCCGGGCAGGTCGATGGGCATTTGGTCTCTTTCAGGAACCAGCAAGGCTTCGGCGGGGGCGCGTCCGGCCGGTCGGTCACCGCGTCGCTGACCCCGTCGCAGTCAAATTGGACGATCTCGCGACCCGCCTGCGCCGTCTCGCCGACTATTCCCGCTTCACCCCCGCGTGCCTCGCGGTCAGTGCGGGCGAACCGTCGGCCCTTGCCGGTTGATTACCGGGCGCAGGCGCGGCCGAAGATGTCGAGGAAGCGGTCGCAGTCGTCGCGGGTGACAATCAGGGGAGGTGCGATACGGATCGTGTTCGCCGAGGTGCGGTTAACGAGCAGACCATCGTCGCGGCACCGGTCAAGGATCGCGCCGGCACGGTCCTCGTCGAACTCGATGCCCATCCAGAGACCTGAGACACGGATCTCGGTGATGCCGACGTCGCCCTCCGCTTGCAGCGACTTCAGGCCGGCATGGAGGTGGTCAGTCATGGCGCGCACGCTTGCGAGCAAGTCGGTGTCGAGGATTGCGCGGACGACCGCCAGCGCGGCGGCGCAGACGAGGGGGCTTCCGGAGTAGGTGGAGCCGTGGTCGCCCGGCGTGAAGACCGCCGCGTGCTCCTTCGCGAGGCACGCCGCGATCGGTAACCCGCCCCCCAGCCCCTTCGCGAGGGTGATCACGTCTGGCTCGATGCCGTACGCCTCGTAGCCGTACAGGTAGCCCATCCGTCCGATGCCGGACTGCACCTCGTCAAGGATGAGCAAGATGCCGTGGTCGTCGCACAGCTTTCGTACACCTTGCAGGTACTCGACCGTTGCCGGGTGGATGCCACCTTCGCCGAGGACCGGCTCGAGCATGATTGCTGCCACCTTGGGTGTGATCGCCGCGCGCATCGCCTCAAGGTCATTGAACGGCACGTGCCGGAAACCGTCCGGCATCGGGTCGAACGCCTCCTGATAGTGCCGGTTGCCGGTGGCGGCGAGCGAGGCGAGGGTACGCCCGTGGAAGCTCCCAAGGGCGGTGACGATCTCGAACGCACCGTGACGATGGAGCTTGCCCCACTTGCGGGCAAGCTTGATCGCACACTCGTTCGCCTCGGCACCGGAGTTGGCGTAGAAGATGCGGTCGAGGCACGAGTTGTCGATGAGCAGGCGGGCGAGCTCCAATTGCGGCACGGTGTGGTAGATGTTCGAGGTGTGAATGAGGGTCGACGCTTGCGCGGTGATCGCCTCGACGATTGCCGGGGCGCAGTGTCCGAGGGCGTTGACTGCGACGCCGGCGAGGAAATCGAGGTATTCGCGCCCGGTGTCGTCCCACACGCGCACACCCTCGCCACGAACCAACGTGATGGGTTGGCGCGCAAACGTCCGCATGTAGAGTTCGCGTTCGGTTGCGGGTGCGTCGAAGTGGGTCGCGGTTCCGGTGGCGACGGCCATCGAGAGGTCTCCTCGTGGTGGGGCGTTCCCGGCCGGCGCTTTGCCGGACAGAGTACGTGACCAGTATATGAACCGCATGATTGCGGAGCGGACCGCCCGCCTACGCGGTGATGGTCGTTCCGTTCCCGGCCTCGCCGCGCACGTGGAGACCGATTGCCCCCGGATCGGCGCCATCCGCGATGACGGCACGAGCGCCACCGTCAACGACACGGAGGCACGCCTGAACTTTCGGGATCATGCCCCCGGCGATCGTTCCGTCGTCGCGCATCGCCTTCACCTGCGCGGCGGTCAGGTGCCCGGACACTTGGCCGGAGGCATCCTTCACCCCCGGGACGTCCGTGAGGAAGATCAGCAATGCAGCGCCGACAGCCCGCGCGATGTCGCCCGCGACGGTATCGGCGTTGATGTTGAGCAACCCCTCGTCCCCAAGGGCGATTGGCGCGACGACCGGCAAGTAGCCAGCCGAGATGAGCGCAAGGGCAGGGGTCGGGTCAACCGAGACGACCTCACCGACGAAGCCCAAATCCGGATCGGTGATGCGCCTCGCGCGAATCCAGCCGCCGTCAGCGCCGGCAAGGCCAACCGCCGGCGTGCCCGCCAAGTTCAGCGTCGCGACCAGTTCCTTGTTGACCTTGCCCGCAAGCGCCATGGTCGCAACGTCGAGGGTTTCGACATCGGTCACCCGTAACCCGTCGACGAAGGTCGGCTGCTTGCCAAGGCGCTTGAGCCACTCGGTGATCACCGGCCCGCCGCCGTGCACGAGGATCGGTTGGAACCCTGCCTCGCGGGCCTCGGTCAGGTCGCGCAACACGGCTTCCCGGTGGGGCAAGGCCGCGCCGCCCAACTTGATCACCACAGGCCGCCCGGTCATTGCCCCCATTGCCTCGATTTCCCGTTGCACCGTAGGTTCCCCGCGCGCGTCCGGGGCGCCGCCCTGCCTTTCCGCAGCGACGTGTTGACCTCTCGCTAGGTCGTGTAGTCACTGTTCAGGCGGACGTAGTCGGGCGTCAAGTCGCACCCCCACGCGGTCGCCGACCCATCACCGAGATGCAGGCCCACCCTGATGTGCACTTCCGTGCCCTTCATCCGCGCCGACGCGGCGTCCAGGTCATACCTCACGGCCACGCCGTCGCGAACGAGCGTCAGTCCACCGATGGCAATCTCGAGGCGGTTCGGGTCGATTGGTGCGCCGCTGTATCCCGCCGCGCAGGCGATTCTCCCCCAGTTGGGATCTGCCCCGAGGACTGCGGCCTTTGTCAGGTTTGATCCAGCGACGGCACGCGCGACGCGGCGCGCATCGGCCACCGTCGCGGCACCGGCAACGTCCACGATGATGAACTTTGTTGCTCCCTCGCCGTCGCGCGCCATCGCACGCGCGAGTTCGCCGCAGACGTGGCCTAAGGCTGCCTCAAACGCGGCGCATTCGGCCTGCGACCCGTCCAAGGGGGCGCCGTCCCAGCTGGCGCCATTGGCGATGACAAAGCACGTGTCGTTGGTACTCATGTCCCCGTCGATGATGATCATGTTGAAGCTCGCATCGACAGCGCGAGTTAAAACGGACTGAAGGTACCGCGCCTCCACTGCTGCGTCCGTCGTGAGGAACGCGAGCATCGTTGCCATGTGCGGGGCGATCATCGCTGCGCCCTTCGCGATGCCGCCGACGGTCACGGTCCGCCCATGGGCAGTGAAGGTCGCGGCGGCGGCCTTCGGGACCGTGTCGGTGGTCATCATCGCGCGAACCGCGTGGTGCCCGCCATCAGCGGTCAGGTGCAAGTTGGCGATGCCGGCACCGAGACGATCCATGTTCAGGGGGACCCCGATCACGCCCGTTGATGCGACGAACACGTCGTCCACGATGACGCCATGAGGGGCGCCCGGACCGTCGCAGAACCGGAAGGCCATCTGGCGGGCGTCAGCAATCCCTTGCGTGCCGGTCGCGGCGTTCGCGTTCCCGCTATTGAAGACAATCGCTCGTTGCGTGCCCCCGGTCACCTGCAGGTGCTCGCGTGAAACCAGGACGGGCGCAGCCTTGACGAGGTTCGTCGTGAACGTGGCGGCCGATGTTGCCGGTCGGGTTGACACGATTGCCCCCACATCCGGCCGATTGCTGGCCTTGAGACCGCACGTACCTCCGCCGGCGAGGAAGCCCGCAGGGGACGTGCAGTCACCTGAAAACGGTGCGAAGGGGTCGGCCATGGCGTGATCTCCATCAGAAGCCAAGCTGGTTCCCGGAATCGACGACAGGGACGCCGTGCGGGGCGCCCCTGTCGCTCGGTCTGGTTTCGCGCGCCGCAAGGGACGATGGGGGCTAGACGAAGAGCGGCGCCAGGACGAGCGTAATCGTGCTCAGCAACTTGATCAAGACGTGCAGCGATGGCCCGGCGGTGTCCTTGAACGGGTCGCCGACAGTGTCGCCGACGACCGCCGCCGCATGGGCGTCCGATCCTTTCTTGAGGGCGACTCCGGTCACCGCATCCTTCAGCTGGCCCGACTCGATGAACTTCTTGGCATTGTCCCAGCCCCCACCGCCATTGTTGAGGACGGTCCCCAGCAGGATGCCGGCCATCGTCCCCACCATCAGGAACGACGCTGCGGCCTCCCACTTGAGGACCAACCCGACCACCACAGGCGTGGCGACCGCGAGAATGCCTGGCAGCACCATTTCCTTCAGCGCAGCCTGCGTCGAGATGTCGACGCACTGGCGGTAGTCCGGGCGCGACGTACCGGCCATAATGCCCGGGTCGGCGCGGAACTGGCGACGCACCTCCTCAATCATTGCGCCGGCGGCCTTGCCGACGGCACGGATGGCGAACGACGAGAACAGGAAGACCAACATCGCCCCGAGGAAGCCCCCGACAAACACCTCGACTTTGGCGATGTTGACCGTGATTTCCCCGGTCTGTTTCAGGGAGACCTTGACTTCGTCGAGGAACGCAGAGAAGAGCAGGAACGCGGCGAGAGCGGCGGAGCCGATCGCGTACCCCTTGGTGAGCGCCTTCGCGGTGTTGCCGACCGAGTCAAGCGCATCCGTGTTGTGCCGGACGTACTCGTCCTGGTGGCTCATCTCGACGATGCCACCGGCGTTGTCGGTGATCGGGCCGAAGGTGTCCATCGCGAGGATGTACCCGGCGCTCATCAACATGCCCATGGTGGCGATGGCGGTGCCGTAAATGCCCGCCGCCGCCATGTCCGCGCCCAGACCGAGCTCCGGACCTGCCATGACGCCGATCTGGTACGAAGCGAACAACGCGATGGAGATGGCAATCGTTGGTGCCGCGGTGTTTTCGAGGGCGATGGCGAACCCGGCAATGATGTTCGTGGCTGGGCCGGTTCTCGAGGCGTCTGCAATCAGCTGGACGGGGCGCCAGCTGCCGGCGGTGTAGTACTGGGTGATGTAGACGAAGACGACACTCGTGAGGATCCCCACGAGGCCCGCCCAGAACATCGTGGTCGTGCCAAGCATCGCGACAGTCGCGATGTACATGCCGATGACCGAGAGGCCGGCGGTTACCCAGTAGCCCACGTCGAGGGCTGCCTGTGCGCTTCGCCCGCCATCGGTGTTCACCACACCGCCGGTACGTATCGAGAAGATGCCGACGATTGACGCAAGCAGGCCGAAGGCGCGCACGACAAGCGGGAAGAAGATGTATGCGGGGTTCTTCGTCAGGCCATAGATCGTGACGCCGAGGATCATGGCACCGATGTTCTCGGCGGCGGTCGATTCGAACAGGTCAGCGCCGCGCCCTGCGCAGTCGCCCACGTTATCGCCGACCAAGTCCGCGATCACCGCAGGGTTGCGCGGGTCGTCCTCGGGGATGCCGGCCTCGACCTTGCCAACGAGGTCGGCACCGACGTCCGCTGCCTTGGTGTAGATGCCACCGCCAAGCTGTGCGAAGAGTGCAACGAAGCTTGCGCCGAACCCGAACCCGACGATCATGGAGGGTGCGTTCCGGAGCGGGTCGGCCGCCCCGTTCGCCACCTCGATGGCGCGGAACGCCTCGAACAAGCCGTAGACGCCAAGCAGCGACATCGCGACGACGAGCAACCCGGAGACGGCACCTCCGCGGAGCGCAATCGTCAACGCGTCGCCAAGCGAGGTGCGCGCCGCCGCGGCGGTACGCAGGTTCGCCTTGACGGCGATCAACATGCCGACCAAGCCGGCGATACCCGAGCAGACGGCACCGATCACGAACGCGATGCCGGTGTGCCAGGCGACCGCCGTGCCTTCCGACCCTCCCTTGATGAACCCGAGGAGTGCGGAGATGCTGATCGCGCCGACGACTGAAAGCAGGGCGATCGTGCGATATTGACGGTTCAGGAACGCCACGGCACCCTCGTAGATGGTTCCGGCGACTTCCCGCATCTCCTCCGGGCCTTGGTCACGTCCGAGGACGTCCCAAGCGAGGTAGCCCGCGACGACGACGGCAAGGAAGCCAGCCGTGGGCACGATCCATATTAAATCCACGATTTCTCCCCCAGGGCGAACGATCCGATCCCTCCGGACACACGCTTCTCGCGCGCCTCGCTGGATCTCGGAGCGCGTAGACGAGTCGCAGCTGCCCCCGTGCGCGATGCGGGAGTGTACCGGTAACGCTTCGGTTTTCCGTCCGGCGAGTGCCTTAGCCGACCACCCGTTCGAGTGCGTCAAGGAACCGGTTCATCTCGGGTTCCGACCCGATGCTGATCCGAAGTGACCGGTCCAGTCGCTCCCGGCCGAAGTGGCGGACAAGGATTCTCTCGGCCTTGAGGCGTCGGGCAATGACGACCGCGTCGGCATCCAGCGGGGTCGCGAGCACGAAGTTCGTGGCTGACGGCCACACGTGCCACCCGAACCGCCCGCGCAACGCGTCGGCCACGCGATCGCGCCGTGCCGCTGTCTCGAGATTGACCGTGGCGTACTCATCCCACGCGTCCAGGGCAGCGCAGCCGGCCACTTGCGTCAGGAGGTCAACGTTGTAGCTGTCCTTGATCTTGTAAAGGGAGTCGATCACGGGCGGCGACCCGAAGGCGTACCCGAGTCGCACGCCCGCCAACCCGAACGCCTTTGACATCGTGCGGACAACTACGACGTTCGGGTGGCGGTCGAGGAACCCCAGTGCCGACCGTCCCCCGAAATCGACGTACGCCTCGTCAAACGCGACCACACCGGAAAGGCCAGCAGCGATTCGCTCGAGATCGGCAAGGGCAAACGGTGTCCCGCTCGGGGCATGCGGGGTCGTGACGAGCGTCAGTGGGGCACCAACGGCGATGATGTCGTCCACGGGCAACTCCCACGACTGGCCCATCGGCACGCCAACGGGTGCGGCGTTCTGGATCTGGGCGAGCGTCTCGTACAGCGAGTACGACGGTTCGCCGAACGCAATTCGTTCGCCTTCGCCGGCGCACGCACGAATCAGGAGGGTGAGGATCTCGTCAGAACCGTTGCCGCAGATGATCTGACTAGCAGGCACGCGGTACCGAGCTTCGAGGCGTGCACGCAAATCGCTGCAAACTGGGTCCGGGTAGCGACGAAGGGCATTCGTGGCAGCCTTCGCCACCGCGTCAAGCACGGACGGCGATACGAACCAGTTCTCGTTGGTGTTGAGCTTGATCCACCCGTCGCCCTGAGGCTGCTCGCCGGGCGCGTAGGGGTTCAGCACCTCAACCGACGGACGAACAAGTCGCGTGGAACGGGTTCCAGTCATGTCCCAAAGTGTCACAGAGATCGCGTCACCGGGGACACTTCATGTTGGCCGAGCATGACGCCTCGGCGAATCGCGAGTTCGGTGACGTGCGCCGCCGCCGCGCCAATCGCCGCAACGGTATCGGCGTCCACTGGCGCTATGCCTGCTCCCGCGGTCGAGAGCACGAAGATCGCGTCGCCGTCGAACGGGGTATGGACGGGGTCGAGGGCCCGGGCAAGCCCGTCGTGCGCCATCGCCGCGACGCGCGTCGCGCCGTCCCGCCCCAACGGCGCCGACGTCGCGACCACCCCGATGGTTGTGTTGGCCAGTGGTGACGACTGACCACCGGTCCCGCGGGAGTACCAAGCGTCTCGCCTGTCCCAGGAAACCTGCGGCCTCAATGAGCCGGCGGCGTTGACGACCATCAATGCGCCGACCCGGTGCCCACCGAGCGACGCGTGCAGCGTCGTCGACGCCGTTCCTTGCCCACCGGGAATCGGCGGACCAATGGCGCCGAGCTTTGCGATCGTGCAGCCAGTCCCTGCGCCGTGCCTGCCCTCCGGCACGACGAGAGAGCGTGCGTCGCACGCGGTCATGCCCTCGGGTTCTCCCGGGAATGCGTCCGGGTCGCCGACGGCACGGTCAAAGATCACCGCCGCCGGGACGATTGGCACGACGCGGTCGCCGGGGCCGGCCGGGAACCCATGACCTCTCGCCGCGAGCCACCGCATTGCCCCGTGTGCCGCGGCAAGACCGAATGCGCTCCCGCCGGCGAGGACGATGGCGTGGACCCGCTCCACCAGCATCCCGGGGGCGAGCAAGTCGGTTTCACGCGTTCCGGGTGCGCCCCCCCGGATATCGACCGCTGCGACCGCACCGTCCCGGCACAGGACAACCGTGCAGCCGGTGACGCGCCCGTGGTCGGACCAGCAACCGACCTCGATGCCTGTCACATCAGTCACCGAACCAGCAGCAGACGCTTCCATTGACTAGCCCTCGTTGGAACCTGAGCGGATCTATCCCAACCAGTTGCGTTCAGGCTACGTCTCCGGGCGAGGCGCTGGGACGATCACGGGATCGGTTGCAATCGCGTAACGATCCGCAGCCAGATGGGGGGTATACTCGTCCGCGTGTCCGTGAGACGGCCGATCTCTGCGTTTTTCCCGTGCTTCAACGACGCCGGGACCATCGCCTCGATGGTCATGGAGGCGCTGGTTGTCCTGCGCGAACTTGCCTCGGAGTACGAGGTGATTGTCGTCGAGAACGGCAGCACCGACTACGCCTGGGACGTCCTCGACGAGCTTGAGCGGCTCTACGGCGAGGATGGTGTTGACCCGCGTGACCGCGGTCGAGTGCGGGTCATCCGTTTCGCCGAGGCCCTCGACTACGGCGGGGCGCTTCGCGCCGGGTTCGCCGCCTGCAAGTACGACTTCATCTTCTACACCGACGGCGACGGCCAGTACGACGTGCGTGAGCTGCGGAGTCTGTATGCGGCGCTTGAGGCCGAGGAGGCTGCCGGTCGCCGGGTCGACGTGGTGATGGGGAACAAGATCACACGTCGTGATCCGGCCCACCGGCGCTTCATTTCGTTTGCGTACCACCACCTGATGCGCTTCGTCTTCCGCTTCGAGGTCCATGACGTTGACTGTGACTTCCGCCTGATCAAGCGACACGTGTTTGATCGCATCGTCCTGACCCAGAACAGCGGCGCGATCGCACTGGAGCTGATGACGAAGGTGCAGATGAACGGGTTCCGGACTGTCGAGGTGCCGGTCGACCACTTTCATCGCGCGTACGGCGTGTCGCAGTTTTTCCGGGTTGGACGGATCATCAAGGTCCTCATCAGCTTGGCGAAGCTCTGGTGGTGGCTTCGGGTGCAGGGTGGTTCCGGAGTGCCGTCGCCGCTGCCCCAACCATTGCCGGTCGGGTCGGCGCGACCGGTCGGACGCTAGAGGCGCGTGCGGCCGGGTGCCTCGCGGGGCGCGTCGCGCGTTCTGCCCAAGATGACCGCTACCGCAGCCAAGTCGCCACGGACCATCGATCTCATTGCCGCGTACTCCGGCCGACGGTGCATGGTGGCCGGCGGGCTCGGGTTCATCGGAAGCAACTTGGCCATCCGCCTTGTCGACGTCGGAGCACGGGTCCTCGTCGTCGATTCGCTGATACCAGCCTACGGCGGTAACTTTTTCAATGTCGCGGGGATACGCGATCGTATTCACGTGAACGTCGCGGACGTGCGCGACCCGCACGCCATGGAGTACCTGGTCCGCGGGCAGGACTTCATTTTCAACCTTGCTGGGCAGATCGGTCACCTCGAGAGCATGGAGGCGCCGATCGATGACCTGCGGGTCAACACCGAGGGCCCCGTGAATGTCCTCGAGGCCTGCCGGCGAGCCAATCGCGATGCCCGAATCCTCTATGCGAGTACGCGTCAGGTGTACGGTCGGCCGCGATACCTCCCGGTTGACGAGGCGCACCCGTTGCAGCCGATCGACTGCAACGCCGTGTCGAACCTCGCGGGTGAGCACTACCACCGGGTCTACGCCGCGGCACACGCCATCAGATCGACCTGCCTCCGGCTGACCAACACGTACGGTCCGCGCCAGATGATGAAGGACGAGACCGGGCGCTACGCCTTCATCTCTTACTGGATCCGGCGCGTCATCGACGGCCTCCCCCTGCAGGTGATGGGCGGGGCCCAAGGGCGCGACTACACCTACATCGATGATTGCGTCGAGGCGATGTTGCTCGCGGCGGCCAGTGCGTCCACGGAAAGCCCGACGTTCAATCTCGGCGGTGAGCCAATGACGCACCGCGCACTTGCGGACCTGTTGATCGAGGTCGCTGGTGGCGGATCTATCGAGCTGACGGAGTTACCTCCTGAGCGCCGTGTGATCGACCCTGGCGTGATCGCGCTCGATTACGCCCGAATCTCGTCTGCACTCGGGTGGCGCCCAGTGACCTCACTTCGTGACGGTCTGCACCATACCGTTGAGTACTACCGCCGGCATCGCGACCGGTACTGGAATGCATCCGACGTGGCCGCGCAACAGGCGGGAGTCCTGCAGGCGACCTGAACACCACCCGGACCCGCCGGAATTAGTGGGGCGGCCGGTGCCTCGCGGTTGACGACCGGATCACGACCAGCATCTCGTATACGCAGTCTCGATTCCAAGTTCGCTGCGACGCGAGCGGCGACTAGACCTCCCGAATACCAGGAGCCCCACGATGCGACCAATCGCGTTCAACCTGACCGGCCCGGGCTACCAGGCGCATCGCGACGAGATTGACGGCGCCATTCGCGAGGTACTCGACGCCTCGTGGTTCATCCTAGGTGCGCAAGGGGAAGCGTTCGAACGCGAGTTCGCCGCCTACGTCGGTGCGCCCCACGCCATCGGCTGCAATTCAGGGTACGACGCGTTGGTCCTCGCGTTGCGCGCGCTCGGGATTGGTCCGGGCGACGAGGTCCTGACTGTCTCCCATACGGCTGTCGCAACCGCCGTGGCAATCTCCGCCACTGGCGCGACGCCGGTCTTCTGCGACATCGACCCTCAAACCTACGTGATGGATCCGGCCGACGCGGCGCGCCGGGTCACCGGACGTACTCGCGCCATCGTGCCGGTGCACCTGTACGGGCAGTCTGCGCCGATGGGCGCCATCATGGACCTTGCCGACGCGCACCGGCTGAAGGTTGTGGAGGATTGCGCCCAGTCCCACGGTGCCAGGTGGGAAGGTCGGATGACCGGCACGATCGGTGACGCCGCGGCGTTCAGCTTTTACCCCACCAAGAACCTCGGGGCGTTCGGAGACGGCGGCGCCGTCGTCACGTCTGACCCGGAGGTCGCGCGCACGGCGGCGATGGTGCGCAACTACGGGTGGGAACCCGGGCGGCGATACGTCTCCGAGGTTCGGGGGATCAATTCACGACTGGACGAGATTCAGGCGGCCATCCTGCGCGTGCGCTTGCGCCACCTTGACGCGGCGAATGCCGTGCGTGGCCGCCTCGCAGCAATCTATGACGGCGCACTTGCGGGGGTCGATGGCCTGCAAGTCCCGCACCGGGACCCGCGGTCGACGCATGTCTTTCACCTGTATGTCGTGCGTCATCCGCGGCGCGACCAAATCGCCGCCGACCTCGCCGCCGAGAGGATCGGAACGCACGTTCACTACCCGATGCCGGTTCACCGGCAGCCGGCGTACCTCGACCACGGCTACGCCGAAGGTTCGCTCCCGGTAACGGAACAGGCGGCCCGGGAGATCATGTCCCTGCCGATCTACCCGGAGCTCCCTGAGACCGATGCGGTGGCGGTCGCGGGGGCGATTGGTCGCTCGGTTGCGGGTGGCAGGTAGGTTCGCCGGTACGCTGGCCTGAAGCTGGAGATAGCGCAAGATCGGGTGCACTCCGGGGCCGGTACCCTCACGGCGCCACGATGAATCGCGAGTCGCGAGCTACGGTACCCGCGAACTGCAGCCCCGGGTGCGGGCACTGGCACGGTTGGACGCACGACCGCCTTCATGCTTCTGGGGACACACGCGCAGTCCGCCGGCTATGGGGGTCGCATCCATGAACCCGGCCGAGTACGAGGCGATGTACCGGGTGGAAGACACCCTCTGGTGGTACGTCGGGATGCGTGCAATCGTGCGTGCGCTCGTCGGCACGCGCCTGGATTTGGCCGATCGAGTGCTGGATGCAGGTTGCGGCACGGGTGGGACGTTGACTTGGTGGCAACGTCGCGCCGCGCAAGCCGGGGGGCGCCGCGGGTTCGGCATTGACCTCTCGCCGGCCGCGCTCCACTACGGGTCGCGACGCGGTCTGGAGCGCCTCGCGCGGGGGTCCGTTTCAGACCTTCCATTCGCTGATCGAAGCTTCGATGGGGTGCTGAGCCTCGACGTGATCTACCACCTCGACGTGGCGGACGACCGACGCGCGCTGGCCGAGATCGCGCGCGTCACGCGCCCAGGCGGGTGGGCGTGCGTGCGCGTGCCCGCCTTCGATTCGCTGCGCAGCGCCCACGACGTCGCCGTGCACACGCGTGAACGCTACCGGCTGCCTCGGCTTGCAGCGCGTGTTGCCGGGGCAGGTCTCGTCATTGACCGGGCAACGTACGCAAACGCGTTCCTCTTCCCGGCCGCGATCGCGTCGCGACTAGCCCGGAAGGGCGTGGACCATCGACCTAGGGGAATTTGGCCCGCTCCGGAAGAGGTGGCATCGGATGTCCGCCCGGCCTCAGCGGTTGTCCAGATGGTCGGAACTGCGACGCTCAGGGCCGAATCGGCGCTCCTTCAACATGCTGATCTGCCGTTCGGCTTGAGCGCCATCGTCGTTGCGACGCGCCCGATGGACGCCGCATAACCCATGGAGGGCGAGGCGCGAGGGCAACAGGACCGTGGCGGAACGAGCGATTCGGCGCGGTCGCGCGTCGATGCGGTCGAGGTTTCAGTCGTGACCGTCGGAGACGGCGAAGGAGACGCTGAACCGGTCGATCGACCGAACCGCGCCAGACGCGCCGGGTATCGCTTCGCGCGCACGAACCGCTTCGGAGTCGGATTTCGCATCCGTTGGGCCGATGTCTCGGCGCGCCTGGTCGCGGTGCTCACGCACTGGTTGGTCCGCGATGTGGCGGCGATTGCCGTCGTCTGGGGGATCATCTGGGTCGTCGTCGCGCCGGCATTTGAAGGCGGTAGCCTCATTGTCGAGAACGACACGCGGGTCTTTTACTACCCGATCTTCACGGTGTTGGGTGAAGCGTGGCGAACCGGACGCCTGCCCCTCTGGTCGCCCGACCTGCTGACGGGTTACCCGCTGTTCGCTGATGGCGAGGCAGGGGTGCTCTACCCGATCCACGTCCTGTCGCTGCTCCTGCTACCCGTCGATGACGCGTTCGCGTGGCAACGTCCGATCCGGTTGCTGCAGGGGGGAACCTTCACCTACGCGTTCGTGCGATCAATCGGTTCAGGGCGTGCCGGAGCGATCATCGGCGGTCTTGCGTTCGGTCTCGGCGGATTCGCGGTCGCGCAGGCCCACCATGTCAACATCGCGACCGGCGCGACTTGGCTTCCCCTCGCCCTCTGCTTCGGCGAACTTGCGGTCCGCCGATCCGGCCGCGCACGCTGGGGCTATGCGCTGGTCGCAGCCGTGCCGTTCGGGCTGCAGGGTCTGATCGTCCACGTGCAGGTGCTCATCCTGTCAGCGATCACGTTCGTGACCTACGTTACCTACCGGGTGGTCGTCGGCCCGGTAGGGGACGGACCGGCGACGGCCCCACACAAGGGCCGTCGTGGGGTCGAACAGTACTTGGTCGGCTGGGAGCGGGTTGCGGTACGCGTGGCGCGCCTGCCCGTGCGGGGGGTTCGCGAGGTCATCGTCCGGACTGCCGTCGGAGCCGGAATCGTGGCAACCGCCGGCGGGATCGGGGCATCGCTGGCCGCCGTGCAACTGGTGCCGCTCTTCGAACTCGGGACCTACTCGTTTCGCGGTAGTGGCGTCGATTACTCCTACGCCACCGAGTACCAGTTGCCGGTCAGTCACTTCCTGACCTTCCTGCTCCCTGATGCGTTCATGACGGCATCCTGGCCGGAGGAGGTGCGCCGGTACTGGGGCCTCTGGTCACGGTGGGAAGTGTTCGGGTACGTCGGCTTGGCCACCCTCTGCCTGGCCCCGTTCGGGCTGGCGTTCGGTCGGTCGCGCACCCGCTGGTACTTCGGGACGCTGACGGTCGTCGCACTCGCGTTGTCTGTCGGCGAACACTCGCCGTTCGATGCTCATCGCTCCATGTCGCAGTTGCCCGGGTTTACGGCACTGCGTGCCCCCGGCCGGTTCGTCTTCCTGTCGACACTCGGCCTCGCAGTACTCGCGGCGCTCGGTGTCGATGCGCTTCGTCGGGAGTGGGCCTTCGACTGGACGCGCGACGCGGACCGCGGATGGGTCGCGACTTTGCGACGCCTCGGGTTCGCCCTGCTTCTCGGGTTGGCGCAGGTCGTTGCGGTCGCGGGACCGGCCGCGCTTGCGTATGTCGCGGCATACGCGACGCACCACAAGGACGAGGCGATGGCGTTCCTGCAGCGCCACTTCGTGGTGATGCGAGGCTTCGACACGCGCCTGAACGTCGAGCAGCTCTACCAGTTCGCGCTTGCGTCGCTCGACCTGGCCCAACCGGAGGTTGCCCGGCAGGTCGGGATCCTCGTGGCCGTGGTGATCATCCTAACCCTGTGGGATCGTCTTCGCGCCGGGGGAATCCTGTGGCAGGCGGCACTCGTGGCGCTCCTCGCCGTTGACTTGGGGGCAATCGCACGGACATTCCACCCGACACAGTCGATCGCACAAATTCGCGACCCGGGGGCGGTCGGTCGATTCCTGTCAGCGCAACCTGGGATGGCTACCGCGAACGGTGCGGCGTATCGGGCTTTTACCCAGAAGGGGACGCGTGACGAACCGAACCGGCTTCTCCTCGCAGGTGTGAGCCAGGCGAACGGGTACTCCTCGCTTGAACCGGACCGCCACACTCGCTTTGTGGCGGCTGCGTGGTTTGCCCCGAATCGCCTCCTTGACTTGATGGGCGTCAGGTTCTTCGTCACCCCCACGTCGTTTCGTCCTTTGCCGTCGTTCAACCTCACCTCGTTCGATAACGACCGCCCGCTCTTCTCCAGCACGGCGTCGAACGGTGGGGCGAAGCAAGTCGTGAACCTCGCCGACACCTCCGGGGACTCAATCCGGGTCGTCTCGACGATGCGATGGGCGGCCGGCGTGGCTCAGGGGCAACCCGTCGCGAGGCTCACAGTCGTCAGCGCCGCGGGTGCACGCCGTGAGTTGACTATGCAGGCAGGGATCCACACCGCCGAGTGGGACTGGGCGCGTCCGGAACTGGCGGGAAAGGTCAGTCACCAGATGCCACCGGTGGCGCAAATCGCGCGGACGTGGCGTGAGCTGGACGTGCGTAGCCGTCCACCCGGGCAGACCTTTGCGGCTCACTTGTACTACGCGGAGTTCGCGCTCGGTGCGGTGACGCCCCTGGATCGCATTGAGGTCTCGTTCCTGCATCCGACGGCGCAGCTTGAGATCTTCGGGATTGCCGTGTTCAATGACGCCACGAAGGATCTCGAACAGGCCAACATCGCGCGTAACGCCCGCTTCAAGAAGGTGTACGCCGATTCGGAGGCAATCGTGTACGAGAACCCAACGGCCCTGCCCCGTGCGTTCCTGGTACCGACCGTGGTGACGATGGACGCGGCGGAAGAGTCGCTGCAGCGGATGGCGCGCGGCGACTGGTCACCTGAGCGGATGGCGATCCTTGAGGTTGACCCGGTCGATGTCGATGCCGGGAACGGGTCGGGGGCGGCATCGCTGGCGAAGCGCCTCGGACCACCGACCGCTCCGTCCGAACCTGCGGTCCCGATCACGTACGACCTCGCTGCGCGACGGAGTGCCTCGAAGCCAGGCACCGTCACGCTGACGCAACTGGCCCCCGAGTCGGTCGTCCTCGACGTCGAGGCGAAGGCACCGGCCTTCCTTGTCCTGACTGACCTGTACTACCCGGGATGGCAAGCAACGATCGGTGGCGAACCAACGACCGTCTACCGCGCCAACTACCTGTTTCGCGGTGTCGAGGTACCTGCCGGACGGAACCGGGTCGAGTTCACCTACCGGTCGAGGTCGTTCCGATTGGGCCTCGCGATCACGATTGCCGGGGCAACGGCACTGGGAGGTGGTCTGTTGACGGTCGGTGTCGCGACCGTTCTCGACCTGCGGGGCGCACGCAGGCGGAACCGCGGCGCCGAGATCGGTCCCGAGGTGTTCGACGCGGACGAAATCGGCGGCATCGGTGAGGCCGTTCCAGACTCGGAACACGCGAGTGCGTGACCTCGCGGACCTCGGGCGCGACCTGGCGTTCCGCTGGCGATCGCTTGCTCGGGTGTCCGCTCCCGCATGGAAGCGAGTGGCCGGAAGTTGGGACCGCTTGGAGGCCGGCCTTGAACCGAGGCTTGTGGAACGGCTACGGCGCCTGCGAGTTCGCCATGCGGGTGCGATGTCCGTGTGGCCATCGGTACTCACGGTCAACGAGTTGCACGAGGCCGCGTACATCCTCGACCTTCTCGACGAGGTCGGCAAGGTGTCGCCCCGGCCCGAGGGGCCGTCGCTCGATGTCGGAAGCAAGAACGGATCGAACCTCCCTGCATTCGCCGCATTCGCGCCCGGTCGATGGGACCTCGTCGAGGTCGATGCCCACCGCAGGTACTTGTCGCTCTCGACGCGCCGGGCCCATGCCGAACGAGTCGCGCGAGCGTTTCCGGGCGCGAGATATGTCGCCGGAAGCGTCCTAGACCTGGTGGGTCCGTACGCGACGATCACTTGGATACTCCCGTTCGTTGACCCGGTGCCGCACGCCGCTTGGGGGCTGCCGTCACGCCTTTACGAGCCGGAGAGGCTGCTTGCGCACGTGCGAGACCTGCTGCTCCCGGGTGGCACGCTTGTCGTGGTCAATCAGGGAGAGGCCGAGCGGGACCTGCAGGCGACACTGTTTGAGCAGTGCGGGATGCGGGTCCGTCTGGTCGGCAAGGTGCGAAGCCCATTGACCCCGTTCAGGCGGCCGCGATACGCCTGGCGGTGGGATAGGCCGTCGTCAGGCGTACACTCGTCCCACGTTGACGAAACGTGAACTAGTACTTGCGTTCTAGAACACATGTCCGGTATGCTGGCCGCCACAGGAGGAATCCCGCATGCCGTCGTTCGCCAACGCTGTCGCCACCATCGATGCTCCGGATGTCGCGACGCGCTCGCGCCGGGAAGGGGTCCCAACGATGTCCAGCGCCGTACCTGCCGCGAGCGGCGCGCTTGAGCGGTCCGAGAAGGCGACCGTCGAGCGCCTGAAGGCAATCGACCTTGCGATTGGTCAAGCAGAGAAGCAGTTCTGGCGCGGCGCGATCATGCGCCTTGGGGACGGCGCCGCCAAGATGCAGGTCGAGGCGATCCCGACAGGCGCCCTTGCGCTCGACCTCGCACTCGGCATCGGTGGGCTCCCTCGCGGGCGGATCGTGGAGATCTACGGACCGGAGAGTTCCGGCAAGACGACCTTGGCGTTGCACGTGGTCGCGTCGGCGCAGCGTATCGGCGGGATCGCAGCCTACATCGACGTCGAACACGCCCTCGACCCGGTTGATGCCCGCACCCGGTGCGGAGTCAACATCGACGACCTGCTCGTCAGCCAACCGGACACGGGGGAGCAGGCGCTCGAAATCTGCGAGATGCTCGTCAGGAGCGGCGCTGTTGACATCGTGGTCGTCGACTCGGTGGCGGCGCTCGTGCCGCGCGCCTAGATTGAGGGGGACATGGGTGACTCGCAACCCGGCCTGCAGGCCCGCCTGATGAGCCAGGCGATGCGC
>Ga0233424_10001749_pt1 | contig 17580 bp, 9 predicted proteins | sample Watercolumn_Towu_FD_181011 | JGI IMG/M metagenome (GOLD analysis project Ga0233424, IMG submission 181011) | Freshwater microbial communities from Lake Towuti, South Sulawesi, Indonesia - Watercolumn_Towuti2014_125_MG | ecosystem: Environmental > Aquatic > Freshwater > Lake | place: Indonesia...
GCTCGTGTTACTTCCCTCTCCGCACCAGCCGCTCGCTCGGGGGCGGCTGGGTGGCGACTTCGGGCAGGGGCTTGAAGGGTCGCGGTTCCTTCAACGGCGCGCCGGATTTGGTCTTGAGCGCGCCGTCTTTCGTCACGGTGTCCTCGACGAGGTTCAGCGGGCCGCGGCGCGGGGCTTTCGGGTCGGCGGGCGCGGGGCCGGAGAAGTGCCGGAGGAACGCCGACATTTCATTGATGTTGAACGGACGCGAACCTCGGCGGCCAAACACGACGGTTTGGTTTCCGGTTTCGTCCACCACGCGGTCGCGGTCGAGTCCGCGCGAGATGGCGACGGCCGGACCTTTCGTCGGATAGGTCGCGATGAGCTTCGGGCTCGGCTTCGGGCTGAAGCCCATGTGGCCGGGCACTGTGTCGGGCGAGATGAGCTGGAGGACGCGCAACCCGTTCTTGCCGTCGGCGACGAGCGCGAACATGGAGGCGTTGATGGAGCCGACCTGCACGGCGCGCGTGTCGTTCATCGCGCCGTCGGCGTCGAAGACCTGGGCGAGTCGCGGCTTCTCGGGGTTCTCGATGTCAATGATGGCGAGGCCGGACGCGCCGTTGGCGACGTAGGCGTAGGTGCGGGCGAGGTAGAAGCGCCGCGCGTCGCGCAACTTCACGGTCGCGCCGGGGATGAGCCGCGGCTTCGTGGGCTCGGTGATGTCCACGACCTTCAAGCCTTCCTCATCGGTCACGAAGCAGTAGCGGAACTGCACGCTCACGGCGCGAGGGTTCTTGAAGCCGCCGAGTTCGGCGAGCAGCGATGGCGGATTGGTAAGCGAGGTGTTGCTCAAGCCGAGCACGAACAGCCCCTTCTCCGCGACGACGTAGAGATTCGTGCCCGCCATGAACGAGTGCATCGCGCCCTTGAGCTTGTTGTCGGGATTGAAGCGGTGCGTCACCTCGCCCTTGCCGCCGAGGAAATTGTTGTTCGGGTCGCCGTCCACGAGCGTGCCGACGCTGGTCATCACAAGTCCTTCCTCGCGGTCGGTGATGAAGACCCACGCGTAGATGAGGCTGATGGGCTGCTCCTCGTTGCCGACGTAAATCTCGCCGAACTGCGGATGGCGCTCGGTGCCGGACTTGCGCAGCCGCAGCGGGTCAATGCCCAGCGTGCTCGGCAGCGTGACGCTCGTCGCATACTTCGTCCGCACCCACGTGCGCTGGCCGAGCGGCGAGACGGGCGCGGTGACGATGCGCTCGCTGAAGCCTTTCTGGTCAATGTTCGCGACGTCGAAGACCTCGAAGCCGTCCGCGCCGTTGGCCGTGTAGAGGTATTCGCCGCGCAGCGTGAGGTCGAGAATCTCCTTCGCGTGGTGATGGTGGACGAGGCGCTGCGGGCCGTCCTTCTTCTGCAACACGCCCTTGTGCTGCTCGACGTGTCTCTTGAAGTTGTCCGCATACGCGAGCTTGTGCAGGTGGCTGCCGAACGCCGCCTGCGGCTCCTCCTGCTCGGTCCACGCGACTCCGTAGAATCCGTCCATGCCCGCGCCAACCCACGCGTAACGGCCGAAGAAGTTCACCGTGCCCGTGCCAAAGCCGAGCATCGAGGTCATCCACGCGTTGTTGTCGTTGGCTTTGGTGAGGTGGCAGTCGCTGCAGTTCTTGGTGGTGCCGACGCTGCTGGTCGTGTGCGGGAAATGCGGGTTGTAAGCCTGCCCGCTGTAGCCCTCGGCGCTCACGGTCTGCTGCTGCGAATAAACCCACTCGCGGTTGGCGTTCTCCGAGCCGACGATGACGGCGCTCGACGAGCGAATCACCGCGAGGCGGTTGCTCTTGTAGGTCGCGTCCACGCCGAGCTGGAACACGTCGTCGCGGACGACCTGCGGATTGTAGCCGGTGAGGTTGCGCGTGATGGCGCCATCGAACTTGTTGCGCGGCGCGCGCTGGTTCGCGCGCATCGGCAGGTGGCAGCCGAAGCAACTGGTCGCCCACGACGAGTGGCAGACCTGGCAGGTGATGCGGCTGTTGTCGTGCGCGAGTTGTTGCGGGCAGTTCGCCGCGGCGGGCACGTCGCCCCAATTCTCACCGTCGCGGCGAAGCGTCTTCGCGTGGCTCGCCTTCGCGTTGTAGCGCGGGTGCTGCGGGTTGATGACATCAATCGTCTGCGGAATTTCCCAGCGGATGTCGGGCGTCATCGTCGAGCGCTGGAAAAGGCGGCTGCCTTCCCACACGAACCGCGCGCCCCACGGTGTGTTGCTCGCGCGCAGGTCCACGCCCTTGTCGCCGTTGCCGAACTTGCCGCCGTTGCCGCTGGTGATGAGCGTCGGGCGCGCGTTCACGGTGCCGTGGCAGTCAATGCACTCGATGGTCGTCGCCGCGCGCGGTTCGCCGTAAAGGTTGCCGTCGCCGTGGACGTCAGCGAGGAAGTGGCAGTCCACGCACTGCATTCCCTTCGCGAGGTGAACGTCCTTCAAGTGGACGGCCTTCTGCCACTTCTGCGGGTCGTCATGCGCGACGATGTTGTCGTGCAGGTCGGTCATGTTGCCCTGTTTGTCCTTCTTGAAGATGGCGCGGAAAATCCAGCCGTGGCCGTGGTAGTCGGCGAACTGCGTCTCCTTGAGGCGCGGGTTCAACTCGGCGACTTTCTCGAGGAACTCGATGTCGCCCCACAAGCCGCGCGCGGCGGCCGCCTCGGGGTTCTTGCGGATAGCGTCCACCATTTGCTCATCGGTCGGATTCTTCTGCTTCAGCAAGTCTTCGCGCTTCTTGGTGCCGCGGAAGTGCGGGTCGTCGGCGAGCGGGTTCTTCGGATGCGGATACATGAACTCGCCATCGCTCTCCTGGTCCCACCACGTGTAGCCGAGATACGGGTTCACGAAGAGGTTTCCCTGGTGCATGTGGCAGTTCATGCACATCGCGCTCGGGATGCTGCGGGTGAGCTTGTGCTCGATGGGATGGCCGCGCTCGTCCTTGCGAATCGCCGGGTCGCGACTGAACGAGAGCCCTTGGTGACCATACTTGGAATACCAGCCGGAGTTGGAAGGCGAGCGGTCGTTCGCATAGACGACGTGGCAGCCCGAGCAACCGCTCGAACGATAGTCGCCGGGATGATTGTTGCCGCCCATGAAGTCGAGCATCGGGTCGTGCAGGCGGGTCTTTTGCAAGTTGAGGAAGACCGGGTCGGTGCGCAGCGCGGTGCCCAGCGCGCGGTCTGAGAAGCGTCGCGCGGGCTTGCCCGGCGGCTCGTTGACGGTCGGCACGCCGAGTTGCAACGCCTTCTCGCCGCCTTTTTCGAAGATGCGGAGGATGTTGCTGATGTGCGAGACGTGCCACATGGGCAGCGGGTCAATGAACGGGAGCACGCCGTATTTGCGGGTGTCCTCGGGCGTCACCGGCGTGGGCGCGCAGAGCCGCAGCGGGACGCCGTTCGGCCCGTAGGCCTGGCCGTAGCGCGGGTTCTTGAACGGCACCGCGCCGTTGTTGTAGAGCGCCGCGCCCCACAACATGCCGCCGTGCCGCATGATGGAGTGGCCCACTTCGCGCAGTTCCTTGTCGTGGCAAACACCGCAGGTTTTTTGAGCCACGCGCAAGTCGCCGGGGTTCACGAATTGCACGAACTCCGGCGACTCGTGGTTGAGCAGGATGGTCGAGTCGTTCGGGTTCGCGCTGCTCTCGAAGAAGAGCGGATTGCGCGGCTGCACGTGGGCCTTGCGCTGCGTGAGGCCGGGCGAAGGATTGCCGCCGTGACAATCGGTGCAGCCGAGGATGACATTCGGCGAGTTGTGCATGGACATCTCGTGAAAGTTCGTCCTGTAGGAATACGGCACGTCCTTCGGCGAATGGCATTCGAGGCACCCGCGGCTCTTCATCAACGCGGCATCCTCCGTCTGGTCCACCAGATTGTGCGGCTTCGCGGCGCGAGTGCTCGGCGTGTCGAGCGGGACGGAAATCTTCGGTCCGAAGCCGGTCTCAGCAGTTTCGCCAACAGCCGCAGCGAGGAGCATTGTCGCCAGCGCGAGGAACGGACGCAGTCCCTCTGCCCTTGATCCTACTCCCAATCCTAATCTTCCCGTCCCCTCGGCGCGGTGAGGCGGAGGAGCAGGATTAGGATTGGGAGTAGGATTAGGATTAAGAGGGGGAGCAGAGGAGCTTGTCGTTTGCATGGCGATCAGTAAGTGAAGGTCAACGTGATGAGGCCGCTGTAAAGAACGCTGTCCACGCGACCGGCCTTCCCGGCAGAGTCGAAGCCGGGGACGGGATCGGTGCTGCGCTTGAAGATGTCGCGATAGCCGCGGCCTGGAATCAGCGAGCCGAAGCCCGTCGAGAGGATGATGTTCTCCGTGAGCAACGGCCGGTAGATGAAGCCCACGCTCAAGTCGTAGCCCATGTCGCGGGCGATCTTGTCCGTGAGCAGCACGGTTTGGATCGGGTCAGGTTCGGCGAGCTGGATGTAGTTCGCGTTGAAGAACCCGCGCAGCTTCGGTGTGATTTCCGCCTCCAACCCGACGCCGTAGATGAACACGCCGGGGTTCACGAAGTTCGCCTGGCCCTGCGTCTTGCTCGTGCGCAAGTTCGGCACGAGGCTCGAACGCTGTTTCAGCGAGACTGCCGAACCCGCAAGGTTGAAGCCCTGCCGCACCCAGTAGCTGAACGGCCCGCCAAAGAAGTTCGGGTTGTCAATGATCGTGTCGAAGCCGGTTGCGTGCGCGTCGTCCGCGTTGCCGTCGCCGCTCGCCCAGAAGAACGTGCCCTTGTAACGCAGCCAGTCGCGGTCATAGCTCAACTCCACCGCGGCCATTTGCGCGTTGATGTCCACCGGCCGGCCCGCGATGCCGTTGAAACCCTCGTCGCCGATGACGTGATAGAACTGGTGGCTGATGTTCCAGCGCCCGACGTGGCCATCGCCGCCCCAGCCGAAGTAGTAAGCCCGCACATCATGCGGCCGCACCGCTCCGATGGGCGCGGGACGCACGATGTTCCCGTTGCGGTCGTATTGGATGGAGTCCTCGTCCTGGTTCAAGTGCAGGCTCCACTGCGCCGTGTAGCCGTGCACGAGGAAATCCTGCCGGTAGAGATTGAGGATGAGCAACTGCTGGTTGCGCGCGTTGAACGTGTTCAGCTCCGAGTTCGTGTCCTTCTCGCGCGTGTCGAAGCCCGCCACGTTGTATTGCCAGCGATTGTTGTCGCGATTGCCGAAGAACCGGAGGCCGAAGTTCACGTCGTTGAACAGGAACCCGCGGAAGTCCGAGTTGAAATACTGGTTGCCCAGCCGCACCGCCCAAAAGTCGTAGTTGTCCGAGAGGTCGCCGAGGTGCAGTTCGCCGAACCACTCCTGCAATGCGAAGAAGTCGCGCGTGCGCACGGTGTGGCGGCGGCCCGCGAGGTCGTCGGCGATGCTCAATTGCCCGGTCAGCAGCGTGTCAATGTCGCCCGGCACCTGGACGCCGACGTTGAGCGGTGGCGGCGCGTTGAAGACCGTGAGCCCGCCGCCGAGCACCCCACGCGGGTCCGGCGAGACCACCCCCGTCTCGAGCGCGTCCACGTGGTTGATGTTGTAGACCGGCGTGAGGCGGATGGCCCATTCGACCGGCTTGAATACGGTCTCGCCTTTGAACAACTCGATGGAGAGCGCGATGTTGTTGGCCACGCTCATCGCCTCGCTGCGCCCGAAAAACTCCGCCGAGCCCTGCTGCGCCGCGCTCACGCCCGACGGCGTCGGCACCCGGCGCGACTCGAAGTCCGTGAACGTGCTCGCGGTGAGGTTGAGGAAAATGTCGTGGCCGATGACAGGCAGGTCGCCCTTCAACACGCTCTGCCGATATGGATGCCACAGCGCGGGTTTGTCGTAGAAGAGCGGCGATTCGACGCCGCTGGATGGATAGCGCCTCCACTGCGCGAACGGCACGCGCCATCGGTCCGGCCGCGGCTCGCTGGCGGGTGTGATCCAGTAACTGCCCGCGCTCGCGTAATCGTGCGCGTCCAGTTTGTCGTCAATGCGCTCGTTGCGCCGCGTGTTCTCGCGCGGCAGTTCGAGCCCTCGCGGCAACGCCTCCAAACCGTGGCCTGGCGCAGGCGGCTCCGGGCCGAGCGTGAAGTCGTTCATGCGCGACCACGCGCGCGGCAGCACCAGTCCCGGCGGCAACGGCTCGAATCCGTAGCCCGTGGGCGGCGGCTCGGGCTCGAGCACGAAGTCGCCGACGCGCGGACGCAAGCGCGGCAGTTCAAGCGCCCGAGGCACGGGCTCGCTTCCAAACCGTGGCGGCAGTGCCGGCTCATTCCTGAAAAACGGCGGCAGCGCGACGGGCGGCTTCGTGTTCCACGAGCCGGGGTCGGGATTGAATTGCGTGGGCGATTTCGGCGGCTCGCCATCGGTTCGATCCGATGGCCTCCGCACGGTTGCTCCATCGCGCGTCCACGGTGGCAGGGCAGGGGAGCGCGTCGAGTCCGGATCGAAGATCATAGGCGACTTCGCGCCGCTGCGGTTAGTGCTGACGTTCACCTGCAGCTTCGGTTCCGGCAGCGCGAACGGCGCCGAGAGGAACAACCGCGAGCCAAAGTCCGGGTCGAAGACCGACGGCGAACTTGGCGCAGGGCCGGGCGTGACGACCTGTCGGAACTTGAGCCGCTCGCGCTCGGCGGCCGGGTCTCTCTCGACGGGCTTCGCGGAATTGGGCTTCGGCCCTTGCTGGAGGCGCGTGGCGAGCTTGTCTTGGGAGGGCCCGAGCAGCGGCGCGAACACGAAGGCCAGCGCGCCCGCCGACCCGAGTGCGCGGATCAATCCCCGCTTCCATACGCCCTCGTGGGAGTCGGTCGGACCCGTCATCGTGTGCGCATTGAATCGCCGAACCGCGAGTGAAAGCAAGCCGCAAGTCCCCTTCGCACCGCGTTTGCTCTTGCCTCCGCTTGGCAATTCTCCGACAAGTTTCCCGTCCGTGAAACGCCTCGCGCTCATCTTCGCCGCGCTCCTCCCGGTCGCGCCCCTCCCCGCCGCGCAGTTCTTCACCAACGCGGTGGATGTCACCAACATCGTCGCGCAGGCCGTCACGCGCGCGCAGGCGGTCGCGCCGGGGGTCAACGCGTTCGTCTCCGTCGTGGACCGCGAGGGTTACGTGCTCGGCGTGTGGAGCGTGACCGGTTTGGGCAACAGTTCGCTCACGGACATCACCGGCCCCGTGCCGCTGGCCATCGCCAAGGCCGGCACCGCGGCGTTCCTGAGCAGTGACGAGCACGCCTTCAGCACCCGGACTGCGGGCTTCATCGTGCAGTCAAATTATCCTCCCGGCGTGATCAACAAACCGCCCGGGCCGCTCGTCGGCGTCAACTTCTCGAACCTCGATTTCACGGACATCAACCGCTTCAAGAACCCAGCCGGCTTCAATCCCGCCGTGACCAACGGCACCAACGGCGGCGTGGTCACCACGCCGGTCACGGGCGGGCTCGCGGGCGTGCCCGGAGGCGTGCCGCTCTACAAGGCTGGCAAGCTCATCGGCGGCGTCGGCGTGGCGTTCGACGGCGAGAGCCCCACGACCATCACGCCCGCGGTCATCCAGAATCCCTACGTGCAGGAGGACATCGCGCTGGCGGGGCAGATTGGCTTCGCGCAATCACCGGTCATCGCCGGCTCGCGCGTCACCGTGGACGGCGTGCGCTTCGCCTACATCGAGAATGCCGTGCCGGCCCTCGGGGCGGTCGTGTCGTTGCTCGCGCCGGGCAACGGCAATTCGCTCGCGGCCTTCCCGCTCACCAACAGCCCGTCCGTCACCTATCCGGCCATCACGATTGGCGGCGTCACCGGCGAACTGCGCTTTCCAATCATCGCCGACCCCGCCACCAACGCGCTTGCGGCTGCCCGGCTGACGGCAGCAGAGGTCACGGCCATCCTCACGGCCGGGGCGAACCGCGCGCGCACGACCCGCGCGGGCATTCGCCTCCCGCGCGGACGCGCGATGCAGGTCTTCGTCAGCGTCATCAACAACCCCGGCACCAACGGCGGAACGCCCGTCGTGCTCGGCAGCATTTGCACGTCGCCGGACACCACGCGATTCAGTTGGGATGTCTCCGTGCAGAAAGCCCGCACCGCGCTCTTCTTCAGCAACGCCGCGCGCGCGTTCTCGAGCCGCACCGTCGGCTTCATGGCGCAATCGCTCTACCCGCCCGGCATCGCGAACACATCGCCGGGCATCTTCCTCGGGTTGCAGGAACGCTTCTCGCTGTTTCCGATCGGCGGCGTCAACCCGCTCAACGGCGCGACCGTCACGACACCCGCGAACATCGCCACGCCCGGCACGCCGAATCCCCACGTGAACAATGGCATCACCATCTTTCCCGGCGGCTTCCCGCTCTATCGGGGCGGCGTGCTCATCGGCGCGGTCGGCGTCAGCGGCGATGGCATTGACCAGGACGACATCGTGGGCGCCAGCGGCGCGGCGCTCTTTCCGCCGCCCATCGAGATTCGCGCGGACCGGATGGTCTATCGCGGCGCGCGCCTGCCCTACGCCAAGTTCCCGCGCAACCCGGCGCTCTGACTGCGCGTGGCGCTCGCGCCGCAAGTCAACACGGTTGGTGGCCCCAGTCGTTCTCCTTGAGGTCGGCTTCGTAGAGGGCCATCTGCTCCTCGGGCGTGAGCGGTTTGGCAGTCGGAACGGTCGGCGGCGGGTCAGATTCCGCGCGAGGCGGCAGGGCAGGGGACCCGCTGGCGTTGGACTGCGGCGGAGGTTCCGATGGGCCGGGTTCGTTCATCCGCCTGAATCAGTAATCCACTCTGCACGGTTTGTCACGGGCGGTGAGGAGGCAATGCCCTGGTTACTTCTTCGCGTCGCCGGACTTTGCCGGCTGTGCGGGCGCGGACTGCGGCGGCAGGTTCAACGGGCCCGCCGGGCCTTCGCCCTCGGACAGTGCGCGGAGGAACGCCACGAGCGCGCGGACTTCGCGCGCGTCGAGGTCGAGCGGCTTGATGGAGGCGTCGAGGTTCGGGTTGGCGCGCCCGCCCTTGTTGTAGAATTCCACGACGGCCTCGAGCGTGGCGACGCTGCCGTCGTGCATGTAGGGGGCGGTCCACGCCACGCCGCGCAGGGTCGGCGTTTTGAACCGGCCGCGGTCGGCGTCGGCGCGGGTGACGCCGTCGCGGCCGGTGTCGGCGGAGCCCCAACTCACCCCGGTGTTGTGGAACTGTTCGTCGGTGAAGTTCGGCCCGGAGTGGCATTTCCAGCACGCGCCCTTGCTTTCCCACAACCACAGGCCGTGCTTCTCAAGCTCGTTGAGCTGCGTGACCTCCCCGGCGCGAAATGCGTCCACGCGGCTGGCGCCGAGCAGCAGCACGCGCTGAAATGCGGCGAGCGACTTTGCAAGGTTCGCGGCATTGGGAGGTTCGCCGAAGGCCGCGCGGAACTTCGCCGGATAGTCGGCGTGCGCGCGCAGGCGGCGGACGACTTCCTCGACGGTGTTGGCCATTTCGAGCGGGTCCTCGATGGGCTTGGTGGCCTGCGCCTCGAGCGTGGGCTGGCGTCCGTCCCAGAACAGGCTCGCGGCGAAGGCGCGGTTGAGAATCGTCGGCGCATTGCGGCGGCCTTGCTTGCCCTCGATGCCGATGGCCACGGGGTCGCGGCTGGCAAATCCATGCGATGGGTCATGGCAACTGGCGCAGGCCACGGTGCGGTCGCGCGAGAGCAGCGGGTCGAAGAACAGCTTTCGCCCGAGCTCGACGCGCGCGGATGTGAGCGGGTTGTCCGGCGGCATGGCGCGCGGGCCGTCGAGGCCGCGCGGCAACTTGTCCACGTCCAGCGAGGCAGGAAGCATGTCGCGTGGAAGGGGTGGCGGTCTGGCGGCGGACGATTTCCCGATGCCCGAGGATGCGAGGGCGAGCGCCAGCACGACGCCGGCGCGCGCGTGGCACGGCCACAATCCGCGAAGCCTCGTGTGAAGCAGGCCGCTCATTTGCGGTGGGTCGTGTGGAACGAATGGCAGGTCGAACAGGAATGGACGACGCCGCCCTTCGGACTGTGGCAATTGGCGCAAAGCTTCTTGTGGGGGAGATTGATGTCGGAGGTGAGCGAGCTTTTCTCGACCTCGTGGCACTCGCGGCAATTGCGCTGCGTATGCTTGGCGTGGTTGAAGTTGCCGCGGACCATCCAGCGCTCGGGCACGGTGGGCCGCGTCACTTCGTAATGTTCGGGCGCGGACTCCTTCACTTCGTGGCACGATGCGCAACCCGGAAAGGGGGCTGCGCCGAGGGTCGGCGAGCCGCCCACGCTGGCTACAGGGGCCCATCTGTCCGTGCTCATGAAGACCTGCTGCTCGACATTGTCGCCAGACAACTTGCGATCGTTCCAGCGTTTGAACTGGGCGGCGACGAACGCCGCGACTTCGTTCGTGGAACGAATGCCCTTCTCGCGGCTCGCGTAGTCCGCATATTGCGCTGGCAGGCTGCGAAGGAAGGACTTCACCGTGGACTCGTTGCCGTGGGGGAGTTGCAGCGAGGGATGCTCGGGGTCGAATTGGAGCTTATGGCACTTGCGGCAGTGCTGCTCGAAGTTGACGCGCCGGTAATACGCGCCCGAGGCGTCGGGTTGGTGGCAGTTGGCGCAATCGAGCGGCTTGCCGTTAAGCAGCGGCCCGGGCTTCGCGAGGTGGCGCGCGTGGTTGAAGCGAAGCGAATTGCCGTCCGTGAGTTTCTCCGCGTGAAGCTGGAACTCGGGATGGTCCTCGGCGAAGGAGCGGAAGACCTTCGTGTAGCCGTTGGTGGGGCGTGGGGCGCGGAAGTCATCCGTGCCAAGGTGGGTGCGGTAGTCGAATGCGCCGGGGTTCTTCGCGAGCAGGTCACGGCCCTTCGCGGCGGAAGCCTGCATGGTCGCGCCGTCGCCGTGGCAGGAGCGGCATTGCGCGTCGCCGGGCTTGACCATGGCGGCGGCGCTCAGGTGCTCGCGGTGGCAGGCGGAGCAGGAGTGGTCGCGCGTGACGTTCGGCTGGTGAAAGGAGTGGTCGCGAATGGCTTCGGCTTTGCCCTTGTTCCGACCGTCATGGCAGCCCTGACACTTGCGGTCAATGGCCGTCATGTCCGTGTGCGACGCGGTGGCGAGGCGGTTCAGGTTGAACGGGCCGGGCCGGACGGAGAACGCGGCCTTGACCCAGCCTGCCGGGCCGGAGAGCGCGCCGGCATGGCAGGCGGCACAGCCCCAGCCGGCCTCATGGGCGCCGTTCGTGTGGGCGGCAGCGCTGGAGGCATCCTTCGATTGCTCGCGCGCCCTGTCTTCGAACGCCTCGCCGGTATGGTGCTGCGCCACAGGGCCGGGATTGATGAACTTGAACCGCGCCGGACCGCCGAGGAGCACGAGCAGCACGCCGACCGTCAGCGCGCACACGGCGAGCGTGAAGCGTCCGCGCATCGAGCGCAGGCTGCGCGCGGGAGTGCAGCGGGGCAGGGGACGGCAACAGGAGCCGTCGGGCAACGGGCCGAGTTCGCAGGCGCCGCCCTGGTCCTTCGAACGCGTGCAGCGCCAGCGGCCTTTCGTCTCGCCGGGCTTGGTTTCGAGGACGGGTTTGCATTCAAACGTTGCGCGACATTCGCCGTGCGGACCGGGGCCGACCTTGCACGCGCGCCCTTCGCACGCCCAACCGCAGACCCACGTGTCCGCCGGGCGCGCATAATCGTCCGAGTTGAATTTCGGCGCGGGAAGCTGGTCGCTCATGGCGTGCCTCCCGAGAACGCAAAGACGAGGACGACGTGCACGACCGAGAAGAGCAGCAGGCTGTAGGAGAGCGGGATGTGGACGAACAGCCAGAGCCGCAACGCAAGCTGAAGCGAGTAGTGATAGTCGAGGCTGTCCTTCTGCCGGACCAGGTCGGCTAGGCCGTCCTTGCGCTTCGCCGGGTCGGCATCCTGCTTGCCATAGAGAATGACTCGCTCCTGCGCGTTGAGGAAGCGGTTCAACTCCCCGATGCGGTGAAGCAATTCGTTGAGCGGGCTGCTCACTTCAAACAGGTGCCCGACGAAATTGCGCGGGCCGGCGAAGTAGCCCTGCAAGTGCTGCGTGTAAAAATCCATGATGGTCGTGTTCTTCGACTCGGAGAGTGCCTTGAGCGCGAGCGCCTCGGCCTCATCCGCCAGCGCGCGGCGCACGACGGGGATTTGCTCGAAGATGACCTCGCCCCCGCGCGTTGTGAGGCGCTTGGGGAAGATGCGGGAGATGATGAGTCCCAGCACGCCGCTGGCCGTCACGAGAATGTAGAGCCACGCAAGCACCGCCTCGAACCAGCCCCCCGGCACGCGCATCCCGACGTGCACCGCGAACAGCGCGACCGTGAAAAAACCGACGTAGATGTGGAATTGCAGCCACGTCTCGGAGCGAATGGCCGGCAGAAACGGCAGTTTCTTGCGCCCGTTGTAGGCGGCGAGCAGCACCATCAGCGTGAAGAGAAACCAGCCGGTCAGATAGGGCATCTTCGGCATTAACGGGTCGAACTCGCGCCAGACCGCGAACAGGCCGGCACACGCCGCGAGCAGCAGAAGCACCGCAATCCAGCGTCGTCGGGCGAACGGGTTCATTGGGGCATCGGGTGAGCCGCCTGTTCAACGGCGAAGCCACCGGGCGAACGCGTCGAGGTTGTTCATGTTCATGCGAACGAGCGCGGAGTGCGGACAGGCGCGCTCGCACGCGGGGCCGCCGTGTTGCTCGACGCACAGGTCGCACTTGGTCGCCTTGATGATGGGACGGCGCGCCTCGTCCACGATGAAGCTGCCGTCCTCGTCGCGGACCTCGACCATGCGGATGGCCTCGTAGGGGCATTGGTTGGCGCACGTGGTGCAGCCGATGCACGTGGCCTGGTTGATGGTGACCTGCCCGGCGAAGGACTCGCGGTGAATCGCGCCCGTCGGGCAGCCGATCATGCACACCGGGTCGGCGCAGTGCATGCAGGCGTTGGCGACCATGATGCGGCCATTGGTGGGCCCGTGGCGCAGGAAGCGCGGGTTGGCGTCGTGCGTCGAGGCGCACGCGCGCACGCAGTCGTCGCAGCGCGTGCAGCGCTCCAAATCAATGAGCATCGTCGCCGAGCCGTTGAAGTAGCGGTGCTCGGTGAGGAACTCCATCACGTCCGGCCCGATGCGCGAGCCGGCGTCGGACGCGGCGGCCGATTCAATATCGCCGTTGGCTGCGGCCTCCTCCACAACCAGCGGGATGAGATCGGCCGGCACCGTCGGCAGCACGACCTCCTCCATCACGCGCGTCGGGATGATGATGACGTGCGTGTAGCCGATGACGCTAAGCGTGTGCTGCAACGTGAGCGGCCGGTCCTTGTTGCGCCAGTTGTGGGCGATTTCCGCGAAGCCGTAGTCGCGCCCGGCGCCGATGTAGTTGAGCGTGCGCTGGCCGTTGCCAAACCGCTGGCTCAGCCGCGCGAAGCCCGAGCGGATGAGCACCACGCCGTTGGGGTAATCGCCTTCGCTGGCGATGACGGTCTCGGCGGGCCGTTCCAATTCGGCGGCGGACTTCGCGCGCTTCTTGTAGTCGCCAGACCACTCGTAGTCGCCGTAGGTCGCAAACTCGGTCTCGACCATCACGCGCATCATCTGCTCGGGCGTGAGGTGCTTGAAGCAGGGAATCTCGCGCAGGTGCGTGACGAGCGCCCGCTCGCGGTAAATCTCGTCAATGTGCTTCTGCAGCCGCTCGTCATACTTCATCAAGTCGCGCAGCCCCTGCCAGCGCACCTCGACCATCTCCGTGCCGTCGGCTTCGGCGAACACGGTCGCGCTGCGGGGGCTGCGGCTGAGCGCGGCGAGTTCGCCGAAGAATTCACCGGCCTGCATCTCGGCGGTGCGATGCTCGCCGAGCACGCGCGGCACATCCTGCAGGAACACCTTCACTTCCTTGCCCGCCTGCCGCGCCGCAATTCGCGGGTCCTGCTTGAGTTCGTCCGCCGTGCGAACCTCGGGCTGGCGTGAATTGGCCCAAAGCTGCGCGATGGCGCTCCACCAGCCGATCTTGCGGGTCGCGCGGCGGCCGAGCAGGGAGCCGGGCAGCCCCGGCTGGAGCACGACGCGCACGGAGCCGGTGAGGACCATGAACGCCGAAGTGCCGTAGTCGCCCGCGCGGACGATGAGCTCGCCCTTGCCAAAGCTGCGGATGCGCGTGTCGTGCTTGAGAATCTCCGCCAGCGGCGTGCGCCACGGGAAGCGGTTCGGGTCCATCTCCTTGAACGGCGCGACCGTGAGCAGCCGCGAGACTTGCGCGTCCGTCAGGCCCTCCGGCTCGAACGGATTGTCGAACCGCTCGGGCCGCTGGATGATGGTCTCGGCTTCGCTCATCGTCGCGCGGCGTCAGGCGTCGAGCACGAGGTCGCTGCCGGGCTGGGCGATGCACGTGAGGCACGAGCCCGCCTCGGGTGGGTTGTCCGGGTCCTTGGTGTGCTTGAACTTGCCGCCCTTGACCGCGACGACGCACGAACCGCAGCCGCCCGTGCAGCAGCCGGAGTCAATGCGCACGCCCTGCGCCTGCGCGAACTTGAGAAGGTTTTCGGAGGTCGGGTCCCAGCTGCAGGTCCTTCCGCTCTTCGCGAACGTGACCTTGAGTTTCGAGAGGAACACCGTCTCGGCCGGGCTCGGCGGCGGCGCCTTCTTTTTCACCGTCGCGGGTCCGAAGGCCTCGTAGTGGATGAACTTCTCCGGCACGCCCCAGTTCTCAAGCCCCTCGTTGAGAGTCTGCATGAACGGCCCGGCGCCGCAGAGGTAGTATTCGAAGTTGTTGGATGGGAGCAGCTCCTTCAACAGCTCGGGAGTGACGCGCGAGGCGTGGTGATAGTCGCGTCCCTTCACGTCCTCCTTGCCCGGGCGGCTGTAGCAGACGTGCACGCGGATGTTGTCGTGCGACTCGGCGAGGGATTGGATTTCATCCTTGAGCATGTGCTCGTTGCGACTGCGCACGCCGAAGAAAAACCAGACTTCGCGCTTCGAACCGCTCGCGGCGACGGCGCGCGCCATGCTCAGCATCGGCGTGATGCCGATGCCGCCGCCAAGCAGGACGACGGGATTCGGCCTTGTCATGTCGAGATGGAAGTGGCCCGTCGGCGCCTTCACGTTGAGGATGTCGCCTTCCTTGACGACATCGCAGAAGTAACTCGACGCGACTCCGGGCGGCAGGTCGGGCCGGTCGGACGGCGCCAGTTCCTTCTTGATGGTGACGCGGTAGTGCGTGGTGTGCACAGGCCCGTCGCTCATCGAATAGCAGCGGACGACGGGCTTGTCGCGGCCGGGGATGTCGAGCGAGAAGGTCAGATACTGGCCCGGCTGAAACGCTGGGAGGGGCTTTCCGTCGTGCGGCGCAAGGTGGAATGAAAAGACGTTCTCGCACTCCCTGATCTTTTTCGTGACCTGAAATTTCCGGTAGCCGTTCCAAAGGGCCTTTGCGACTTTCTTCTGCTCCCAGTCCGAGCGTGCGGATTTCACGAGCCACTCGAGCCGTTCGCGAGCGAGTCGTTGCTGCTCGCCCTCGGAGACGACCCGGCGGAAGGTCGAGACGAGCATGGCGAGCACCTGGACGGCGAGCGCGCCGATGATGAGGCATCCCAGTGCCAGGCCGAAGTTCCCACCGAAGGCGGCCTGTGCTTTGTCAATGAGGGATTGCATTCTCTGGGTCGTTCACTTAACAAAAGCTCCGTGGCGAGACAACTTGGAATTTCCATGCGACTTCTGTTTTTCCTTCCGCTTGCGCTCCTTCCGTTGTCCTCCCTCACACAGGAAAAGCGCACCAGCCAGCCGGTTTCCCGCTTCACCGGTATCGAGTCGTGCCGTTCCTCAGGCTGCCACGGCGGGGCAGGGGAGATGCGCCATCAGGTGGACACGTGGCGGCGGCTCGACTTCCACTCGCGCGCGGCGAACACGCTCGGCAGCGCGCGCTCCGAGCAGATCGCAAGGGCCGCGGGCATCGCGGATGCGACCAAGAGCGTTCGTTGCACGACCTGCCACGCGCCGTTTCACGACGTGCCCGCGGCTCGATTCGTGAAGTCCATCCAGCCGACCGTCGGGGTCTCGTGCGAGAGCTGCCACGGGCCCGCGGAGTCGTGGCTTCTCACGCACACGCGCAAGGACCTCGCGCATGCGGACCGCGTCGCCTCCGGCCTGCGTGACTTGCGCAATCTCCGGACGCGCGCGAATTCGTGCGTCGCGTGCCATCAGAACGTGGAAACCGCGCTCATTGACGCCGGCCACCCCGAGTTGATGTTCGAGATGGACGGGCAGTCAGTCACGCAGCCTCGCCACTGGCGGGAACGGGGAAACTACTCCGCGGCGCAGGCGTGGCTGGTCGGCCAGGCCGTGGCCTTGCGCGAACTCAGCGCCGCGCTCGCGGCTGAACCCGGCAACGCGAATCTCGCGGAACGCTGGGCTGCGCTCGTGTGGTTGCTTCAGAAGACCGAAGTTGCCGACGCCGGGCTCTCACCGCTCAAGGGCGTGTCCGCGGCCGTTTCTGCCGACAATGCAAAGCGGGTGGAGGCGCTCGCGAATGAACTGGCAGCGAAAGCCGCGCAGACTGAGTGGTCGGACGCGGCGACGCAATCGCTCCTGAAGCAGCTTGCGGCGACAGCGCCGGATTTTCGTGACAAGGGCGCTTCAGCCCGTGCACAGGCGCGACGCGCTGAGCGCCTCGTGCTTGCGCTCGACCGGCTCGTCACCACATCGAGCCGGGTTGAGCTCGATGCCGATGTGAACCAGCTCTTCTGGCTTGCGCGGGCCATTCCGGGATTCGAACCGGACAAGTTCGCCGCGGCGCTCGAACAACTCGCCCCGAAGGCGTCGAGCCGCGTCGAGCCGCGATGAGTGGGCGCTCACGGGGAATTCGCAGATGGGTCAGCAGTGATCGTTCCAGGGGAGGGCAGGGGAGGGAATCGTGACAAAGCCACGACGACGATCACCGCGGCCGATATTGCGCCTTCGCCTCGGGCATCGCCTTCTGCAAGTCCGTAATCCGTTTCTCGTCGAGCGGGTGCGTGCGCAGGAACCATGGCGTCGCGTTGCCGAGCTGCCGGTTGTGCGCGGCGAAGCGTAGCCAGAACTTGACGGCCTCCTCGGGGTCGTAACCCGCCCGAGCCATGAAAAGCAAGCCGAGCTTGTCCGCCTCCGATTCCTGCGTGCGGTTGTGCGGCAGGGTGCGGACGAGCTGCGTTCCCAGCCCGTAGGCGAGTGACCATGACTGTTGGATTCGAGGATCCTGGTGCGCGAGGCTCTGATTCAAAATCTGCCCGCCGAGCTGAAACAGCATGCCTTCGCTGATCCGCTCCGCACCGTGCCGCGCCACCGCATGCGCGACTTCATGCCCCATCACTGCGGCGAGTCCCGCCTCGTTCTGCGTGATGGGAAGAATGCCGGAGTAAATGGCGACCTTTCCGCCAGGCATGCAAAACGCATTAGCCTCGTTGTTCTCGACGACATTGAATTCCCATTGCGCCCCTTGAAGCGGGGCGACCGACGCGATACGCTCCCCAACTCGCCGAACCATCGCCTGCAGATTCTGGTCAGCGCTCAGCCGCGAGTGACGCTTCATCTCATTGTAACTCGAGATTCCCAACTGAAGCTCGGCCTGCGGCGAAATCAGAATCAACTGACGTCGGCCCG
>Ga0233424_10001753_pt1 | contig 17553 bp, 9 predicted proteins | sample Watercolumn_Towu_FD_181011 | JGI IMG/M metagenome (GOLD analysis project Ga0233424, IMG submission 181011) | Freshwater microbial communities from Lake Towuti, South Sulawesi, Indonesia - Watercolumn_Towuti2014_125_MG | ecosystem: Environmental > Aquatic > Freshwater > Lake | place: Indonesia...
GAACCCTGGGATCCGGGCGTTCGTCCGAATTCTGTGGCGAACACTACCAGGGTTTCGGCCAGTAGTCCGCGACGCTCGAGATCTTCCAGCATAGCCGCCACAGGCTGGTCGACCGCCAGCGCATTCCGTTCGTGGTTCCCCTTGAGGCCGCCATGCGCATCCCAACTTCCCGCCCCGCCCGCACCGTGCTGAACCTGGACAAAACGAACGCCACGCTCCACCAACCGCCGCGCCGCCAGCAGCTGCATGCCGAAGTCGCGGCAATGCGGCTTGTCGATCCCGTACAGAGCCTGCGTTTCGGCTGTTTCGTTGCGGAAGTCGACCGCGTCGGGTACCGAACGCTGCATGCGGAACGCGAGTTCATACGACGCGATTCGGGCCGCCAGAGCCGTGTCGTCCGGGGATTCGGCGCCACGCAGCTGATGCAATCGCCGCAGCAGATCGATGCCGGTCGTTCGCGCACTGGCCGAAATCGGTCGCTCGGGCTGGCTGAAATCGAGCGGATTGTTCGGGTCGATGCGCAGCGGTACGGCATCGTGAGCCGGTCCGAGATAATGGCCGTCCTTGCGGTTCCAGTATTCTCGATTTCCGATCGACACATACTGCGGCAGGTTTTCGTTCATCGATCCCAAGCCATAATGCACCCATGCGCCCAGATTCGGGAAGTCTCCGTCGTTCTGGTGACGCCCGGAATGGAACTGCGTCTGCGCCCCATGATTACTGTCGGTCGTCCACATCGAACGGACGATCGCCAGTCGATCGACTTGCCGGGCGGTTGCCGGGAACCAGTCGCTGATCTCGATCCCGCTCTCCCCCTGTTTGCGGAAACCGACCTGCAGCGGATAAAGCGTATTCCGCTGGTTGCCGTTGCCGTCGGGGACGACCAGCCGCTCAATGGCCAGTTTTTTCGGGTCCTGGGCGTCAGCGAATGGCGTTTCGGCAATCGTCTTGCCGCCGTACTTCGTCAGCATCGGTTTCGGATCAAAGCTCTCGACATGACTCATTCCGCCATTCATAAACAGCCAGATAACGTGTTTAGCGCAAGGCGGAAAATGGGGGCGTCCATCCGGCGTCGTCGGCGCTTCGCGGCCCCATCCGTCTCGATGCAGCATGCTGGCGAGTGCCAATCCGGCAAAGCCGCTCGCGAACTGTCCAAGAAACGACCGGCGTGGGCGTGGATCGTGATCAATGTTCATCGAGACACCGTCAACCAGGCCGAGAGATCGAGGAAATCCAACTTGCCGCTTCCAGCACCGGCGGCCATTTCCTTATCGTAACCTGCCCCGCGCCTGCAAAGGAATGGGACCGGAAGTCCCTCGCATGCGCCCCACGCCGCCCCGCCGAGTTGGCAGCAGCCAGCGATCTGCGTTACAGTACCTCGAAACAAGTTTCGAGCTACGTTGTTCCTCGAAACTTGTTTCGAGCGCGTAACTCGAAACTTTTTTCGAGCCGCAACGCGTTCAACCCGATAGCGAGGTTTACTCCGGTGGCAGGCAAGCGAACCATGCCCCCTTCGCGCAGCGTCGCGTCGCGCCCACCACGGCTGGCCTTGCTCTGGTTCGGCATCGCGGCCGGCGTGATTGCCGGGCTGATCTGGTGGTATGAAAAATCGTCGAAGCGTGTCGACTTTGGGACGGCCGCGCCCGAACGGCGCCACTCCGGCGGCGGCGCGGGTCCGTCGGACGGCGCACCGACCGATCCCGAACTGACCGCACCGCAGCGACGCGAAAAGGCGTCGGCCACCGAGCGGCAGGCAAAGCTGCTTTATGAATCGGGTCAAGCCGCCGAGAGCCTGCAGCAATATGTCCGCGCCGTTACGTTGCGGCTGGAAATCCTGGAAGCCGATCCGCTGGATGTCGAATCGAGAACGCAACTGGCCCTGGCGGCGCACCGCCTGCACGAACTGGCCATCGATCATCTGCACGACTACGTGCTGGCGGAGTGGCACGCTCGCGAGCATTTCAAGTCATTAGCCGACTTTCTGGACAGTGTACCCGAACAGGAGTCGCGCTGGCGGCGCGAGTACTTCCGGGCTTTGCTGGATCTGGGCGAGGCCCTTCAGCGCCAAGGCGATTTCGAGAGCGCGGAGACCGCCGCGCGCAAGTCGATCGAATGGTTTGAACAGCAGCAAGCCGCCGAGGATCCCGCGGATCTCCAGAGGCTGGACTTGATGCGGGCTTGGATCGTCCTGGGCGAAGCCGAGTTGAACATGGATCGGGATGCCGATGCGGCCCGTTCGCTGGCGGCCGCCTGGGAGCAGGGCGAAGCGTATTCCGGTGACGGAGTTGACCCGTGCGATGCGGGGCGGTTGCGGCTGAAGAATTGCCTGGCTCAGGCGTTTACCGATCTGCAACGAGACGATCTGACCGGGTCGGCTCGCCGGCTCGAAATGGCGTTCGGCATTTCGAGCACCATGCGGGAATGCGGTGTGGGCTGGCCGTCGCTCGACGCCAGTACTCCGTCATCGGGGCTGAGACAGATCGTGGCGGCGGCGAAGCTCAGCGAACGGACCAACGAACCGGACAAATCCGACGGCGAAACTCCCGCCGCGTTGAGCGATCAGGAAGCCGTGGAATCGGCACGACTGTTTCTGCAGTGCGTACGCTGGCTGCGTCAGGGGCGGACGTCCGATGCCCGCGACTCGCTGAATCCAACCCCACAACAGATTCCCCATTCGCCTCTGCTGCGAATCGGCGAGGCCATGATCGCCTGCCATTCCGCCGCTGCCTCGAGCGATGCGGGCGAGAAGTCAACCTTCCTCGAACAGGCATGGAACGCGGTGGCGTCGGCGCTCGATCTGGATCCGTCGCTGGTGGGCATCCTGCACCTGACTCCACAACTGGTCGCGCTGCGATCCCAGCCGGCCTACGCCGAGCGACTGCGCGACCGTTTCACCGCATCGCGCAGCTCCGATCCGTAGCGCCCAGTGCGGGCTCGACGTCCGGGCGATTGGCTCGATCCAGGCAATCGGAAACGTCGTATCGGTTCTCCGTGGCAGGAGACGAATCCGACAAGCCTTGCTCGATCGGCTGCTGCGTGACATCAAGGCTTATTCGTCTCGTCGGCCGTCAACTCGCTGAAGATGCGTTCGGCTTGCTGGTGCCAGGCGCTGGCGCGATGTTCGATCCGGCCCTGATCGGCCAGTTGTCGGAACAAGGCAACCGATTCGTTGATCCTGGACCGCGCCGTCGCCAGGTCGTTGTCGTTCGCGCAAATCGTCGCCGCGGTAGACAGAGTATTCGCCAGCTCGGTCTGGCAGTTCGTCAGTTCGGAAAATTGTGCCGCCAGATCGCGTCGGAGCTGCATTGCTTCGTCGATCGACCGCCGAGCCGCATTCAGATCGCCCAGGTCGTTGTAATTTCGGGCCAGGTTGTGCTTGAGCATTCCCATCAACGAAGCGAAGGATGTCTCCTGCGGCTTGCGCCGCCGCAGATCCTCCGCGATCTGAATCGCCATTTCTCGCTTTTCCGCCGCCAGGTCGACCCGATTGCGTTTTCCCCAAAGTACGGCCCAGGTGTTCAGCAACGTCGCGCGCACGCGCCGGGCGTCCAGGTCGTCGGGGAATGCTTCGAGATGCGCTGCGGAATGGTCCAGACCCAACTGCAGGCAGGCATCGGCCGTTTCGTACTCGCGCAAGTCGTCATACCAGTTCGCCAGATCGAGCATTACCGGAACGAGCATCGGGCGAGTCTTCTTCCAATCGTCACCGGAGCGTGGCAGGCGATCAAGCGCGTGTTGCGCCCGGCGAGCGGTTTCAATCGCTTCACGAATTTCGGCTTGCAGATACCTGAACAGCGCCAATTGCAATGTGCTTGACGCCCATTGGCGCACATACGCGGGGTTGTCGGGATGTCGACCGCGCAGTGTCTCCCATTTTTCGATCGACGCCGCTATCAACCGAAATGCCTCGACGGGGTTACCGGATTCCATCGTCAGCCGCGCCTGATTGTGCAATGCCCCGGCCAGAGCGCCGGCGACTTCGTCGTTCGGGACGAATCGGCGCAGATGCTCTTCATACCTCTCCACCGCCGCGGAGATCGCGGCTTGGGCAGCAGCCGGCTCGTGGACCGCGGCATGGAAGTTCGCCAGTCGAGCGTATGCGGCGGCCAGTTCCTGATGCAGTATGGGGTCCAGCGGGAATTCCCGCTGGAGTTCGGCCAGGCGGTCGCGGACCGCCAGCAGCATCTCCAACCTGCCGCGTTTCCATTCCGGATGGTATTCGAGGTCGCTTTCGGCAATTTGCCCCAGACCTTCCAATACGCGCCTCAATTCGTCCAACCGCTGCTCGGCGGTCGCACGAGCATGGCTCTCGCGCTGCAGCGCATGCCTGGTGGCGCGCCAACCAACGGCGGACACGGCAGCCACCAGCAGCAACAGCAGCGCGACGGCGCCGACCAGCCCGGCGATCGCCGGCCGCCGGCGACACCAGCTCGCCCATCGTTCCAACCGCGATACCGGCCGCGCGCGGATCGGTTCGCCATCCAAAAAGCGCTGTAGATCCTCTGCCAGTTCCCGCGCCGTCCGGTATCGTCGATGCGGCTCCTTACGCAGACATTTCAGGCAAATCGTCTCGATGTCGGCCGGAATGCCGCCACGGATGCGCGAGGGCGGCAGCGGTTCTTCCGTGAGAATCCGATAGACCAGCAACTGCGGATCGCCTTGAAACGGCGTCTGCCCCGTCAAAAGTTCATAGAGTGTTACGCCCAGCGAGTAGACGTCGCTGCGCGCGTCAGCAAAATGGCCTCGCCCGGATGCCTGCTCCGGAGACATGTAGGCGGGCGTACCGAGAATCGCGCCGTCGACGGTAACCGTCGCTTCACCCGCGTCGCGTAGAGCCAGCCCGAAATCGAGAATGTGCGGCTGTCCCTCCAGGTCGATCAGAATGTTGCTCGGCTTCAGATCCCGATGGATCACTCCCGCCCGGTGCGCATGTTCGACCGCCGACGCCAGAACAAAACAGAGGCGGGCCGCTTCGTTCGCCGAAACGGGCTGGCCCTGCAGCTTGCGCTTCAAGTCGATCCCGGGAATGTACTGGCTGGCGACGAAAACCGATCCGTCCCCGATCTGACCGACTTCATAGACACCCACAATGTTCGGATGCCGCAGCTGCGCAGCGGCGCGCGCCTCGCGGAACAACAGATCTCGCTCGGCTGCCGACACACCGTTCCCACGCGGCACTTTGAGCGCCACTTCCCGGTCGAGTCGCGTGTCGCGGGCCCGCCAGACCGTACCAAATGCCCCCGTGCCCAAAACCGAAAGCAATCGATACTGGGCGATCGACGCAGCCGTCTCCGACTGCGCCCAGGTTGTATCGTCGGCCAACACCACGCGGAAGGACGCCCCACACTCCACGCAGGTCCGCAACCCGCTGTCCGCACCGGTCGGCGCATCCATCCGCACCGAATCGACCACCCGGCAACTCGGACATCGAACACTCACAACCCGCGGTCCTCCCCAAAAAACGCAACCCTTCAAGCGGCTACAACTATCCGCATTTTAGTCGACACGGCGGCCACGGCCACATACGCCCTGTACAGGAAGGTGGCGTTGGGGATCGACCTTGGCGTTGGGGATCGACCTTGGCGAGCGCGGAGTCAAGCTGCCGTTGGCACGACGCGAAGGAGTTGACGGTTTGTGTTACGGCGAGCGCGGATGGGATTCCTGTTTTTGCGACGGGGGCGCAGCCAAGGTCGAAGCGTGCAAGCGCAGGCCTTCCACACCAACGGGGCAATTACCGTTCTGCGCGACCAGTCTAAAAGAACCCGCCGCCGCCTCCGCCTCCCATGCCGCCCATACCTCCGCCTCCGCCTCCCATGCCGCCCATACCTCCGCCGCCCATGCCGCCGGCATGGCCAATCACCGCGGGTCGGTTCGGCGAATTCAATGAATCCACGGGGAAGAGCAGACCGGATAGCTGATTCATGCACAGACGCTGAATTCGGTTATGAACCGCAGGCATGGCTTGCACCAGGATCCGATCGCCAACCGGTTCCAACAAGGGGACATTCGCGGCGTCGAGCAACTGGGCGAGCACTTTGGCGACATTCTGGGTGTTCTGGCCGCCCGCTTGTCCGGTCACCAGATAGGCGCGTAACACGGACGGTGGTTCGCCGTCCATCCCGCCATCGACACCGTCGCTTGTCAGCCGCCGCGCCTGGCGGGCGTTCATACTTTGTTGTTTCGACCGTCGCAGCTGCTGCAACAGGTCTTCAACCTTGCGATGTGCTTCCCAGGTCTGGTTCACGAGCAGCGCATTCAATTCGGGCACCACCGCCACCGAGGCCGCGCCGCCGTTTGCCTCCCAGCCGATCACCAGATTGGTCAGGTTCGACTGCACGATGTCGGCATAATGCTGCAGTTCCGCACCAGCCAGATCGGGATGCGAAATGATGTCGTTCACGGGATAGAAGCGCGCCGTTAATCGATCGACCAGACCGTCGGCCGGCGCAATGATCAACGTCTGCGCCGAAATCGTCCAGGATACGTCCAAATCCCGCAGCAGCCGCTTCAAGGCAGTTGCCAGCGAAATATTCTTGCCACTGGCTGTCATCGGCGTATCGACCGCTGCACCATTCGCTTCAAGTTGCCTTACGTCGATTGCAATCGGCAGCGAACTGACCGTCGCCAGGTAGTCGACCAGTTCCGACAATGGAGTGTCGAGAAAATTGTAGGATTGCAAGGGGCGATCCAGAGCTGCGCGGATGTTCGAGGTGATCGGATCGACCGTGAAGCAATCGATTGCGACGGTCGACCGTTCGAGATTCTTCCGCTTCAACTGCCGCATCGCATTTAACAGGCCCGCGACCTGTTCCTGCATGCGGAAGTTATGGCTGACCACCAGCACTCCATCCTTGCTGACTTCGGCATTGCCGATGCCACCCTCAGACAGCCAACCGCCATTCTGGCGCGACGCGGCGCTGTAGAGGATGGCCATCAGCGCTTCGGTATCGAGATCGCCGGTGGTCGGATCGGCCGGCAACAGATCGGCAACGCTGTACACGCGAACGATCGTCGCCAAGTCGGCGGTATCCGGCGACGTCACCAGAATTGACTCGTCGATCACCTGCCACCGCGCCGTCGTCTGGTCGCAGATCCGAGTCAGAATCGACCGCAATGTCTGGCCGGTGCACGTCAGCGTGACCGGCACATCCCTTGACAGTCCAATCTGCTCCAGACCGCGCGCGTCAATCTCAATGTCGCCGCCGCTCACGTCCTGCAGATACGCAATCACATCCCCTAGCGGCGTGTCGACAAAACTCGCATCCATCGCGCGATCCAAGACGGCGACGATTCTCTTCTCTCCGTCGGATATCGCCACCAGCGGAACGTCGTCTGTCGCCGCGGCGGCAGCGGCAGCGGCGTTGCCGGTCACGCTTGAATTTGACTCGGCCGCGGCGGTGGGCACCGACTGTGCCACCAGCGGCTGTGCGAACGGAATACGCGCCTGCTGCGGCCACATCGCCCATGCCAGCAAGAGCCCCGCCGCCAGCGGTATCGCCGACGCCATCGACACTCGTCGCCAACGCCTCGCACGACGCATCCGGGAAATCTCGACGAATTGGCTCGCCAGACCGGCCGCGTCACCAAACTCCGCGATGGCAAGTTCAATCGCCTGCTCCCGCGTATGCCCGTCCTGAAGCAGCTCCTCCAGACGCTCCTCCAAATGATCCCGCAATTCCCGCGAAATCGCCAGCCGCTGTCCAGCGTCCAACCTCAGTAATCCCCCCAGTAACCGCAAATACCGTTCAAATTCCTGATCCGACATCGTTGGGTCCCCCGGTTTTCGAATGAAATGGGAAAGAAAAGTGCCATCATGTGACCGTCGGCAACGCCGGTCGAACCGCATTCAATAGTCGCTCCATGCACCCGGCAAACTCCGTCCACTCGTCCGCCTGCTGCCGCAAACAGCGAGTCCCCGCGTCCGTGATCTCATACCACTTCCGGCTGCGAGCCCCCGTTTCCTCCCAGCGGCTGCGAATCAACTGCTCCGATTCCAATCGATGCAGGATCGGGTAAAGCGTGCCGGCCATCAGTTCTACACGACCCTGGCTCGCCTGCTTGATGTGCTTCTGAATCATGTAGCCATACTTGGCCCCATCCATCAGCACCGACAACACCATCAAATCAAGGCTGCCTCGTAGCAAATCGCGGCGGAAGCCGAGCGTCATCGAGTCGCTCCATTCGTGACAATAAACGCAAAACGCAAACTGCCCGATCCGCGAACCACCAAAAAAAGCGATTCGCGAACTCAGTCTGGAAAATAACACGGACAACGTGTCTGACACCTTTCCGAAAATGTGTCCGACACCTTTTGTAACACCTTCTTTCCACAATGTGTAGCAGAACTATGTATTGGTTGTCAATCTATTTTTCAACTTTGTCGTTTTTGTCGTTTTCCTATGTTTCACCCCGTTCGGAGCGAGTCTTCAGGTGATCAGATGGCGCGGATTCGCCGTTAAAGTCTGGCCACTTGACGCGGTCTACCTGACCCTTAAACTCTGCCACTACCTGCCCACGTCGGGCAGGCTAAAGATCAGTCGGAATATGGTCGTTTGTCCGCAGAGGCGTGAGAAGGGATTGTACGATGAGGAAGTTTGCGATCGCGTTTGGATTGTTAACATTGGTTTTCACCGGCAGCGTTGAGGCCCGCGGTGGCCGTTGCCCCGGTGGGAATTGCTCGGTTGGCCGTTCGATGATGATGAGCCCTGTTGCTGGCAGTTCGGCACAGGCGGCCCCAGCAAAGGATGCCCCGGCACCTGAAGCAAAGAGCGACACGAATACAGTTGCCGCCGATACGAAGGTGGAACAAGTCGCCAGCTCGCCGCGTCAGTCGTTGTTACGCCGGCGGGCCCGGTAACCAGAATTCCCGACATCTGCCGGCCCGCGGGCTGGCATTGGATTCGGGATCGGCATGGATCACGGAATGGCCCGGCGGACAACCGCCGGGCTTTTTCGTTGACGGATCGAAGGGGCGGCCCTACGCTACGAAGAGTCGCCGGGCGCGTTGCCGCAGCCCGCATTGGTGGCGGCGCCGCAGGGCCATGGAATCGTCGAAAGCGAACGTCGTGATGCATCTCGCCGGACGGGCGGTCAGGGGTATTCGAGTACCGTTTCCAGCAGCCCGATGCTGTCTTCTTCTGATACCGCTTCTTCTGGCAGGCGGCGTTTCCAGTCCTGGCGCGGATCGCATCGTGCTGCGGAACCTTGACACCATCACCGACCGCGAGGTGCGTTCGTTCGATGAGGACGGAGTGCGGCTCGACGACGATCGGCTGATTTTCTGGGACGAAATTGAGCGCGGGACGGTCGCCAGACAGCCCCGGGAATTTGAACGGATGCTGACCGCATTCGGCGAACCGCTCTATCGAATTCGGCAGCGGATGAAGATCGGCGATTGGCAGGGGTTGAGCGAACCGGCGGAGCGGTTAGTGGGGGCTTACTCGGCCCGGAGAGGCGAGTCGGCATATCTCGTAATGCAGGCGACGATGTGGTCACGGACAGCGCGCGGGGATCGCGAGTCGGCCGTGGCGGCCTGCATCGGGTGCTATGCGATCCTGCGGGAACATCCGGAATACGTCCAGCGGTTACCTGGCTCACGGCGACCTCGCTTCGATACGGCGACGGGATTGTTTGCAGACTTGCTGCCGATCTGGCTTGACCCGGCCTCGGCGAAGGACGGCTATCGTTCGGCACGTGCGGCTGCCGAGCAGCTCGAGGAACCTCGCCCGGACGGGATCCGCTTTTACCTGGGTAGCCTGGCGCTGGCGGACGACGATCGGGGGCAGGCGCAGCGCTATTTCAGCAGCATGTCCGGAACGGATACTGTTTCTGTCGAGTTGCAGATTCTGTCGCGCGCGTTGCTGGCACTGGACGCCGGCGATTTTGCGAAGGTGATCAGCGAATTGCGCTCGCGGCCAAGCTACGGCCCGTTGACTCGGCCGATCTGCTGGTATTGGGGCGGACTGGCCGGCTTAGAGACCGCTGCGCATCGCGAGGGCGCGCTCGACTTGCTGCAACTCGCCGCGCTGGAGGGCGATTCGGAGCCGGAAGTGGCGGCCGCGTCGTTATCCCGTGTTGGAGAATATTTTGAACGCGTGGGAGAATTGCGTGCGAGCGTCGCGGTTCGCAAAGACCTGCTGGCACGTTTTGGCGGTACGCGATGCGCGCGCAGCTTGCGGGCGGCGTCGGCGTTGCCCGATTCCGAAAGGTAGTGCATGGATCAACCGACCCTGATGGACATGTTCCGAGCCAGCGGCGCGATCGGACTGATGATCACACTCTTGTCTGTGGTGGGAGTGGGGTTCGTCGTCGAGCACCTGATCACGATCCGGCGGCGACGGCTGATTCCCAGCGACGCCTTGCAGGTGCTCGAGCCGCTTTTGGCCCAAGGGAGGTGGGAAGAAGCGATTGCCTACTGCACCGCACCAGAAAATGCGTGCCTGGTGACCGACGTGGTTCTCGCCGGCTTGGAACGAGTGCGGACCAGCGAATTCGGTTTCGCGGAATACAAGTCGGCGATGGAAGAGGCCGGGGAAGAGTACACCAGCCGGCTTTATCGGAAGATCGAGGTACTGAACGTCATTGGGGTTATCGCGCCGATGCTGGGACTGCTGGGAACGGTACAAGGAATGATCCTGGCGTTCAATACGATTGCGGTAAAGGGCGGAATGGCCCGACCGGATGAGTTGGCGGGAGCGATCAGCCTGGCACTGGTCACTACCTTCGAAGGGTTGGTCGTGGCGATTCCGGCGATGATCGCGTCGAGCTACTTCCGCAACAAGATCGATTCTCTGGTTGCCGAGGCGGGGAAACGGCTCGAACGCCTCACGATGCCGCTGGGGCGGCGACGGGTTTGAGTCGATCGAGGTACAGTGAAATGCGACGACAATCGCGACCACAACAACGGATTGGGAGGGATCGGGCGTGAGGCTATCCCGTCGTCGCTCATCGCGGCCCGCGTCGATGAACATGACGCCGATGATCGACGTTGTGTTCCAGCTGCTGATTTTCTTCTTGACGGTAAGTCAGGTTTCGCGCGTTAACACGGAAGTGCTGGAATTACCCCGCTTACCGGGCGTCGAGGACCAGCAGACGGCTTCATTGACAGTGAATCTGAATGCCGCGGGGGAGTTCATTGTTCTGGGTGAGAAGCAGTCGATGTCGTCCGTGGTGGAGTTCGCTCGCGAGCGAATTGGAGCTGTCGGGGGCGAGCCGAACCTGGTGACGATTACGTTACGCGTCGACCGGCGGACCTCAAGTCGACCGGTGAACGAACTGGTGACAGCGTTGCGCGGATTGGGAATCACTCGCGTGCGTATCGGGGTGGACACACCGACTTAGTTCTCCTCAGGCCGAATCTCGCAGCCGCCCTCACCTGGACAAGGCATAACCAAGCAAGGCAAGGTCGCGAAATCGTCGGTAGCGTTGCGCTACGTCGCGTCCGATCCCCTCACCCCCGTCCCATTTCCCGGGAATACCTGGGAGATCTGGTGGGCCTCGGAGTACCTCGACCCATCCTACAGACTCGCATGAGAAATTCCTTTGCGACTTTGCGCCTTTGCGAGAACACCAGGAGCGTCGTTTCGCAATCGGCAAATTCCGCAAAAATCAGGCTGGCGAACCGAAGCATGAACTGGCAAACTGAAGACATTGCCAGGGACAGACGATCATGCGATTGACAAGTCATCATCAGCGCGGCGAGGCGGCGGAATTGCCGATGACGAGCATGATCGATGTCGTCTTTCTGTTGCTGATATTTTTCATGGTGACTTCCAGCTGGCACCAGGCGGAGCGGGAATTGGATCCGGGAATCCGGGTCAGGGAATCGGCCGGGGGGGCGGATGCGCGGGACCTGGAGCCCGTGGTTGTCGAAGTGCGTCGCGCGTCGAGCGGGACGGTTTTTCGATTGGCGGGCAGGGACTTCGACGACGCGGCAGCGCTGACCGAAGTCCTGCGGCAGTTCCCCAACAAATCGGACGGAGCGGTGATCGTCGTTTCGGACGCGGTCGAGTTTGACGCGGCGGCGACGGCGATCCAGGCCTGCAAGTCGGCCGATTTCCGCGCCGTGACCTATCTGCCGGGGGGCAACCTCTGATGGGGCGCCGGCGCAACGCGATTCGATCGCTTTCCAGGGCGCGGCGAGGCTGCAGCCGATGCCTGGCGGCATGGACGGGAGTCATCCTGGCGTCCGCTTTCGCCACATTACCCGGCCTGCTGGCGGCGCAGGACGAATCGTTGCAGGTCGAGGAGTATCTCGCAAGGCTGGGGCTGGACGACTTGCGCGTGTTGCATCTGGAGCGAACCTTGGAGCGGGAGCCGGACGACGCGCGACGGCAGCCGTTGGCCGTACGGCTGGCGAACTTGTATGCCGAGCGGATGCTGGAGCGGGCCGATGAGCCGAAGGTTTTTGAAGCGATGTCGGCCGGACTGGAACGACTGTTAGAGCGGTATCCTCGCGCGCGTTCCGCGGCCGTGGAGGTTGCTCGTCTGCAGGCCGATTACCGCCGCGCCGAGGTATTGTTCCTGCGATGGATGGACGACCGCGCCGCGCGGGACGACCTGCGCCAAGCCACCGAGATCCTCGCGCGCATCGCACCGATCCTGATGGAACAGCAACGGGAGCTGAACGCACAAGTCGACGGAATTTCGCAGCGTCTGGAGAAACTCGATCGCGGCGCCGACGCCCGACCGCTGGAGCGTGAGTTGGTGCGCGTCGCCGTGGTGGCGGCGCGCGCGACCTATTTTGCCGGCTGGGCGTCCTACTACCTGGCAGTTACCGCGCCCGAGTCCGGGGTCGCTCGCGAGCGGTGGGAACAGGCCCGTCTGGCGTTTGTCAAGGTGCTCGAACTTCCCGCGAACGAACCGATCGAGAAGCTGCAGGCAGAATTGTTGAACCTGGAGTCGGTCTGGCGGTCCCGCGCGCTCGTCGGACTGGCGCTCTGTGCCGTCGCGCTGCGGCGCGACAACGAAGCGACGGCCTTGTTTCGACTGCTGGAGAGCCCTCAAGCCCATCCGGCGGTACGCGGTCTGCTGTCCTACTGGCAGCTGATGGCATTGCTTAACGTCCAGAGATGGGCCGATGCCCTGGCGCTGGCCGAGCGCACGGTGGCTGCGATGGAAGGCGAATCGACGCCGGGCAAAGTCGCCTTCTGCGCCGCACTGGTGCGGGCCGGATTCGCCGCCAAGGGAGGCCCCGCCGACGGGGCGTCGCGGGGATGGATCGACGCGGGAGTGCGGGGGCTGATTCGAATTCGGGCGCACGGCACGCTGTTGAATCTGCTCGGCAAATACGATCTTCCGCTGGGCGCCGACGCGGGCTTGCCGGTGCTGCTTGCGAAAGGTCGGCAGCTGTTCCAACAGGCGGAGCAGTCACGAAAAACTGCGGATTACGGCTCGGCCGCGGCCTACCTGCGGCAGGCGTTGACCGATCCGGGGCAGCAGCGTGAACCATTGTTAGCCGCCGAATGCAGGCAGCTGCTGGCCTGGTGCTGGTATCGACAGGGCGAATTCGACGCCGCCGCGACCGAGTTTACACAAGCTGCTCAGTTGTTTTCAGGACTCGATTCCGAAGCTGGTGCGGGTGCTGGTGCTGGTGCTGGAGCCGGCGCGGCCTGGATGGCATTTGTCTGCCACGAAGCGCGAAGGAAAACACAACCCGCCGCGAAAGAAGCGGCGATCGCGATGCTGCAGTGGCTGCTGGAGAAATATCCGTCCAGCGACAAAGCCAGGCAGGCAGAATTTCAGTTGCTGCGACTGCGAACGGAAGGAAAGAGTCGCGAACAACGAATCGCCGCCTATGCTGGAATTGCATCCGATCATCCCAGCGTGGAACTGGCGCGCGCCGAACTTTGCTTGCTGCTGTTCGAGGATTGGCGCGCGTCGGAGCCCGACGAACCGGACCAGGATCGTCGTAGCGAACAGATTCTGGACGCCGTACGAGCTTACTTTACGACACATTACACTTCCGCGGGCGGTACGGGTCGCGGAACCACGGCGGCAGCGGCAGTGACTGCGAAATCCGGATCGACGCCGGCCGCGGAAGCGAGCGCCTCGCCGCCGATGGAGTTACGGATTGCCATGATCGGCGCGGAAGTGCTGCTCGCCGCTCCCCGCACCGGCGCTGCCGAGCAGCAACAAGCAGCACGGCGCCGCGAGGCCGGCGAATGGCTTGCCCGCGCCGAGGCGTTGACGCGCGGCATGCCGGAATCGTCCAGCGTCGTGCTGGAATTGCACTATCGGCAGTTACAACTTGCGGAATGGGAAGGAAACAATCCTCGACTGCGCCGCGAAGCCGACTATTTGACGCGGCGCGGCGCCGGCAGCGCCTACGAAACGCCCGCATTGTTGTTGCAGGCTCGGCGGCTTGACGAGGCGCTCCGCAACGCTGCGCGGAACGCTGAACCCGAGCAAGCACTGCTCGAACAGGCCCATGAAGCCTTCGAGCGCCTATCGCGACGATTGGGCGATGACGCAGCCACGTTGCGTAACGACGCCAACGCCCGCTCGGCGCTCACTCGCCTCGCGCAACTCGACCTGCATTTGCGCCGACATGCGGCGGCCGCCGCCCGCTTCGAAAGGCTGCTCGAAGCTCGCCCCAATGACCGCAACTACCTGAGGAGCGCTGCGACCGCCTACACGCAGGCGGGGGAACCGGCCAAAGCCCTGCCCAAGTGGCGTGCGCTGGCAGCCGGATTGCCCAAAGGAACCCCCGACTGGTTCGAAGCGAAATTCCATCAGCTCGATTGCCTCGCCTCTGTCGATCGTCCCGCCTGTCGCGATGCATTTCGCCAGTTCCAACTGCTCTACCCGCAGCTCGGCGATGAAACCTGGCGTCCGCTTTTTCAGGAACTCGAACGCCGGCTGCAGTGAATGCCCGTATTTGACCGGTCCTACGTCGTCCTGTGTTTTGGCTTTACTTCTTTTTGTTGAGTCTATTCACAGTTCTGGACGGGTCGGGAGACCCGTCCTACGTCTGGAGACCCGTCCTACTGCAATCACCCTCGACGCCGATTTCTGGCGATGATCCCGCAACATTGCTATACTGAAACCGACTTTTCGTGAATGTATTGAACCTGGACCGCACGATGTCCGAGTTGCCTCAAAAGCCCGAGTCGGAACGGTTGCCGGATCGGCCGGAGCGCATTCGCGCTTTGATGGACATGGCGGCTCCGATCCTGGCGGCGGAGCGCGGGTTGACGGCGGCGGGGCGCTTGAAGTTGACCATGCTGGCGCGTCAGATCGGGCTCGACGACGATGATGTCGAATTCGCGTTGCTGGCGCTGTTGGCAAGTGGCCGGCGCGGCCCGGCGTTTCCGGCCATACCGCCCCCTCCGCCACCTCCACCCGGATCGCCGCGCGGCGCTTCGCCTGCACTGCCGGCCACCGCGGGCGATGCCGCCGGCCAGGAGTTGCCAGGAATCCGTGAGCGGCAAGAGCGCCGCTTTCGCCGCTACTTGCGCAAGAAACTGCGCAAAGTGATCAGCGGCGTATTACCGCCGGATCAGGAGCGTCGACTACTCAACATTGCCTGGAAGAGGCATGCTCTGGGTGAGGAACCCGCTCGGCGCTGTATTGCCGAAATCGCCGGCGAACTGCGAATTCGGCGCGTGACGCCCGACGACCTGCGGCGCATGTTTCGCGAGTTCATCGCGATGCAGATCGGCCTGCAGTGTTCGCTCGACCCTCTGTTCGCTCACCGTATCGCCTTCGTCGGGCAAACTTGGGGCATCAGCCGATTGGAAGTGCAGTCGCTGATTCTCGAGCAGTTGTCCGCGAATCAGCAGATCCAGCGGAGGTCGGGCGTCCGCAGCTGGGTCACCGCCGCGGTTCTGCTCGTGGTTGTCGCCGGACTGACGGCGGCGCTGGTCTCCAGCTGGCGGCGCGGCGGACAGGACGATTTGCGAAGCGGCTCTTTTGACCAGGTCGGCGCGGACGCCTCCGGGGCAGATCCCGGGCCAACCTCAACGACAGCCGAAGATGCACGCGAACGCAGCAATATGCACAAGCCCGGTTCGCTTCCTGGGCAGCCCGCGACGGCAGTTGGCGGCCGCTCCGGCGCGACCGACATACCCGGTATGCCATGGATGAATTCCGCCAGTCGCGAAGCGCTGGCGCAACTGCGGGAACGACCTCGTGTCGCATCCCTGCTGCGCGGACGATTCGGCGAGTTGCCGTCGGGGCGGACGGCGGCCTGCGAACGGTTGCTGGACGATCTGCAACGCGGGAATCTCTCGGCGGAAATGGAACTGCTCGCGACGTTCTTCGTGGAGTGGTACGGCTGCGAGCCCGACCAAGAACCGCTGGAGGCGATCCGCCAGGGATTGCAACGGCTGGCCTTGCTGGCGGGCACGGCGGCGGGCACGGCGGCGGACGCGGGTTCGGCGCCGGTACGCGTGACGGCGCGGGAAAATCCACGTTCGTGTTTCTGGGCCTTGAACGTCATGCGTGCTGCCTGGGAACGTTGCCTCGACAACGACGATCGGAAAGGCAAGATGCTTGCCGCGATCGAAAGAACTCTGGGACGCGAATTGACAACAGCCAATCGCGGTCAGCCATCCACGCGCGAGGAATGCGAATCGCTGTTATCCCGCCGATTGCTGGAGCGTTTGATCAAAGCGTCGGACGAGCAACCCGAGGCGGCGGTGCAGGCGTACCGTTCCTGGCTGGCCGTGGCCAGGGAAAAAATGGATCGCACCGATTTGGAACGAGGCAGCATCGATCTGCTGGAAGCAGCGCTGCCGCGATTGGGAACAGTCTGGATCGCCGCGCGGGAACTGCTGGACTTCTGCGCGTCGGTGCGCGATGAATCGCAGTTTCATCGCCTGCTGCGACTTTGGGAGAAACTGGAGGATCCCGACCTGGACGCGTTCCTGATGGCTCGTTTGCGTCCGCGCGGTCTGCCCGAATCGCCCAGCGGCTCGAAATCGGAGTTCCTTGCGGCGTTGCGTGGCGGGAATCAGAACATGCCCGCCGCACCGCGCGCAACGCATCCGACCGGCGACCGATGGCGACGGCTGCGGGGGAAACTCGCCGACTACTCGTTCGATCCTTCCGAGTCGGAGCAAGATCGAGTCTGGCAGCAGGCGGCCAATGCCGGCCAGCTTACCACGTTGGCACTGGCGCTGGCCGAAGGGGAGCAGGGTCTGGTCGGCTTTGACCGATTGGAAGGCCAACCCTTGCGGCAAGCTCGACCCAAAGTCGAATTGCACGCCGCGGACCATGACTTGACGACAGCCGAACGCAATCGCCTGCTGGCCACGGGCGGAACGAGCGGCTTCGGAGCGAGCGGCTTCGGAGCGGGTGGGCTTCCACCAGGCGTTCATCGGCAACAATTGGACCAGGCACTGAACAGTTTGAAAAATCACGACAAGCTTGCGCCGGTGCAGAGGCAGATGGCGTTCCGCACGGTGGCGAGTCTGCTGGAAACTCGCGACGATCTAACGGCGGAGCAGGGGGGCCTGATCGCGCGTTATATCTTGTCGGTGCGCAATCGAGCGGAATGGCGGGGGATCGAGTCGCAGGTATTGCACGTTTGCCGATTGACGATGGTGCGAT
>Ga0233424_10001756_pt1 | contig 17540 bp, 22 predicted proteins | sample Watercolumn_Towu_FD_181011 | JGI IMG/M metagenome (GOLD analysis project Ga0233424, IMG submission 181011) | Freshwater microbial communities from Lake Towuti, South Sulawesi, Indonesia - Watercolumn_Towuti2014_125_MG | ecosystem: Environmental > Aquatic > Freshwater > Lake | place: Indonesia...
CAAGCTGCCGCGCGACGGGACGTTCCCCGACAGCGATGCGTCGAAGTACATCGTTGAACTGACGAAGCGCGTCGAACAGCTCGAAGCGGACGTGAAGTTCCTCAAGGAGCAACTGGCGAAGCCGACACCGCTCCCGGACGCCCCGGCTCCCGCTTTGCCACCGCCGCCGACGGATCAGCAGATTTCCGCCGCCGTGGCGAAATGGCTGGCGGACAACGAACACAGACTACGCGGTCGCGACGGCAAGCCCGGCGAGGCTGGCGTCATTAGCGTGAATCTGAATGTGCGATCACCGGACGGCACGGCCTCGACAAAATCGCTGCCGAACCTGCGCAGCGGGACGACGGTGGACGTGCCGATCACGAAGCTCATCCAGCAACCCAAGTGAAGCCGCGCGTGCGGATTCCATAGCCGCCGGTGCGGCACACAAGAACCCTTTTCAGGAGCAAGTGATTTATGGCTCTGACGTCGGAAGACTATGACCTGTTGAAGATGGGCGCACACGGCGATGCCGAACGTCGCCGCCAAGGCGCGGATCACTACGCGGAAAATCTCCGCTACGGCTATCTTGTCGGCAAGGATCGGGTGAGCTTCGCCGAATCGACCGGCGTGCGTCACGTCGAGGAATCCGGTTCGGGCCGGTCGCGGATCATCGACTACGGGCCGGTGCCCACGGCAGGCGGCAAGTAACCGATGACGCCTCTCGAATCGCTCCAGATCGAATCCGCAATCGCGGACCTCAAGGCCCGACGATTGCGGTATTCGGTGTTGCTCGACCGAACAGAACACCTGCAGGGGACGAGATACCGTGAATCTCTTGAATCGGATTACCGGGAAATCTGCGGGCAACTGGCCGCCCTCACCCCCGATTACACCAGCGGGGGAAAACCCGCGACGGGAGCGGGCGGAGCGGGCGCGGTCTGAATTGAATCTCGCCCACGACGCCCTGATGCTGGACGATGCCGCCTCGGTTCTGGCGACGCAGCGCGATCAGGACCGCCGCAGTCGGGGCCTGCCGATCGGCTGCGATTCCGGCGGCGGCACGTCCCGCACGATTCAGATCGGCGACAACACGCACTACCACTACCAGCAGACGGCGGCACGAGGCGGACTCGGGACGCTCGGCAAGCTGGCTGTTGGCACGGCCCTGGCGCTCGGCACGGGTGGTGCCGGACTGGGTTTGTGGTCTGCCCTGCGGCCCGTGGCAGAAAAGACCGTTGAGAAGGTGTTGCGCGGCGATGCAAGTCTGGAGGTCGGCGAACCGATCATCCGGCCGCCACCGCAGTAACCAGCAGTGACTTTCGTCCGGCGGCATCACCCAGGGTCGCCGGATCACACCCGCCGTCGGCCGGCCCGCCGGCGGCGGGATGTTTTTGCGAGAACCTGTCATGCCGAAAAAGCAGCGAGTCAACGCGCCGACGCCGGTGTGCGCGACGTGTGCGTGTTATGTAGCGAGGGACGGGCACAGCGGAAGGTGCCACCATGCGCCGCCGACCTTTAGCTGGCACTACAAGCAAACGGGCAACTGGCCGGTTGTCGCGGCGACCGACTGGTGCCGCCAGTACGAGAAAAAATAGCCCGCGGACTGCAACACGCACGAAGGAGCCGAGACATGGCCAGCGAACTCAGCATCAATGTCACCAGTGTTTTGAAAAACGGCGACCTGTCGGACCAGATCAAGCTCGGAGCGCGATCGTTCGATCAGGCCACGAAGTCGGCGAAGTCATTCACGGTGACGGCCGGCGCCGATGCGGCCCTGGACCTGTCGGGGATCAGCACCTTCGGGTGGCTCCATCTGGTCAATCTGGATCACACCGACGCGATCGACTACGGCCCGGAAATCGTCTCCGGAGCGCCGCCGGTCAGCGCCATGGCGCCCTTCGGACGGATCAAGCCGCGCGAGGTGCATGCCGTGCGGCTCAATCCGGGCATCACCGTGCGAATCGCCGCCGTCGCCGGCAGTCCCAAGCTGGACGTCCACCTATGGGCCGACTAAAGGCCGCGCCACGCCGTCCGAACGGCTGCCCCGGCGCCGCGTCGCCGCTGGCACGCTGGTTTGCCCGTGTCTGGCAGAACACGTTTCCGCACCTGCCCCGGCCGGTGTTGGAACACAGGTTCCATCCCGTGCGCCGCTGGCGGTTCGATCTGGCATGGCCGGAACTGCAAATCGCCGTGGAAATCGACGGCGGCCAGTTCGTCAAGGGCCGCCACCTGCAACCGCGAGGATTTCAAGCCGACTGCGAAAAACTGAATGCCGCGGCCCTGCACGGCTGGTCGGTGCTCCGCTACACGACACGCGACGTCCAGACCAGAACCGTGCAGATCGTCGAAGAAACCGCGATCCTGGTGCGGAGGGGCGGACCATGCCCAGGGCACCGCTGACTCACGAGCCGCGTCGGATTGTCCGTCGTCCGCGCGAACAGCGGCCGAGCGCAAACGACCGCGGCTACGGCAGCCGCTGGCGGCGGTATCGCAAACAATTCCTCAGCCAGCCGCAGAACGCGCTCTGCCGTGACTGCGTGCGGGTCGGGCTTTTGCGCCCCGCCACCGACGTCGATCACATTCAGCCCGTGACCAGCCGCAACGATCCGCGGTTTTGGGATCCCACAAACCATCAGCCGCTGTGTCATGCCTGTCACAGCCGGAAGACTGCCCGGGAAAACCTGTAAATGTCGCGACCCCGCAAACCCACCGCGATCAAACGGCAGCAGGGAACGCTGCGCCAGGACCGCCAGCATCGACCGGCGGAGGACTTCGACAGCGAGCGCCCGGCGTGCCCGGATTACCTGCACGGACTGGCCCGCCGCGAGTGGAATCGGATCACGAAACAACTTCACGGCTACGGCCTGATCAACCAGCTCGACGTGGCGGGACTCGCGCTGTACTGCGACAGCTACGGCCGCTGGCAGGAAATCCTCAAGCAGCTTCGGGAAGAATCCCTGACGCTGGTGGGACCAACGGGATTGCCGGTCTTGAATCCGCTGTTCAACGCCGCGGAACGCGCCGCGCGGGACGTCCGCCGCATGTTGCAGGAATTCGGTCTGTCGCCCTCCGCCCGCGGCACGATGGCGCCCCGCCGCCGACCGGACGAAGACGACGAACTGGAAGCCATGCTGAGTGAATGAAGACCTTGAAGAAGCCCCGCCGCACCCGCGCCGCGTACGTGTCCAGTCACCGGCCGGACGTCGAGCGGTACGTCCGCGACGTCCTGAACGGCCGGATTGTCGCCGGAAAAATGCTTCGCGCCGCGGCGCAACGCTGGCGACATGATTTAGCGACGGCGAAGTCGCGCGGATTGTGGCTGGATGAACGGCGGGCGGATCGGGTGATCGCCTTCATCCAGTGCCTCAAACACACCACGGGCGAATTCAACGGTCAACGCTGCCTGCTACAGCCCTGGCAGAAATTCGTGATCTTCAATCTGTTCGGCTGGAAACGCCGTTCCGACGGCTTCCGACGGTTTCGCGAGGCATTCATCAGCATGGGCCGAGGCAACGGGAAAACACCGCTCGCAGCGTGGATTCTGCTGGTCCTGTTCGCGTTTGACGAGCCGCGCGAGGCCCGCGCGGAAATCAAGTGCGCCGCGACCGAACGGGACCAGGCGTTCGCCGTCTGGCGCGAAGCCGCACTGCTCGTCCAGGGCAACCGCTACCTGAACACCCAGTGCGAAATCTTCGGCAACGTCAACAAGACGTCGATCAACAACACCATCGTCTTCCGGCCGAACCTGTCAACGCTCGTGTGTCTGGGGGGCGAAGGGGGCACGAAGGACAGCTACAACCTGCACGCCTATGTGGCGGACGAACTGCACGCCTGGCGGGAGGAACATCGCACGCTGTTGGAGAAACTTTCGACGGCGATGGGCAAGCGGCGTCAGCCGCTGGCCGTCACGATCACCACCGCCGGCGACGAAAAATCGGAAATCTGGAAGGAACAGCACGGCGCCTGCGAAAAGGTGCTCGGCGGCGTCTACGCGGATGATGCGCTGTTCGCCTTCATCGCCGAAATCGACCCGGAAGACGATCCCTGCGATCCCGCCTGCTGGCCCAAGGCCAACCCGAATCTCGGCATTTGCGTGAAGCCCGACTACCTGATTCGTCTGGCGGAAAAGGCCCGGTTCGATCCGGCGGCGAAACACATCCTGACGCGCTACCACTGCAACCGAATGGTTCTGTCAAGTTCAAAGCCGATCACCCCGGAAATCTGGTCTCGCGGCGCGGGACCGCTGCCGGACCTCGACCGGCGGCTGTGCCACGGGGGACTGGACCTCGGCTGGCGCGACGACCTGGCCGCGTTTTACCTGGCGTTTCCGATCACGGAGAACGGCGTGACGCGATACGCCTTCCGCGGTCGCTGCTGGATTCCGTCCGAAACCCCGCGCGAGTTGTCTCGCGAACCGTGGGCCACCTGGATCAGGCAGGGCTGGCTGACCGTCACGGACGGCAACACGACCGACCCGGAATCTATTCTGAAATTCATCCTCGAATGCAAGCAGCGGTACGACCTGAAAACGATCGCCCTCGACCCGAACAACGCCCGGAGCGTCGCCACGGAACTGGTGAACGCCCGCGGCCTGATCGTGTACGAGTTCTATCAGACCTGCCGCAAGTACAACGAACCGACGCGGGAGTTTCTGCGGCTGCTGACGGAGGGGTTGATTCAACACGGCGACGACCCGCTGCTGAGCTGGGCCGCGAGCAATCTCATCCTGCGGCACGACGCCAGCGACTACGTGATGCCCGCCAAGCACAAATCGGACGACAAGATCGACCCCATCGTGGCCAGCCTGATGGCATTCAGCGAATGTCTGTTCGCGGAGTCCGCGAGTTCGGTGTATGAACACCGGGGAGTCCGGGTGCTCGAATGAATCCCATGCGCTGGCTCAGAAACTGGTGGCGCCGATCGTACGAGAACCCGAACGTCTCGCTGAACGATCCCGATGCCTGGGATGATATGTTCGGCTCGACCAAAACCAGTTCGGGCGAGAAGGTCAATCGCACCACGGCGTTTCGCGTCGGCGCGTTTTTTCGCGGCGTCAGCCTGATCGCCGACACGGTCGCCAAACTGCCGCTGATCGTGTATCGGATCGAGGACGACGCCCGCGATCGCGACAGGTTGCACCCGGTCTACCCGCTGTTGCGGCGCAAGGCCAATGATTCGCAGACGGCGTTCGTGTTCAAGCAGATTCTGACGGCCAATGCCGTCACGCAGGGAAACGGCTATGCGTACATCGACCGCCACACGAGCGGGCCGGATGCCGGCCGGGCTCGCGAGCTGCTGTGGCTCGATCCTGACCGCACCCGAGTCATCCGCGAAAACGGCGAACTGAAGTACCTGGTGTCGATCGGTGGCGACTTCGACAACCAGATGGCCGAAATCCGGAAGGTGGACCCAAGTTCGATCCTGCACATCCGGGGACTCGGCTACAACGGCCTGGTCGGTTACAGCGTGATCCAACTCGCCGCCGAAGAACTCGGCCTGTGTCTGGCGAGCACCAAATTCAGCAGCACGTTTTTCGCGAACGCCGCCACGCCCCGCGTGGTGATCGAGGTGGACGGGCAGCTTTCCGACACCGCGTTCGAACGCCTGAAAAAGAGCTGGCAGCAACTCAAAACCGGCCTCGACAACGCCCACAAGACGGCCATTCTCGAAGAAGGGGCGAAGGCCCATGCCCTGAGCATTTCCACGAAGGACGCGCAGTTGCTGGAGTCGCGGGAATTCGACCTGGTGACCATTGCAAACTGGCTCAAGGTGCCGCCCCACAAACTGGGCGCGAAGGGACGGGACAGCTACGCCAGTCTGGAGCAGGCCAATCAGGAGTTTCTGGACGACGCCGTGGACAACTGGCTCTGCGCCTGGGAGTACGAGTGCTGGGACAAGCTGCTGACCGAAGACGAAAAAACAGAGGAAACGCACGACATCGAGTTCGTACGGCAGGCGCTCCTGCGGGCGAATCTGGCGCAGCGGGCCAGCTATTACCGCCAAGCGCTGGCCGGTCTGCCGTGGATGAGCCGAAACGAAATCCGCCGCCTGGAGAATCTGAACCCGGTGGAGGACGGCGACGAGATCATTGATCCGCTGAACATGGGAAAGGGTGGCGGAAACAACACGCCCGACGGCGGGGGGCAGCGAGAAACTTCCGAAGTCGCGAAAGACTTCGGAAGTTTGGGGATCGACACCAAGCGAAATGAACTCCGGAAGACGCATCAGCGGCTGGTGAGTGCGACCGTGCGGCGAATGGCGCGACGGCTGTGCGTACACGCCCGCAAGAATGCCCGGCACGGCCAGCAGGTCGCCGCATGGCTGGAATCGCGCATGAGTACGGAGCACCGCCCGACGTTGGACGAAGCGCTGGGCGAGTTGCAACCGTTGTTGAGGTCGGACGGTCCGCGTTCGTTTGCGGACTGGTTGCTGGATTCTTTCCGGCGGGAAATCCACTGTCTGATCGACCAGCCGGGAGACATCGAAAGCCTGATCGCCGCGGCCGAGGCCGCCCTCACCGAGAAACTGGCTCTGGCGGCGGCGGAGTTTTGTCACTAGGGGGACCCCATGCCACAGAACAACCTGAATCTTCCCGGATTGTGTCAACGATCGCCGGTGGTGGTCCGAGAGCAGGACAAACCGACACAGATCGAAGGCTACGGCGCCGTGTTCTACCGTGCGGACGACCCCGGCACGGAGTATTGGCTGTGGGATGACGTGGTGGAACGGATTCTACCCGGCGCGTTCGATCGGGCGCTCACGGAGGACGACGTCCGATCATTCTTCAACCACGATCCGAACCTGATTTTGGGCCGCACGTCGGCCAAAACGCTGACGCTGCGCGTGGATGCGACGGGTTTGTTTTACAGCGTGTCACCGCCCGATTCCGAAGCGGCCCGGCACGTCGTGTCGGCCATCGAACGCGGGGACGTGAACGGGTCGAGTTTCATGTTCGTGCCACGCAAGACGGCCTGGGAGGAAATCGAGCAGGAGGACCGCACGCTCTACGTGCGGAACATTCAGGACGTGGAACTGTGGGAAGTCGGAGCGGTCGTGTTCCCGGCCTACAGCAGCACCACGGCCGGCACACGGTCGAAGGGCAAAGCCGGCCAGCCGCCCAGGTCCAAGCCGATCAGCCCCACGGAAATCGCCAGTTTTCGCGGCTGGTTGGACGGCCACATCGCCGAAGCCCGCTCGGAATTCGCCGACTACCGGCGCATGTCCGACCGCGCCCGACGTCAACGCCGCGTCGAGTCCCTGTTGAAATAGCAGCTCTGAGATGATCTGCCGCGCAACACGCCCGGCATTCATTGAAAGAAGGCGGTTCGCCCAGTCGAAGCCCGCCCGAACCCACCGCGGCTCGCTTGCCCAGCCAATGCACCGCTTCACCGCAACGCATTGGCATTCAGGCAAGGAGCCACGTCATGTTGAAGCAGCTTCTCGAAGAAAAGGGAAAACTGGTCGCGAAACTTCGCGCCCTGACCGACAAGGACACCGGCGACTATCAGTGGTCCGCCGAAGACGAGGCCGAATACAAGCGGCTGAACGCCGAGTACGACAAGCTGAACGCTCGCATCGAGCGGCTGCAACGCACCGAGACCGTGTCTCGTGGAGCGACGGCGGCGGAAGGCGGCTCCGGTCAGACGATCGGTCGCGACAATGTGGCGGGCGACAACGCCCGGCCGACGCCGACCGAGAACCAGCGGGCGCTGGCGATTCAGGCGTGGTGCCGCAGCCAGTACGGATTGGAACTGACCGCCGAGCACGAGGAAGCGTGCCGGATCACCGGCATCAACCCGCGCCGCGGAGATTTGGACCTGAGTCTGCGGCGCGAATCGTACAGCCACGTGCGCACGGAACTGCGGGCCGGTTTGAACGTCGGCACCGCATCCGCGGGCGGCTACACGATCCCGCAAGGCTTCGTGAACAACCTCGAAATCGCGCTGCTGCAATTCGGCGGCGTGCGTCGAGTCGCGGACGTGATCCGTACGACCGAGGGGAATGATCTCCCGTGGCCGACGGTCAACGACACCGGCAACACCGGCGAACTGCTGAGTGAAGCCACGTCGATCGGCAGCAGTGTCGATCCGACGTTCGGACAGCTCGTGTTGCAGGCGTTCAAGTACAGCAGCAAGCTCGTGCTGGTCAGCGCGGAACTGTTGCAGGATTCGGCGTTCGACCTGGTGAGCTTCCTGGGAAGCGCGTTGGGCGAGCGGATCGGCCGCATCCAAAACACGCACTTCACGACCGGGGACGGCACGAGCAAGCCCAAGGGAATCGTCGTGGCCTCGGCGTTGGGCGTCACGGCGGCCAGCGCCACGGCAATCACCGCCGACGAACTCATCAACCTGCAACACAGCGTCGATCCGGCCTACCGGTCGATGCCGGGCGTGGGCTGGATGATGAAGGACAGCACACTGGCCCACATCCGCAAGATGAAGGACGGCCAGGACCGCTATCTGTGGCAGCCGGGACTCACCGATGGAGTGCCGGACCGGCTGCTGAATTCGCCGGTGACGGTCAACCAGCAGATGGACGCGATCGCGACCGCCAAAAAGACCGTGTTGTACGGTGCGTTCAGCAAGTACAAGGTTCGCGACGTGGCGACGATCCGCCTGCGGCGGCTGGTCGAACGCTACGCCGACACGGACCAGGAGGGCTTCGTGGCCTTCATGCGTTCGGACGGCGACCTGCTGGATGCCGGGACCAATCCGGTCAAGCACCTGATCCAGGCGTAAACGACGAAACTGCCTTTCTGTGCCAGAGTAGGACAGGTGGACGGTGGAGCTAAGGACTCGGCTCCACCGTCCATTTTCTAACCGAGAAAGCCACACATGGCAAAACGCACAATCGAGTTGAATCACTACTGTCACGTTCCCGGCGCCGAAGGCGTGCCGGGGAGCGTGATCGAGGTGGACGAAGCCCTCGCCGAGAAGCTGATTGCAGCGGGTGGGGCCAATGCCATTGCCGTCACGCCGCCACCGCCCGCGGCCGCGGTGACGGAGCCGACCGGGGAACCGGCGGCCGGCCTGACCAAGGCCAAGGTGCCGCGCACCAGGTAAACCGTCCACCATGAGCCAGACCGAACGGCCGGGCCGCCGGCCGGAAACCACGCACCGCAGCGTCACGCCCGCGGACAAGCCGCGTCGCCCCGAGGCGGATTCGGCACGGAGCCAGCAGCATGGGAATCAAGCTCATCACCGCCCCCAGCGTTGAACCGCTGGACCTCGCGACGGTCAAACTGCAACTCCGCATCGAAGGGACCGACGAAGATGCCCTGCTGACGCGACTCATCAAGATGGCGCGGCAACACGTCGAAAACATCACCTGGCGGGCGCTGATCGAGCAGACCTGGGAAGTCTCCGGTGCGCGATTTCCATCGGCACGCAAACCGGTTTTCGTGCCCAAGCCGCGGCTGCGCGAAGTCGTCTCCATCAGCTATTTCGACACGTCCGGCGCATCGCAGACCTTCGCACTCGCCAACTGCCACATCGACCCGACCACGGAGCCGGGCACGATCAGGCCCAAGATGGAATTTGTTTGGCCCATCACACAGCTTGCCCGACCGAACGGATTCACGATCCAATTCAAGGCCGGTTACGGCACCGCGGCGGCGGACGTACCCGAGACGGTGCGGCAGGCCATGCTGCTGCTGATCGGCGACCTGTATCGCTGCCGCGAGGACCATCCGGCACCGTACATCGACTCGGCCTGCCGGGCCCTGCTGCTGCCGGAAACCGTGCGCGACGACCGGCTGTTGACCTATCTGGGCGATGGACCATGAAGCACACCTGCGGCCAGTGCGACGAACTGAGCGCCGGGACGTTCGACCGGCGAGTCACGATCCAGAAGATCAAAACGTCGCCCAGCCTGAATGCGCTCGGCGAAGCCGACCTGACCGACGATGCGAACTGGGAAACCCATTGCGTTCGCTGGGCCAGCGTGGACACGCAGGGCGGCCGCGAATTCTGGAAACGGCAGCGGGTGCAGGCGGAAGTCGACCAAATTTTCCGGGTCCGATACGACAGCACGACCAAGGCGATCACGCCCAGAATGAGAGTGCTGGACGACCAGGGCGTGAAACGAGAAATCAAGGCGGCATTCGACGTGGATGCCGGGCATCGGATCATCGAAATCCAGACGGTGGCGATTGTGTAAAGAGTTGCACCCTCAACTCTCAACTCTTATGCCCGCGTACAAAAAACCCGACATCGGCGGCTTTCGCATCACCTTCGACGATGCCGCCGTGGGAAAACTGATCGAAAAACTCGCGAACATCAGTTCGGGACTGATGCGGCAAGCCGTCCCGGCGGCAATGGCCAAGGGGGCAGAGGTGATCGTCGCGGCCGCGCGGGCCGGACTGCAAAATGAGGACAGTGGCCAGACTCGCCGGCGGCTCGGCTATCGCATCCGCAACTACGAGGGGCGGACAATCGCGATCATCGGCGTGCATCGCGGACCGCGGGAAATCGTCTTCAATCGCTTCACAGGAGTGCCGCGCTGGTGGCGGGCCACAACCTACACGCACCTGATCGAAGGCGGAACGGAAGAACACCGCGAGCCGGATGTTCCCATGCTGCGGAAATTGAGACGCATCGGTGGACCCGCCGTGAAGCAGGGGAAAAAGAACCTGATTCCGAAGTCACTGATCGTCCAGACCAGTTTCCGCTGGCATCCCGGCGCCCGAGCGAAACCGTTTTTGCGACCGGCGATGGCCGAGACTCGTGAGGCGGCCAGGGAAGCGATCCGCATCGAACTCGAATCCTGGATGAACAAATTGGCTCACGGCTGACATGCTCTACGAAGCGATCCAGTACCGCCTGAAACAGACGCCCGGCGTGACCAGCCTCGCGACCGACGGGATCCACGTCTTGCGCGCTCCCCAGGCGGCGAAAAAGTTCATCGTGTTGATGATCGAGAGCGCCCAGCCGGACCACCATACCCGGGGCACGGCCGGGAGTGTCGGGGCCGAATTGCACGTCGCGTGCGTGATGCCCACGAATGTCGAGGCCGTAAACCTCGGTCAAGCCGTGCGTCAGACATCCGCCGTCCCGCCGGTCAGCGTGTTGGATGGTTTCCGAGGCCGCATCAGCGTGCCGGGGAAAGGCGACTTGTTCGTGAATTCGTGTCTGTGCCGGGGCTGGGGCGACGTCGCCGATTTGCCGCAGGGCGCGCAACAGTTCGGCGACGTTGTGAGTGTGGTCGTGTTCGACATCGTGTACACCGAGAACAGCGTGTTGCTGTGACAGTATGTCGGTCATCGTCGCCCTGTCACAGAGTGGAGAGCAGGTCGATTTTCGGGTGCAGGAGATCATCAGCATCGACGGAGTCCCGTTCGCGCGACTGCCGCAGGCCGCTGAACTACAGGAGCAAATTCAAAATCTGGAGGGACGCCTGAGCGCGTTGGAACACGTCTTGGGTGTCGCCATTTCACCGCAGGTCGAGCCGGAGACGGCTCAGGAGGAGTAGAACATGCCAGCGTCCGGCAACAGCCCCACCGGTTTCGGTTTGGAACTCGTATTGGCGACTTCGACCGGTTTTGATGCCGCCCTGAGAATCCGGGACACGACCGAGGACCAGGTCAAGCGAAGTGCGATCGACATGACGCACACGCAGTCGCCCGACAATCGGATGCAGTTCGAGCCGTCGAAGCTGGTTGACCCCGGCGAAATCAAGGTCACGCTGATTCTCCCCAAGGGAGTCGAACCGCCGATCGACGAAAAGCCGGAGGTCATGACGATCAAATATCCGCTGCAAGACGCCGAGACCGCTCCGGCCCAGGTCAGCGGTTCCGGCTTCTTCACGGACTTCGGCAAGCGATTGCCGCTCAACGACCGGATGGAGATGAACTGCACGATCAAGAAAACCGGCAAATGGACCTACGCCGCCGCCACCTAATGGCACGTTGAGAGTTGAGGTGTTCGACTCTCAATCCTCAACTCTCAACTCTGTACCCACCACATGGCCCTGACGCGACAACAGATTGAAGGCATCCGCGACTTCCAGGTCGTCCCGGTCGAGGTTCCCGGCTACGGCCCGATTTGCATCCGGTCGTGGGACGGACGGGCGCGGGACATCTACGACACCAAGTTGATGCAGCAGTCGCGCGACGTGCAGCGCGGCGACAGGACGTTTTCGGAACTCCACGATTTGCGCGGACTGACGGCGACACTGCTGGCGCTTTCGATTTGCGATGAGGCCGGCGGATTGCTGTTCGACGCGGAGCGGCCGGCCGACTTGAAGCTGCTGGACAGCCGCGGCTTGACATTCGCGCAAACACTCCGCACCGAAATCCGCAAGCTGAACAAGTTGGAACCGGGGGCCGTCGAGGACGCCGAAAAAAAGTCCGACGCGTAGACGTCTTCAACCTCGTGATGCGACTGGCGGTCGCGTCGGGCCGGTCACCGAAGCGGATTCTGGCGGAATGGGATTCCGAGGAACTGACCTGGCTGCTGGCGTTTTCCCGCGTGCATCCGTTCGGCGACGACTGGCGGCAAACGGCGAAGCTGTGTCAGACCATCATGGGGAGCGTCGGCACGCGCACGGAATTGCACAACTTCATGCCCGTTGACCCGCCGAAAATGGACCCGTTGGACCAGTTGCGAGCGATCGCCGACCTGTAGGAGTCGCGGATGAGCGAGTCGATTGGCGGTTTCGCACTGACCGGAGTGGCCGACTTCAGCCAGGCCAAGGCGGAACTCTCGGCGTTCGGGCCGTCGCTCGCCAAGCAACTCGACACCTGGAAGCGGCAGGCCGATACGATCGGGATGAGTGCCGTCGAACTCGCCCAATACAACGTCGCCGTCAAGGGAGGGACGGCAAATCAAATCGAACTGGCCGGGGCCTTGGCGCGTGTCGTCGAACTCAAAAAGCAAATCTCCACAGTCGCTGAGTTCGGTCAGCCGGTCAGCGACGAAGCACGGCAGGAACTGCAACTCTTGCAGGAAAAAGTCGGTCTGCTGAACAAGATCGAGAGGCAGAGTGTACCGCAAGCCGAAGCGCCCGACGTCCGGCAACGCCGCGAGGCCGTGAAAAAACTCAATGATGAAATCCAACGCCAGAACGAACTGTTGTCGGCCCGCGAGCGTGGTTCGCAGCTCGGCGACACCGACATGGGCAAGCTGCTGGACCTGAAGGGCGTCGGGGCCGACGACGAGACCATGCAGGCGGCGGCGGCGAATTTGCAGGCGCTTCACGAGCGGCGGCAGGCCCTGAAGGAAAATGAGCAGGCCGAACACGACGCGGGTGCGGCACTCGATCAGCGCGTCCACGGCATCGACAATCTGGTGCAGGGACTCGAATCGGAAAACCGCGGCCTGACCCTCAATCGCCGCGAGCTGGACCATTACCGCCTCGATTCGCTCGGCGCATCCGAGGCCCATCATCGCTGGGTCGATCAACTCCACGAGGCCAACGACGCCGCACGCCTGGCCGCCGAGCGGAAGCGGATTGCCAACTCGGTCGGCCGCGAGCTGATGACCGGCCAGCAATACCTGATCGAACGCACCAGACAACTCAAAATCGCGTTCCAGGAGGGCAGCATCGGGATCGTCCAGTACACGCAGGCGCTCGATCGCGCCAAGCTGACGGCCAGCCAGATGGAATTGGGATTACATGGGGCCAGCCGCAGAGGCCAGATTGTGCAGCAGTTGGCCTTTGGCGTCGAAGATTTTGCAGTGTCAGCATCCACTGGGGGCTTCGCCGCCGGTTTTCGCGGCGCCCTAAACAACATCACCTTCGCGGCGAGCATGGTGGGCGGAGCCATCGGGCTTTGGACCGTAGGCATTGGCACCGCCATCATCGCGGCGACTTCGCTGTGGAAGGCTTTCAAGGCTTCTCGGGAAGAAACCGGTGAGATCGCCGAGAATTTGAAAAAAGCCGCCAGCCAAAAATTCATCACAGACTTTGGAACACCGTTCTCTCAGGCGCGATCGCGTCGCGAGCAGGAATTAGAGTTCTCGGAATCGGTGACCGATACCGAATCTTACGCGATAGAAGCACACAAATTATACAAGCGGAAGAGACTGGCTGAAATCCGCGCCGATGCCGCCAAGGCCGAAATGAATGAGTTGGGTAAACAACTGTGGTGGCTAAGGGAATCTCCGGATGATACGCGAGTTAAAGGTACGCAGTTTGGGATCCCGGGGGAGACTACCGTTGGCGAATTGAAAAAACGATACGCCGATTTATCCGAGGAGGTGAAGAAGCAGCAGAAGGAAGCCGCAGACGCACGTCGCGAGGAAGGCGTGCTCAAGGAGTTCTACGGCAAGGCACAGGCCGGTGACAAAGCCAAAGAGGAACAGGCAGCCACCAAAAAGAGACAGCAGGAAGATGAGCGGCACACACAGGAGATGATTCGAGAGGGAACGCGCGAAGGCGAGGCGGCCGCCGGCCGGATCGCGGCCCGCGAGAAGCGGAAGTATGACGAGATTCTGGGCGCGGCCGGGGGGGACGAGCCGCGGTTGAATCGGCAGGTGCGGATGATCGCCGAGCAGGAGAAGCGGGAGCGGCAGATTCGGGCCGATTTCGCCGACGAACCCGAACTCCGCGACAGTGTGCTCGCGGCATCGAAAAGCCGCTTCCTGGCTGAGTTTGAGACGACGCTGGAGAAGCCATCGCAGCACCGCAACGCCGCCGTGCTGGCCAACACGTCCGAGGCGTTTCAACTGAGCAAAGACGCGTATCGCGAAGCGCAGGGGGAGCGCAACGTCCAGCAACAAATGTTGACGGAACTCAAAAAGGCCAACGACAAGTTCGAGGAAATGCGCCACGCACTCGAAAAACTCAAATCCGTCGGCGCCGAAGAAATCTAACAGGGCGACGGCCAGTGACCCGCCGCCGATCGCTCGCCCATGTCCATCCTGCACGTCGTCCAGAAGTGCCGCAAGTCGGGAAAACGGGGGATTGAGGAATCCCGGTTCCGCGACATCTATCAGGTTCTCACCGACGGCATTGACGAGGATCGCGACAGCGTTCTGTCGGCGATCGACCCCAACACGGGTCTCGCAATCCCCCGGCGCGGCGAACTGCACCCCGAAAACGGTTTCTACTACGCCCGCGAGATTTCCGCCGACCAGGATCAGGACCCGCACAACGCCAACAACTGGTACGTCGTCGTCGAGTACACCAACAAGATCACCTCGACCGACCTCACGAAGCTCCTTCAATTCGACCCCACCAAATGGGCGCCGAAAATTTCCAGCGGCCGGAATTACATGGATGTGCCGTTGTACAAGGACCGCGACGGCGTCCCCTGCCGCAATTCCGCCGGCGAGACGTTTGACCGGCCCGTGCTGATCAAGAAGGGCTATCTGCTTTACAAGTACCTGCGGCACTTTGCCGCCATTCCGGACTGGTACTACACGCTCGACCAATGCACGAATGAGTCGCCGATCACGATCTACGGGAAAACATTCGCGCCCGCCACGGCGCTGGTGAACGCCCTCGCGGCCAGCGAACTCAAGTACGAGGAAGGTGTCGCGTTCTACACGCTGACCTGCGACATCCTGATCAACGAGGAAATCGACACGTCGGAGGATGCCACCAAGGTATACACCACTCGACAGGAAGACGGCCACAAGCTGCTGATTGCGAATCGAGGATTCAAGGAACTGATACCCTATGGCGGTATCGGTAACAACGAACCGCTGCCACCATTTGAGCCACCAATGCCGAAGTTGGTGGACATTGCGGACGACAAAGGAAACAAGTTCACCGTCCCGGCAACTCTCGACGAAGATGGTCGTCACGTTCGAGAGGACGACGACCCGTCCAATGACCTCAACAAGCGGTTTCGCCTGTACAACCCGGCCGACTACGGCGTTTTAGGGCTGCCTCCATGAGCGTCAAGGGATTTTCTGAATCCGACGCCGCCCGCGTCGCGGCTGCCACGCGCTGGGTCGAAGGCCAGATGCCGAACGCTCCCGGCACAGAATCGCAGCGACGAATCCGCCCGGCCGAAATGTATGAGGGGTTTCTGCTGGCCGACCTGCCCCCGTCGTCCGATGACGGTAAGACCGAGACCCGCGCCAAGATGCGCGTCTACGACGGCGAACGAGACCGGTGGGGCGAATCGCACATCACGGTCGAAGTCGTCAACCGTGACGATGCCCTGGCCCTGCGATCGGGCGACTACCTGATCGTCCGCAACATCCACAACGAATTTCGGCCGCTGCACGTTCAGACCGATCGCTGTTCTCCGTTTGACTGCTGGGATCCGTGGGAAGGTCAGACCTACCGCCCCGCGTTCGAGCCGTGGGGCTACGTCCCCGAGCAGATCATTCTCGAAGCCGGCAGCATGGACGCGCCGGTCGGCGGACAGCACCTGCTGACCCGCATCAACACCGAACCAATCGAACACTGGGCCAGCCCCTGCGACGACGACAATGAAGCCGGCTCGTCGCAGGGCAATTGCAGCGATACGGTCCGGGCCTCGTTTGTCGCGCCGCCAGTCGCCGAGCGGGTCTTTGGCGGGCGATACCGCTCCGCGCCGTTCACCATCCACAGCAAACGGGCGACCAGCAGTCTGCAGGAGTGCGGCGTCACGAAATACAAAGTCCACGAGTGCGACGGCACCGTGCCGATGACCTGCACCAATTCCGTGTGGGTCGCGGATGACCCGGCCGCCTGCGGCAGCCCCTGCCAGATTATCGAGCCCGAAGCCACCTGCGACGCCCAAGCCGAAGGCCGAACTGGCGTGGGTCTGTGCCGCGGCGATGATCTGATCGCCTGCTGGTACATCCACTGGAAGGACGACATCCATCCCGTCCTGAATCCACCAAACGGCGCGAAACACGCGCGGCTGACGTTGATGATCGTCGGGGAAGGACCGAGCGACACCCTCCGGGTGGCCACGCCGATCACCTACGCCGGGCCAATGCAATCCACCTGCGCCCAAAAACTGGAGTTCCGGCGCCATCTGTCATTTTCCGATTTCAGCCCTCAGACGTTCGGCGAGGCGATGATGCAGCACCTGGACCTGACGCACGGTCCCGACACCGTGTGCATCCGGCAGGTGCCTTATGACGTGTGTAGCTGCCAGACGGTGCAGAACGGACTGCCGTACCCGTCCTACACGATCAGCTACACGTCGCCGATATACGGTCCAATCAGCAAAAGAGTCTACAGTATCGACCACATGCTCTACGAATCGCTTCCGGGGCCGATCGTCAGGGGGGAAGGTCGCAAGGCGGGTCTGTTTTGCGTGTACCGTTCGGCCTGCCCGACTTCCTGTGGAAAAGACGAATGCCCTGATGGGATTTCCTTCGCCGGCTCCATGTATCTGCTGATCTTCGAGAAATTCGGCGTCCGGCGATACTACGTGATTTCTTCTGGCGGCGGTATGCTCTGTGTCGAAGCCGAATTTGTGGAGTGGTACTCCGACCCGTGTTCCGGCACGAAGGTACTCACCCAGACCGGCGGCGAGCCAGGCATCGACACCGTCACGATCACCCCCGGCGCGGAATGCTCGACCAGTACGACCACGTCCAGCACGACCTCCACCACCACCACGTCGACCACCACCACCAGCACCACGACGGAGGAGCCGACCACCACCA
>Ga0233424_10001757_pt1 | contig 17535 bp, 15 predicted proteins | sample Watercolumn_Towu_FD_181011 | JGI IMG/M metagenome (GOLD analysis project Ga0233424, IMG submission 181011) | Freshwater microbial communities from Lake Towuti, South Sulawesi, Indonesia - Watercolumn_Towuti2014_125_MG | ecosystem: Environmental > Aquatic > Freshwater > Lake | place: Indonesia...
GGCGAGACGATCGCCCGCTTCTGGGTCACCGACGAACCTCGCAGTGAGGCGCGCGATGCGGTTGCCGCTCTCGCTGCACAGGGACTTCGCGTCGCGATGCTGACGGGCGATCGGCGGGAGAGCGCGCGCGCAATCGCAGCGCGAGTTGGAATCGCCGAGGGTGATCTCTTTGCGCAAGCCACCCCCTCTGAGAAGGTGGATGTAGTCAAGCGACTCGGCGGTGTGCAGGTGATCATGGTCGGGGATGGGATCAATGACGCAGCTGCGCTCGCGGCGGCCGGTGCGGGAGTCTCGATGGGGTCGGCGACCGCACTTGCCGAAGCGAGCGCTGACGCGACGCTATTGCAGGACGACCCGCGCGCCATGGCAGACTTCGTGGACTTGTCGCGTCGCACGCTTGCTTGTGTTCGCCAAAACCTCGTGCTCGCGTTCCTCTACAACGGCGCGGCGATACCGCTCGCGGCGCTGGGGCTCCTCGCGGAACACGGCCCGATTCTGGCTGCCGCGGCGATGGGGCTCTCCGACATTTGCGTCGTCGGCAACGCGCTGCGGCTAAGGTGGAGCCTCGCGCGGAGCCGTGGAGCGCGTGGATCGGGTACACCTTCGCAGGCATGATCAGGAGTCACCGAATGAACCGACTTGTGTGTGGCTGGGCGCTCGCGACCATCGCCGCGCTCTCGTCCTCGATGGCGGGATGCGCGAGTGCGCGGTTGCGCCTTAGTGAGCTGCCCTGCATCGACGCTATTCACGCGAACGCCGCCGATGAACTCCCGCGCCTTGAGGCGAAGGCGCATGCTGATGCTCGCGACCGCGACGCGCTGCTCTGTCTCGCGTACGCGCAGACTGCGCTGAAGCAATTTGCACAGGCGAAGGCGAGTGCAACTCGCGCGCTCGGAGTCGATCCCTTCGACGCGCTCGCGCTGCGCATTCGCGCCTATGCGAACTACCGGCTTGGCGAGTATCAGGCGGCGATCGTCGATGCCGAACGCTCGATCCGCGAGGGACCAATCGGCGAGGCGTACGAGATTTGCGGTAAGTCGCAGATGCGCATGGGGCGCTTCACGATGGCCGCCAAGAGTTTCACGCAGTGGGTCGGTGCTGATGGATCGACAGAGGCGCGCTGTTGGCTGGGTGCCGCGCGGTGGGAAGGGGGCGACCGCGTCGGAGCGATCCGTGAATGGGACGAGGCGGCAACGCTCGCTCCCCACGACCCAGAGCCGTGGGTATGGAAGTGCGGATTCCTCTATCTGGCTGGCGACGCCAAGGGAGCTCGCGAGGCTGCCTTGCACGCGCAGACGCTCGCACCATCGTCGCCGCAAGTGCTTGGGGCGAAGGCTCGCGTTGAGGCGTGGACCGGCGAGTCGGCCGCCGCGAAGCAAACGCTCGACGCGCTCGCGCAGGTCGACGCTGCCTCGTCCGCGCGGCTCACCGAAGCCCTCGCGCAGCCGGTCAAGCCGCTCACGCCGCCCACGACTCCCTGACGCGCCTCTCTACTTCTTCCGCTTGTAGTAGTAGGAAGTCGTCACGCCGATGTCCACCTGATTCTGGGTGACGGCGACCAGCTCCCACTTCGCAAGGCCCATCCAATTGACGAGCATCATGTCATCGATGGGCACACCACCGGGGAAGCTCATGTCAGGCGCGGTCGCCTGAATCGCCGACGCGATGTCATCGAGTTTGTTTTCGGAGTCCTTGCTGACCACCGCCGAGAGCGCGCTCGTTGGCGTGTTCAGCCAGACGGTCGTCCCGGATCCGCCCACCGTGAAGACGAGGCGACCATACTCGTAACTCGGCATCGACTGCACGGACACAGCGGCCGCAAGAACGAGCAGCGATCCCGCGCACGCTCCTGCCGTGATGAGTGGTGTGTTCATGGAGTGAAGGTACCTTTCGTTTCATATGAATGCCGCGCTGAATCGCAGTCCGCGGCGTGCTCGCGCTGCCGCAGTTGTGGTTGCCGCGCTCGGATACTTCGTCGACATCTTCGACCTCATCCTCTTTGCGCTTGTCCGGACGAAGAGCCTCGGATCGTTGGGCGTACCGGCCGAGGAAACCAAGAGTGTGGGCATCTGGCTCGACAACTACTTGCAGGCGACGGGGCTCGTAGTCGGTGGTGTTGTGTGGGGCGTGTTCGGCGATCGCCGCGGGCGATTGAGCGTGCTGTTTGGCTCCATCCTCGTCTACTCGCTCGCAAACATTCTCAACGCCTTCGTAGCCGATCTGCCCAACGAGGGGTTCGGCGCACTCATGCACGCGCTCGGGATCGGCACCGCCCTCAGGCAGTACGCCGTCCTGCGTTTCGCGGCGGGATTCGGGCTCGCGGGCGAGCTCGGTGCTGGCATCACCCTCGTTAGCGAACTCGTTTCCAAGGAACGCCGTGGGCTCGCCACAACGCTCATCGCGACCGTCGGCATCTGTGGGGCACTCGTCGCCTTTGCTGTGACTGAGTGTGTCGAGTGGCGTACCGCCTTTCTCGTCGGCGGCGTGATGGGGCTCACACTGCTCGGGTTGCGCGTCAGTGTCGTAGAAAGCGGGATGTTTGCGTCGGTGCGGAAGTCAGCGTCCACGCGACGGGGCGCGTTCTGGATGCTCTTCTATCCCCGGCAGCGCCTGCACCGCTACATCGCCATCATTCTCTGCGCTGTGCCGATTTGGTACATGGTCGGCATCATTGCCAAGTACTGCGACGCGATCGGTGCGAGCCTCGGCATGCCCGAGGGGGCAAGACCGCTCGTCGGTCCGGCGATTTTCTGGACCTATGTGGGGCTGGCGATTGGCGATCTCGTCAGTGGACTCTTGAGTCAGAGGATCCGCTCGCGGCGGCGAACGATGCTCTTCTTTCACGCTCTGTGTGCGCTAAGCGTCGTCGCCGTCTTCTCGCTCGGGCCGCGTTCGCCACACTGGTTTTATGGTTGCCTGGCGCTCATGGGCTTCGCGGGCGGCTACTGGGCGGTGTTCGTCACGACGACTGCCGAACTCTTCGGAACAAATCTGCGTGCGACCGCAACCACAAGCGCACCGAACATGGTTCGCTGGTCCATGGCACTCAGCGCGTTCATGTGGCTCTCGCTCGAAGAACTCCTTGGCAACACCGTGGCGGCACCCTGGCAAGCGGCGGCCATTGTGGGCGCGATTCTCATTCCGCTCGCAGCGGTAAGCGCGTGGTCGCTCCGCGAAACCTACGGTCGCGACCTCGACTTCGTGGACGAGTGATCCCCGTATGGCGGTGCGGCGCGTACGCTCCGGGAATGCGCAGCGTGCACGCACTCATGTCCTCGGCGATCGATTACGCGGGGCTCTATCCGCCGGCACAACACGACACACGCACTACGGTTGATCTTTTCACTCAGGTGCACGACTCGAAGCGCGTGTGGATGCTTGGCCGCCTCGTTTGGCCAGCCGCGAAACTCGACGAACTCTCCAAGCTCGCGAAGCACCACGCGCCCGAGGCGCGGCCGCCGATGACGGAGGGTGCATGGGCGATCAGTTGCGTGGCGGCGCCCGCTGGCACTCAGGATCTCGACGCCGACTTGAAGGCGATCGTGCGGTTCAACGAACGGCATGAAGCGGAGGGAGCGCCAGCGATGCGCATCGACGCCATTGAGATGCGAGGCGAGTCCACAGCGGCGATCGAACGAACGGTGACGCAACTGCCCGACGATCTCTTTCCATACTTTGAAATCGCGCTCGACGCGGATCCTCGCGGAGCCGTAGCGGCGCTCGTCGGCGAAGAGGCAGGGCTCAAGTTTCGTACAGGTGGAACCACACCCGAAGCCCATCCGGCGGCAGGGGATCTTGCTCGCGCGATCGCCGCGTGTGCCGCGGCTTTGGTGCCGTTCAAGGCAACGGCCGGCCTCCACCGAGCGCTCTGCCACTTCAATCACGCGGCGGGGGCGCAGCAGTTTGGCTTCCTCAATGTGCTGATTGGCTCCGCGCTCGCGTGGGAATCGCGCATTGGCGAGGAGATGCTCACCGAGCTTCTGAATGTCTCTTCTGTCGAGCGCATCGACTTCAGTGAAGGGGCGATCGCCTGGCAGGGGGCGCGCGTGACCGTTGCGGAGATCATGGAGGCGCGTGCGCGCTTGCTCCACTCGTTCGGGAGCTGCTCCTTCGACGAACCGTGGAATGATCTCGTGGCGATGGAGCTCGTGCGTGCGGTCACTTCGGGAGGCGCGGCGTGAGCGAGGTGACATCGGCGTCGTGGGTGCAGGGAGCGGACAACGCGACAGGTTTCGGGCTCGCCAATCTTCCGATGGGTTCCATTGGGCTCGAAGGGCGCGGCGCGCGGGTCGGCGTGCGCATCGGCGACTTCGCGCTCGATTGCCGGAGCCTCGTCGAGATGGGGCTGCTCGATCGCCTCGACTCTCGTGTGCGCGACGCTCTGGCGGCGACGACGCTCGCGCCGTTCATGGCACTCGGCGGCGATGCGTGGTGTGCGGCGCGTGGCGCACTGCGCCGCCTGCTCAGCGCATCGGTCGCTGACTTGCGCGACCATCCGCACTGCCAGACTGCGCTCGTGCCTCTCTGGGGCGCGTCGCTCAATCTGCCCTGCGCCATCGGCGACTACACGGACTTCTACGCCTCGATTCACCATGCGACGAATGTCGGATCGATGTTCCGACCTGATCAGCCACTGCTCCCCAACTGGAAGCACTTGCCGATCGGATACCACGGTCGATCGAGTTCGATCGTTGTCTCAGGCGCGACAGTGACGCGGCCGCACGGTCAGACCGTCGCACAGGATGCTGGCCCGCCATCGTTTGGTCCGTCGAAACTGCTCGACTACGAACTCGAAGTCGGCGCGCTCATTGGCCCGGGCAACGCGCTTGGAGCGCCGATTCCAGTTTCAGGGGCCCTCGACCATGTCTTTGGTCTTGTGCTCTTGAACGACTGGAGCGCGCGCGATGTGCAGAAGTGGGAGTACCAGCCGCTTGGCCCATTCCTCGCGAAGAACTTCGCTTCGACAATCGGCGGATGGGTTGTGACGATGGATGCGCTCGAGCCATACCGCGTGCCGATGCCGGCGCGACCCTCGGGAGATCCCGAGCCGCTCGATTACCTCCGTTCACCCAACGACTGCCTCTTCGATGTGCATCTAGAGGTGCTCATCGCCAGCGCGGCGATGCGCGCAGCGGGGACGCCGCCGACGCGCACCTGCCTAGGAAACTTCTCGCAGATGTACTGGTCGCTAGCGCAGATGGTCGCGCATCACACTTCCGGTGGATGCAACCTCCGTACTGGCGATCTACTGGCAAGTGGCACAGTCTCCGGTCCCGAACCCGAATCGCGCGGCTGCCTGCTTGAACGCACATGGCGAGGAACGCAGCCCATTCGCTTGGGCGACGGCACGGAGCGCAAGTTCCTTCAGGATGGAGACGAAGTCATCATGCGCGCTTGGTGCGAGCGCCCGGGGCTCCCGCGTGTTTCCTTCGGCGAGTGCCGCGGCGTGGTCGCGCCCGCGCGTTAGACCTTCGGCGGCGCGGTGGGTGGCGGCGCGGCGGGCGGCGGCGCCGCGGGCGGCGGCGAAGAGGGCGGTGTCACTTCTGGCGGAGTTGCGGGAACGGGCGACCGCACGGGTTCCTGCGCGGGGGCACGAGCGGCTGAATTGCGCGTGCGCCAGTGCGTGAGCAAGCTCTTGCGGTCGAGTTGAATCTTCGTCCCGGGAACGATCTTGAGCGCAGCGCTCGTGCCAGCGGGGGTTTCGATAGCGAACTGCGCTCCCGGCCCGCTCAGGTATCGCTTGAGTCGCGCCTCGTACTCGTACTTCGACTCCGTTGGCTTGCGCAACTCTTCCTTCTTCATTTCGTGAACAGCGAGCACCGTGCCGTCTGGGGAGAGAAACGCGATGTCCATGTCCACGAGGCAATCGATCATCCAGAAGCTGCGCTCGCTCCCGCCGGGGAAGACGAAGATCATTCCCGTCCCGGGGTCGATGCTCGTTCGCTTCGATAGTCCGCGCGCGATGTCCGCCTCAGTTGCGGCGACCTCAAGATCGAATGGCTTGCCTTGAATCATCACGCGCTCGACCGGTAGGCCGCTCGCAGCCTTCGCCGACGGCGGAGCGTCCGCCTTCCCCGTCTGTTCGCTCGCGCGTCCCGCCGCGTAGGCGATGCCGCCCATCACTACGACCACGCCGAGCAGCAGCGCCCATCGAATCGCGCGCGCGCGATTCATTGCCAGGTGTCAACTTTCTGCGCCCCGTGCGGCGCGCGCGCCGAAACCTTGCCGTTCAACTCCCAACTGCGCGGGTACTCCGCGTCGTCGAGCTCTAGCGCGGCCTGTGTCGGATAGAGCGGTCGGAATGTGTCGCACATGACCGCGAGTTCGTCGGTCCTTAGTGCGCCAATCGACGACTCGACCGTCCCCGGGTGCGGTCCATGCGGGATTCCCTGCGGATGAAGCGTTAGCGACGCACTCTCGATTCCCTTACGCGCTTTGTAGTTGCCTTCCACGTAGTAGAGGACCTCGTCGGAGTCGAGGTTTGAGTGGTTGTAGGGAACCACGATCGCCTGCGGATGGAAGTCCAAGAGTCGCGGGCAGAACGAGCAGATCACAAAGTTGTGCGCCTCGAAGGTCTGGTGGGTCGGTGGCGGCAAGTGATGCTTGCCGACGATCGGACTGAAGTCGTCGATGTTGAAAATGTAGGGGTAGTAGCAGCCGTCCCAGCCGACGACATCGAGCGGGTGATGGTCGTAGATGTACGAGTGGATGTAGCCGCGCGTCTTGATGCGCACTTCGAACTCGCCAGCCTCGTCGAAGGTGAGCGGAAGTTCGGGCGTTCGCAGGTCTCGCTCGCAGTATGGGGCGTGCTCGAGGAACTGCGAGGACTGCTTCGATAGGTAGCGCGGCGGAGGCAGAATGTGCGAGCCGTTCACCGACTCGATGATGAGGAAGCGCGGATCCGGATCGCCGTCCTTCGGGGTGTCGACCACCATGCGATAGGTGATCCCCTTGGGAATGATGATGTAGTCCTTGCGCCGAAACTTGAGCGTGCCGAACGATGTATAGACAGTGCCCGAGCCGTGGTGCACGAAGATGCACTCGTCGCCGGTGCCGCTCTTGTAGTGGTAGTCCATCGGCTCACACGGGACGCAGACGGACATCTCGACATCCTCGTTTCCGAAGAGCACAACGCGACCGGAGATCGGATCGCCCTTGGGTGGCATCGCTGCGCTCTTGACATGGCGCATGCGCATGAACTCGCGCTCGACATACTCGGGCTTCGAGCGGCTCACGGGGCGCCACGAGGCGACCTGCGTTGGCGGATGAATGTGGTAAAGCGTCGAGGTCGGCCCGACGAATCCCTCCGTGCCGAAGACTTCCTCGCTGTAAAGCCGACCGTCCGGGCGCCGGAACTGGATGTGTCGCTTCTCGGGAAGCGAGCCGAGTTTCGTGTAGAAGGCCATGGAAGGCGTAGTGTACGCCTCGACTCATGCGCGAAGACCCTGCACAGAGCGTGAACGAGCCGCAGATCCTTCACGATGACGGAGAGTGGTTTGTGCTCGACAAGCCAGCGGGGTGGCACTCCGCTGAGCAGTCGGGGACGGCTGACGCGCCGTCGGTGTCGCAGTGGCTCGTAGGACGCGAGGCGGCACTTGCGAACCTGCCGGAAGCAGGCCTCGTGCATCGCCTTGATCGAACAACGAGCGGTTGCCTTCTTGTCGCGCGCGATCTGGGGACGCAGGCTGACCTGCGCGAAGCGCTTCAGGTAGCGGAAGGGCGGTGGGCCTCGCGCAAGTCCTACCTCGCACTCGTCGGGCCCGGAGTCGAAGAGGCGGGCTCATTCGATCTGCATTTCGCCGGGCGCCACAAGAGTTCCGCGCGTGTGACCGCGAAGCCCTTTGGAAAGGCCGCCGAGCGCGGTCGTTGCGAATGGCGGTTGCGTCGGCGAGCGCGGCGCGGGGGGGATCGATGCGATCCGCTAGCGTTCGATCTCATTTCGGTTGACCTCATCGGTCCCGGACGGCGACACCAGATACGCGCGGGCTTCGCGTACCTAGGGCATGCTCTCGCGGGGGACGCGCTCTACGGCGGGCTCCCCGTGACCGGCGACTTGCCAGAAGACTGGGCGCGATTGCACGCGCATCGACTCCGCGTCCGAAGCGTAGATGTCGAAGCCCCCGCGCCCAAATGGGCGGCTACTCCTTGATTGCGTTCTCGTTGCTCGGATCGGTTGGGTCGATCGGCTGCGAGGTCGCAGGCGAGAGCAGCTGATCGGACGAATCCTGTACCGGTGCGTTGGGGTCCTTCCAAGCAGGCAGGGCTCGAGCCTCCTGCACCTCGGCGTCGGCGATAGCAACGAGCAGCAGCAAGTGCGGCTGGAGTGACTGATCGGCATCGTTCCAGAAGGGAAGCGCGAGCCGCCCGCCACAGGCGAGATCATCCATCGAGAGCGCACCGCTGCCAGCGAAGATGCCGTCATCATCCGAGCAATCGAAGTAACCGCTCACGCCGAAGGCCACGGGTGTCGACGACTCTCCGCGCAGCCACGACTCGCCGCCAAGCAGAGATGTCTCGCGCGATGAGACCTCGCCGAGCACAAAGTCAAATGTCTCCTCGAGGATCGTCACCCCTAGGTGCGTCTGAGGCGAGTTCCACTCGCACTGCGGGTCTGCCCACTCAACTCCCTCGAGTTGAATGGTGACACCCGGCGTGTCGAGCGCGGCGAGGAGTCGCTCAACCTCCGCGCGCATCGGCGCAGTCGCGCCGCGAAGACGCGCATCGTCGAGGTAACGCTCAGCTAGCGGGAGTAGTTCTCGCCTCGGAGCTCCTGCGGAGCCAAGCAGCGAGAGGTAAATCTCGTGATCTTCTGCCATCGCGGCCTCAGCCCAAAGCGGCGCCAGCGCGTCCGCGATTGTCGGCGCAAGGGTCGCAACCGCCGAGGAATCGAGCATCGATCGCACGGTCGTCGCGGCTTCCGTCCAACTGGCGCTCGTGCGCGCACTTTCGATCATCTGCTCGACCCGCGCGCGTGCGCGCGCCGCGAACTGCCCGCGCGAGGAAGCGAGGCGATCGGCCTGATCGGGAGTCTCCGGGGCGAGAGTTGCGATCGCCTCTGCGGCGAGCGCGGGTGATCCGCCAGCCAACTCCCCCTCGGCGAGCGTCCATCCGACTTCGAACTGCGCTGCGCGTGCAAGCGAGGCCTCGAGCAGGCGCTGCTCCTCCTCGAGCGCCGCCTTGCGCAGCGCAATACGCCCCACCAACTCTTGCGCGGCGTGCGCGACGCGATCAACCTCCGAGGGAGGCTGATTGCCTTCGACACGCTGCACGAACGCCGCAAGATCATCAAGCGACGCCAAGGCGTCGAGTTCTGCGCGTCGGGCGTCGATCCACGCGAGCGCCGCATCGCGCTCGCGCAGCCGGTCAAGCGCGACCATCGCGATATCTTCGCCCTGCGAGGCGAGCGCCCGAATCGTGTCGAAACGGGTGTCGTCAGGGAGCGCGAGCGCGTCTAGTCGCTCTGCGATAGCTGCAACCGCCTGCTGCGAACCTTCGTTCAAGTCGTACGCCTCTAGCGTCGCCTTGGTCTCACGCACTTCATTCTCGAGTCGATCGCGCGCAGTGAGAAAATCGCGGATCTCCGCCGCCTGATTGCGCGCGTTCGCATGCGCCTGTTCGAGCTCGGGCGGATTGCGGTCGACCGGCAGGGGAGCGTCGAGTGCTGCTGCTCGCTCAGCGTGCTCGGCGAGCGTGGCGGCACCGCGAATCCCCGCGACCGCTTGATCGAGTGCCGCGATCGATGCGTCCTGAAACCCCATCAGTTTCGCCGCATCATCGGCGAACCGTTGGACAGCGGCGTTGCGTTCATCGGGCGAGATGCCCCCAACTCCAGTGTGCGGTTCGTTCGCGTCGGCGAAGGCGTCGCTCGCCTCCATCACCGAGGGGATCGTGCGCTCTGCGCGCGCGAGCGCAGCATCGACATCGGCCAGCCGTGCGCGCCACCACGCGCGATTCTCCTCGCGCTGCTGCGCTTGGCTCGCGAGTTCGTCGGCTTGCGAACGCGCCGACTCGACGCGCTCCGCGTCAACGATGCGGACAACGACCCGTTGCCACCACGGGGAAGCGATGATTTCGCGCACGCGTGCTTGGAGCGCGGCGGCCGCGGAGCGCTCCCCTGACTCATCGCTCTTCGTGCTCGTCGCCGCGGACGCGTCACGCGCGGCGAGCAGATCCTGCTCCAATGTCTCAAGTTCGCCGCGGTTCTGCGACCACTCGTAGCCGAGCCACCCAAGCGCTAGGACGAAGATCACGCAGCCGCTGAGCAAGAGGCGAGGCAAGAGCATCGAGTGCGCCCTTGCTGTCGGTGGCGGTGGTTCGCGGGGGGCGGATGAATCCGCTTCGGGCTCGGTCATGCCCGATTCCGAGTCGCCGGCCCCGGGATGCAACTGTTGGTCGTCGTCGGTCACAGGTTTCCGCGGCGGGCTTGCTCGGACTCTAACGCCTCGAAGAGAGCCTTGAAGTTCCCCTTGCCGAACTACTTACTGCCGCGTCGGCAGATGATCTCAAAGAAGAGCGTTGGTCGGTCTTGCAGCGGTCGTGTGAAGAGTTGCAGGAGGTATCCCTCGTCATCGGCGTCGACGAGGATTCCCAGTTTTCTCACTCGGTCGTGGTCTTCCTTTACCACGGGATGCCCGTGCATGGTGAGTTGCTCATTGACCCGCTTCCACACAGTCTCGTAGTAAGCCTCGGGAATCGCAAGGAAGTCGACACCGCGCCGACGCAGTTCGGCGACGCTCGCGAGCTCGTCGTCCGTGCGCAGCGCGAGATGCTGCACGCCAGGGGTCATCGCGTGCCAGTCCAGATACTCCTGCACCTGACTCTTGCGTTTCCCTTCGGCCGGCTCGTTGATCGGCATCTTGATGAGTTGGTTGCCCGAGGCCATCACCTTGGACATGAGCGCGGAGTAGTCGGTTGCAATGTCCTTCTCATCGAAGTGCTTGAACATTGTGAAGCCGAGGACCTGCTCGTACCAGGCAACCCAATGGTTCATGCGACCTAGCTCGACATTGCCAACGAGATGGTCGACGAACTTGAGTCCGCAGTTGTGATCGCGGTTGTACGCGTTGAGCGCGAGCCCCTCGAGCCGTCGGTAGCCGGGGGCGAAGTCCGCGCCCTGCTTGATCGACGGCAGGTCGTACGCACCAGATCGGCTCACGAACGAGTGGACGACGCGACCGTAGGTCTTTATTCCCGCCATCGTGACGCTTCCCCGCGCGTCCGAGTAAGTGCGCGGCTCGTACGCCGACTCGCCCCCGTTGCGTTTGGCCTGCGCCCACGCCTTCTCAGCGTCGAAGACGGTGAAGGCGACATCCTTCACGCCATCGCCGAAGCGTCTGATTTCTTCCGCGGCGGGATGTGAATCCGAGAGCGGCGTCTCAAGAATGAAACGAATGTTGCCCTGTGTTAGGAGGTATTGCGCAGAGTCCCGGCTTCCAGTTGTGAGATCCGAAATCTGTTCGATCTGGAAGCCGAATGCTGAGGCGTAGAAGAAGGCCGATTGCTTCGCATTGCCGACAAAGAAGCGGACATGGTCGACATCAATCAGCGTCAGCGGATCGCTCTGCTTGGTGGACCTCTCGGGACCCGCGCTGCTTATGGTTGCCATTCGATGATGGTATCGTCGAGCGCTTCATGAGCGCGAACCCGGATCCATCGTCCATCGGCAAGAAGCTCGGGCTCGTGGTGGGACTCGTTCTCGCCGGGATCACCGTCCTTGTCGTCGTCATGTGTACCGCCGGAAGTCCCGGATTCCTGCAGCCGAAGCAGGACATGCCGGCGCCGAACAACTGACGACTGTCGTACACATGTCTCGCGCTCAGCCACGCCCACGCAAACTTGAGACTGTTGAGCCAGTTGGCAAGCGCGTCCTCATCCGCAAGGACGAGGATCGGAAGGTGACGCGCGTCGGAATCCACCTTCCAGACAAGGTCGAGATTCCCACGCTTACTGGCAGAGTTGTGGCGATCAGCGCGCAGATAGAGCGCGACGAGAACTACTCGATTGCCCAGTACGACCGCGTGCTCTTCCATCCGAAGAACGCCATCCCTGTGGATTTCGAGGGGGACAACCGGCTGTTTGTGGTCCCGATAGAGGACGTGGTCGCGGTCTTTCGCACCGCGGGTAGCGACGCGCCGTGAACATGTCGGTGCGGGAGACTGAGGGGAGCACCGTCGCGGTGCATCCGCTGCATCGGCCCTTTGAAGCGGTGATCGAGCCGCCTGGGTCGAAGAGCGAGACGAATCGATACCTCGCGCTTGCCGCGCTCGCGGATGGGCCCTCGGTCATTCATCGTCCGCTTCGCTCCGCAGACACCGACGCTTTCGTCGATGCGCTACACGCGTGCGGTGTGGATGTGGCGCGACGCGCCGGGCGCGTCAATGTCCATCCCGCGCAGGAGCGAATGCCTGGAGGTTGCTCCGTGCATTTAGGAGACGGCGGCACACCAACGCGCTTCATGATGGCGATTGCATCGACAGCGCGCCGCCCGGTGCTCATCGATGGCTCGGCCCGGATGCGAGAGCGACCGATCGCCGAAGGCGTGGAGTTGCTCCGCTCGCTCGGCGCGCGCATCGAGTACGCGGAGGCCGAGGGACGCCTGCCAGTGCGCGTCGGTGGTGGTCGAATGCCCACCGGCGGCACCGTGGAAGCGGGGCGCACACTTTCTAGTCAGTTCATCTCCGCGATCCTGCTGCTAGGCGCGCGGCTTGAGCGAGGCGTGGATCTCTTCGTGAAGGGTGAAGAGCTAACGAGCCCCTCCTATGTCGAACTCACGATCGCGGCGCTGCAGCGCTTCGGCGTTCAAGTCACGGTGCTTCGCGACACGAACGGGCGGCTCTCGCGCGTGACGGTCGCCCCCGGCGCGATCCCCGCTTGCGATGTCATGGTCGAACCCGACGCGAGCAGCGCCGTCTACTTTCTGGGTGCGGCGACGCTAGTGCGTGATTCGCGCGTGACGATCCGCGGGCTTCCACGGCTTTCGCGACAGCCTGACGCGGCGTGTCTCGCCGCGCTCTGCTCGATGGGAGCGCGCGAGTGGTCTGGGCCAGCCGGGCTGGGAATCGAGGGAACGGCGACGCTCAACGGCATCGATGTCGATGCGTCGCGCTGGCCTGATGGCGCGCTGTGCGTCGCGGCCGTAGCGTCGATGGCGAAGGGCTCGACGCGGATCCGCGGACTCGAAACTCTCAAGGTGAAGGAGTCCAATCGCGTCCAGGTGCTCGTCGACGAACTTGCCAAGCTCGGGTGCGCGTCCGAGGCGGGTGATGGCTTCATCGTGATCCATCCCAGCAGCGAGGGGGCGCGCGCCGCCGTGATCGATCCGCATGGCGACCACCGTGTAGCGATGACCTTCGCAATGCTGGGGCTGGCGCGCCCGGGAATCTCGATCGCCGATCCCGCATGTGTTGCGAAGAGCTACCCCGGCTTCTGGGAGGATCTTGCCACGCTCTCGGGCGCTGCGCGCCGATAGACTTTTTCCGCTGCGATGCGACCGTTCCTCTCACTCGCTCGCCAGTTGCTTAGGTCGCCGCTGCAGTTGGCGCTCGCGCTTTTGTTGGCGACAATCTCGGCGGCGGGGCTTGGTGCGGGTCTCATCTCGCTGGCACCGATTCTCGAGCTGATAATCGGCGACAAGGGGCGATCACTGCGCGCGCTTGCCGAGGAGTTCAATGCCCAAGGCAGGTGGGTCAGCGTGCCGGATGGGGTCGTCGCACTGCTGCCGCAGGAGCCGTTTCCTAGCGTGCTAGTCGTCTTAGGAGGCGTCGCGTGCATCACGATCATCGGCGCGACCGCCAACTTCCTCCATCAGTCGATTTCGCTGGGCCTCTGCACGCGCGTCGTGCAGCGCATTCGCCTTGAGACATTCCGCCATGCGATTCGCATGCCGCTCGACGCGGTTGTGCGGAGGGGACCCGCTGAACTCACGAGTCGCATCATCCGCGATGCTGCGGAACTGCACAGCGGGCTCGTCGCGCTTACCAACAAGACTGTCGCGCAGGTGACGAAGGGCGCCGCAGCATTCGCAGCGGCGATCATCTTCGACTGGCGCGTCGTGGTCATCGCCGCGCTCGCGGGTCCGCTGCTGGCGATCGTGCTGCGCAAGACTGGCAAGCGCATTCGACAAGGGACGAGCGGTGCGCTTCGCCAGCAGGAAGTGCTCCTGCGCGTTGCGAGCGAATCGCTGCAGGGGCTCAAGGCGATCAAGACTTCAACCGCCGAGGGAGCGATGGTGGGGCGGTTCAAGCAAGCGAACCGCGCGGTCGCCTCGGAAGAGTTGCGCGCACGAACGGCGCGCGCGCTCGGCGGACCGCTCGTTGAAACGCTTGCGATCCTCTTCGTGATCGCCCTAGCAGCGCTCGCCGCCCGCGAGATCCTGCGCGGCTCGATGGGGTTTGAGGCGTTCGTGCTTTCGCTCGGGTCACTCGCTGTTGCCGGCGGCTCGCTCCGTCCGCTCTCAGGATTTGTCGCCGACATGCAGGCGGCAAGCGCCCCCGCATTGCGTCTCCGAGAGATTCTCGACGCACCGATGGAGACTCGTCGCGGCAAGAGTGGTCAGTGGCTTCCTCGGCATCGGCACTGGCTCAGGGTCGAAGAGGTCTCGTACACCTATCCGGGCGCGCCTGTGCGCGCGCTCGATGGCGTGACCTTCGAGGTTCGCCACGGAGAGCACATCGCCATCGTCGGTCCCAATGGATGCGGCAAGAGCACGCTCTTGAGCGTGCTCGCCAGACTCGTCACGATCGACAGTGGGCGCGTGTTGCTCGACGGCGTCGACATCGCGCGCGTCGAACTTCCCAGCCTTCGCTGCCAGATCGCTGTCGTGACGCAAGATCCTGTGATCGTGCGAGGGACGGTCGCGCAAAACATCTCGCTCGGCGTCCCCTGGGCGACGCGCGCCGAGATCGAGGCGGCCGCCGCGCGCGCGCACGCTGATGGCTTCATCCGAGCACTCCCGAACGGTTTCGACAGCGAAGTGTCGGAGCAGGGGACATCGCTGTCGGGTGGACAGCGACAGCGGCTCGCGATCGCGCGCGCGGTCCTCCGCGATGGTTCGATCCTCTTACTCGACGAGGCGACGAGCCAGGTCGATGCCGAGAGCGAGGCGCAGATTGCTAAGGCGATCACTGAGTTTGGCCGCGAGAGAACGGTGATTGCCGTTGCTCACCGCCTCTCGACGATGCTCGCTGCGGATCGCATCGTCGTGATGGATCGCGCGCGCGTCGTCGACATCGGCACCCATGCCGAACTCTTCGATCGTTGCGAGGTGTACGCGCGGCTCGTGCGAGCGCAGATGCACGCGGCGCCCACACCTTCTCCGTAGAGATGACCTGAGTGGACTAGGGGGTTGTCGGTGGCGGACTCGCGGCCGGTGGCGCCACGGGCGCTGGCTGCGGGACAGCAATGATGACAGGTCCGCGCGTTGCCGCCCACAGCGCGTAGATGAGCGCCAGCACACACACCACGCCCAGAGCCCCCATCCAGAACTGCAGTGCGCGCTCGAGTCGATCTGCCTGGCGCACGCGCTGCTGCGTGCTGGTGGCGAGCGCCTCAATCGCCTTCGCCTGACGCTCACTCGTCGCCGCAAATGCTGTGAGCGCTGTCGAAGTCTCTCTCAGACTCTCGGCAACGCGCATGCTTACCTCGTGATTGAGATCGAGCTGCTGCTGCACTAGGCCGAGCACTTGCGTCTGCTGTGTCGATGACTCGCTGAGCCGCACGAGGCCGCGTTCAATCGCCTGATCTCGCTGGCGGCTGCGGGCGGCGGCGTCCGCGAGCGCTTCGACGGCCTGCGCGCTCTGCTGCGCGAGTCGCGGCACTGCTTCGAGCGTCGCCGCGATCGTCCCCGTCAGCGACTCAAGGTCAGTGATTTGAAGCTGGTGCGGGGCACGCGCGGGCGCTGGTTGCTCCGCCGAGGACGGCTCGGCCGGCAAGCGCTGGACGACTGCGACCTCGGTCTGAGGAGCAGGCTTGCTCCGAAACCATCCCAAGAGCGTGGAGAGTCCCATGCGATTGGCTACTGTATCGCGAGTGCACTGGCGCTGGTGTGATGGACGTGTCTGGAGCATCTTGCGCGCGACGGCCCTCGCGACATTCGGCGCGAGCGCGATCGCATGCGACGGTGGCAGCGCTGGTCCGGCGGCAGTTCCTGAGCCGACCCATGGCGGGCCCGGCGTACGCATCGTCTCGCTCTCGCCGGGGATCACGGCAACGGTCTGCGCGCTCGGCGCGCGTGGAGCACTCGTCGGGCGAACCCCGTGGTGCGTCGGCGTAGATGAAGTGCCTGTCGTTGGAACACTTCTCGACTTTCACGCCGAGCGGATGATCGAGGCACGCCCGACAGCGATTCTCGTGCAGCCGCCGGCGCAGGGGGTTAGTGAGCCGCTGATGCGCCTCGCGGACGAGAAGGCTTGGACGGTGTACCGCCACGAGCTCGAGTCGATCGATGATGTGCGTGCGCTGTTGGCATCTCTTCCAAGTGAACTCGCCCCCGATGCGCGCGACCCTCGCTCCGCATCGCTCCGCTCTGAATCCGCGCGACTGCGCGGCGAGCTTGACGGTGCGCTAGCGCCGCTTTCCGGTGCGTCCGCGCTAGGACGGACGCTTGTGCTCGTCGCCTCTGGCGAGTCTCCAGAAGCGATGGCCTTTGGTTCGGGTACCTACCTAGCGCAAGCCCTGCGAGCGATGGGAGTGACTCTCGCGCTCGAACGCGGCGGCTACCCAGCGCTATCACTTGAGGCGATCGCTAGCGTGGCGCCCGACACGATCATTCTCATTGGCAAGGGCGGGGCGATGCTTGCGACTCGTCTTGCGCCGCTCGTGCCGCAAGCGCGCTGCGTACGCCTCGATGGAGCCGGCCTCCTCCAACCTGGCGCGGCGATGATTGGCGAATTGAACCAGTTGCGTGCGCTCCTAGCGGAGTACGCGCAATGACGCGACGGCTGATCCGTGGCAGCGCGATCCTTGCGATCGCAGCGCTTCTGGGCGCGGCGCTGCGTCTGCTTGTCGGCCCGGCGAGTGCTCCCGGCGTCCTTGGGCTTGCTTGGCCGACGCCCGAGATTCTCTCGCTTCGCCTTGGCGCGGCGGCAACCGCGGCGAGTGCGGGCGCGGCGCTCGGCTTAAGCGGGATGCTCTTGCAAGCACTCCTACGGAATCCGCTCGCGGCGCCCTTCACGCTCGGTGTCTCAGCCGGCGCTGGACTTGCCTCGACGGTCGCCGCATGGGCCGTGAGCGGCGGAGGGGGGCTCGCGGTGCTGGTTTCGCCGCTGATGATCGGTGCCGATGGCGTACTCCCCGGCGCGATCGGCGCCATTTCGGTCCTCGCCATCGTCTCTCTGCTGGGTCGGCGCAATGGACTCCTTGATCCACTCACGCTCATACTCGCGGGGACCGTGCTCTCGACGCTGTGTGGCGCCGTCACGCTTCTCGTGCAGAGCCTTATGCCTCCCTCGAGCCGAGGCGAGAGTTGGCTCTGGTTCATGGGACAAGTGCCGGAGTTGCCGCACCGCGGACTGCTCATCGCATCCGCGATCGCGGTCG
>Ga0233424_10001760_pt1 | contig 17525 bp, 13 predicted proteins | sample Watercolumn_Towu_FD_181011 | JGI IMG/M metagenome (GOLD analysis project Ga0233424, IMG submission 181011) | Freshwater microbial communities from Lake Towuti, South Sulawesi, Indonesia - Watercolumn_Towuti2014_125_MG | ecosystem: Environmental > Aquatic > Freshwater > Lake | place: Indonesia...
AAGGGTGCCGAAGACGCCGTGGCCCACTACATGAAGGTGTTCGGCAGCGGCCAGATCACGCACACCCAGCGCTGGGGCGAGAACTCGCCGGGCGAGGCCGGCTCGGTCATGGTGGTGCAGTTCGAGCTGCTCGGCCAGCCGATGACGGCCTTCAATGGCGGGCCGCACTTCAAGCTGACCGAGGCCTTCTCGCTGATGGTGGCTTGCGAGAGCCAGGCGGAGATCGATCACCTCTGGGCGCAGCTGCCCGCCGGCGGCGGCCGCGAGAAGGCCTGCGGCTGGGTGGAGGACGCCTGGGGCCTGTCCTGGCAGATCATCCCGGCGACCTGGTTCGACATGATCCGCGACCCCGACCCGGCGCGCGTGCAGCGCGTGTTCCAGGCGATCTGGGCCATGGGCAAGATCGACCTCGCCGCCCTGCAACAAGCCTACGACGGAGCCTGAGCGGGTGAGCCATGCCGAGCTCGCCGCGGCCGTGTGGCGCCTGGAACGCAGCCGCCTCGTGGGCGCCGCGGCCAAGCTGCTGCGCGACCTGGACGAGGCCGAGGACTGCGCGCAGGACGCCCTCATGGCGGCCCTCGACGCCTGGCCGCGCGACGGCCAACCCGCCAACCCGGCTGCGTGGCTGATGACCGCCACCCGCAACAAGGCCCTGGACCGGCTGCGCCGCCGCGCCATGCTCGAGCGCGAGCACCAGCAGCTGGCCGCCGACGATGAAGCCTACGGCACCCACGTCGTGCCCGACTTCGTCGACCAGCTCGACGCCGCGCGCGACCAGGCGGAGATCGGCGACGAGCTGCTGCGCCTGATCTTCATCGCCTGCCATCCGGTGCTGCCGCGCGAGGCGCAGGTGGCACTGACGCTGCGACTGCTCGGCGGGCTGGAGACGGCCGAGATCGCGCGGGCCTTCCTGCAGCCGGAGCCCACGGTGGCCCAGCGCATCGTGCGGGCCAAGAAGGCGCTGCATGGCCAGGCCTTCGAGCTGCCGGGGCCGCAGGAGCGGGCGCAGCGCCTGGCGGCGGTGCTGGCGGTCGTCTACCTGATCTTCAACGAGGGCCACAGCGCCGGCAGCGGCGCGACGCTGCTGCGCCCGGCGCTGTGCGACGAGGCCCTGCGCCTGGCCCGGCAGCTGCAGCACCTGCTGCCGCAGGAGGCCGAGGTGCATGGCCTGGCCGCGCTGCTGGAGATCCAGGCCTCGCGCCTGCCAGCAAGGCTGGACGCCCATGGCCGCCCCGTGCTGCTGCCCGACCAGGACCGCAGCCGCTGGGACGCGCTGCTCATCCGCCGGGGCTTGAGCGCGCTCGCACAGGCCCAGGCCGCGGGCGAAGCCGGGCCCTACACCCTGCAGGCGAGCATCGCCGCCTGCCATGCGCGCGCCGCCCGCGCCGAGGACACCGACTGGGCCGCCATCGTGGCCGGCTACGACCGGCTGCTGGCGCTCAACCCCTCTCCCGTCATCGCGCTCAACCGCGCCGTGGCCCTCAGCTTCGCCCGGGGCCCGGACGCCGCCTGGCCGCTGCTCGAAGCCCTGGCTGCCGAACCGCAGCTGCAGCGCTACCCGTGGTTGGCCGGCGCCCAGGCCGATGTGCTGGAACGCCTGGGGCGCACGACCGAGGCGCGTGAGGCCTACCTGCGGGCCGCCGAGCTGACGGACAACACCGTGCAGCGCGACATGCTGCGGGAGCGGGCGCGACGGCTGGCGAGTTGAGGCCGCCGGCCGCGCACGGGCCAGCGCTCAGGCGTCGGCGCGCCGCCACCAGCGGCGGAGCCAGCCGGGCCGGTGCGCTGGCGCCGGAGCCGGCGCCGGCTGGGCGACGCCCAAGGCCACCAGTTGATCCTCCACCCGCTGGAGCCCGACCCGGCGCGCGGCCTGGATCGGCGTGAGGCCGTCGAACTCCGACGGCAGGTCGGGGATGGCGCCGTGCGCCAGCAGGTAGAGCGCCACGGCCTCCTGCCCGGCCAGGATGGCGCCCACCAGGGGCGTGGACAGGAACTCGGGGTGCGCGTAGTTGAGGTCGACGCCGCACTTGACGTGGTACTCCACCAGCGCCAGGTCGCCCTCGCAGCCTGCGTTGAAGAGTTCCTTCCAGTTGCCGCCTGACATGGTCTTGTTCCTGGTGACGTGAGTGCGGGGGCCGGCTCAGGCGCGCCCCAGCAGCGCCTTCGCCGCCTCCACGCGCAGGGCCAGCGGCGCGGCTTCGTCGTTGAGCACGCGTTGCAGGAAGGCGCGGGGGTCGAGGTCCGTGCCCGTGGCGGGCGAAGGGGCCGCGTGCGCGGCCGGCGCGGGCTGCAGCCCCTGGAGGGCCGCGTCGAAATCGGCCGCCGGGATGGCGCCGAGGCGGGCGAGCAGCTCGGCCTGGCCGTCGGCGCCGGGCTCGATGTCGAGCCAGGGCGTGTCGGCAAAGACCGGCGCGAGGTCGGGCGCGACGAAGGCCGACCAGTTGCCGCTGGCCGGGTCCTGCGCAGGCACCGTGGGCGGCAGGCCGTCGGCCTGGGTGCGCACGCGCTCGGGCGCCACGCCCGGCAGGTAGCGCGCCTGCAACCCGGCCAGGAAGGCCAGGCCGCGTTCGGCGCGCACCGGCGCCTGCAGCGCGAACCACAGCTGCAGGCCGTCGGTGCCCGACACGGCAATGGCCGGTGCGGGCAGGGCCAGGTCGGCCTGCACGCCGCGCCAGACGGCGCCCAGCGCGGCCCAGTCGGCGGGGGCGGCCACTTCCAGGCGCAGCACGCGGGTGCTGCCGGCCGCAGCGGGTGGGTAGAGGCGGTGCAGTTCGGTGGCGAGTCGGCTCATGGCGGCTGCGAATCTACACCGCCGGCTGCGGCAAAAACTCGCGCGCGGCTGGCGCCGCGCCAGGCTGTCCGCCGCAGCGGGACCCGATGATGGTGGGCATGCCGCCTCGCCTGCTTGCCGCCACCGCCTTGCTGGGCCTGCTGCCCTGGGCTGGCAGCGCGCGGGCCGACGAGACGGTGCCGCTGCGCCTGGTCGTCAGCACGGCCGCCTCGGCGCGTGGCGACTCGATCTCCGATGCCGCCATCGCCCTGGTGATGCGGCACGCGGGCCGCCCCTACACCTTGAACCACGAGCCGGTGGCCCGCGCGCTGGCGAGCTTCCAGGGCGGCCAGTACGACGCCGACATGCTGCGCATGCCGCAGTTCGACCGCATGGTGCCCGGCGCCGTGCGGGTGGACCCGCACCTGCTCAGCACCACCATCCAGGCCTTCAGCCGCTCGGCCTCGGTGGCGCCCACGTCCTGGGCGGCACTGGCGGGTCTGCGCGTGGCGCATGTGCGCGGCATCAAGGTGATGGAGATGGGCCTGGCCGGCCACCCGGCCGTGGACGTGACGAGCTCGGCCCCGGCCTGCCTGGGCATGGTGGCGATGGCGCGGGTGGATGTCTGCCTGCTCAATGCCGAGCGCGACTACGGCCCGCCGCCCCGCGCCGAAGGCGTCACCCTGCACCGCAGCGTGCTGGCGCGGGTGAACCTGCACATCTGGGTCGCCCCCGGCCCGCAGGCGCAGGCCATCGCCCAGACGCTGTCGGCGGCCCTGCGCCGCAGCGTGGCCAGCGGCGAGCTGGCGCGCATCGCGGGCGGCAACCGGCAACCCTGAGGCGGCCGCTGGGCGGCCGAGCGAGCGCCCCGGCGATGTGCCTCAGGGCAGCTTGAACACGCCCACCGCCGCTGCCAGTTGCTCGGCGTGCTGGCGCATCGCGCTGGAGGCCGCCGCCGTTTCCTCGACGAGGGCGGCGTTCTGCTGGGTCATCTGGTCCAGCTCCTGGATGGCGGTGCCGACCTGGGCGATGCCCTGGGACTGCTCGCGCGCACCGCTGGAAATCGCCGCCAGCAGCTCGCCGACCTGGCGTGTGCTGTCGACGATGGCGCGGATGGTGGTGCCGGCTTCGGCCACGATCTTCTGGCCGCCGTCCACGCGCTCGCCGCTTTCCATGATCAGTTGCTTGATCTCCCGGGCGGCCTCGGCACTGCGCTGCGCCAGCGCGCGCACCTCGCTGGCCACGACGGCAAAGCCCCGGCCCTGCTCACCCGCGCGTGCGGCTTCGACGGCAGCGTTCAGCGCCAGGATGTTGGTCTGGAAGGCGATGCTGTCGATGACGCCGATGATCTCGCCGATGCGACGGCTGGAAGCCTCGATGCCGGACATCGTGCCCACGACCTGCTCGATGACCTCGCCGCCACGGTTGGCCAGCTGCACATTGCCGCTCGCGGCCGAGGCAGCCTGCGCGGCGCCGTCGGTCGTGCTGGCCACGGTGGCGCTGATCTCTTCCATCGCCGAGGCCGTCTCTTCGAGGTTGGCCGCCGCCTGCTCGGTGCGCTGGGACAGGTCCATGCTGCCCGAGGCCACCTCCTGGGATGACAGGATGATGGCGTCCGCCGCCTGGCGCACCTCACGCACGGTGCCGCGCAGCGCAGTCTGCATCTCGGCCAGCGAGCGCAGCAGGTCGGCGGTCTCGTCATGCCCCTTGGGCACGAGGGTGTCGGTCAGGTCGCCGATGGCCATGGCGTGCATGCGCTTGGTCAGCGTGCGCATGCCCGACTGCATCGAGAGGTAGAAGCAATAGAAAAAGTAGAGGCCGCCGATCACCATCACGCAAACCACGACCAGCCCGACGACGATGCGGCTGGTCAGGCGCGCCTCACGCGCAGCCAGCACGGCATCCAGGTCGGCGGCCACGGCCCGCTGCAGCTGGCCCATCTCGGCGATGACAGCGGTGCTCTTCTCGACGATCTCGGCCGGCGGCGGCAGCTCGGCGGAGGCGCGCATCACCAGCGGCTCCATGCGGCCGAGGAAGGCTTTGGCGCTGTCGAGCCGGGCGAGGTGGGCGGCCACGGGCAGGGCCTGGTTGAACTCGGCCACGCGCTTGAGCTCGGAGGCGACCTGGTCGACCAGGCGCTTGTCCACCGCCAGCCGGGCGGCAGCCTGGGCGCGCAGCATGCCGTTCTCCTGGTCGGCCGCGAGGCTGGCCAGCGCGCCGCGCGTGAGGCCGAAGGTCTCCAGCATGTCCGGCAGGGCCACGGTCCCGGCGGCCATCAGGTAATAGGAATCGCCATCAGGGTCCAGCGCGAGGCCGCTCTGGTCCACCGAATGCTCGACGAGCTCGCCGAGCTGCTTGCTGATCTCCACATAGGGCTTGCGCACTTCCGCAGCACTCAAGCCAGCAGCCTGGGACTGGGCGGCACTCAGGGCCGCAGACAGGGCCTGCCAGTGCTCCTTGCCGGGGTCGGGCAAGGCATCGATCAGGGGTTTGCCCTGGGCCAGCAGGGTGTCCATCGTCGCCTTGAAGCGCTTGCGCAGCTCACCCAGCTCGGGGCGGTCGATGCCGTTGGCCTGGTCGATCAGGGCGCGGCGCAGCAGCTGGGTGGACTCCAGGGCCGGCACCATCAGCTGGATGGCGGCCAGGCCCTGCCGCTCCATCTGCGTGGCGGCCAGCGCGGCGCGGCGGTCGGACACCAGCATCCAGGACGTGATGATGATCGGCAGGATCAGGAAGAGCAGGATCACGCCTGCCTTGGCGGGGAAGCGCATCTTCCGGAACCAGGACACCCCCAGCCGGGCGAAGGCCGGCGTGCTGGAAGCTTTGGCGCTGGAAGCAGAGGAGAAGCTCGACATGGATGTAGGAATCGGCAAGACGGAGGGCCGCGCGGGGCGGACGGGCATCAATCGATTGCATGCCGGCGCCATCAATTCCGAACCGGGGCCTCGCCCCCGCCGGTCACTCCGGGCATGCCAGAGCAAGTGTTGGCGCTTCTGCGCCGAGGGGCAATGAGGCCTGGCCGGCCAGCGCGGGGCGGCGTGCATTTGTGCCGGCGCGTGCCGTGAAGCCTGTCGCACTCCGGCTGCATCGCCGCAATTCGATTGCAGCGGGCGCGCCAGGCCGCCCCACGCGGACGCAAAGAAAATCACCATCGACCGTCATGCCGGGCCGGGCTCGATCGTCATGGGTCTCCCCAACTTCCTGAAAGGACACCACCATGCCTGCCTACCTGCTGCTGCTCCACGAACGCCCGGCCGACAGCGCCGCCCTGAGCGCGGCCGAGATCCAGGACATCATCCAGGCCCACCAGGCCTGGGCGGAAGGCCTGGCCGCCGCTGGCCAACTGCTCGGCGGCGAAAAGCTCACCGACGACGGGGGCCGCCACCTGCGGCTGCAGGGCGCCACGCCGGTGGCCAGCGACGGCCCCTACGCCGAGGCGCATGACGTCGTGGGCGGCTACTACCTGCTGCAGGCCCCCGACATGGCGGCCGCCGAGGCCCTGGCGCGCGGCTGCCCGCACGGGCTGCCGGGCCAGTGGATCGAAATCCGCGAAGTCGAAGCCCTTGGCTGAGCGCACGCCCGCGGCCCACGCCACCCTCGCGCCGCTGCTGGCGCGCGAGGGCCGGCGCGTGGTGGCCCTGCTGGCCCGCCAGCTCGGCCTGGCCGACCTGGCGCTGGCCGAGGACGCAGTGCAGACCGCCGCCGTGCGCGCGCTGGAGCACTGGCCACAAGACGGCCTGCCCGAGCGGCCGGCCGCCTGGCTCTACCAGGTGGCGCGGCACTGGGCGCTGGACCAGCTGCGTGCCGCCGGGCGCCATCTGCCCCTGCCCGATGACGACAGCGGCCTGCTGCCGCCGCACCCACCGCCGGCCGGGCGCTTCGCCGGTGAGCTGGACGACGACGAACTGGCCCTGCTCTTCGCCGCCTGCCACCCGGCGCTGCCGCCGGCCACCCAGGTGCTGCTGGCCTTGCGCAGCGGCGCGGGCCTGAACCTGGCACAGCTGGCGCCGCTGCTGTTCACGCAGGAGGCGGCGCTGGCGCAGCGCCTGGCCCGGGCGCGCCGCCGGCTGGCCGGCGAATCCCTCGCGCTGCCGGCCGGCGCCGACCTGGCACCCCGCCGCGAAGCGGTGCTGACGGCCCTGGCCCTGGCCTTCCACCAGGGCCAGCTGGCCGCCGGGCGGGCCGGCGCGCCGGCCTCGGCCGATGCTGCCGAAGCTCAACTCGCCTGCTGGGAGGCCATCCGCCTGGCCCGCGCGCTGGCCGCCCACCCCGCCAGCGCCGCCCCCGAGGCGGATGCGCTCGCCGCCCTGCTGCTGCTGCATGGCGCGCGGCTCAGCGGCCGCATCGATGCGCATGGCGACCCCATCCCCCTGGCCGAGCAGCCGCGCGAGCGCTGGGACGCCGGCATGATCCGCCTCGGCATGGCCCACTTGCGGGCCTCGCAGCGCGGCACGGCGCTGAGCCGCTGGCATCTGCAGGCCGGCATCGCCGCCGAGCATGCGATGGCGCCCGAACCCGCCGCCACCCGCTGGCCGGTCATCGTGCGCTACTACGAGATGCTGCTGGCCCTGGACCCGTCGGAAGCGCCGCGCCTGGGCCATGCGATCGCACTGGCCGAGGCCGGCGAGCCGGCGCGGGCGCGCGAGCGGCTGCTGGCCTTGCTGCCCACACTGCCCGCCGCGCTGCAGGCCCACGGCCTGGCGGCCCTGGCCCGCGCCGCCGAGCAGGCCGGTGAGCGCGACGAGGCCCGGCGCTGGCTGGCGCAGGCCCTCACCCAGGCACCGGATGCCGCCCAGGCCCGCGGCCTGCGGGCGCGGCTGGAGCGGCTGCAGGCCGATTGACTTCAGGGCAGCGCCCAGCTCAGGGGCGCTGGTCCAGCCGCAGCACAGGGTAGAGGTTGTAGCGCTCGTCCCAGCTCGCATGGCGGCGGTGGAAGAAGCCCAGCCGCGCCCAGGGGCTGGCGGCGAAGGCGGCGTCCTCCTTCAAGCGCGCCGCGAAGGCCTCGCGCAGGGCCGGGCTGGCCGCGAGCTGCTCGCGCGCCACCTGCTCGGCCACATAGGGCTCCATGTATTCCTTGGTCTCGAAGGCGGTGGCGAAGCGGCCCCAGCTGGCGAGGGAATCGGGCGCGTCAGGCTCCAGCAGGTGCATGGCCAGCGTGGCCAGCGGCTGGGCGATCGGCACGAAGAGACTGCCGGCCGGCAGGTCGCGCGCCTCGTCGGCCCACTGGCCGCTGAGCGTGACGCGCCGGTGGCCTTCGGTCGTGGCGGGGTCGCCCTTCACGCCGGTGGCACGGTAGGCCTGCACAGGCACCGCGGGGCGCGCCTGCACCAGGCGCTCGAAGCGCACGCCGTGGTGCGCGAGGTGCGCACCCACCCAGGCCGCATGCTCGGCCGGCACCAGGTAGCCGGCGCGCGGCGCGGCGCGCACCGTCTCGGGCAGGATGCGGTCACGCAGCGGCACGCGCCAGACCTCGGGCCGCGTCTCGTCATAACGCGTCATCAGCGCGCCAGAGATCTCGCTCGGCGTGCGGGTGTAGGCATAGCCGCGGAACTCGATCTCGCGGGCTTCGTCGGTGGTGCGCCAGCTGAGCACGGCCTCGGTCGGCACGCGCGCATCGGCGGCCTGCGCGGCGCGCAGCCAGTCGCGGCCGTGGCGGGCCACGAGGTCCAGCACCGCGTCCACCGTCTCGCGCGTCTGGCGCACGCGGTGCGGGTAGGGCCGCCAGCTGTGCGTCTCCACCAGCATGCCCAGGCGGTTGCGCAGCAGGAAATAGCCCTGCGAGAAGCGCGGCGTGGGCACGTTGTCGCGGAAGCCGCTGGCCGGGTTGTCGCTCTCCACGAAGGAGGGGTAGAAGGGCAGCGGCAGCCCGCCCTGGCGGGCCAGGGCCTCGATGACGCCGTCACGCCAGGCCCGGCCGGCCGCGCGCAGGGCCGCGTCGCCCGCATTGACGGGCTCCACCATGATGGCGATGTCGTGCTCGAACTGCGCGCCGTCGGTGGTGTGCAGGTCCACCATGGTGAGCGGGTCCCAGGTGCGCACGAGGCCGAGCATGGCCTGCATCTCGGGCGCATCGGCCTTCATGTAGTCGCGGTTGAGGTTGAAGTTCTGCGCCGTGGTGCGCCAGCCCATCTGCTCGGGGCCGCGCTGGTTGGGCCGGTTCCAGGCACCGAAGCGCTCGTGGCCGTCGACGTTGAACACCGGCACGAACACCAGCACCTGCTGCCGCAGCGCCCCGGGCCGGGCAAGCTGCTCGCGCAGGGCCAGGAAGCCGGCATCCTTGCCCTCGATCTCGCCGGCATGGATGCCGCCCTGGATCAGCGTGACCGGCAGGCCGGCGCGCCGCGCCGCCTCGGGCGTGAGCGCGCCGGACTGGCTGGCCACCAGCGCCCACATCGGCCGGCCCTGCGGCGTGCGGCCGAAGGTGGTGCAGCGCACGCTGCGCGGGTGGGCGCGGGCGAAGTCCTGGCACAGGCGGCCCACCTCGTCATAACGGCCGGTCTGAGTGAAGCCGCTGCGCTCGGCGTGCGTCGAGAGGGCCGGCGTGGCGGCGGCCGTGCTGCCGGGCAGGGCGAGGGCCCAGGCAGCGGCCAGCAGCAGGAGTCGGGAGCAAAGGGGCATGGCGCGGGCGGCGCTCAGGCCGCAGGTCAGCGAAGCCCGCGATTATTCAGGCGGCTGCGACATCCCGCACCGCCTTCAGCGGTCGGCGGTGTTTTCCCGCAGCATGCGCTGCATCAGCGTGAAGAAGCGGTCGTAGAACTCGCCGGCGGGGATGGTCTCGGATGCGACCTTGACGAGGGAGTCCTGCGTGGCCGACAGCGGCACCGAGATGGAGCCCAGCGCGCTCACGCCGAGGCTGGCGGCCTGCGGGCTCTTCTTGAGGGCATAACGGTCCTGCTGCGCGCTCACATAGGCCGTGGCGATCTGCTGCTTGGGGCCGTCGCCCACGCAGACCACGTTGAAGGCGATCTCCACATGCACCTCGCCTTCGGGCTGGAAGTGCTTGGCGCCACGCACGACGCCGGCGTCGGCCTTGCTGATGACATAGCCCTGGCTCAGCAGCGCGCGTCGGGCGGCTTCGCAGGTGGCCTCGACATTGGCGTCGAACAGGCGGGAAAAGGTCTCTTCGGCAGCAAAGCTCTCGCGCTGGTAGACCTTGCCGACCTTGTCAGACGAAGCAGGGAGGCTGCCGCAGCCGGTGAGCAGCAGGCTGAGCAGGGCCGAGGCGGCCAGGAGGGGAAGGCGTGGCATGTCTGGATTATTCCGTCAGCAGGCGGCGCGGGGTGGCTGGCGTCTGCCGGCGTGCAGGCCGACATGCTACGACGCGGGCACCGGTCAACGCGTCGGACGAGGCCGGGGATGACAGCGCCTGGCGCCGCCGGAGCGCCCCTGCGCAATCGCGAGGCGCGCGGCGGGCTTCGCTACATTGGCTGCCTGCGCCCTTGCTCGACCGAGCCCTGCCGCCTACCGGAGCCCACCCATGGACCAACCCACCGTCACCCTGACCCAGCGCCAGGGCTACCAGTTCGACCTCCAGTTCGCCCCCGGCCTGCCCGTGCTGCTGGCCGACGAGCCGCCGCCGCTGGGCAGTGGCAGCGGGCCAAGCCCGGTGGACCTGCTGGCCGCGGCCGTGGGTAACTGCCTGAGCGCCTCGCTGCTCTTCGCCTGCCAGAAGTACAAGGACGACCCCGGCATGCTGCGCGCCGAGGTGAAGGCCACCGTGGGCCGCAACGACCGCAATCGCATGCGGGTACTCGGCCTGGCGGTCGACCTGCACCTGGGCCGGCCGGCCGCCGAGGTGGCGCACCTGCAGCGGGTCCTCGACAGCTTCGAGGACTACTGCACCGTCACGCAGAGCGTCGCGCCGGCCATCCCGGTCACGCTGCGCGTGCTGGACGGCACCGGCACTGTGGTGAAGGGCTGAGCATGAAAAAAGCCCGCGCGAGGCGGGCTTCCTGAGGTGGGGCCGCGCGGCGGCCCGGCTTCGAGCGCGAGGTCTCAGGGGTACAGGCCGCGCTCCTCGCGCGCCTGCAGCACCCGCGTGCAGGCCACCGTGAAGGCGGCGGTGCGCAGCGGGATCTTGTGCAGCTCGCCCGTCTCCCAGATGTGCTTGAACGAGCCCACCATGATCTTGTCCAGGCGCAGGTTGATCTCGTCCTCGGTCCAGAAGAAGGACGAGAAGTCCTGCACCCACTCGAAGTAGGACACGGTCACGCCGCCGGCGTTGGCGATGACGTCGGGCACGACGACGATGCCCCGGTCGGCCAGCACGGCCTCGCCGTCGGGCGTGGTCGGGCCGTTGGCGCCTTCGAGCACCAGGCGGGTCTGCAGGCGCTGCGCGCGCTCGGCGGTGATCTGGCCTTCGAGCGCGGCCGGGATCAGCACATCGCTCTTCACATCCCAGAAGTTCTCGTTGGCGATCATGTCGCCGCCCTTGAAGCCGGCCACGCCGCGGGTGGCGGCCACGTGGTCGAGCAGGCTCTGCATGTCGAAGCCGTTCTCGTTCAGGATGGTGCCGGTGTGGTCCTGCACGCAGACGATCTTGGCGCCGTTGGCGGCGAACAGCTTGGCGGCGATGGAGCCGACGTTGCCGAAGCCCTGCACGGCGACGCGGGCGCCTTCCATCGAGATGTTCAGGCGGCGCATGGCTTCACGGCCGACGACGAACACGCCACGGCCCGTGGCGGCCACCCGGCCGAGCGAGCCGCCCAGTTCGATGGGCTTGCCCGTGACGACGCCGGTCGCCGTGGCGCCGGTGTTCATCGAATAGGTGTCCATCATCCAGGCCATGATCTTGCCGTTCGTGTTCACGTCGGGCGCCGGGATGTCCTGGTTGGGGCCGATGATGATGCCGATCTCGCTCGTGTACCGGCGCGTAACCTTTTCGAGCTCCTTCATCGACAGCAGCGAGGGGTCGACACGGATGCCGCCCTTGGCGCCGCCGTAGGGCAGGTTGACCGCGGCGTTCTTGATCGTCATCCAGGCCGACAGGGCCATCACTTCTTCCAGCGTCACGTCGGGGTGGTAGCGCACACCGCCCTTGCCGGGGCCGCGCGTCAGGCTGTGCTGGACGCGGTAGCCCTCGAAGTGGGCGACGGTGCCGTTGTCCAGCTCGATGGGGATGTCCACGATCAGCGCGCGCTTGGGGCGGCGCAGGGTCTCGACCCAGCGGCTGAGTTTGCCCAGGTAGGGCTCGACGGCATCGATCTGCGACAGGTAGGTCCCCCACGGGCTGTTGCGCGTGGGCGAAACGAACGACAGGTTGGGCATGAAATGCTCCGTAACTTTTTGGTGGGGCGAACGGTATCGCGAAGCTTCACCCCGCCACCACGGCTTGTCTAGCCAAGTGTTCATGCGCTTATGCAAGCAATGCATGGGCTGCGGAGGGCCGGAAAAAAATCACACCGAACGGCGCCGGCGTCCGGGGGAACCCCGAGGCGGAGCCGCTCCGCCCGCACCGGAATCGCCAATGACGCCGAATACCATCCGGCGGTGACCTCCCTGGATCTCGCCCTCCTCTACCTCGTCGCCGCCGTGGTTGGCGTGGTCGTCTGCCGTACGCTGAAGTTGCCGCCCATGCTGGGCTACCTGGCCGTGGGCGTGGTGATCGGGCCGAATGCGCTGGCCGTCGCGCACGATTCCGCCGGCATCCGCTACCTGGCGGAGTTCGGCGTGGTCTTCCTGATGTTCGCCATCGGCCTGGAGTTCAACCTGCCCAAGCTCAAGGCGCTGCGCACGGCGGTGTTCGGCCTGGGCATGTCGCAGGTCGTGCTGACCATTGCCGGGGCGATGGCCGGCAATGTGATGCTGACCCTGGGCTTCGCCTTCCTCGGGCGCGCCTGGGAGCTGAGCTGGGAGGGCGCCCTGGTGCTGGGTGCGGCCATGGCCATGAGCTCCACGGCCATCGTCGTGAAGCTGATGGCCGAACGCCTGGAGCTGGAAAGCCCGCACGGCCGGCTGGTGATGGGCGTGCTGCTCTTCCAGGACCTGGCCGTGGTGCCGCTGCTGGTGCTCATCCCGGCGCTGAACAGCAGCGGCGGCGCCATGGCCGAGGCCCTGGCCTGGGCCGGGCTGAAGGCCGTGCTGCTGCTGACCCTGCTGCTCTACGGCGGCCAGAAGCTGATGCGCTGGTGGCTCACGCTCGTGGCCCGGCGCAAGAGCGACGAGCTCTTCATGCTCAACCTGCTGCTGGTCACGCTGGGCCTGGCCTGGATGACCGAGCACGCCGGCCTGAGCCTGGCGCTGGGCGCGTTTGTCGCCGGCATGCTGATCGCCGAGACCGAATACAAGCACCAGGTGGAGACCGACATCCGGCCCTTCCACGACGTGCTGCTGGGCCTGTTCTTCATCACCATCGGCATGAAGCTGGACTGGCGCCCGCTGGTGGACAGCTGGTGGCTGGTGATCCTGCTGACCGCCCTGCCCATCCTGGCCAAGTTCGCGCTGATCGCCGGCCTGGCGCGGCTCTTCCGCACGCCGCCGGGCGTGGCGCTGCGCACCGGCCTGTACCTTGCGCAGGCGGGCGAATTCGGCTTCGTGCTGCTCACGCTCGGCGCCCAGCACCAGCTGATCGCGCCGCAGTGGGTGAGCCCGGTGCTGGCGAGCATGGTGCTGTCGATGCTGGCCACGCCGCTGCTCATCCTCTACAGCAACCGCATCGTCATGAAGCTGTCCAGCAGCGACTGGCTGATGCAGTCGGTGCAGCTCACCACCATCGCCAAGAAGAGCATCAAGGCCGAGGCCCACGTCATCATCTGCGGCTACGGCCGCTCGGGCCAGAACCTCGCCCGGCTGCTGGAGGGCGAGCACATCCCCTACATGGCGCTGGACCTCGACCCCGACCGCGTGCGCCAGGCCGCGGCAGCGGGCCAGAGCGTCGTGTTCGGCGATGCGGCCAAGGTGCAGAGCCTGATGGCCGCGGGCCTGGCGCGCGCCAGTGCCGTGGTGGTGAGCTACCACGACACCCCGTCGGCGCTGAAGATCCTGCACCTCGTGCAGACCCACGCCCCGCGCGTGCCGGTCATCGTGCGCACCATCGACGACGCCGACCTGGAGAAGCTCAAGGCCGCCGGCGCCACCGAGGTGGTGCCCGAGGCCATCGAAGGCTCGCTGATGCTGGCCTCGCATGCCCTGGCCCTGGTGGGCGTGCCGATGCGCCGCGTCATCCGCATCACGCGCGACGCGCGCGACAAGCGCTACGGCCTGTTGCGCGGCTACTTCCACGGCGCCGACGACGACACGGCCGACGACATCGAGCAGGCGCGCCTGGCCTCGGTCACCCTGCCCACCGCCAGCCCGCATGCCGGCGAACCCTTGGAAGACCTGGCCCTGCACGCCCTTGGTGTCGCCGTGGTGTCACTGCGCCGCGCCAGCGGGCAGACGGTCATCGTGGACGACCACACCCGGCTCGCAGGCGGCGACACCTTGGTCGTCAGTGGCACACCCACGGCGCTGGCGCTGGCCGAGGCCAAGCTCATCGGCTGATGCCGCCTGCGTGACAAGCGCGCGGCGCGCGCTGCGCCACACTCGCGCCAGCTTCCGAGGACCGCGCCATGAACTTCGACTACGCCCCCAAGGTCGCGCAGATGCGCGAACGCCTGCTCGCCTTCTTCGACGAGCACATCTACCCCAACGAGCGCCGCTACCTGGAAGAAGTCGAAGCCAACCGCCGCGCCGGCAACCCCTGGGTGCCCACCCAGGTCATCGAGGAGCTCAAGCCCAAGGCGCGCGCCGCCGGCCTGTGGAACCTCTTCCTGCCCAAGAGCACGCGGGCGCCGGAAGGCCTGTCCAACCTCGAGTACGCGCCGCTGTGCGAGATCATGGGCCGCGTGTTCTGGGCGCCCGAGGTCTTCAACTGCTCGGCGCCCGACACCGGCAACATGGAGACGCTGGAACGCTATGCCAGCGAGTCCCTGAAGGACCGCTGGCTGGAGCCGCTGCTGCGCGGCGAGATCCGCTCGGCCTTCCTGATGACGGAGCCGGCGGTGGCCTCCAGCGACGCCACCAACATCGAATGCCGCATCGAGCGCGACGGTGACGACTACGTCATCAACGGCCGCAAGTGGTGGAGCTCCGGCGCCGGCGACCCGCGCTGCGCCGTCTACATCGTCATGGGCAAGACCAACCCCGAGGCGGGTCGGCATGAGCAGCAGTCGATGATCGTCGTGCCGGCCGATGCGCCCGGCATCACCGTCGTGCGGCCGCTGTCGGTGTTCGGCTACGACGACGCGCCCCACGGCCACATGGAAGTGGTGCTCAAGAACGTGCGCGTGCCCGCGGCCAACATCCTGCTCGGCGAAGGCCGCGGCTTCGAGATCGCCCAGGGTCGGCTCGGCCCGGGCCGCATCCACCACTGCATGCGCAGCATCGGCGCGGCCGAGCGTGCGCTGGAGCTGATGTGCGAGCGCGCCATCGCCCGCACCGCCTTCGGCAAGACCATCGCCCAGCAGACGGTCACGCAGGAGCGCATCGCCGAGGCGCGCTGCATGATCGAGCAGGCCCGCCTGCTCACGCTCAAGGCGGCCTACATGATGGACACCGTGGGCAACAAGGTGGCCAAGGCCGAGATCGCGATGATCAAGATCGTGGCGCCCAACATGGCCCTGCAGGTCATCGACTGGGCCATCCAGGTCTTCGGCGGCGCCGGCGTGTCGCAGGACACCCCGCTGGCCATGATGTGGGCCCACCAGCGCACCCTGCGCCTGGCCGACGGCCCCGACGAGGTGCACCGCAATTCGCTGGCCAAGCTGGAGCTGGCCAGCCACATGAAGCTGCCCAAGGACCAGATCTCGATGCCGATCACGCGCGGCGCGTGAAAAGCCCCTCGCTCCTGACCCGGGCGATATAGCCCGGGTGCACGCCGGCGCGGCTAGAGTGGGTGCCCTGAGCAAGGAGCGCCCCCTCGGCCATGCACGCCCACCCGCAGTTCGACCGCTACGCCCGGCACCTGGAAACCCTGGCGCCGACGCTGGCCACGCAGTGGGTGGCCGACATGCTCCAGGCCATGCGCGACCCGGCCGAGTCGGGCGTGGCGCACCTGGACCGCAAGGCGCTCGCCGGCCTGCTGCTGGCGGTGGAGCCGCTGCGCATCCACATCGCCGAATGCCTGGCCGGCCACCTGCTGCAGGGCATCCAGGGTGCCGAGGCCCGCGCGCTCGGGCGCGGCACGGCGGCCTCGGCGCTCAGCGGCTTCAGCATCGAGGAGCTGACCCTCGTCGATGAGACGCAGGCCGAAAAGGACATCGAGATCTCCCGCGTGGTGCAGCTCGTGGACCTGAAGCTGGAGTGGGAGCTGCGCGAACTGCAAGGCCTGGCCGCGCTGCTGCTGCCGGAGGCGCGCGGGGGCGAAGACCCCACGCTCTGCGGCCCGGCGGTGTTCGCCCGCGCCATCAGCCAGACGGTCTACGAGCAGGTGCTGGAACCCGAACAGCAGGCCGTGTGGATGCGCCTGGCGGCGCCGACGCTCATCACGCAGCTGCGCCCGGTGCTGCCCCAGCTGGCCGAGGGCCTGAAGGCTGCCGGCCTGCAGGCGCCGCGCTACCGCGCCATCCTGACCCCGGACGCCGGCGCCCGGCCGGCCTCGGCTGCTGCGGCGGCGGGTGGCTCACCAGCCACCGCCACGGGGGCGCCGGCGGCGGTCAGCCTGCCCGGCATCGACCCCCAGCAACTGCAGGCCCTGCTGCAAAGCATGCCGCTGCTGCAGCGCGGCCTGCCGGCCTCGGCGCAGCGGCCGGCGCCACCGACCTTGGCCTCCAGCGGCGACGAACCCGCCTTCAGCCTGCAGCCCATGGCGCCCACCGCCGCCGAAGTGGCGGCCACGCACGCCCTGCTCGGCCGCCTGTTCGCGCGCCTGATGGACGACCCCCAGCTCGCCCCCGCCCTGCGCAGCGCCATCGCCCGGCTGGAAGCGCCGGTGCGCCAGCTCGCCGCGCACGACCCCGGCGTGCTCAGCTCCGAGCAGCATCCGGCCTGGGCGCTGATCAACCGAATCGCGAGTCATTCCAGCGCCATGCCGGCGCACGACACCGAGCGCGGCGAGGCCTTCCAGCGCTTCGTCGACCCCCTGGTGACGCAGCTGCATGCGCAGGGCGCCGACCAGCCCGAGGCCTACGCCGAGGCGCTGCAGCAGGTGCAGAGCTTCATCGACGAGGACCGCGAGCAGCAGGTCGCGCGCACCCGCCCGAGCACCGATGCCCTCAGCCAGATGGAGGCCGAGCGCCGCCTGCTGCCGCTGATGCGCGACCAGGTCGAAGTGCAGCTGATGCGCGCGCAGGATGTGAGCCCGCTGGTGCAGACCTTCCTGCGCGGCCCCTGGATCGAAGTGCTGGCCAAGGTGATGGCCACCGACGGCGCCGAGTCGCCCGAGGCGCAGGCCCTGGTGAGCACGGTGGACGAGCTGCTGGCCAGCCTGCAGCGCCCCGAAACCCCCGAGGCGCGAGCCGACCTGCGCCGCCGCCTGCCGCGCCTGATCGGCCGCGTGCAGCAGGGCATGGCCCTGATCGACCTGCCGCAGCAGCACCGCAACCGCGTGCTGGCCGAGTTGATGCAGACGCACCGCCGGCATCTGGCCGAGAAGTCCGAGGCCCCGACCGAAACACCGGCGCCGACCGCCCCGGCGGCTGCCCGCCCCTCCGCAGCCGCGGCAGACACGCCGGCACCACGCGCGCCCGCCACGCCGCCGCCTGTTGCCGACAGCGTCGTGCCACCGGCCTGGGAGGGTCACGAAACCCATGTCGGCACCCTGCCCACCGTGCCGATG
>Ga0233424_10001761_pt1 | contig 17523 bp, 9 predicted proteins | sample Watercolumn_Towu_FD_181011 | JGI IMG/M metagenome (GOLD analysis project Ga0233424, IMG submission 181011) | Freshwater microbial communities from Lake Towuti, South Sulawesi, Indonesia - Watercolumn_Towuti2014_125_MG | ecosystem: Environmental > Aquatic > Freshwater > Lake | place: Indonesia...
TAAATCATAGCCACATATCGCTGTGGCAGTCACGCGTAAAATAATGTCATCTGGTTCTTGAATAATAGGGTCTGCTACTGTTTCTACTCGAACGTCTTCTGCACCGTGGTAAGTTAAAGCGCGCATATTGTTATTCCTCTATTTTCTATCATGTCCTTTGATTATGAGGAGGCTTTCTTTACGATTTGCAACGATTCTTACTTTTCACGTAAGGCATATAGTTCAAATGCAACGCGATAGGAATTTCAGTAACATTTAATGAATATAGGATTGTTTCAGCTAGGCATGTTTTTGTTATTTACCCCAACAAAAAAGCCAATCATCTCTGCAATAAAATGACTGGCTTGTCTTCAAAATTTGACTCAATCTAACTTAAGTTGCTGTCTGAGCTTTAAGATATCGACTAGACCTTTATCTCTGGTTTCATATAAATCGATATCTTTATATTGTGTTAATAGCTGGTTGGTTTGTGCTTCCAATAACTCTGTTGTCTCATCTGAATGTTGAAATGTGTGCATATCATTCCACCATTCTGTCATTGGTGGGCCTAAATGATGAATTGCTTCTTTAAAGCCCTTTTGGTTGGCAAGCTGCATATTAATGTAGGGGCCAAAGAGCGCCCATCTTAAACCCGGCCCACTGGTAATCGCGACATCGACATCTTCAGCAGAGCACACGCCTTGTTCAACCAGTGAAAAGGCTTCTCGCCATAGCGCAGCCTGCAAACGATTTGCCACATGCCCTTTTACTTCTTTATTTAAAACAATTGGATTCTTGCCTAGTTGTTTATAGAACTCAGAAGCCTGTTTTAAAATTTGAGGATCAGTCAGATTACCACCAACGATCTCGACCAAAGGTAAAAGATGAGGCGGATTAAAAGGATGACCTAATAAAATCCGTTCAGGATGTTGCGCCTCTTTTTGAAAATCAGACACTTTTAAGCCCGATGAACTTGAAGCAATAATGGTATGTTCAGGGCAATATGCTGTGATATCTTGATATAGCTTTTGTTTCACATCGAGACGTTCAGGGGCATTTTCTTGAATAAAATCTACATCTGAAACTGCATCTTTTAAATGATTAAAAATTTCCAGATGAAGCAGTACATCTGGTTGAGTATGAGTGCGTTCAACGTTTTGATCTAAAGCCAATAAATCATTTAAATTTGCAGATATTCTTTTTTTAAAGACCGCTTCATCGATCGGATACGGGTCGTAAACATTAACTTTAAATCCTTTATATAAAAATAAGGCCGTCCAACTTGCACCTATTACACCTGCTCCAACAACACCAACCGTTTTAATGACTTCCATATTTTCCTCGTACAAATGTTGTTTTATTCGAAATTTCGTTACTCAATTGAATGCTAAATAAACATAGCAGATTCAACCAATCAATAAATTTAATTGTTTATATTTTATATAATTTGTCCTATATTCCTTAGCTTGAAAATTGATTCCTTTCATCTATATAGCTTCATCTTTTACCATTTTTTAACCGTTATTTACTGAATTTTATGTCAAAAAATCTAGCAACATTGATTGGTTTAAGCGCCATTCTCATGTGGGCATCTCTGGTCGGCTTAATGAAACAAGTCAGTGCCGCCATTGGGCCTGAGCTAGGTGTTACGTTTATTTATTCTTTAAGTACGCTACTGTTGCTTGCCATTTTCAAAGTTCCAGATTTTAAGCAGATCTCTAAAAAATACTTAATATTTGGCACAATTCTGTTCGTGGCTTATGAGGTGTGCTTCTCGTTTGCGATTGCTTACTCTCAGACAGCAAAACAAGCAATTGAAATTAGTATTGTTAACTATCTGTGGCCGAGTTTAACGGTTTTAGCTTTTGTTATTTTTAAGGAATTAAAGTTTAATTTCCTTATTATTTTAGGTTTAATGCTTTCAATTTTCGGCATTATTTTTATTCAAACTGGAAGCGGTGATTTTAGTCTAAATAGTCTTGTCGATAATTTTCATAGCAACCCACTGAGCTATATTTTGGCATTTGCAGGCGCCATCATTTGGGCTTTTTACTGTGTACTCACCAAAAAATTAAGTAATGGGCAAAATCCAATTTCCATTTTCTTTGTTGGTGTCGCGCTCACTCTCTGGCTCAAGCTGCTTGTATCGGGGCAATTCGCTATTCCGTCAATGGATATTCCAACAGTCATCACCCTTTTAGTAGCGTCTGCTGCCATGGGTTTTGGTTATGCCGCGTGGAATATTGGCATCATTCATGGAAACATTACCGTGCTTGTGGTGGCCTCTTATTTCACCCCAATCATTTCGTCTATTTTGGCAATGTTTGTTTTACAAACTCAATTATCGATGAGCTTTTGGCAAGGAACAGCAATGGTGACGGCTGGTTCCTTTATTTGCTGGGTTTCAACCAACTGGTCTGTGATTCAGCCCTTCTTTAAAAAATTAAGAAAAGGCTAAAAAGCATTGTAGATGTACCAAAGTGAATTTTTTAAGTATGCGATAACTCCGACGAAGAAGAATTCCCCCATTGCCCAAAGCGTGCTAACATCCAAATTCTGACAATTACCAATGTCAAAATAATTTCTAGAGGAAATAAGATGTTAAAAACTCAAAAAATCAACATCGTACAAGAATTTGATGCACCCGTAGACAAGGTATTTGCAACCTTAAGTGAGCATGAAAACCTAAGTAAGCTTTTTGCTCCTGCTAAAGTGACTCGCATTAGCAACGGAAAAGACGCTCGTAATGGTGTTGGCTCTGCGCGCAAAATGTCTATTCCATTGACCCCTTCGTTTGTAGAAACCAATTTAGTCTATAAAGAAAATGAACTGATTGAATATGCGATTACCAGCGGTATTAGCCCAATTAAAGGTCACCGTGGTGTAATGAAATTTACTGACTTGGGAAATAATCGTAGTCGTTTGGATTACACCATTAGCTTTAAAGGTCGCGTACCTTTTATTGGTCCTATAATTAAAGCCGCTCTACAAAATGGTGTGAGTCGTGGGCTTAAAAAACTTAAGTTTTAATAGACCAATATCCACAAAAAAGCCCAATCTCGGGCTTTTTGTTTTTAAGGTTTAAGTTGAATGCTCAGATAGCATAAATAAAAAGTAAGCTAATAATTTATCTCGTTCATCTACGCTATTGGCACTTAACAGCTGAACCATTGCTCCATCAATTGCAAATAGAAACATGTGGGCATCTTTTATTGAAGCGGTAGTTTTGACAGTAAGAAGCAGCTTATAAAGCTCATTTATAAACCAGTTTCTATAATCAACAACCACTCGATAAGCCGTTGCATAACACTTTTCAATTTCAAAAATTGCTTTAAATGGTAAACGGTAAAATCCTTCTAAATTGGCATGTAAAAAGTAAATTTGCTTGAGTTTATCGAACACCATAAGTTCGCTGTATGAATTGATAATTGAAAGGACTTTTACTTTGAGCGCATCCGTTTGAAAGGTTAAACACATCTCGATCAGTCGTGCTTTTGAATGAAAGATGTTATAGAAAGTCGCTTTGGGGATTTTGGCTTCAGCAATAATTCGGTCAACCCCGACCTTGTTAAATCCATCTTGATTAAATAAATCTTTTGCTGTGTGCAGCACTCGTAGTGCTCTAAATGAAGATTCTAAATTGTTCATATATACCGCTTAAAATAATTTTTTGTTGTATATAAAAGAGATAGAAATGCCGTTACTCTTAAATTGAGTGCTAAAAACAGGCATGTAAAAGCCGCACAATAATGGTGTGCTCGCCTACCTCGGTTTTATTGTTGCTATGTTTTAGTCGTAACGATGTTTAGGCATAAAAACCTAGGGTCGGTTAAACCGATTTATAGACTGCTTAAGCGGTATGGCTAGAGAGAGTTTGGCAAAGGCCAAAAATTGAGAAGAATTAGTACGCATAGCGGACTCCTAGATGAAATAGAAGTTCTACCAGATCACTGCTAAATGATTATGGTGGCAGAACGAAGAAGGGTTAGCAGACCAGTCATCTAGGAACTGGCACGCCCGAAGGCGTCCCTCCTCCGTCCTACCGCTACGAAGGGGGACGAACGAGTTCACCACCAAAAAATTACTTTTTTGATGTTCTAGATGAAAACGGTCTGCTAAAACCGACTGGCAATGTAGGCCAGCCCGCAAAGGATAGTATCCGCTTTTGTTGTCGTCAAGCGTGGGAAATGACATTTGTTTTAAAATAGATCCTTAAAAAGAAAGAAATTAGCCATCGGAAATGGGCTTATATATTCATAGAAAAATAAGGATATACCTTTCTTGCTTTATTAATTTAGTAACTACATAGCAAAACTATAGATTAGCTCTAGAGATGACTTATATATTTAATTTTAAGCATTAATCTTTGCAACATAATTAGAATAATAAATAAAATGGGATATGCTAAAAAAACTAGCCCTTGTTAGAGCTTCAATAAAATTATTTTTTTGTTCGCATCTCCCAGAATTTATCGCCCTCAAAATTAACATAGTCAGTTATAAAATATTCAAAGTTGACTGAACAATACCAATCTGAGCGATTATCAAAAGGTAAAGCGATAAGTACAACGCCATAATCCTTACTTTCAGGATCACACCTTAACAATAACAAATCTGAATCACCATAAAACTCACCAATTATCAAATCCCCCTTAGTGAAGTCTTTAGGCCTTAACTCTCTATAATATTTATTAGATGACTGTAACTCATCAATACTAAATATTCTCGCTCCCCATTGCCCATATTCCTCATCCTTGAATAAATCAGCCCCATTACTAACTAAGAGGAACTCCTTAAACTCTGTGGGTAATTGCAAATCGATATCATCAAATCTATCTGGTGAAATACCATTATTCAAAATACAACGAAACTGAAAAAAAGTTTTTTCTCCTCTATGAACAGCGTGCTTTAGTTCTTTACTCCAAAGAATCTCTATTTTTCTTAATGCTTCATTCACATTTTTCTCCAAAAAGAATTAAATTCTTGTTAAGGGTGTCCCTAAATTCTTCACAAGAATTTTTTGATCGCTTTTTAAGGCATCAACATTTTTAGCTGCCTTTAAATCCACACGTATTGATAATTCAATTAAAGCAGATGTTCTGTCATCCATAGTGGATGACAGAACATTCAACAGCTATATTCGCTGCTATATATTTCTTGTACAGAATAAAAATAAGGGGCTTCATCCCCTTATTTTTATCAATAAAAGTCTTTTTATATAAATATTACTTAGCTTTAAACAAGTTAAAAATTGGGTTAGAAATTTCTTGAGATTCACTCAAGTCATTACACCAATAATCCATGAAAGTGACTTTAACAAAAAACCGCTCAAATACAATTACTTTAATTGCTATACGAAACAAATTAAACTCTTGTGGATCGATTTGGTCTAAATAAACTTCTGAATGCCCCTCAAAATGATCAACTTTACTTTCTACATTTGACCATTCTGATTGCGCTAATGGGTAATTACTAGCTAATACTTGAAGTATGGATTCAGCATACTTCTGACGGCTCATTGTTTCTTGCTCTGGTCGATCCCACGCTCCAATAAATAGTTCCTTTTCTATAGGAGAGTCATATCCATCGGGTTTATAAAAAAACTCTATTTCACTTACCTCACCATGACTATAAACATCCTCAACACCATAACCAAGCGCTATAGGATCAAACATGCGTAATAACCATGCTTGAGACAATTGAACAATCCATTGATCGGTACCAAATTCCTTTATTCCCTTCAAATATGTATAAATATTTTCCGGCGGCACTTCTGCTTGCATATAAGCATCTGATATTAAATTAAAATGAGGCACACGGAAGACATCAGTATAATTAGTCTGCAAAGGAATATTAATTACATTATGTTCAGATAAGCCTTTTAAAACTCTATAATCCGTGTTTATTACATAAGCCTTTTCTGGTGACCAAAAGGCATCAGTACCCAAATGATGTTTAACTATTTCACGCTGTTCATCCACATGTTCTGTTTTTTCAAATATATCTTGTACTTGCTCAGTTAATTGAATGTAAACAGCATCATCTGATAACTTTTCTACTTTATACGCGGGGGTAGACAATAAACACTCTAAGCCAAATAAATCGACATAAGGTTTACCAAATACCGTTCCCCAATACATATCTGGTAACCAATGTTTTAGTTCATAGGAAAAAGGTGTTACCCCACGCCATCCTTCTTTAATTCCTAACTGTGGTTCCGAATGCCGATTTGCATCAATAATTGCTAAGTCCGCATTAAATTGTAAGGTAGTAGTTTTCAGATAATTTATCAATTTATGCTGATCAATTTGAGTAAACTCTGAGGTAAGATATTCCTCACTATGCGTCTCTCCATGCAGTGAAGGCCAAAAACTTCCTTGATAACGGGGCTTTTTTAAACGTTGGCACAATAATCGATCAGCAGCTCCCCCTCTGTCATTAGGAATCAGTTTTTCTATTATATCAGGTGAAAATGGGATTTTTAATGGTTCCCAAAAACCATACTTTTCTGGAAGCATTTCTGGAAAGGAATTACAGTAGTGGTGTATCCGTTTAAAAAATTCTTGGGGATCTCTCAACATATTTGGAGTAAAAATTTTGCTATAAATAGGACGCTTAAACTTCATTTGATAATTTCCTAATATGAGTGGAGAGTATTTTTGATAGGATCAAATCTTTGAATTGTCCCCTTATTAGATAAAATACTATTCTTCACTGTTTCAGATATCTTTGTATTCATATTTACTACTAAAGTAACTGGTTTTCCTGTTGCCCCATACCCCCTGAGTTGCTGGGTATCTGTAAGATATTGGACATTCTTGAACTCAACTAATGTCCCACCATTACCGAATGCATCTGGAATAATATTAATCTGTCCATCTCTCTCAGTTTTTATGGTAATCATTTGTCGATCGGTATTTCGCTTTACCCCCAATTTACTTGCAGCACTCATTTCAAATTCTTTACCGTTTAATCGGTTTCTGGTAACTACGTCTTTTTTTACTTGTAAAACTTTTAAAGTATAAGCTTGATCTACTTTTAATTTATCCAATTCAGCTTGAGCAAGCTTTAATGATTCAGCCTTCCCCGGTTTTAAATCTGTTCCAATAATAAGGTCAAAAGCTGCTAAAGCTCTATCAAAAGGAGTACTGGCAGGACCAAAAACAGTTACCAAATCATCAGCTATTCCAACAAGCTCACTTACGCCTTGATCTTTAAGTTTTTGTACAAAAACCTTTGAATCGACTATACCCTTATTTGCTTTCTTAATATCACCATAAATTTCAGCTGCTTTTACTAATAGCTTACCTGTGGTAGTTGCTAATCTAACTAAGGAGTTATTCTGAATCGCAGTATCAGCACTGTTCGCAGCAGTGTTTACATCATAACCAGTATATGCTGCAACCGTTCCAGAAACTAATTTACCTATATTCCGGATTTTTAGTTTTTCTGCATCAGTATATTCAATACCATTGGCTGGTTCTGGCATTAACCCTGCAACTATTTCACCTACACCGGCACCAATCGCACCTGCCTCACAACTAGACTTCGTTGCAGCAGCAGCAGCACATCCAACAGCGGCATGAGCAATTTTATGAATTGTATATTCAAATATATTCGGATCGACTTTATCTAAACTCGTTCCAATCTGACTAGCCAACTCTCCTTGTAAGGCCCCTGCTAGACCTGCTAGTAATGCAACTTGTAAATTATCGCCAAGATTCCCACCATTAATGGCAGTTTGTACTAAGGTGGATCCTACAGAAGTGGTAAAATTATTTACTAAACGATCTGATAGGAGAGTACTGTCAGGCTTTAAATTTAGGGCAGTACCAACTTGACTCAATAAACCAGCTGTTACCACAGATGCAGCCAAATTTTTAATGGAATCTTTACTTCCCATCTCTTTTAGGGTTTTACCAATATCCCCACCATTATTAATCAGGCCAACACTTGCCTGAGCAGCCAGACTCGTGACTGCTGCATTTGCCATTACCCCTAATGTTGACGGAACAATTGCGCCTGCCGCTGTTGTAGTCACACCAGCCGTACCCAGCATGCTCGCGCCAAGCCCCACTGTTGTACCACTTGCAGCTGTTCCACCCGCAGCTCCAGCCGCCGCTGCTGTACCAGTACCCATTGTCGCAATAGTGACTATGATGACAATTAAGGCCGCTCCGGCTCCAGTTAAACCTTGTGATTTATAATCCCAATCCTTTTGGGTAAGGAGAACCTGCTGCCAATCTACATCATTACGATTGACTAAATCTTTAAGATAAGTATTTCCAGGCTGATTCGCCAACTTTAATATTTCATCCCGAAGCACTTTTTTATTGGCATCTTTTTCGCTAATTGGAACTTGTACACTCAATCCACCCGCTGCTTTAAATATAGGTGGAGTTGGTCCATTAAAACTTGGAAGTTTGGCTGTTTCTGTAATGGAGCCTTTATCTTGCATCGATTGCCAAACAACCGAATTCTTTTCCTTTTTAATAGTGTTATTAATACTGGTGACACTTGGCTCTAAAAATATTTTACCACCGGATTCAATTGTCGCTTCTTTCAGATAATTAAACTCTGTACCGGCTAAATGGGTATCAAATCCTGACTTGGTCCCAATATATGATGCAGTTAATGTGGAAGGAATTTGGGTAACCACCTGATAACTACTGTTGGTTTTTGAAGTATTATATTTAATCCCTAATATTGAAGACTTCTTATTAACCTCCAACTGATTCTTGGAAATTTCGTTCACTGTATTAAAGTATAAATCCCCACCTGAACGGATAAATAAATCTCCACCTTCTGCTATAAACTGTCCTGAATAGATATCGATCTTATGATTTTTATTTAATTCTTTACTCTCGATATAGATATTCTTGCCACTAATATCGACTGAAGCAGGTCGTGTTGATTCATTCTCAGAAAAGGTCGTAATCGTTTTCTTTTTTAAACCACCCCATGACTTCTTCTTTTCAATTGATGTTGACCGATCATAACTTTGCTCAAGCGCCACATCAAATAGTATATTTTTATTCGATTCAATCTTAACATCCCCCTCAGAAGAGCTAATACCTACTGCTTGAAGAATCAGATTGCTTCCTTCCTGTGCTCCTGTAGTTTTTATATTGACTCCACGCTTCCCTTCCACAAGGGTCGGTGTAAGTAATGAGATCGCCTGATAGTTTTGATCCGTTTCATTGCCACGATCATAAAAATCATTATGGGCTGCAAGAATAACACCCGCATTCATGCTCATGGGTTGGCTATTCTTATCTAATGCCGTCGAGGTATAGATTTTCTCTCCAATACCTTGAGCTTCAATATTGACTTGACCATCAATAGCCAGAATATCCGCCCCCGTAATCATAATGCCTTTTCCAGAGACAATATTAACTTTCCCTGTTTCAGACCTTAAAAGACTCCCTGCGTGTTCAGCTCCGTTGGTTCCTAGACTTAAGAAGTTAATCTGTTTTGTAATATCATTAATTTCTTCTGTGTATTGTGCAACAAGTTTCTTTTGGGCCGCATTCAATACACCTAATCTATTAATTTCTTGTATTTTATTTTCGTAATACAACCTCTGTTTGGACAAATAATCAGAATGTTTTGAATACGTAGAATTATTAAAAGTATTTTTTACCCCTTCAATTTTGATGTCTCCCTCAGGTGCTACAATTTTGAGGTCTTTCATGTTTCTTATTACAGTACCCTGAATTTCAACCCCTTTATTTCCTTCTAGGTGACTCCCCCCCATATTGTTGGTTAATCTGAATACTGTTTCGGAGAAATGACCATTGGCTCCACCATAACCTAATAAAGTTAACTTTCCATTTTTTGAAATAAGTTCATAATCTCCTGCAGCACCGAGCTTATGGATTTTGGGATCCAATGTTAAAGCCCCATTTGTCTGAATTGTAAGATCACCCTCTAAATTTTTTAGGGCAGGATCATTTGTGAGAACAGAACTATCCATTGCATTAAAAGTTAAGGTACCAGCAGAAGGACTGATTAAGTTATTAGCTTCTAGTGAAATCGCTCCGCCAGTATAAGTTGTCCGATTGGCGATATGATCCATACCCACCATAGATAAAATACCATTCGCTTTTAAGTTAACAGAACTCGAAGAATCCCAAACAACTGGAGTTGCTGTTGAACCATACTTACTATTGAAGTAAATGTTCTTTTTACTACTCACCGCCATGTGTTTATCAGCATTCGCTTCTATATTTTGTAAAGTCAAATGATCTTTGGCAGAAAGCTCAGTATTCCCTTTAGAATTTAATTCGCTATTTGATAATGTCGTTTTTCCCTCGCTATTAATAGATAAACCACCAACAGAGGTTGTTAAAGTGGTGTTATCAATGACGACATCTGCTTTCTTATTCTGAATCTGTAAAGATTGTCCCTGTAAAATATTCTTTCTAATATCATCATATCCATGATCACCTCTAATTGTCACATCGGTATTCGCTTGTAAAGAAATACCATTACCTGCAATCAGTTGAATATCTCCCTGTTCAGCAGTAATACGAGTAGATTTTAATTGTACATTCCCATCTCCAATTGACCCTAATATAACCCCTTTATTACCATTGATGAAGGTCATATCAGTTGTTGCGCCGTCTTGATCTGCCCAAGGAGCTGGTTCTATTTCTTGCAGTGAATTTAAAACTAGATTTTTATTCGCAAGAATCGAAGTTTTGCCTGCATTGGAATTGGCTTTGAGGCTATTGACAGTAATCCCACCAGTTAAAGCTGAAATGTTGATATCATTCTGAGCATTTAATACATTATTTAGAAATAAATCAGTTGTTTCTGCGATCAGATTAATATCTTTTTGAGAGGTGAGATTAGTATTTAATGTTAATTGACCTGCTTGCAATTGGATACTATCTTTGCTAGAGACCCCTTGAGCTGAAATACTTAAATTATTCTCGGCATCCAATGCAACTTTCCCTGTAATCTGGGGTAGAACTTTTGTTGCATTGTTCCAGACCAAATTTCGTCCACTATGAGCATTAATATTCTTGACTCGTGTTGCAGAATTTTCAAGTGCAAATCCAAGATTCTGTAAATTTACATCTCCTGAACTATATAAGTTTAAATCTTTACCCCCATAAATAGTCCCACCTCGGATATCAATTAAACCATCTGTATTTGAAGAATCTGCTTGTAGGTTTATTGAACCCAAGGATGCCTGTATCTGATTTTCGTTCAGTGAGAGCTTACCTTTTCCGGATACATTCAAATTTTGTGCTGCTATTAATTTTGCACCTTGTGCTGCAACCACATCTTTTTGTGACTGAATATAAGCAGAACCACGATTACTGGTGATGCCTGCGTTAGTTGCCAGATTGATGTTCGCTGCATCAACATATACATCCCCACTCTGTGCATCATTAAAAATTCGGCTATTCGCTGCTAAATTTAAATTACCTTTAGTATTGATCATTAAAGGAGAAGAAGCCAAGCTACCATTATTAATAATAATTTCTTTGGCATTTACATTCAGGTTATTACCTGAATCAATATTGAGCATGCTATTACTATTAATACTCCCTGATGAGTTGATATCTGCAACTGCACCAGTGCCCGTTGTCTGTATGTTCACTAAACCTTGGGTTTTACTGGTTGAACTGATTGTACCATTATGCTCAATTTTCCCTGCACTGGTAATTACCAGATTGTTGACTGCCTGAAGAGTCCCTGCATTGGTAACGCCCAAGCCCTTTTCTGTCCCCATCAAATAGATGTTATTGGCATACATCCCGCCCAGTGCTTTCACGTCCACAGCTAATGTCGGTGCAGTCCCTATTCCTGTTTTAGCCATAACATTCTGTAAATCTGCACCGATAGTATTCGCCCCTGCAATCACCTGAATATCATTTTTGGCTCGGAGTTCTGCACTAAGTTCTAATGCACGAGCATAAAGGTCTACATAATTTACATCGTTATTATTTCCCCCTAATCCAAACTTAGAGTTAGGATTTGCTGAAACCGTAATTCTCCCTTGATCAACTGTGAACTGTTTAATACTACCATCGGCATTTAATTGAGGTTTACCCGTAGTAAAAATTGCCTTATTGGCATTAATAAAGCCACCGCCTTTAATGTTAATACCAGACGGGTTGGCAATAATCACATCTGCCATTTGCCCTGCGACTTCTAAGTTACCTTCAAATCTTGAAGCAGCTGTTGAATTTACCTCATTTAAAATAACTCGCGCTTCACCAGTCGCTAAAAATGGGTTTGCCCCTACGGCCCCTACTGTTTTGGTGGTTGCTCCTGTTCGACTGTTATTTAAAACAGCACCTTCAGCCAATACATCAAACTGTTTATAGATATTGTGGGAAATACCATTTTTAGGGGTCTGGATATTGACCACCGGAACTGTTGTGCCTGCTGAGTTCTTACCAGCACCAATGACTGCTCTATTAGCAGCATTTGCTGCACTATCTGCGACAATAGCAGCATAGACAGGAGCAAATGGTACTAATAAGCTAATACTTGCTACTAATGCCTTGACATGCCACAGTTGATGAAATGATTTTTCTTGTCCTGATGATTGTCCCGAACGCTCTATTTCTGAGGAGGTAGATTGTCCTGCCGCCTTGCTCTGGCTTCTAACATTCTCCGCAACAGCCATAAACATGTTACGAGCTTTGTTAAAAACAATTCGATAAAGATTTTTATTCATAAGTCAGTTTTCTCTAATTAAAATTAATTTTGTTTCTTAAGGAAACTTAATAAAAAGCATTTAGGCTAAATCCAAATATCCAGTCTTTTTTTATACTCTGCGGAGCGATTAGGCCTCGCCCTGTAAAGGCATCAATATAAAAATGGTTCAGATAACTTCGTAGACCTACGACACTCCCCATTAGATGGCGCTGCCCAGCAATACTGTTCTTACCGTTAACCCAGCCCTGATCTACGGCAACATACATTTGTGTATTTGGAATTTTTGTATTTACGCTGATTTCCTGTTGTAAATACTGTCCGTTATCGCCTGATAGCATCAGTTCACCATCAAAACCTCGAACGCTATAACGACCACCGATATAAAAACGATCATTAGGTACTAAAACTCGTGGAGCATATTGTCCACGCCAGTTCAAACGGTATTGCGCTGGCACATTTAAAAGCTGAAATGGCATTTGAAAACGTAAATCGGCACTCCATATTGGTGCACGGGAATACCCTTCTGATGGTAATGGATTTTTATCAATGTCCTTAATTTGTTCTTCTGGTGCTAACAACGCATCAAATGCGCCTGTGCCATGCCGATAATCCAAACCCGCATCTAATACAGCATCACCCAGATATTGGCGATGTTGTATCCCTGCATTCCAGCCTGAAGTTTTTCTACGTTGTACTTCGATTTCAATATCATCAATAAAGTTTGAATTTTGCTTATGGTAGAGCTTGCCATAGAGGCTAGTTTTATGCTGTCCACTTCGGCTAAGTACACGAGATACATTCAAATTACCCTGCTGACTTAAGCCGTGATAACGTAGTACACCATTTGCACCCAATACATTTTGCTCGTATTGATAACGGCTATAGCTAGTACTGAAATCATAATTTCCTAATGGAAGCTGATAACTTACAAAGTAGTTTTTATTTAAGTCTCGATTTAAGTTATCTAATGAATGACTAAAATTAAAAGAAAAATAATCACTTAAATAGAATGGATTATTAATATTGAGTCCAAGACTACCTATATAACGACCTGTATCTTTACTTCCTGAATTATCCAGACCAAAATTTAAATTGATTTTTGATTGTGGCTGTAACTTAATAATCAGATCACTATACCCTTTAGCTTCCTGAACAGACTCATTTGACGGCACAATTTGTATATCTACCGTATAAGCTCGTTTTAAGTTTTCGAGACCCTGATCAAGTTGTTGTAGATTAAGGACATCGCCTTCTTTAAATGGTAAAGATGCTTTAAGTTGTAATAAAGAGAGTTGCTCACCTTCAACGATGATCTTACGTAAACGCCCAATCTGCACACCAAGTCGCAAAGAACCTTGCTGAATATCTTGAGGATCAACAGTAACCTGACTGGTAATAAAACCCTTCTTAATCAATTCATTTTGGGCGAAATTAACGAGGTTACGTAAGCTTTGCGTACCAATACACTTGCCAATAATCTTCTGCGGATGATTCCAGATTGCCCGAAGCATAAAGTGAAATTTATAGTGTTCAGGGTCCTGTAACGTCTTTCTATCAAAATCAATATTCTTGACCTTAACGCATGGCTCTTCCGAAACGACTATAGTTTTAAAATCCTGCAATTGGGTAGTGACAGGTTTAGGTGCAAGCTGAGTGATTTGCTCTTCTAATTGTTGATTAAGCTCTTTTAAACGTTGTTCCTGACGTATACGATCTGGTAAAGAAATATCATCGATGGCGTATGCATGTGTAGCTACCCCATACAAAAGAAAAAAAGCGTGAGTAAAAAAAATTTTGTTTTGCATAAAATGTTATTTTTAATTTACCAAATGGATAAAAAATCAAACAAAAACTACATGAATCATTCACAATCAACAATAAATGTCATAAAAAATTCATAATTGAAACATTTTGGAAATTTTTTAAATATTTTTAATTTTTATTAATGTATACCTATAGTTTAAATATTTAGGAAACAATAGTTGTTCATTAAAATTAATTTCCATCTTCTTTTATAAAGCTATAAATTCAATTCTTTTCATATTTTTAGAATTATTTTCATTTACTAGGCCAATTTTTATTATTAAAAAAAAGAAGATTTAATAGGAGTTAAGCACTCTAAAACCACTCAACTCCTTAGAAATGCTTAATCAATCCATCAACTTTTTACGGCGATACAACCCACAATTCCCAGAAAATAACGCCGCCAACAAACAAGTAATAATCGCATAAGTCGCAACATTCATTCCAAATAGCTCAACAGCTAAAATAATAGATGTTAACGGTGCCTTACTTGCTCCAGAAAACAGACTTACCAAACCTAAGCCTGCAAGCAATGAAATTGGTAGGTCTAAAATCGCCCCTAAAGCATTCCCTAATGTCGCACCTACATAAAACAATGGCGTAATTTCACCACCTTTAAAGCCTGAACCTAAAGTGATGGCTGTAAAAATAGTCTTGTTAAAAAAGTCGTAAAACTCAATCGGTACATAAAAAGATGAAATGATTTTATCTGTACCCAAACCGTTGTATTGCTGATGCGCAGTGAACAACGTAAGTAGCATAATGACAATACCACCCACCATGGTTCTTAAAGGCAAATACCGAACGTATTTATAAAAGACGTCACTCGCAAAATGGATGGCCGCAATAAAGAAACGTGCGACTAGGCCAAAGATCAGACCTGCCACAATTAAGTTCATGAGCGTGCCAAAATGAATGGCGGGAAACTCACTAATCACATAAAAAATATGCGGATGAACAATATCAAATAGCTCAGGAATGGCCGATGCAATCAGAGCCGACACAAAACATGGAAAAATAGCTGAATATCTTAAATTACCTAAAGCAGTAATTTCTAAACCATAGATTGCACCCGCTAGAGGCAAGCCAAACACCCCTGCAAAGCCTGCACCAATACTGGCGATTAAACAGATTTTTCGGTTATCTTCCGAGACTTTTAATATATGGCTTAAGTGGTCAATTAAGGCACCTGAAAGCTGAACCGCTGGGGCCTCACGCCCTGCCGAACCACCGAATAACTGCGTTAAAATTGAAGTAATAAAAATGATGGGGCTCATTCGTTTTGGAATAAACGACTTAGGCTGGTGAATTTCATCAATCAGTAAATGAGTTCCCCGCTCAATCGGTGATCCATATTTTTTAATGAGATAACCAATACCAAAACCTACAAAAGGTAAAAAGTAGATGAGCCAGTGATGCAGACTTCGAACTTTATTCGAAATATCAAAAGCGACAAAAATTAAAGTCGATGCCAACCCCGCTACGACTCCAATCACGATCGAGATGACGAGCCAATAGACACTGTATTTTAGAATTTGATCATATTCAGATGAAGGTAGAATTTTCATTCGCTTTCTTCAATTCGCCTTTGAGTGAGTGCCAAATTCTCAAATTGTTTTTATGCTGCCAGCTCATTAAGTGAGAAATGCTTAAACTGGGCTAAAAATTAAAGCCCGCATAAGCGAGCTTTCAATACAGTGATTAATTTTCATATCACTAAACTGTGAGGAATATCTCATAATTAGTGCTAATTTTCAAGCTGAAAATGGTTAACGAGTACTGCGAAAAATAACGAACTAAGTGAATAAATAAGCATTCGATTTGACCCAGTTAAACTGATGCTTAAGTGAGCCAAATCATTTATTCAAAACTTAATTAATACTCGCAATCACAGTTTCTGCATGACAGGTCGCGCCCTTCTCTGCGCCAATCTGAATAACACCACTGCGGTGTGCCAGTACCTGCACTTCCATTTTCATGGCCTCCATAATCGCAACCACTTGGCCTTCGGTGACTTGCTCACCATTTTCGACTTTCCAAGTGCTAATCACACCATTAATTGGGGCAAGTAAATGCTCGGCACTCACTTCTGGCTCGGTTGTTTGGGCTGGAGCTGCGGTTGCTGGACCTTGTGCAAACATCCCCGCAGGTAAACCTAAACGGTGTAACTTACCATCAATTTCAATGTAGCTCAGTAACATCGATTGTTGATGGTTTGGAATGCCACGTTTAGTTGGCTTTAATTCTTGTTTAAAGTCATTTTCAATCCAGCGCGTGTGTACATTAAATTCATCTGTAAAGTCAGGTTCATTAAGTACCGCGCGGTGAAAATCTAAAACCGAAGCTACGCCTTCAATTTTAAATTGTTTTAAAGCACGTTTAGCGCGAGCAATTGCAACTTCGCGGGTTGGACCAGTCACAATTAGCTTTGCCATAAGTGAATCAAAGTGACTCGACACCAATGACTCAGTTCGAACACCTGTGTCGACTCGTACACCGTTACCAAACGGCGCTTCAAATAAACTCAATACACCAAAGGCCGGAATAAAACCACGCGCTGGGTCTTCGGCATTAATACGAAACTCAATGGCATGGCCTTGTGCTTTTGGAGTTTCTTTAATAGAAAGCGCTTCACCTTGTGCAACACGAATTTGTTCCACCACCAAATCGACTTTCGACGTTTCTTCGGTAACAGGATGCTCAACTTGCAAGCGTGTGTTTACTTCTAAGAATGAAAGCTTGCCGTCACAACTGAGTAAATATTCAACTGTACCTGCACCCACATAGTTTGCAGCCTGACAAATATTTTTTGCCGAGGTTAAAATTTGTTGGTAAATCTCATCGCTAATAAATGGCGCGGGCGCTTCTTCGACTAACTTTTGGTTACGGCGTTGCAACGAGCAATCACGTGTACCAAGTACCACAATATTGTTATGTTGGTCTGCTATCACCTGCGCTTCTACATGACGCGGTTTATCTAAATATTGCTCGACAAAACATTCACCACGTCCAAAGGCAGCTTTTGCTTCACGTACTGCCGACTCATAAAGCTCTTTGACTT
>Ga0233424_10001763_pt1 | contig 17500 bp, 16 predicted proteins | sample Watercolumn_Towu_FD_181011 | JGI IMG/M metagenome (GOLD analysis project Ga0233424, IMG submission 181011) | Freshwater microbial communities from Lake Towuti, South Sulawesi, Indonesia - Watercolumn_Towuti2014_125_MG | ecosystem: Environmental > Aquatic > Freshwater > Lake | place: Indonesia...
GGCGGGGCGGGCGTCGATGAGGGGCTCCGGCGGCAGTGCAGCCGCCGCACTGTAGCGGCCGGCGGCGCCCGGTGCGCGGCGCACTTCGCCGTGCAGCAATGACGGGACGCCATACTCGGCGCATGACATCCATTCGACCTCTGGCGCGCTTTGCCACCCTGGGGTGCGCGGGGCTCCTGGCGGTGTCGCTGGCCTGGCCTGCGGCAGCGGCCTGCGACCGCACGCTGCAGCCGCCCCCCACGAGCGGCGCGCCGCAGCGCGTCCTGTTCGTCGGCAACAGTTTCCTGCACGGCCATGCGCCGCCGGTGCTGCACTACAACGCTGCGCGCGTGACCGACCTCAACGGCACTGGCTACGGCGGCGTGCCGGGCATTTTCCGCGCGCTGGCCGAAGAAGCCGGCCTGCAGGTGGACGTGGCCAGCGAGCTGATGAGCGGCCAGACGCTGCGCTTTCACCTGGACGAGAAACGCGCGCTGATCACGTCGCGGCCGTGGGATGTGGTGGTGCTGCAGGAGTACAGCACGCTGAGCCCGCGCCGGCCCGGCGATGCCACGGCCTTCGTCGCGGCGGCTGGTGCGCTGGAGTCGGCCGTGCATGCCGTGAACCCTGGCGCGCGCGTCTACCTGCTGCAGACCTGGGCCCGGGCCGACCAGGTCTACCAGACGCCCGGTGGCCGCTGGTCGGGCCAGTCGCTGGAGGCCATGCAGGCGGATTTGCGCACGGCCTATGCCGAGGCGGCACAGAAGGCCAGCTGCGTGGCCGGCGTGCTGCCCGTGGGTGATGCGGCGTTGCGGGCCGTGCAGGAGGGTGTGGCCGACCGCAACCCCTACGACGGCATCGAGCCGGGGCAGCTCAACTTGTGGGGCCCGGACAGCTACCACTTCGGGCCCTGGGGTAGCTACCTGGAGGCGCTGGTCATCTTCGGCCAGCTCACGGGCCGCGACCCGCAGAGCCTGGGCGCCGACAGCCGGGCGGGCCGGGACCTCGGCCTCACGCCGGCGCAGGTGGAGGCCGCGCAGCGCATCGCTGCGCGCGAGCTCAGGGGCGCGGCATCGCCCGGCGCGCCGTCAAGGCCATGAACACGGCGAACACGACAACCACCATCAGCCCCGTCGTCAGCGACGAGCGTTCGGCGATCAGCCCGATGAGCGGCGGCCCGGCCATCATGCCGAGGTAGCCCACGCCCGACACCGCCGCGATGCCGTGGGCCGAGGACACGCCCGGCACCTTGGACGCTGCGCTGAACAGCACCGGCACGACGTTCGACAGGCCCAGGCCCACCAGCGCAAAGCCCGTGAGCGCCACGCCGGCCGAGGGCACGGCGAGCGCGAGCGCCATGCCCACCGCCGCCAGCACGCCGCTGGCACGCATCAGCGCCGTGCCCGACAGCCGGGCGCGCACCCAGTCGCCGCCGAAGCGGCCGGCGGCCATCGCGCCGCTGAAGCTGGCGTAGGCCAGCGCGGCGGTGCTGGCCGTGCTGTCGCGCTCCTGCTTCATGAAGAGCACGCTCCAGTCGTACATCGCGCCTTCGGCGATCAGCCCCATGGACGCGAGCACGCCCAGCAGCAGCAGCGGCCCGCGCGGCAGGCTCAGCGGGTGTTTCTCCTCGGCGGCCTGGGCCGGCACGGGCAGCATCGCCCGGCTGGCCAGGATGGACACGACCGCCCCCAGCCCCGTGGCCACGAAGAGGTGGCCCTGGGCGCTCAGGCCCAGCGTGGGTGCGACGCTGCCCAGGCCCGCGCCCGCCATGCCCCCCAGGCTGAACATGCCGTGAAAGCCGCTCATCAGCGGCCGGCCGCTCTGGTGCTCGATCTCGGTGGCCTCGGTGTTGATGGCCACATCCATCAGGCTTCCGCTGATGCCGAACACCAGCATCACCGCCAGCAGCGCGCCGTAGACCGGCCAGGCCAGCAGTGCCGCGATGGCCGCGCAGCACAGCACCCCCATCGACCCCGACACCGCTGCCGGCCCCCAGCGCCCGACCACCCGGCCGGCCTGCGCCAGCGCCATCAGCGCGCCCACGCCGCCGGCCAGCATGGCCAGGGCCAGGGACTGCTCGCCCAGGCCGTAGTGGCCCTTGACGGTCGGGACATGCACGCCCCAGGTCGCGAACATCACGCCGAGCACGAAGAACTGCGCGCGCACGGCGCGGGAAGCCGACAGGAGAGGGGTCACGGGGTCTTGGCGGTGATGCGGGTGAAGAAGTCGTACACGCCCTGGTCGCCCATCTTGCGGGCGTCGGCCAGCTCGCCGCCTTCGGTGGCGTAGACCAGCTTGCCCTCGGGCGACAGCACGGCCACGGCCGGGATGCCCTTCTTGAGCGGCACGCGGTAGGCCTCGGCGATGTCGACATTGCGGTCGAAGCGGCCCACGTCCACCTTCACGACCTTGAAGTGCTTGGCGATCAGCGGGGCGCTCGGGCCGCTCTTGAAGGTGGCGTCGAGCATGCGGCAGTCGCCGCACCAGTTGGCGCCGAAGACGACCAGCACCGGCACCTTGGCCTTGGCCGCCTCGGCCAGCGTGGCCTGGATGGCCGCCTTGGCGTCGGCGCCTTCGTCGTAGATGGCGGGCGGGCCAGCGGCAGCGGCCGACAGGCTGGCCGTGAGGCCGGCAGCAGCGAGCAGGGAGGCGGCCAGGGCGCGGCGGGAGAAGCGGGTGTGCAGCATGTTTGAAAGCGCTTTCATGGCATGTTGAGGCGGATGGACAACGTTGTCAAGCTTGAATCGCGGCGACGCGGCGAGCCCGCGTGGGCAGGACGGAGGGCAGGGCGGCTGCGGCGGCCCGGCGCGGGTTCACCGGCTGGCCTGCTCGAAGAAGCGCCAGATCACGTCGTTCGCGTCCAGCGCGGTCGACGCCTCGGGCTTGCCCCGGTGCACGACCGCCGCGCCCGGCCAGGAGTGGCCGCCGGACTCGGTGACGCAGAGCTGCACCTCCCGGCCGTCCGCGCAGCCGCGGTGGGTTTCGCAGAAGGCGCCGGGCAGCTCCAGCGTGCGCTCCGGCGGGGCGGTGCAGCGGTTGCGCGCCACCCAGCGTGCCACGGTCTCGGGCACGGAGACGAAGTTCATGACCTTGCTCGTGTCGCGGAAGGCGCCCGGGCCGGCGCCGCCGTCGAAGAGCACATGCGTGTCGTCCCGGGCGTGCACGTGCAGCACCGAAATCGGCCGGCTGGGCGTGCAGCGCTCGGTCGCGTCGGTGCCGGCCACCGAGGCCACGGCGCGGAACACGTCCGCCGCCTCGCAGCCCAGGCGGCGGGCGAGCATGCCGCCGTTGGACATGCCGGTGGCGAACACGCGGCCCGCGTCCACGCGCCAGCGCGCCTGCACCGCCGCCACCACCGCGCGAGCGAAGCCGACGTCGTCCACACCCCGGTCGCGCGCATCGCCGCAGCAGCCGCCGGCGTTCCAGGTCGCGAACTTGCCGCCGGGCAGCTTGCTGTAGCCGTTGGGGAAGGCCACGATGAAGCCGGCCTCGTCGGCCTTCTTCTGCAGCCCGTAGCGGGCGTCGTCGGCCATGAACTCGGCATGCCCGCCGCCGCCATGCAGCGCCAGCACCAGGGGCGCCGGGCGGGCGGGGTCGAGGGTGGCCGGCACATGCACCAGCACCTGGCGCCCCTGCACCTCCAGCTTCTGCAAGGCGGCAGGCGCCTCCGCGCCGCGCTCGGCCCGGCGCTGCTCGATGCGCGCCTTGAGCCGCTCGCGCAGGGTCTCCTGGGCCTGCGCCAGCGGCAGCAGGCTGGCCAGCGCGACGACAGCCACCCAGGCGCGCATGGTTCAGCGGCCGCCGCCCAGGGCGCGGTAGAGGGTCACGAGGTTCTGCGCCCGCTGGCTTTGCACCTGCACGAGGCTTTGCTGCGCGGCGAAGAGCGAGCGTTGCGCATCGAGCCGGTCCAGCGCGCTGGACACCCCGGCGGCATAGCGCTGCTCGGCGGCGTTCAGGCGGCGCGTTTCGGCCTCCACCTGCGCGGCGATCGCGGCGCGCTGCTCGGCCAGCGTCGCGCGGCCGGCCAGGCCGTCGGCCACCTCGCGGAAGGCGGTCTGGATGGCCTTCTCGTACTGCGCCAGCGCGATGTCGCGGCTGGCGCGTGCGCCCGCCAGGTTGGCGCGGTTGCGGCCGGCGTCGAACAGCGGCAGGACGAGCTGCGGCGCGAAGCTCCAGGCCGAGTTCTTGAACAGGCCCGAGAGCTGGCCGCTGGCCGTGCCGGCGCTGGCGGTCAGCGTGATGCGGGGCCAGAACGCGGCGCGGGCGGCGTCGATGTTGGCGTCGTTGGCGGCCAGCACGAACTCCGCCTGGCGCACGTCCGGCCGGCGCGTGAGCACCTCGGCCGGCAGGCCGGCGGGCAGCTCGGCCAGGGGCTCGAAGTCGCTCAGCTCGCCCGTCGGCGCGGGCAGGTCGGCCGGCAGCGGGCCGCCGAGCAGCAGCATGAGCGCGTTCTCGTCGAGCGTGCGCTGGCGCTGGGCCTGGGCGAGGGCCGCGCGCGCCGCCTGCAGCGAGGACTCGGCACTGCGCAGGTCCAACTCGTTGGCGATGCCGCCATCAAAGCGCTGGCGGGTGAGGGCGAGCGACTGCTCGCGCGTGGCGACCGTGTCTCGGGTGAGCTTGAGCAGGGCCTCGTCGGCCTGCAGCGCGATCTCGGCATTGGCCACGCTCGCGATCAGCGCGGTGCGCACCGCCTGCTGCGCCGACTCGGCCGCCAGCACCTGCGCGGCCGCCGCAGCACTCACGCCGCGCAGCCGGCCGAACACGTCCAGCTCGTAGGCCGAAACCTGCAGGCCGGCCTGGTAGAGGCTGTTGATGCCGCCGGCCGCCGTGGGTGTGCGCGAGCCGCTGAGGCCGGCGTTGACCGTGGGCCAGAGGTCGGCTTCGCGGGCGGCGGCGGTGGCGCGGGCCGTCTCGATGTTGAGGGCGGCCACGCGCAGGTCGCGGTTGTTGGCCAGCGCCAGCGGGATGAGCCGCTGCAGCCGTGCCCCGCGGAAGGCCTGGGCCCAGGGCAGCTCGGCGGCGGCCGGGCCGCTGCCGGCCGTGCTGGCAAAGCTGGTTGCCGGCAGCGCCGCCGGTGCGGCCTCAGCCGCCGTGGGGCGCTTGGGCTCAGGCCCGGCACACGCTGCGAGCAAGCTAGCAGCGGTGATGAGGGTGAGCGTCGTCTTCATGCCTGGCCCTCCGCGCTGTCTTCGCTCTCGTGGGCATCGCGCCGGCGTTGCCGCTCGCTGCCCGGGAAGAAGCGCCGCACGACGACGAAGAACACCGGCACCAGGCAGACCGCGAGCACCGTCGCCGAGATCATGCCGCCCATCACGCCCGTGCCGATGGCACGCTGGCTGGCCGAGCCCGCGCCGCTGGCGAGCACCAGGGGCAGCACGCCGAGGATGAAGGCCAGCGAGGTCATCAGGATGGGGCGGAAGCGCAGGTGCGCCGCCTCGATGACCGCCTCCACCGCACTTTTGCCGTGGGCCTGCAGGTCTTTCGCGAACTCGATGATCAGCACCGCGTTCTTGGCCGCGAGGCCGATGATGGTGATCATGCCGACCTTGAAGTAGACGTCGTTCTCCAGCCCGCGCAGATTGGCGCCGAGCACCACGCCCAGCACGCCCAGCGGCACCACCAGCAGCACGGCGAAGGGGATGCTCCAGCTCTCGTACAGCGCGGCGAGGCACAGGAACACGGCCAGCAACGAGAAGCCGAACAGGATGAAGGCCGTGGCGCCCGAGAGCTTCTCTTCGCGCGTCTGGCCCGTCCATTCGTAGCCGAAGCCCGGCGGCAGTTCGGCGGCCAGGCGCTCCATTTCGGCGATGGCCGCGCCCGTCGACACGCCCTTGGCCGGCTCGCCGGCGATCCGCATGGCGGCGTAGCCGTTGTAGCGCACCGTTTGCATCGGGCCGGTGACCCATTTGCTGCTGGCAAAGGCCGCCAGCGGCACCGGCTGGCCACTCGTGTTCAGCACATTGAGGCGCAGCAGGTCTTCGGGCTGCATGCGGGCCTGCGCCTCGGCCTGCACCACGACGCGCTGCAAGCGGCCGGCGTTGGGGAAGTCGTTCACATAGCTGGAGCCCAGCGAGGTGCCCAGCGTGGCATTGATGGCCGCGATCGGCACGCCCAGGGCCAGCGCCCGTTCGCGGTCGATCTGCAACTCCAGCTGCGCGGCGTCTTCCAGGCCGTCCGGCCGCACGGCGGCGAGCAGCGGGCTCTTGGCCGCGGCGGCCAGCAGCTGGTTGCGGGCAGCCAGCAGCTCGGCGCGGGTGTGGGTGCCGCTGCGGTCCTGCAGGCGGAAGGCGAAGCCGTTGGCGCGGCCGAGGTCGCGGATGGCGGGCGGGTTGACCGGGAAGATCACCGCATCGCGGATCTTGCCCAGCGCGCCGAAGCTGCGCTGCACCAGGGCCTGGGCCGAGCGCTCGGGGCCCGGGCGTTCATCCCAGGGCTTGAGCGTGACGAAGCCCAGGGCCGCGTTCTGGCCGGAGCCCGCAAAGCTGAAGCCCACCACGCTGACCATGCTCTGCACTTCGGGCTGCTTGAGCATGAAGTCCTCGGCCTGCTGCATGACGGCCAGCGTGCGTTGCTGCGTGGCGCCCGGCGGCAGCTGCACGTTGACGAGGATGCTGCCCTGGTCCTCGTTCGGCACGAAGGAGGTGGGCAGCTTCTGGAACATCAGCACCGCCACCGCGATGACGGCGGCGTACAGCACCAGCCAGCGCGGCGCGCGCTTGAGCATGCGCGTGATGCCGTTCTCGTAGCGCCGCGCCATGCGGTTGAAGCCGCGGTTGAAGGCGCCGAAGAAGCCGGTCTTCTCCACGTGATGCCCGGCCTGCACCGGCTTGAGCAGCGTGGCGCAGAGTGCCGGCGTGAGCGACAGCGCGAGGAAGGCCGAGAAGGCGATCGCGCTGACCATGACGGCTGCGAACTGCCGGTAGATGTTGCCGATGGCGCCGCCGAAGAAGGCCAGCGGCACGAAGACCGAGATCAGCACCACGGTCACGCCGATGATGGCGCCGGAGATCTGCCCCATGGCCTTGCGCGTGGCCTTCAGCGGCGACAGGCCCTCCTCGCTCATGATGCGCTCGACGTTCTCGACCACCACGATCGCGTCGTCCACCACGATGCCGATCACCAGCACCATGCCGAACATCGTCAGCACATTGATCGAGAAGCCGAGCGCCAGCAGCGTGGCGAAGCTGCCGAGCAGCGCGATCGGCACGACCAGCGTCGGGATGATGGTGTAGCGGATGTTCTGCAGGAACAGGAACATCACGACGAACACCAGCGCCACCGCCTCGATCAGCGTCTCCACCACCTGCGAGATGGAGATGTCGATGAAGAGCGAGCTGTCGAAGGGGATGCTGGCCTTCACGCCGGCCGGGAAGTAGGGCTGCAGCTCCTTGAGCCGCTGCTTGACGGCATCCGCCGTCTGCAGCGCATTGGCCGAGGGCGCCAGCTGCACGCCGATGCCCACCGAGGGCTGGCCGTTCAGTCGCGTGGAGCGGCCGCCGTAGGTCTGGGCGCCGAGCTCGACGCGCGCGACATCCTTCAGCCGCACCGTGGAGCCGTCGGCATTGGCGCGCAGCACGATGTTGCCGAACTGCTCGGCATTGCTGAGCTGGCCGCGCACGACGACGGTGGCGAAGAGCTGCTGGCCGGGCACGCTGGGCTGGTCACCGATGGTGCCGGAGTCCACCTGCGCGTTCTGCGCGCGGATGGCGTCATTCACGTCGGCCGGGGAGAGGCGGTAGCCCTGCAGCTTGGTCGGGTCCAGCCAGATGCGCATGCCGCGCTCGGTGCCGAAGAGGCTGGCCTGGCCGACGCCGGGCACGCGCTGGATTTCCGGCAGGACGGTGCGCGCAGCGTAGTCGCCCAGTGCGACCGGGTCGAAGGCCGGGTTGTCGCTGGACAGGATGGTGAACAGCAGGAAGTTCGGGTTGGCCTTGTCCACCCGCACGCCCTGCTGGATGACGCTGGCCGGCAGGCGCGGCGTGGCCCGGGCCAGGCGGTTCTGCACGTCCACCTGGGCGAGGTCGGGGTTGGTGGCCGGGTCGAAGTTCAGGGTCAGCGAGCCGGTGCCGTCCGCCTGGCTCACCGCCTCCATGTAGATGAGGCCGGGCGAGCCGTTCATCTCGCGCTCGATGATGCTGATGACGGCGTCTTCCAGCGTCTGCGCCGAGGCGCCGGGGTAGGTGACCGACAGCGAGATGGCGGGCGGCGCGACCGGCGGGTACTGCGCGATCGGCAGCTGCTTGACGGCCACACCGCCGATGACGGCGATGAACAGGGCGATGACCCACGCGAAGATGGGCCGGTTGATGAAGAACTGCGCCATGGCGGGGTCAGGCCTTCGAGGCGGCGGAGGCGGGGGCCGAAGCCGGCGCGGCGGCCGGTGCAGCGCCTGGCGGCGTCCAGGGCACCGGGCGGGCCTTGCCGCCGGCGCGGGCCTTCTGCAGGCCGTCCACGATCACCTTCTCACCCGGTTGCAGCCCCGACAGCACGAGGGACTGACCCGGCCGCGGAGGGCCGAGCGTGACCGGGCGCGCGCTGACGCTGCCGTCCTCGGCCACCACCAGCACCGTGTCGCCCTTGGGCGTGCGGGCCACGGCCTGCTGCGGCAGCCAGATGCCGTTGGCGACTTCGGCCTGCGCCAGGCGCACGCGCACGTAGAGCCCGGGCAAGAGCTGGCCCTGCGGGTTGGGCAGCTCGGCGCGCAGCGTGATCTGGCCGGTGGCCGGGTCCACGCTCAGGTCGCTGAACAGCAGCCGGCCCTTGTGGGCGTAGACGCTGCCGTCCTCCAGCACGACCTGCACCTCGGCGGCTTCCTTGCCGGCGGCGCGCTGCAACTGGCCGCTGGCCAGGGCGGCGCGCAGGCGCATCACTTCAGCCGCGGGCTGGGTGAAGTTCACATAGAGCTTGTCGATCTGCTGCACGACCGCCAGCGGCGTGGCCTCGCCCTGGCCCACCAGGGCGCCCTCGGTCACCAGTGCGCGGCCGATGCGGCCGGCAATCGGCGAGCTGACGGCGGCATAGCCGAGGTTGATCTGGGCCGTCTGCACGGCGGCCTTGCCGGCCTGCACATCGGCGGCGGCCTGCTTGGCGGCGGCTTGGGCATTCAGCGCTTCCTGCGGGCTCACGGCCTGGGTCTTGGCCAGCGGCGCGTAGCGGTCGGCCAGGGCCTGGGCCTGCAGCAGGTTGGCCTCGGCGCGCGCGAGTTGCGCCTGGGCGCTGGCGAGCGTGGCGCGGTAGGGCGCGGCGTCGATCTCGAACAGCGGCTGGCCGGCCTTCACGTCCGAGCCTTCGGTGAACAGGCGCTTTTGCAGGATGCCGGCGGCGCGGGCGCGCACCTGGGCCACACGGAAGGCTTCCAGCCGACCGGGCAGTTCGGTCATCAGGTCGGCGCGGCCCGGCGTGGCGCTCACCACGCCCACTTCGGGCGGGGGCGGGGCGGCCGGTGTGCTCTTGGTGTCGCTGCCACCGCAGCCGGTCAGCACCACGCCGGTGGACAGCGCCGTCAGCACCCATGTGGCCGTGCGCGCTCGCGTCTTGAATGCAACCCTCATGCCTGCCTCGATCTCTTGGCTTGCTGCCAGCTGTCGGCTGGCAAAGCCAGCGACTGTAGCGAGAAGCGTCAGGCCTTGTCGGTGAACGAAAGCAAAGCCCGCAGCCGGGCCTGCCGTACCGCGGCGCCGATGGCCGGGCCGGTCGCGCCGCGGGCCATGGCGGCCGCGCTGGCGGCGGCCAGGTCGACCGCCTGGGTGGCGTGCAGATCGGCCAGCAGGCGGGTGCGCTGGGGGTAGTCGCGGTCTTCCAGGCCCAGCCGGCCGCGGGCGTCGCACTCGCACGCCAGGAGCAGCTCGGCAAAGCGCTCGGGCCGGCGCCAGGCGTCGCAGCGCTCCAGCAGGCGCAGGCGCGCCTCCGGGCCGAAGCCGCCGCTCTGGTGCACATGGGTGTGCTCGCGGGCCACCAGTCCGGCGAGCTCGCGGCAGTCGGTGGGCACCTTCCAGCGGGCGCTCAAGGCCCGCGCGAGCTTTTCGCTGCGCGTCTCGTGGCCGATGTGCCGGGGCAGCTCCTCCTGGCGCGTCGTGCCCTTGCCGAGGTCGTGGCAGAGGCAGGCATAACGCACCGTCAGCGGGGCCTGGAGGCGGGCGCATTGGTCCAGCACCATCAGCAGGTGGATGCCGGTGTCCACCTCCGGGTGGTGGGCCTCGGGCTGGGGCACGCCGAAGAGGGCGTCCACCTCGGGCAGCAGCTTCCGGAGTGCGCCGGCCTCGCGCAGCACCTCGATCATGCGCGAGGGCTGGCGCTCCATCAGCCCGCGCGAGAGCTCCTGCCAGACGCGCTCGGCCACCAGGGCATCCACCTCGCCGGCGGCGACCATGTCGCGCATCAGCGCCACGGTCTCGGGCGCCACGCTGAAGTCGGCAAAGCGCGCGGCGAAGCGCGCCAGGCGCAGGATGCGCACCGGGTCTTCGGCGAAGGCGGGCGACACATGCCGCAGCACTTTCGCGGCCAGGTCGCGCTGGCCGCCGTAGGGGTCGATGACGGTGCCGTCCGCCGCCTCGGCCATGGCGTTGATCGTCAGGTCGCGGCGCGCCAGGTCCTGCTCCAGCGTCACATCGGGCGCCGCATGGAAGGCGAAGCCGTGGTAGCCGGCGGCCGTCTTGCGCTCGGTGCGGGCCAGGGCCACTTCCTCGTGGGTGTCGGGGTGTAGGAAGACCGGGAAGTCCTTGCCCACCGGCTGGTAGCCCGCCGCCAGCAGCTCGGCCGGGGCCGCGCCCACGACCACCCAGTCGCGGTCCTGCACCGGGAGGCCCAGCAGGCGGTCGCGCACCGCGCCGCCGACGAGATAGGTCTGGAATGGAGACATCGGCCACATTCTGCGGCCACACTCTCGGCATGCAGACCCTGAACGAACACCGCTGCTTCGGCGGCATCCAGCGCTTTCACCAGCACGACTCGGCCGAGATCGGCCTGCCGATGAAGTTCGCCCTCTTCACGCCGCCCCAGCCGCGGGCGCTGCTGGTCTTTCTCGCGGGCCTGACCTGCACCGAGGAAACCTTCACCATCAAGGCCGGCGCCCAGCGCCTGGCGGCCGAGCTGGGCCTGGCCCTGCTGATGCCCGACACCAGCCCGCGCGGCGCCCAGGTGCCCGGCGAGAGCGACAGCTGGGACTTCGGCGTCGGCGCCGGCTTCTACCTCGATGCCACGCAGGCGCCCTGGGCGACCCACTGGCGCATGGAGAGCTACCTGATGAAGGAGCTGCTGCCCCTCGTGCAGCGGCAAACCGGCTTGGAGAAGGCGGGCCTCTTCGGCCACTCGATGGGCGGCCACGGCGCGCTCACGCTGGCGCTGCGGCACCCGGGGCGCTTCCAGTCCCTGTCGGCTTTCGCGCCCATCGCCGCGCCCACGCAGTGCCCCTGGGGCGAGAAGGCCTTCAGCGGCTACCTGGGCGAAGACCGCAGCAGCTGGGCCGCGCATGACGCGAGTGCGCTCATGCGCGCGCAGGCGGGCGCGCCCTACCCGGGCGGCATCCTCATAGACCAGGGCCTGGCCGACAAATTCCTGGCGGAGCAGCTGCACCCCGAGGCCTTCGAGGCCGCCTGCCAGGCCGTGGGCCAGCCGCTGACGCTGCGCCGGCACGCGGGCTATGACCACGGCTACTACTTCATCGCGAGCTTCATCGACGATCACCTGCGGCATCACGCCGCGCAGTTGCAGCGCTAGCAGCCGATGGCGATTCATGTGGGAAGCCACATGAATCGAGGCGCTCCGGCGACCTAAGCTGACGTGTCGGCTCCGAACGAAGGGCCCCAGGAGACGCGCATGTCAGCCAGCACCGCCGGGCGCCAGCCCCTTTACAAATCGCTTTACGTCCAGGTCATCACCGCCATCGTCATCGGCGTGCTGGTGGGCCATTTCTTCCCGCAGACGGGCGAGGCGCTCAAGCCGCTGGGTGACGGCTTCATCAAGCTGATCAAGATGATCATCGCGCCCATCATCTTCTGCACGGTGGTGGTGGGCATCGCGGGCATGGAAGACATGAAGCGCGTCGGCAAGACCGGCGGCTATGCGCTGCTGTACTTCGAGATCGTCTCCACGCTGGCCCTCATCGTCGGCCTCATCGTCGTGAACCTGCTGCAGCCGGGCGCCGGCATGCATGTGGACCCGGCCACGCTCGACACCAAGGGCATCGCCGCCTACACCGGCCCCGGCAAGATGCAGGGCACGGTGGACTTCCTGCTCGCGATCATCCCCTCGTCGGTGGTGGATGCCTTCGCCAAGGGCGAGATGCTGCAGGTGCTGCTGTTCTCGGTGCTGTTCGGCTTCGCGCTGCACCGCTTCGGCGGCCGCGGCACGCTGGTGTTCGATGGCATCGAGAAGACCTCGCACGTGCTGTTCGCCATCGTCGGCATGATCATGAAGGTGGCCCCGATCGGTGCCTTCGGCGCGATGGCCTTCACCATCGGCAAGTACGGTGTCGGCTCGCTGGTGGCCCTGGCCAAGCTGATGGGCGCCTTCTACCTGACCTGTGTCGTCTTCGTCTTCGTGGTGCTCGGCCTGGTCGCCAAGATGCATGGCTTCTCGGTCTGGAAGTTCATCAAGTAAATAAAGGAAGAACTGCTCATCGTGCTGGGCACCTCGTCCAGCGAGTCGGTGCTGCCGCGCATGATGGCCAAGCTCGAGAACCTGGGCGTGCGCAAGTCCACCGTCGGCCTGGTGATCCCGACGGGCTACTCCTTCAACCTGGACGGCACCTCCATCTACCTGACCATGGCGGCCGTGTTCATCGCGCAGGCCACCGACACGCCGATGACGCTCACCCAGCAGCTCACCCTGCTCGGCGTGCTGCTGCTCACCTCCAAGGGTGCGGCCGGCGTGACGGGCAGCGGCTTCATCGTGCTGGCGGCCACGCTGTCGGCCGTGGGCCATGTGCCGGTGGCAGGCCTGGCGCTCATCCTGGGCATCGACCGCTTCATGTCCGAAGCCCGCGCGCTGACCAACCTCGTGGGCAATGGCGTGGCCACCGTGGTGGTGGGCAAGTGGACGGGCGACCTCGACACGGCCCGCATGCAGGCGGTGCTCAACAACGAGACGCCGGCCGAGGCCGACGAGCCGGAAGCGGTGCTAGATCTCGTCGACCAGCACATGCCCGTGGCCGCTGCGGCCCGCTGACCGGGAGACCCCAGGACCCGCCTCGGGGACAATCCCCCGATGGCAGTCCTCTCCCTCTCCAACGCCCATCTCGCTTTCGGCCACGTCGCCCTGCTGGATGGCGCCAACTTCGCCCTCGAGACCGGCGAGCGCGTCGGCCTCATCGGCCGCAACGGCACGGGCAAGTCCTCGCTGCTGAAGATCCTCGCCGGCCTCGAAAAGCTCGATGACGGCCTGCTGCAGCAACAGCAGGGCCTCACCAACGTCTACGTGCCGCAGGAGCCCGAGCTGCGCGGTGACGCGACCATCTTCGACGTCGTCAGCGAGGGCGTGGCCGAGGCCAAGTCCCTGCGCGAGCGCTACGAGCGCCATGACGAGAACGACGACCTCGCCTGGGTGCAGGAGCGCATCGAGCACATCGGCGCATGGAACTGGGAGCAGCGCGTCGACGAGACCCTGCACCGCCTGGGCCTGGATGGCACACGGCTGGTGGGCAGCCTCTCCGGCGGCCTCAAAAAACGCGTGGCCCTCGGCCGCGCGCTCGTCGCCCAGCCTGACGTGCTGCTGCTGGACGAGCCCACCAACCACCTGGACCTGGACGCCATCACCTGGCTCGAAGGCCTGCTCAACGACTTCAAGGGCTCGCTGCTGCTGATCACCCACGACCGCCAGTTCCTGGACAACGTGGCCAACCGCATCGTCGAGCTGGACCGCGGCCAGTTGCGCGGCTACCCGGGCAACTTCGCCGCCTTCCAGGCCGCCAAGGCCTATGAGCTGGAGAACGAGGCGCTGGCCAATGCCCGCTTCGACAAGCTGCTGGCGCAGGAAGAGGTGTGGATCCGCAAGGGCGTGGAGGCGCGCCGCACCCGGTCGGTCGCCCGCGTGCAGCGGCTGCAGGAGATGCGCCTGCAGCATGCCGCCCGGCGTGACGTGCAGGGCAAGGTGCGCTTGGACATCGACACCGGTGGGAGTAGCGGCAAGATCGTCGCGGAGCTGGAGGACGTGTCCAAGAGCTTTGGCGACCGCGCCATCGTGCGCGGCTTCACGGGCACCATCCTGCGCGGCGACAAGGTCGGCCTGATCGGCCCGAACGGCGCCGGCAAGACCACGCTCTTGAAGATGATCCTCGGCGAGCTGCCGCCCGACAGCGGCACGGTGCGCCTGGGCTCGCGGCTCACGGTCGCCTACTTCGACCAGATGCGCGACACGCTCAACCTCGATGCGACCCTGGCCGACACCATCAGCCCCGGCTCGGAGTGGATCGAGATCGGCACGCAGCGCAAGCACGTGAAGAGCTACCTCGGCGACTTCCTCTTCTCGCCCGCGCGCGCCAACTCGCCGGTGCGCACGCTCTCGGGCGGCGAGCGCAACCGGCTGCTGCTGGCGCGCCTCTTCGCCCGCCCGGCCAATGTGCTGGTGCTGGACGAGCCCACCAACGACCTCGACATCGAGACCCTGGAGCTGCTGGAAGAGCTGCTGGCCGAGTACGACGGCACGGTCTTCCTCGTCAGCCACGACCGGCGCTTCCTGGACAACGTGGTCACCTCGACCATCGTGTTCGAGGGCGACGCGCGCTGGCGCGAGTACGAGGGCAGCGTGCAGGACTGGCTGACGCAGTCCAAGCGTGCCGCTGCCCTGCAGGCCCAGGCGACCCCGGCCGCCGCGCCGCCGCCTCCGCCGGCTCCCGCGCCAGCCCCGGTCGTCGCGACCAAGCGCAAGCTCAGCTACAAGGAACAGCGCGAGCTGGAGGAGATCCCGCAGCAGATCGCCGCGCTGGAGGCCGAGCAGACGCAGCTCAATGCGCTGCTGGCCGGCACCGAGCTCTACGCCCAGGGCGCCGCGCGCATCCAGGCCGTGACCGAGCGCGCCGCGCAGGTCGACGAGGAACTGCTGGCGCTGCTGGAGCGCTGGGAAGTGCTGGAGGCCAAGTGAGCACGCCGCTGCAGCAGGAATGGCTGGCCCTGCAGGCCCAGCACGAGCGCTACGAAGGCCTGGCGCTGGCCGTGAAGCTGGCCGCCTTCGCCGTGGCCGTGGTGGTGGCCGACACCGCGCTCGCCCTGGCGCTGCTGGCCCTGCTGTGGCTGCAGGAGGGCGTGCTCAAGACCTTCCAGTCGCGGCTGGGTGACCGGCTGCTGGCCGTGGAGGCGGGGGTGAAGGCCGGTGACGGCACCGCCCCGATGCAGCTGCACAGCCACTGGTTGGCCCGCCGCCCGCGCGGTGCCGCGCTGCTGGGCCAGTACCTGCGCAGCGCGCTGCGGCCGACGGTGGCGCTGCCTTACCCGCTTTTGATGGCGCTGCTGGCCTCAGGCGGGCTGTAGCTTGTCCACCGGCACGAAGCCGGGCTGGCCCTTGAGCTGAACCACCGTCTCGCCCTGGCGGTGCACCACGTACTGCGCCACGTGCACGGCGCCGTTGAAGCGCACCTTCTCGCCGGGCTTGATGACCGGCTGCGGCGCGATCAGGGGCAGCACCGGGCGGGCCGCGGGCCGGGCCGCGCGCATCGTGTCCTGCACCTGGCGGTGCAGGCCGGGCGACGAGATCGCCAGCGCTTCCAGCGAGCGGGTCATCTCCGCCTTGAGCTGGTCGGCCGTGAAGGGCTTCTTGAGCAGGAAGCGCGCGCCGTGGGCGTCGGCCTCCAGCTCGTGCTCGGGCGTCACCTCGAAGCTGAGCAGCGACAGGTGCATCTTGGGCTGCACCTCGCGCAGCCGCTGGAAGAGCTGCAGGCCCGTCATGGGCGCCTTGGGGAACCAGTCGGTGATCAGGAAGTCGGGTTTGAAAAGCAGCCCTTGCGCGAGCGCGGAGTCGGGCTCGGCGCAGCACAGGATGCTGTCGGCCGCAAAGCCGTGGCTCTGCAGCAGTTGGCGCGCAAAGGTCTGCACCCCGGCCAGGGGGTCTACAACGAGGAATTTCACAGGGTCGCGCATGTCACTTGAATGCCGCGGCAGTCAGGGGCGGTATCAAAGGTAGCGAATTCTGCGCGCAACCGTGCGCTTGCCCGATGAAAAACCGGGCGGAAGCCGAGAAATATTCGTCAGGGCTGGAGGCGGCAGAAATCAGCCCGCAGCCCCAGGTCGGTGCGTGCCAGGTAAAGCGTCACGGGCACGCCGTGATGGCCGCTGAGTACATGCAGCCGGTCGCCGACGCCGGGCGGCAGCGATCCGGTGAACTGCAGGCTGAACTGCTCGCCCGGCTGCCGTCGCGGCAGGGCCTCGACCGCCTGCAGGACAACCGTGTGGCCATCCACCTGGAAGCTGCGCCCGACATGGGCCTGCCAGCTCGCCTCACCCGAGATCGGATGCAGGCTCGGGGGCACCGCAGCCACGGCCGCCCCCACGCCATGCCCAGCCACCAGGGCGGTCGCGCCGCCCTTCAGGAAATTGCGCTTGTTGATCACGGCAGACACTCCTCGGCGACCCGGGCGGCCCGGTGCCAACGCATGGGCTGATGCAGGCCCTGGGGCTCGCCCTCGGCGATGAAGCCCAAGCGCTCGTAGAGCCGTCGGGCGGGGTTGTGAATCTCGACCTGGATGCTGACGTCGCGACCGGTGGTGGCGGCTTCGTCGGCCAGCGCCTGCAGGCAGCGCGTGCCCAGGCCGAGGTTGCGGAAAGCGGGCAGCAGCGCGATGTCCAGCACGTGCAGGCGGTCGTCGCGTCGGTCCACCCAGAGCCGGCCCGCCACCGCGCCGTCGACCAGGATGAGCTGGCAGCACGATGCCGGGAAGTGCCGCCGGTAGTGCTGCTGCTGGGCCTGGTGCTGCTGGCGCACGAAGGACTCGCATTGGGCCGCGCTCCAGCCCGTCAGGGCGAGTTCGTCGGCGCGCGTGCTGGCGTAGATGGCGCACTGCCAGCCGTCGTCGTCAGCTGAGGCCAGGCGCAAGGTGTGCTGCATGCCCGACCTCAGGAGCGTGGCGGGAAGATGCCCTGCATGGCGATGCAGAACTGCAGCGACTGGAAGGGCTGGCGGTTCTCGTGCGGCTGGCTGCTGCCCGTCGGGGCGACGGCGCTGGCAGCCATCGCGGCGGGCGCACCTGGGGCCCGGTAGACGTTGCCGCCGCCGCTGGCCGTGGGCGCCATGGCCGCGTTGGCCGGGCTCGTGGCCGCCGGCGTGATGCCGGCCATCAGGCCGTGGCTGTGGGGCGGCATGTTCTGGGGCAGCAGGGTCACGGTGCCGGTCCCGGTGTCCTCCCCCAGTTCGCGTGGGCTCAGCCCCGGCCCCTGGCCGGCCCCCATGGCGAAGCGGTCCTGCAGATTGGGCAGGGCGAAGTTGGACTGCCCGTTGCCCCCGTACAGGGTGCCGATCAGGGAGAACAGCGCCGTGTTCTGCGAGATGGGCAATAGCTGCCCATCGCAGCGCGCCCAGCCGCGCGGCGCGAAGTTGA
>Ga0233424_10001764_pt1 | contig 17476 bp, 8 predicted proteins | sample Watercolumn_Towu_FD_181011 | JGI IMG/M metagenome (GOLD analysis project Ga0233424, IMG submission 181011) | Freshwater microbial communities from Lake Towuti, South Sulawesi, Indonesia - Watercolumn_Towuti2014_125_MG | ecosystem: Environmental > Aquatic > Freshwater > Lake | place: Indonesia...
CACGTTGACCGACACGACGATGCCGGTGCCGTGACAGCGGTCAGCAGTCAGCAGTCTGAAGTTGCGAGATTGAATCGAGGCCGATGATGCGAATCCACAAATCGAAACTGTTCCGGCGAAGCGGCTTCACGCTGGTGGAAATGCTTGTCGCAGCCGCGGTCAGCATCATGCTGATGGTGATTCTGACTCAGGCGTTTGCCGCCGGTCTGGACATGTTCCGGCGCATGCGAGCACAGGGCAACATGCAGGAACGCCTGCGCATGGCAAGCATTACCATGCGCGATGATTTGACGCGGCCGCATTTCGGCACTGGCGGCGCCAATCTAACGAGTGACGGATTGTCTGCAAAAGACATTCATCAAGCATATAGCGGCGGCTGGAATCCTGAAACCTACGGCTATTTTCGAATATCGCAGGGTCAAATGTCGGATTTTACCGGCACGCCAATCATGGAGTTTGGCGCCGGCGGCTTGCCGTTGCCGTTTGCATTAGAAGGCACCGATCCTGAAGGACTGATCTACACTCGAGCTTCGACGCATTTCATCGCATTCACCGTCCGTCGAAACGGCGAGACTTACAACGAGATGTTTCGTTGCCGGGACTTTGTTCGTGCAGTGCCTGATGCGCCGCCAGGGCCATACGTTTTTCCGCGCGACTTTGTTTTCCCATCGGATTATCGTGAGGACATCAGCGGGACGGAGTCGTACTTCACGTCGCGATGGGCGGAGGTCGCCTACTTCCTGGCGCCGACCAATTCCACGACGGGCGGCGGGGTGCCGTTATTTACGCTGCATCGTCGCGCCAAGTTGCTGGTTCCGAATTCGGGCAGCGGCGTTCCGTCGACGAGTTTCATTCCGGCGTCTGCGCCGCCTGCGAGTCCGGAAATCAGCTCCCGGACGCAGATCTCGGCGCCTGCCGGGCAGTTTTACAATCGGCCATCTACGGTTTCGCAGCCGCGCAATCGATTTGGAATGCAACCGGCGCCCAATACGGTGGCCGCGCCTCCTATTCCACCTGGTCACGACCCGCGAGTCGCGGGGCTGCTTTTGCCAGGCTATGTCAATCGGTTTCCAACATTGGCGGAAGAACTGGGCGCCAACAGTGCCGATGCGGGGAACGACATCCTGCTGCATGACGTGTTGTCATTTGAGATCAAAGCGTGGTGGGAAGAGCCGGCTGTGAGCGCCGATTTGACCGCTGCGGAAGTTACTTCGCTGCGTCCTCGGCAGTTTTACAATTACCCGGGCACTGCAAGCATTCCGAACACTGATTACCCGTTCGATTACCTTCCGTATTCAACCAAGAACGTGTATTTTTCTAATTCTGCTACTTATAATACCTCGTTGGCGCGTGTATTCGATACATGGTCCGATTCAAACGGCAGCCCATATGAGACTCTTCTCGGCGGGCCAATGCCAGAGTGGCGCCGAGTGGACGCGGTAGCCCCGAACAATACCGCCGCCCGTTTGCCGATACCGATTAGGATCAAAGCATTGCAGATCCGCATCCGCATTTGGGATGCGAAAACGGAGCAAACCCGTCAGATAACCATTATCCAAGACATGTAAAAGCAATACCGGCCGGCACGCCCAGGGACGCCCTTCGGCCGCAATGACGAACAGAAATCAGGAGTGACACAGCCATGTTGCGTACACATTTCGACAAAACCTCGTCGCGGCGCCGGGCGGCCATTCTCATGGTCACGATCGTGCTGCTCACGTTGTTCCTCGTGGTCGGCATCTGCTTTGTGCTTTTCGCAGACGCGCAGGCCACTTCGTCGCGCACCTATCGCGAGGCAAGCCACTACCTGGCAGACAAATATCCGTCAGCCGACGAACTGTTTGGCTGGGCCCTTGGCGAGATCATTTACGATTCACCCGATTCCGGCGGCGGTCAATCGGCGGTTTACGGTCATAGCCTTGCGCGAACGATGTATGGCGCCAATTACCGGGCTATTCCGCAGCCCGGCGGCACCGTACAGATTTCCTATCTCGATGCGGCAGGCAACCCGATCAACGGCACGCCCTTCAATGGCGCCGGCCGGCCTGCGTCGCTTCGAAATCAGATCAACTACCAGACGATGCCGACCGGCGCACGCCGCCCTGAATGGCTCGATGCGGCCGGCGCTTCAGACACCGATACTGGCGGCACGATGTATTACACCGGCGGGTTCAACGCGCCGTATACGTTTCCTGATTTGAACAATCTGTTTCTCGCGTCGATGCTCGCTGACGGCACCGTGCTGAAACCGTCGTATTGGCCGGGCGACCTTAACGGTCTCGGCGCCGCAAGTCCCGCGAATCCGAACTTGAGCAATGCCGCGTATCAGCGATTCAGCTTGCGGCCGCTCAATGCTCCGACTTTGCATCCGAATTTCCCGACGATTGGCAACGGCGGCGACATTCGCAACCGGCCGCTAGGCTGGGGACCGGCAGGCAACGACAGCGTTTGGATCGACCTCGGCTATCCGATCATTACGCTCGCCGCTTCGGGCCGAAAAGTGAAGCCGATGTTCGCGATCCTGATCACCGATCTCGATGGACGTGTGAATCTGAACGCAACCGGAAATCTTCGCGGCAATCCGAGCAACCCGCCGTATCCGCCGGCGATGGGCGGCGTGCCCGCGACCGACATCCACACGTCGCATCAGGGCTGGGGCCGGACGGAAATCAACCCGTTGCAACTGGGCGGCTGGACTCTCGCCGAATATCAACAGATGTTCTGGGGAAATCCGGCGATCGGCACCGGTTTGAACGGCCGTTACGGGCTGTGGGCGAATCAGAATCTGCAAGCGAAACCGACGCCGACCTATTTCGCACCGCCGAACAATCGCACGACGCCCGGCAAATCGCCTTTGTATTATGCCCGAGCCGATTATGACGCTTCGACTTTGCCCGTCGCTTCCGGTCCCGCCGATGGTTTCAATCAAATGATGCTGCCCGCGGCGCTGTCTGGGACTCCAAGCGGCTACTTCTCGCCGTTCCCGTTCTTCGGCAACCGGTTCGGCGATGGGCAGGTTTTTGAAGCGACAAACCATCCGTTCTTGTACAACCCGTTCATGCTGAACCGCTTCGGCACGCTGAACAACAATGTGAACAATGAGAAGGATCGCCTATTCCCGATCAGCGACATGCGTTGGTTGATGGCGTTCAATAGCTCAACCGAAATCGCCAACTCCGAAGTCGGCCGCCTGTTTCCGACATTCATGTCGACGGCAGCAGCCGGCATTCGCCGCGCAAACATGACGACGACTCACAGTGCCGACCTGGATCTCGTGGGCGCCGCCCCCGGCCAACCAGGAGGCGCGTATCAGGTGGCCAATGTTAATGACCCGCCAACAACTTTGATTCCGGTGGGCGCTCCGACGAGCTACACGACGTCGTTGTCCAATCGGGCCGGCGTTTCCGCCAACCCGGGCGATCTCATCCAAGGTCTGAACGGCGACTGGCGCTCATTGATGGGTTCTGTCGGCCGCGTCAACGTCAATCGACCATTGACTGCGTTCCCGCCGGCGCCGACCGACGGCAACTTTTATCAAGACAATGCTATGACCGGCCTGTATTTGACGCAGGCCCGTAAGGCTGTTGCCGAACGCGTATTCCTTGCCCGAGACATATTCTTCCGAATGAAGGTTGCAACCGGCGTCCCGGCATTGATTGCCGGTGACTATCCGACTGCCGCGAATACGCCTGGTACTTCGACATTCGAGGCGCATCGCTTCCTGGCGCAGTTGGCAGTGAACATAGTCGACTACATCGACGAGGATGAATTCAGCACACCGTTCAATTGGAACTATCCAACGGATGACCAATTGAACGGTTCGCCGGTGAATCCGTTCACCTGGGTGTTCGGCACCGAAGTTCCGCGTCTTGTGATCAACGAAGTGTATGCACAGATCACGAATAACGTCGGCGACAGCCTGTCAACGTCGAAGACGTTTACGCCGGGCGCTGATCTTGATCCGGACACGTTGGCAGCCGACAGCGAAAGGCCGTTCAATACGATGACGATGGCCGAGAAAGCCGCGGCGGTTGCGACCATGGATTATCAGGTCAACTTCTTTGTCGAGTTGCACCATCCGCATCAGGCCGATCCGAACCAGGGAGAAAACAGCGGCCAGGAGCGCCTGTACCTGAACGTCGCCAATCAGGCGGCGTATCGCATCGCTGTCCGTAGCCATGGACTTGACCCGATGTCCGGCAACATCGATCCGCAATCGCGCGTCGGTTATGTGCTCGATCGTGCCTGGAACGTGACGGGCGATCCTGACGCCATGACAAATACGTCGCGGATCAACTTCAAGTTCCAAAACTACACGACCGATCCGACTTTCTCATCATCGGCCGCGAATGCGTTCGTTGTTCAGCCGTCCAACGGCGCCTACGGCGACCGAACGACGAATAACGCGAACAACCTGGGCTATTACGTTGTCGGTCCATGGCAGGCCGGCCTCACTCCGGCACAGCAGAGTTTCTATCGCTTCCCTCACGACCGAGCGCAAGCCGGTTCGCCGATCTTTGGTACGTTTGGTGCGACCGTAGCCAACAATGGTATGATCGCCACCTTGGACCGTATGACGACGCCTGCCTCGGCATTCGATCCGCAGGACCCGAACTACGGGACCGAAGCGCCGAAGTATCGGCCGACGGTTTTGTTGCAACGCCTGGCCAATCCCTATTTGCCGGCCGATGCAATTCCAGGGAACGGCACATACAACCCGTACATCACGGTCGATTACGTGGAAGACGTGACACTGCATGACGGCGTGTTGGCGACGCCGGGCGGCCTGCGACGCGACCCGATGGGTACGATGCCGCAGAACGTGCGGACGCCGGTCGAACAGCGATTCTCGCAAGGTCGCCGTCAACCGTACCGCGCCAAAGGCCTGACCGTGCAGTCGCCGTTGGAAGATAGCGGCTCCGGTCCCGCAGCGATGCCGTACTGCCCGCAACATACCTTCTTCCGTCAGAACGGGCAGAACGTACCAGGCGGTCCGACCGCTGCCGGCTCGACCCTTGACTACCCGTTCGACTGGCTGACGCACTTGGATCGCCAGGTCTCCAGCCCAATGGAACTGTTGCACCTTTCGCGGCTCAAGCCGCACTTGCTGACTCACTTGTTTATCGATGACAACAATCCGGCACCTGCGCCTGCCACTGCCAAGAATCAGCACGGTGTGCCGTGGCGGTCGCCCAATACCAGGTTGTATCGTGCGTTGGAGTTGCTCGGCACCAAGGACCGCACTGAGGCATCGCCGTTCGGCGGCAAAGTCATGGGCAAGGTCAACATCAATACGGTCAACGACATTGAGATCTTCCGAGCGATTTGCGACGCAGTAGCCGTAAGTTCACCCAACTACTTCACCCCGGCGCAAGTCGATGCGCTCTGGACCCAACTCCGAGTTCGGCGTTCGCCGCTCATTGCGCCCTCAGTCGCCGACCGGCCGATCTTCAGTCTGGGAATTCCGAATGATGCGGGAGCGGGCGACCCGCAATATCCGTTGGCGGGCGCCGGCGGACACGAAAAGGGCATGATGTGCACGAATGGTGGTACGACCCCGTTCTTCGAGGTGCCGCCTGCCGGACCGAATTCGACGCATCCGTATATTCAGAACGAGTTGTTGCAGAAGATCATGGGTCATTTGACGACGCGCAGCAACGTGTTCGCAGTCTGGATCACGACCGGCTTCTTCGAGGTCGAGAATCCATTCCAGTCGCCGCCGCGCATCGGCAGCGAAGTTGATACGCGCATGCGGCACAAGTTCTTCGGCATTATCGACCGAACGAACCTGACCGTGGACTGGACGAATCCGCAAGTACAGGGCGATCGTCCGATATTCTTCCCATTCACGCCATCGAACGCAACGGAAACGTATCTCGATCCGAACAACACGACAGGTGTGACAATTCGTGTGCCGAACGTGTTGAGCACGCAAGGCGTGGCGCCGGCTGCGATATTCACCTTGTACGATTCCGTAGCGTCGGGGGATCAGGACTTCCTGACCGCCGGATTCGCGCCGCCGTATACCTACGATTTGCGTCTCGGCATGAATGTGGTGATTGGCTCCGGCGACAGGCGGGAAGTGTGCCGAGTTGTCGGTTTGAACGCGATGAATCACACGATTACGGTGCTGACGAATCAGCGGCATCACGCAGGCGACGTTGTTTGCACTCAACGAATCGGCAATCCGGGATATCAGGGGCCGATTGACTACACGAGTCCGAAGTTCAGGGACTCGGTGGTGCCGTATTCAGTGATCTTGCAGTAACAGCGATATCCGCGAAAAGCGGGCGTGAGCTCAGAAGGCGGCAAGCAGTGGTCGATTCCCTCGCCAGGAGTCGCAAATTGCTTGCCGCTTTATGTTTAGTTGTGTATGAAGTTAGGGACCAACGGGGCCAATAGACCTCGCGGTGAGGAGCTCAATTTTGCCGGCCTTCCAGGTCGCGTATTGAAATTTCGCCGGGATCGTGCAGGCCGCACCAAAGCGTCCTTTGGGATCTAAAGCCAGGAAGGAAACGCCCTGCGGATGTACGCCACGTCGAACGGCGGTGGCGTTGACGCGTTGGATTGCAAGTTCGCAGGCCTCCTGCGGACTTTTGCCGGCACGCATCAGCTCCACGACATAGTTGCTACCGCTGATGCGAATGATCTCTTCCCCAACGCCGGTCGCACCGGCTGCTCCGGCAGAGTCGTCAACAAACAACCCGGCGCCGATGAGCGGCGAGTCTCCGACGCGGCCCGGCAGTTTGAACTCAAGACCGGACGTCGTGCAGACTCCGGCAAGATTGCTGCGAGCATCCAGCGCGAGCACTGTCACGGTATCGTGATTGTCGCTCGAACCGGCAGGCGGGGCCGCCGCCGGATGAGGCGCAGGTTTGGGTCGCCGTTTTTCCCAGGCGGCGACACTTTCAGGCGTATGTAGTGTTTCAAGTGGGAACCCTTGTTGGATGGCAAACTGCTGTGCTCCGGCGCCGACCAAGAGAACATGTGGCGTCTTCTCCATGACTCGACGAGCCACAGCGGCGGGGTGACGAATGTTCTCCAAAGCGGCCACAGCGCCGCAGCCGAGCGTGCGACCGTCCATGACGCAGGCATCTAATGAGACCGTGCCAATGGAGTTGGCAATTCCGCCGAAGCCGACGGAATCGACTTTCGGATCGTCTTCGACGGCTTGCGCACCGGCGATGGCCGCATCAAGGGCGGTCTTGCCGTTCTTGAGCAGGTCGCCGGCAACGGTGACCGCCGTGCGTCCAAATGGCCAGGTAGCGATGACAACTGGTTCCGGCATGAATCGTCTCCAAAGTCAGGTAATGGCATTTGATGGTTGAATATTTTGCCCGACCGTTAAGACCAAGGAAAGGAAATTACCGGTCCGGTGGAGAATTCTGACTGAAGTGAAGGGTTGTATTTACCCGATGTTAGGCTGGGCAAGTTAATCCTTGCCAAACGTTGGGCTTGTGGTTAGTTTGGGAAGGTCTTGAATCCGTCCCGGAAGGAAAAAGGAAGCCAACGTTTTCCGGCATCAGGATGGTTGCCCGGGGTCGAAGTAGCTGGAGGTGGGCGCATGCTGCGCATCGGCCGGTACACCTACAAGCTTGCAGAGACTCGGGCAGAGTTCGAGCAGATCCACCGCCTGAATTACAAAACATTTGTACACGAAATCGGTCAGTACGAAGACAATGGCTCGGGCGTGCTCGTTGACAAATTCCATGAGAAAAACGTCTACTTCCTGGTGTTGCGCGATTATGAGCTGGTAGGCATGTTGAGCGCACACGATCAGCCTCCGTTTTCGGTGGTTGACCGGATCGCGAGCAAGGATCTGTTGTTCAAAGATGGGAATAGACCCTTAGAAGTGAGGCAGTTGTCTGTTTTGCCCGATGAACGCAATGGTATTCATATTACAGGCCTCACATACGAACTATTCCTCTATGGCCGAAGGCATGGACATACACATTTTGTGATTTCAGGGGTGACAAGCCAGCTTCGACTCTATAAACATATAGGTTTTGAGGTTCTCGGTCCGGCTGTAGGTAAGGAAGGCGCTCAGTTTGTCCCGATGTCGGCAACGTTGGACCGGGTGGAGTGTGAGATGCAGCGCACCATGAAGTTATGGCGAAAGCGCATCGAGCGGGAAGCCGCCAAAACAGACGCGCCGATAGCCATGATTCCCGGCCCTGTGCCGCTCGCTGATGACGTTCGTGCCGCGTTTGCTGAACCGCCAATTTACCATCGCGGACCGGAATTCGTCGCGCTGTTCGAAGAAGTCCGCAACACCCTGTGCAAACTTGTCAACGCCCCCGCCGTCGCAATGACGGTAGGCAGCGGCACCTTGGCCAATGAGTTCATCGCCGCGACCCTTGCCGCCGATCCCCAGGCCGATGCCGGTTTGATGTTAGTCAATGGCGAGTTCGGCAAGCGGATCGTCAAGCAGATACAACGGTTCGGCGTTAACCCGCGTGTGATTGACTGGCCGGCCGGCAAGCCGTGGAACCTGACTCAAGTCGATCGCATCTTGGCCGAAATGCCCAGCGGCGGTTGGGTTTGGGGCGTCCACCAGGAATCCAGCACCGGCGTCATCAACGATTTGCCGGGCCTGGTGAAGATCGCAAAGAAACGTGGCATCCGAGTCTGTTCCGATTGCGTCAGCAGCGTCGGCGCGGTGCCGGTCAATCTTCAGGACGTGTACCTGGCCTCTGCCGCGACCGGCAAGGCATTGAGCTCCTATGCAGGATTGGCGCTAGTTTTCGCCGACCCGGTAAAACTTGAGCATCTGGATACTAGCCGTATCCCATCCTATTACGACTTGCCGACAACACTTGGAATTGTCGGCCCGCGGTACACGATGCCGTCGTCGCTTTTGCGGGCCGTGGCCGTAGCCTTGCAAGTGTATGTGACACCTGGAAAGGCGAAGGCCCGTTTTGACCACTATGCGGCACTTGGCCGATATGTGCGGCAACGACTGAGCGAAATCGGCTTACCGCCGCTGGCCCCGGAGGAATGTGCCAGCCCGGTAATCACCAGTTTTTACCCGCCTGGCCGCGAGACATCGAATGAGTTCGTCTCTCGCTGCCTGACGTGGGGATTCCTGATCGGCGGGCAGAGCGGCTATCTCGCGGAAGAGCGAATCGTGCAGATCGCCAACATGGGCTCGATCAAGCACGAGGAACTGGAACAACTCTTCGAAAACCTTGAGAGATGGCTCCGGCACCGTCGCGAATCGAACGGCCGGTAGGCTCGGCAATTGACATACGAGAGGGGCGAATTTGCCGACTGGCGAATTCGCCCCTCTCGTTTTTTGTGGACTTGGGTCAGGTTTTCCGTCGATACGGTCTATGCGCGTTGTTCCGGTTGTGACGCCTGAATGGTATTGCGCATGGACTTTCGCCGACAGACCATCGTTCTCCTTGTGTTGGCTGCGTTGCTGACAGCAGGTTGCACTCGCAAATTCTTCCGCGAGCGAGCCGATGCCGACGTTTGTGCGTTGCTTACCGAGAAGAACAGGTTCGCCCCATGGCAAATCGAGCAGTTTCACGTCTATCCGGATCCCCGAGCTCGATTCGCCGACGGCACCGATCCTGACCATCCGCCAATGCCGCCTGACGATGCCGCGGCTCGCCACTTGTCGCCGAATCCGCAGCGACCTGGCAAGGCCGGCGTGGCTCGTGTTGAAGGCACGGGCTACCTGGACATTCTCGCGGCTTGGGATGCGATGAATCGCGCCAGTATTGAAGTGCTTCCTCAGCCTGATCCGGCTCCGGTATCGACCGACGGCGGCGCCGATGCCGAAGAAAAGGCGTTTCTAATCACGCTCGAACAGGCGTGCGAGCTTGGACTTTTCAACAGCCGTGAATTCCAAGACCAACGCGAGAGCCTTTATCTCACGGCGCTGCCGGTGTCGCTGCAGAGATTCTCTTTCGCGGCACAGCTTTTTGCCGACGGCAGCGTTCATCGCGAAACGACCGGCGCCGACACGGCACTCGGCCGCCGTGAGCGATGGCGTTCGTCGGTGAATGAAGGACTGACAAAAACGATTCCAACTGGCGCATTGCTGTTGTTCCGCTTCGCCAATCAGGTTGCCGTGGAAATGCTGGGCGGTAATCCAGATGTCTCGGTTTCAAACCTTACGCTGGAACTGACGCAGCCCTTGCTCCGCGGCGGCGGTCGAGCAGTGACGCTCGAACCACTGACTCAGGCTGAACGGAACATGCTGTATCAGATTCGCAGCTACGCACGCTTTCGCAAGTCGTTCTTTGTTTCGCTTGCCGGCGGGCGTGGCGGCGGCGGCGGCCTAGAAGACTTCACTGGGGGACTCAGTCTCCCGGCCGGCAGTCTCTCGTCAAACTCAGGTTACTTGCCAACGGTACAGCGCTCAGGCCGGCTCGACATCGAAAAACGGAACTACCGCGCGTTGCAAGATCTGCTGCAACGATTTGAAGCATTTGCCGAAGGCGGCGAAGTGTCTAGACTGCAAGTCGATCAGGTCAAGCGAGATCTTTTGCGTGCCCGAGGCACGGTCAACAACGCCGATTTGCAGTATCGCAACACGCTCGACAACTTCAAACGGCAGCTCGGCCTGCCGCCTTCGCTCAGAATCGAAGTTGACACTTCGGCACTGCGTCCGCTGACCGATCAACTGGACCGCTATCAGCGAGTGCTCAATGAATACAACGAGATTCAGGTCCAGGCGAATCGTGATCTGACGCCGGCCGAGACGGCTGCTCTGCGGCCGAGATTTCGGCGTCTGCTGTTGGAGAGTCGATTGGTTGAAGGAACGCCGTTCCGTGAACAAATCGCTGAAAGAGCGAGCGCGTGGGAAAAACGGACCGACGTGCAGATTCGGGCGGAGCTTCGCCGACTGGCCGATTTGCTGCAACAGCTACTCACCGAAAAAGCCAAGTTGGAGTCGGCGCAGCAACAAATACCGAATGCATTGCGAGCGCAGATCGTCCAAATAGAAAGCGAGACGAATCTCGGCCGGCTCGAAGAACGGCTGCGGGATTTCGAGAAACAGCCTTGGCAGGCCGTGGGCGATCCCGGCGCCCGCGAGCAACGCCGTCTGAGCACGATGCGGAATGCAACGGCGGCCCTGGAGCTGGTGTTGATTGAAGCTCGCAACCAGCGGTTCGACAGGCTTCGGGAAGCATGGCCGACGCCGCCTAGCGTTTGTTTGGACGGAGTGGACCTGATCGGTGTCCCGCTGGAAGAAGCGTACGCAAAATCGGCACAATACGCGCTAGCCAACCGTCTGGATTTGATGAATGAGCGGGCCCAAATGGTGGATTCGTGGCGGCAAATCGCCGTCCGGGCAAATTCCCTGTTAGGAACGCTCGACATACAATATCATTTGGATAGTGCAACGCCCGCTGGTGGATTGGCCCCGTTTGCTTTTGCCGGCAGTCGTTCGACCCACCGCGTGACGGCCAATTGGGAACTTCCGCTGGTTCGCCGGTTGGAACGAAATAACTATCGCGTAGCGCTGATCAATTATCAAAGACAGCGCCGCACGTTGCAGGTGACCGAAGACAACATCATCCTGGGTTTGCGAAGCGGGGTTCGTGAACTCCGCGTACTGGCTGAGAACTATCGCATTCAGCAAGAGCAGGTGGCGCTGGCGTATGCCCAGGTTGAAAATGCACTGGAGACTTTCAGTTCGCCTGCCTTGCCCGGCGGCGGTGGAAGCAATGCGGGGAGCCAAGCGTCTTTGACGCAACAGCTCTTGCAAGCACAAAGCGGACTGAATTCAGCACAAAGCGGACTGTACGACATTTGGATCAACTACCTGACCCTGCGGATGCAGTTGTTCCGCGACCTGGAGCTGCTGCCGCTCGACGCCCGTGGAGTGTGGATCGATGAGCACGCCAACGAATGTACCGTCCCCTTCCGGCACCATGACGTCCCTGCCGAACGCCCTGCCGTCGAACGGCCCAGCGTCGAACGGATTCCACAGCCCGTCCAACCCGTCAGCGGCGAAATTCAGTGGCGAGCCACAACGGTCTCCAAAGAAACGCGGCCTTAGCTCGATTGCTGTGGCCGGCATTATTGGCGGGCTTCTCATTGTTCTCGTTGCCGGCGGATACGCCCTGTTTCATTTCGGCAGGTCGTTATTCAATCAGAAACGCGAAGACCTTATCACGCATCAAGTCCAGCCGGAGTTGCTGGAATTGACCGTTGTCGAAAAAGGGAATCTCGAAGCTGCTGAGAACAAGGACGTGATTTGCCAGGTCAAGGCGGGCGGCCGCGGCAGCAACTTTGCAACGACGATCAAATGGATCATCGACGACGGCACTTTGGTGAAGACAAATCGGCCCTCCGATCAACGGCAGCGCGAAAACGGCGAAAACATACGCGGGGACTGGGTTTGGCCGCATACACCCGTTTCGGGCGTACCATCGGATCGCCGCGGCAGGCCGCTTTCGCGTGAGGAAAAGGACGTACTGGCAAAGGCGAAACGCGGCGAAAAACTCGCGAAGGACGAACAGGAAGTCTTCGATTATGCGAAACAATTCGAGGAGTCGAAGTCGTGGTGCGATCTGCTGGTCGAACTGGACGCAGCGGGATTGGAAGACCAAGAGCGAACCCAGCTCATCGCCGTGAGTAAGGCACAGGCCGACAAAATCGCGGCCGAAGGTCAACTCAAGATCGTGATCAGCGAAAACGAAAGCGCCAAGAATCAGGCCCAAATCGCTCTTGACCTCGCTCAAATCGATTTCGAGAAGTACACCGGAATCGACCCGCAACAGTTGAAAGTCGATTTCGCCGTGTTTGCACGCAAAGGCTTTGAAATGCTGACGGCTCAGGCCGATGCCGCACCGAAGAACGCTGGTAAGAGTCAGAGTGAGTTTCTGCAGCAGCTCAACGATATTCGCGGCAAGATCAAGAAATCCGAAGCAGATCGCGAAATGATCAACGAGCGTAAGTCCTGGATGGAGCGGATGCTTACCAAGAAATACGCCAGTGCAAATCAGGCGGAAGCAGAACAGAACCGGCTTTTAGGCGCCGATCTCGATTTGCGAGCGCTGCGCGATCAGGAAAGTGTGTTGACCGGGTTTACCTGGCGCCGTGAAGTGACGGATCGATGGAGCAAATGGGAAGAGGCCAAGCGCGCCCTGACTCGTGCAATCATTCAAAACGACGCCAAGCTGAAGACGGCCACTAATGACGACACCACCAAACAGAAACTGCTCGACCAGGAAATCGAAAAGCTCAAGGATCTGCGTGAGCAGATTGCTCACTGTCTTCTCTTTGCTCCGTCCGACGGCATGGTGGTGTACTTTCAGTCGCAGCAGGAGAGTTCAGGCCGTGGATCGCAGCAATCGACGATCGCTCAAGGCGAACCTGTGCGCGAAGGCCAGAAACTCATTCGCATTCCGAAATTGGAGCAGATGTTAGTCAGCACGCGCGTTCATGAGGCGATGGTTTCGCGAGTCAAGCCGGGAATGCCCGTTGACGTCCGAGTTGACGCGTTTCCCGATCGCGTTCTCAAGGCCAAAGTTCGTACCGTGGCGACCGTCGCGATGCCGCCGGATTGGCGCTCGTCTGCCGAAGTGAAGATGTACATGACGACTGTGATGATCGAAGAGTCGATGCCCGGTTTGAAGCCCGGCATGACAGCCGAGTGCACGGTTCGCATCGAAGCAACGAAGGAAAGAGTGCTTGCCGTGCCGGTGCAGGCGGTCGTCGGGGGCGCAGAGATGGGGCACAATCGAACTGTTTTCGTTCGCAATGCCGATGGATCGACGGACTCTCGCCAAGTGACGCTGGGCCTAAGCAACGAGAAGATGGCGGAAGTTCGCACTGGGCTGCAAGCCGGAGAAATGGTCGTCCTCAATCCGAAAGTTCTGCTCGGCGATCGTGCCAAGACTCGCCAGCCAGGCGATCTCGAGAATCGCACCGGCAGCAGGGCGGAAGGCGAAACCAAAGGCGACGCCAAAGCCAGTCCCGCCGGCAACGAGCCGAAAGACGGTTCAAGCAACGCTCCTAAGGGCAAAGGCAAAGGCAGCAAGAACAACGACGAGATGAAGAAGAAGATGCAGGAATTCGACGACCGCATGAAAAAGGCGACTCCGCAAGAGCGGAAGCAAATGCTGGAGTTGATACCGGAACAATTCCGCGACGCAACGAAGCAGCGTTATAAGGCCCAAGGGCTCGAGATACCTGATTGACGCAGAATAGTTCGCTGAATCCAGGCCTTTGGGCAGTTACTCGGCGGTTGACTGAATGGCTGCAATTGCAAAAGTCATTGATCTGGTCAAAGTCTACGACATGGGTGCAGTCCGTGTTCCGGCGCTGCGCGGCGTTTCGCTCAAGTTCGAGGACGGCGATTTCATCGCACTGATGGGGCCTTCCGGTTCCGGCAAGTCGACGCTGCTGAACGTGCTCGGCTGTCTCGACCGCCCGACCAGCGGCGAATACTGGCTCGGCGACGAAGAAGTCGCTCAAATGTCCGACGACTCGTTGTCTGAAATCCGAAGCAAGTATCTAGGTTTCATCTTTCAGTCGTACAACTTGTTGCAGCAGTATACCGTCGTCGAAAACATCGAGGTGCCGCTGCTGTACCAGGGCATTCGATTGACGGCGGAAACACGCAAACGTTGCATTCAATATGCCGAAATGGTGGGACTGGCCGAGCGATTGGACCATCGGCCAAATCAGCTTTCCGGCGGTCAGCAGCAGCGCGTCGCCATCGCGCGCAGCCTCGTCAACGATCCGCATGTGATCCTTGCGGACGAACCAACAGGAAACCTCGACTCACGGACCAGCGTCGAGATCATGCAGATGCTCCGCCGGCTCAACGAATCCGGCAAGACTATTATCATGGTCACGCACGAGAACGATATTGCACAATGGGCACGCCGTGTGATCCGATTGCGAGACGGCGAAGTTGAGTCCGACGTTCGCAATGAAACCAAGTACATGCCATAGCCGGTTGCTGATGTGTTGGGCGGTTGCCGATGCTTAGTTTGTCGAAACTCAATCGCAGTTTGTTGCTGGCGGTGCGCAGCCTGTGGCTGCACAAGCTGCGTTCGGCGCTTTCCGTGCTGGGCATCATTATCGGCAACGTCGCCGTCATCTCGTTGCTGGCATTTGGTGAAGGCAGCAAACAAGACGCCCTCGAAGATATTCGCCGCACCGGTGCAACGAACATCATCGTGCGGTCGGTGAAGCCGCCGGACGTTTCGACTTCCGGCAGCCGCAGTTTCGTCTCTACCTACGGCCTGACGCAAAAAGACTACGAGCAGTTTCTAACGATCCCTGACATCACGCTCTCCGTTCGCATGCGGGTGTTTCCCCAGGATATTTATCGACTCAATCGCAAGTTCAACGGCCGCCTGGTCGGAACGACGCCCGAATACGCCATCGTCAACAAGATAAATGTTGCCGCCGGACGGTTCCTGACAGACCAGGACAATCACTACATGGAAAATGTGTGTGTCCTGGGCGCTGACACCGCAGACTATCTATTCCCATTTGAAGACGCGATCGGACAGGCCGTGATGATCAACGGCCACTTCTATCGGATCGCCGGCGTCATGGCGGACCGTATGCCGACCGGCGGCACCGGCGGCAGTCTCGCTGCCGAGGAATTCAACAACGACGTGTACATTCCGCTCCAGACGTGCAATGTGCGTTTCGGCTCAGCGGTCATCATACGCTCGTCCGGGTCGTTCACGGGCGAAAACGTGCAACTTCATCAGGTGACGATGACGGTTGACGCCACCGTCGACACAAGCGCTGGCCGTGAAAAGGTCAGAGCGGCCGGCAATATCATTCGCGAGATCCTGGAGCGCAATCACGGCACAAAGAAGGACTACGCCGTGACTGTGCCGCTCGACCGCCTCGAAGACGCCGAACGAACTCAAGACCGATTCACGATGCTGCTCTTTGTCATCGCCGGCATTTCGTTGTTTGTCGGCGGCATCGGCATCATGAACATCATGTTGGCGACGGTGACTGAGCGTACGCGCGAGATCGGCATTCGCCGTGCACTTGGCGCCAAACGGCGAGACATCGTGATGCAATTCCTGATTGAAGCAATGGTCCAAACATCCGTTGGCGGCGTCATCGGTGTGCTGATCGGCGTCACCGCGGTATTCGTCGCACCTCCGCTGGCAAAGTGGCTGTTTGACAGGCACCTGCCGGCACATCTTCTGGCGTGGCCGATTGCCGTATCGTTGGCGGTTTCGATCGGCGTCGGTGTTGTGTTTGGGCTATATCCGGCGTGGCGAGCGTCGCGACTCGATCCCATCGAAGCGCTGCGGCACGAGTAAGCGGCGATCACTTTGGCAGTTGCCAGATTCGAACGGTGCCGTCGTCGCTTGCGGAAACGGCTCGCACGCCGTCGCGAGAAATGCCGATGCTCGTTACGCGGCTACTGTGGCCCTTCAGTTCCGTAAGTTTCTTCCCGGTGGCGGCATCCCATAGCCTGACGGCGTCGTCGAATCCGGCGGTCACCAGGCGTTTGCCGTCGGCAGAAATGTCCAAGCAAGACGATGCTTCAACAAGTCCGCCGAACTGCGTGCCGTTGTCGAGTTTGGGCAGTTTCAATTGCCATGTCTGGAACCACCGGCCGCAAACAAAGGCGCTCTTGCCGTCGTTGGTCCCAATGACGCGATTTCGCGAGCATTCTGTTCCGGGTCGCCATTGGTTGCGTCGCCGTCCGTAATGTTGAGCACGAAAGGAGAAAAGCTATTCGGATGCGTTCTGCAGAAGTCCTCAACAAGCCGTTTTGCAAGGTCCAGTCCTGAGCACATCTTCTTCCAACCGGATGATTTTGGTTCAAACCAAATCGGAAACTTGATCATCTCGTCGACAATGCCGCCAGCGCCATCGCTGACTTTGCACGTGCGGTCTTCGATCCGCAGCGGATTATTCGCGACCATGCTGATCGGCGCGAGTTCCTGACCGGCGAGTGCGCCGCCGAAAGCCGACCCCGAAAAATCGGAATAGCCGATCACACCGATGTAGAAATAATCGCGGATGCCTGCTTTGGTCGAACGAAGCACAAGATCGCGGAGCAACCGGTTGACCGCATCGGAGACAACATCGCGTTTTTTCTGCGTCGCTTCCCCGCCGATCAAATCGTTCATCGACCCGGATTGATCGACCAGGCACAAAATGCAAGTCGGATTCGGCCGGTCGATTGGTGCTTCGTATGCCATCGCGACCACCCAGCGGAACAAATCGAATCGGACAAGTGATATTACTCCCGATTCGACCGCCCATTTCAAGGAAATTCCAACTTTGGAGACATACTCCGCGTCAGGTTGAATCCGCCGAATTCGTCGAGGGCAGCGCAAGAAAAAGCGGAGTTGATCGTTCCCATGACGTTGAAGCAGCCCGTCTTCGACAATTCCGGTCCGTTGGCGAGGGACCCCCGCGCCGTCAGGATTTCGGGCGGGGGTCCCCATGAATGTGCGAAAACACAGCACCCCTCGAGGCGGCGACCATGCGTCGCGTCGAGGGGTGCATTGCATTG
>Ga0233424_10001766_pt1 | contig 17467 bp, 15 predicted proteins | sample Watercolumn_Towu_FD_181011 | JGI IMG/M metagenome (GOLD analysis project Ga0233424, IMG submission 181011) | Freshwater microbial communities from Lake Towuti, South Sulawesi, Indonesia - Watercolumn_Towuti2014_125_MG | ecosystem: Environmental > Aquatic > Freshwater > Lake | place: Indonesia...
AAGAACCCCCGCGGCTCGTCGGTCGACCGGCACGAGAACATCGGGGAGGGCACGATCGGCCGTGCAGGGTTTCGCACGATCCTGGCCCACCCGCACTTCGCAAAGCTCCCACTCTACCTGGAGGTGCCGGGCTTCGAGGACACCGGCCCGGACAAGAGGAACGTCGACATCCTGAAGGCGATCCGGAAGGAAGCCGGCACGTCAAAGTAGGCGATGCGAGCTGACCATGCGCCCCATGTCGCAGAGACGGTTCGAAGGCCTCGTCCGGCAGGCGCTGGACTCGCTGCCAGGGGAGTTTTACGAGCGCCTGCAGAACGTCGATGTCGTTGTCGAGGAGGAGCCGACCCCCGAGCAGCTCCGGACGAGCGGCATGGAGGCCGACGACACCCTCCTGGGCCTCTATGAGGGCGTACCGCTGACCGCCCGGGAGAACTACGGCTTCGTCCTGCCCGACAAGATCAGCATCTTCAAGCGTCCGATCGAGGAGATGTGCGAGACGCCCGAGGATGTCGTCGAGGAGGTCCGCGTGACCGTGATGCACGAGATCGCGCACCATTTCGGCATCGACGACCACGCCCTCTATGACATGGGGATGGGCTAGCCGGGCTAGAGGATCTCGGCGGTCTCGTCCTCGAGGCGGATGCGGCGGCCCGCGGCGACGATCGAGGCGGCCGGGACACGCCCGAGCTCCGAGAGCACGATGGCGGCGCGTCCCGAGAGCGGGTCGGACTCGGCGTCGGCCGGGCGCCGGCGTGCGCTCACGCCAGCCTGGCCCCACAGGGTGCGCTGAGGACGCCGCTTGAGCTCGCGCTCGAGGGCGGCGATAAAGCGGCGGCCGGCCGCACGGGAGACCCGGTCAAGGGCGCCGCGTGTGGAGGCGTCGACGAAGTCGAAGGCGAACGAGACGCCGTCGGCGGTGCCGTCGAAACGGACGTTGAGGACCGGCGGCTGGTCGCCGTCGAACAGCGGCGAGCTGTCGGGCTCGGCCCGGGCGGCCTCACGAAGGGCCGCCTGCACTTCGCGCAACAGCGCAGACACAGCCGACACCGAAAGCGAAGCCGGCTTCAGCGAGATGACAAGCGCTGCGCCGGCTGCAGAATCGCCCAACGCTACCTCCTGGCCCGGCCGGGCGGATTATCGCAGGACGCGGTCGTCGCCGATCCGCCGGGTCACCTGGAGGCGGTCCATGTGCTCGAGGAGGGCGAGGATGTACTTCCGGCTCTGCCCGAACATGTCCCGTACGTCCGACACCGATACCTTGCCGGCGGTCCTGATGCGTTCGGCGACGCGGGCCGCCATGTCGTCGTAGGCAGTCTTGAGAAAGACGACTTCGTCGTTGGCGCGGACCACGCGGCCTTGCATCACGAGCGCGGCCACCACTTCGGGGTCGATCTTCTGCCCGGTAGGCGGCGTAAACGGCGAGGCTGCCAGCGACGCGAGGTAGGTGTCGACGACCGCCTGCTGTACTTCGCTGAATGCCGGCGTGTACCCCGGCAGACGGACGTGAGCGTCGTCGGCCACGAGGACCGATTCGTCCTGGAGGCGGGGGAGGGAGGAGAGGAAGTGTCCCGGCTTCATCCGGAGCCGGTTTCGCAGCTCTTCGCGAGGCATGCCGGGCCGCAACGGGTACTGTTCGTGGTACGCCGCCAGGGCGTCGCGGGCGGCGCCGGCGCGGCTGGCCCAGCCGGAGGCGGTGTACAGGGTGTCGCCGGTTGGGCCGGTCGCGATCGCAGATCGCCGCTCGAGCGCGCCACGTACGAGCTCGGCGACGCGCTCGACGGACAGGTTCGCTTTGGTCGCCAGGTCGGGCAGCGATGCGGGCTGGATGGCGTCGAGGGCGGACAGTAGGAGATCGTCCTCGCTTCCTCGCGATAGCGTCGCCAGTCGCTCGAGCGTAGCGGGGTCGCGACGGCGATGGCGTGGAGCGAAGGGATCGACAACGTTGCCGCCGCCGAGCGTCGCAGTGGAGTCCCGAAGGATGAAGTAGTCGCCACGCACGACGGCGACCGGCCGCTCTGCCCTGATCTGGGCCCATCCGGACGAGCCCGGAGCCAGTTGGTCGGCGTCGAGGAGCCGTACGGTGGCGTCGACCTCGGCGGCCCCCGAGTACAGCGTCAGCCGGGCATTGTGTTTGATCGGCCGCGGGGACGAGTGGATGACTCGCAGCGAGGCGTCGAACGCCTCAGTCGGTCGCAGCCAGCGAGGGACCGTGAGCACATCGCCGCGGGCGATCTGCTCGTAGCTGACGCCCGAGAGGTTGACGGCGACGCGGGTGCCGGGCATCGCCTCGTCGACGGCTTTGCGGTGCGTCTGCAGGCCGCGCACCCTGGCGGTACCCGCCGAGGGGACTATCTCCACCTCCTGGCCGACCCGCAGGCGCCCGTCCTGCAGCGTTCCCGTGACGACCGTGCCGAAACCCGGCATGGTGAAGGCACGATCGACCGGCAGGCGCGGCCTCCCGATGTCCGGGCGGCTGGCTACCCGCTGGAGCGACGCCTCCAGCGTCTCCTTGAGCCTCTCGAGACCTTCGCCGGTCCGCGCGGATACGGGGACGACGGGCGCGTCCTCGAGAGCTGTGCCTGTCACCAGCTCACCGACGTCGGCTGTGACCAGCCCCAGCCACTCGCCGTCGACCAGGTCCATCTTGGTGAGCGCGACAACACCGCGGTTCACGCGCAGGAGGTCGAGGATGGCGAGGTGCTCGCGGGTCTGCGGCATCACGCCCTCGTCGGCCGCGACCACGAGCAGGGCGAGATCGATCCCGCCGACCCCCATCAGCATGTTCTTGATGAACCGCTCGTGGCCGGGCACATCGACGATGCTGACCTCGAGCCCCCGCGGCAGTGTGAGCCACGCGAACCCGAGCTCGATCGTCATCCCGCGCTCCTTCTCCTCGCGGAGGCGGTCCGGGTCGATACCCGTGAGCGCGTGGACGAGCGTCGACTTCCCGTGGTCGACATGGCCGGCGGTGCCGACTACGAACATCTGGCGCGGGAGTCAGGCAGGCTGCATGGTGAGCACGAACCGCTCGAAGACTTCGTTGCCGAGGAGCCGCCCGCGCCGTGTGAGGCGGATGCCGTCCAAGTCTGAGACGAGGAGGCCGAGCCTGGTCAGGTCGGCGATTTCGGGGCGATACGCGGCGTCGAGCGTCGTGCCGAACCTGGAGGCGAACGCCCGGGCATCGATCCCGGTGTCGAGCCTCAGCCCCATCATCATCGACTCCGCCATCTCGAGCTGCGGGGACACTTCCTCGACCGACTCGAAGAGGCCCACGCCGCGCATGGTTGCGACGGCTTCCGGCCACGAGGCCCGCGCGTGGCTCTGGCGGCCGAGCGCGCCCGCCCGGCGGACGTAGTCGCGGGGTGGCTTCACGACCGCGAAACGAAGACCTGCCAGGTGGGAGTGGGCGCCGGGACCGACTCCCAGGTACGCATCGTTGCGCCAGTAGGCGAGGTTGTGGCGGCTCTCGCGGCCGGGGCGCGCCCAGTTCGAGATCTCGTAGTGGCGGAAGCCGAGAGCCCCCATGGATTCCATGGCGTGCTCGTACATGTCGGCCGCCAGGTCGGCGTCCGGCTCCGGGAGCCGCCCCTCCTTGACGTCGGCGGCGAACGGCGTTCCGGGCTCCACCGCCAGCGCGTACATCGACACGTGGTCGGCCTCCAGGCCGGCGGCCAGGTCGACGGTCGCCTCCCACTGGGCCGTCGTCTGCCCCGGGAGGCCGTACATCAGGTCGATGCTTACGTTCGTGAAGCCGGCCTCCCTGGCGCTGCGGTACGACCGGAAGGCCTGCTTCGAGTCGTGCCGCCGGCCCAGCACTGCCAGCAGCCGGTCGTCCAGGCTCTGGACGCCTATGCTCAGGCGGTTCACGCCGGCGGCCCTGATCGCCGACAGCCGCTCCGGCGTGCAGTCGTCCGGGTTGGCCTCCGCCGTGACCTCGGCGCCCGTTACGACCGCGAACGAGTCACGGACGGCGCCCGCGATGCTCGACAGCGCGCCGGCGGGCAGGTAGGACGGGGTGCCGCCGCCGTAGAAGACGGTCGCAACCCGCGGGCGACCGAGCAGCGCCCCCCAGGCCCGCAACTCGCTCGACAGGGCAGCTACGTACTCCGGGACGAGCGACTCGATACGAGCGTAGGTGTTGAAGTCGCAGTACGGGCACTTCGTGGCGCAGAACGGCACGTGAACATACAGGCTGATCGGGCCGTCCAGGCCGGGCCGGGGCGCCGGTGCGGACAGCGTCAATGGCCGGGGGTCCACAGCTTGCTGGCGGAGGGCGGCGGGGCGCCTCCTGGCGTTTCCGCGTGGACCCCTTCTTCGCCCTCCGCGGGAGCATCTGGCCCGACCGCCGCGCCCGGAGCCGCCCCGAGGCCAGTCGAGGCGGTCTCGCGGAGCCAGCGCATCAGCTCGTCGAGCTGAGGCGGGACGACGTTGTAGACGTGGATCGTGGCCGACAGCTGCAGTCCGCGAGTCGATGCCGCTATCAGCAGGCCGGCCTCGGACTGTCCCAGGCACTCCTCGATCGTCTTCTTCATGTGCGCCAGGCGCGCTTCGGTGGCGACTCGGTACGCCTCGCTGACCGTCTCGGCTACCTTGCGGCTCATGAAGCCCAGCTGCACGCAGCGGCTCCAGTCGACCGCCTCCGCGAACACCTCATCGTCCTCGAGCGCCTCGAACTCGGCGCCCGCTTCGACCCTCGACTTGATCAGCGACAGGGCCGGCTCGTTTACCTCGCGGACGGCATCCAGTCCGGCGTCGGCGGCATCGGCGATGCCCTCGTGGAAGACGTGCTTGACGACGCCCGCCCGCGATTCCAGCCGACCTACGTTGTCGTCGATGGCCTTCCAGTAGGCTGCCAGGCGGTCGGTGAACCCCTTCGGCGCCCCCGGGATCGGGTAGACGAGCGCGGCCACGTACAGCTTCTTCTCGCCGAGTATGACTCCGGCTTCCGGCCTCTGAATGCGCCCGAGCGGCTGTCCCGCCATGGATTGGTGGCCCCCCGAATGCTCCTGCCCTCGACCATGAGGATATCGCGGAAGCTGTGACCCCGTTCGGGAGGCGGTCGAGCGGAAGCTGGGCGCAGGCGGCGCCCGGGTCAGGCGGTCAGAACGCCTGGCACGCGGAACGTGAAGCGGCTTCCGGTCCCGTGCTCGCTCGTTACGGTGACCTCGCCGCCGTGCAGCTCGATGATCGACTTCACGATCGCCAGGCCCAGCCCCGTTCCCGGCACCTTGCGCGTGTCCGGGTCGTCGGACCGGAAGAAAGGCGTGAAGATCCGGGACATGTCCTCGCTCCGGATCCCGATCCCCTGGTCCTGTACCTCGACCGAGATCACGCCGTCGCCCGTGCGCACCTTCAGGGTCACCGACCGCCCGACAGGGGAGTACTTCGAAGCGTTGCTGAGCAGGTTTGCGAGGACCTGCCCCAGCCGCTCCCGATCGGCCTCGAGCATGGAGTCGGCGACCTCGATGTCGGTGACCAGCGTCTGGTCCTTCTGCGAGAAGATCGGCATGAAGCTGCGGACGGCCTCGGTGAGGAACTCGTCGACCCGGAACAGCCGTTTGGTCAGCTCGAACCTCCCGGCGTCGAACCGGGACAGGTCGAGCAGGTCGTTGATCAGCGTTTCGAGCGTCCGGCAGTTGCGCTGGATCGCCGAGAGGTGGTCCTGCTGGCGCTGCGTCAGGTTTCCGGGCTGGTTCCGGGCCAGGATGTCGGCGAATGCAAGGATGCTCGACAGAGGAGTCTTCAGCTCGTGCGAGACCGCCGAAAGGAACTGGCCCCGGGCCTCGTGGACGCGCTGGAGCTCACGGTTGCGTGCGTCGAGCCGGGCGGCGAGCTGCTCCTCCTCGGCGAGCTTGCGGGCCGACTCCTCGGCGGCCTTTCGCTCGGTGATGTTCTCGACCATCGCGATCATGTAGCGGGGGACCTCGCCGGACCCCCGGACGAGCGTGACGACGATGCCGGCCCACAGTTGCGAGCCGTCCCTGCAGCTGAACCGCTTTTCCAGCCGGTACTCCTGGCGGCGCCCGGTTATCAGCTCCAGGAACGGGTCCTCTCCGTTCGTCCCGCCGCCGCCGGGCTGGGTGGTCGATATCAGGTCGGCGAACGGTGTCAGCCGCAGGTCGCCAGCCGACAGCCCCAGCATCCGCTGCAGGGCGAGGTTGCTCTCGATGACCCTGCCTTCCTTGTCGGCGAGCGCGACCCCCGTCCCCGCTCCCTCGAAGATCGTGCGGAACCGGCGCTCGCCCTCGGTGAGCACCTTGCCGAGCTCGGCCCGGACCGTGTCGTCCCGGAACGTGATGACCGCCCCGGTGATCGCTGCGTCCTCCCGTACCGGAGCGCAGACGTAATCGACGGGGAACGACGTCCGGTCCCGGCGCCAGTACACCTCCTCGGCCACCCTCGAGCTGTGACCAACCGTAAGCGCCTGGAAGACCGGGGAGTCGTCGGGAGGGTACGGCGTGCCGTCGGGCCGGGAGTGGTGGACCGTGTCGTGGAACGGCAGACCTGCCAGGTCGCCTTCGCGATAGCCGAGCAGGCGGTAGGCCGAACGGTTGGCGAACGCGATGGCGCCCGAGTGGTCGAGCAGGACGATGGCGTCTCCAGCCGCCTGCAGGACCGTCTCGTGAAGTGAGGCGCTCGTCGTGATGATGTCCGCCCCCCGCACAGACATTCGGCGACGCTGGCGCGCCACCAGCCAGAGCATATCGGGGGAAGCGGGACGGTTTATGGGGGAAAACCCCCAATGCGCGTGGCGCACACGCGCGTCACACCGAGAACAGGAAGTTGATCACGTCCCCGTCGCGGACGGGATAGTCCTTACCCTCAGACCGCAGTACTCCGGCCTTGCGGGTTTCGGCGAGATCGCCAGACCGGACAAGGTCGTCGTACGCCACGACCTCCGCCCGGATGAACCCTCGCTCGATGTCGGAGTGCACGCGGCCAGCCGCCTTCTGGGCGGGTGTCCCGGCGGTCACCGTCCAGGCACGCACCTCGTCCTCGCCGACCGTCAGGAACGAAATGAGTCCGGCCGATTGGTAACACATGCGGATGATCCGCTGCAGGCCCGGCTCACCGGCCCCGAGCGAGGCGCGGAAGTCGGCTTCCTCGGCTTCCGACATCTGGCCGAGCTCCATCTCGAGCTGACCGGCGATCACCGCCGACCCAGTCAGAGGGCCCGTCACCCGCTTCGCCAGCTCCGCCTCCAACTCAGCAGCGCGCGGGAGATCTGCTTCGCCGACGTTCAACGCCACGAGGAACGGCAGGCCGCTGACGAGAAACGTGTCGCGAAGCGCCCTGCGTTCGGTCTCCGATAGCGAGCGGCCCCGCATGGGCGTCCCCGATTCCAGGCTCGCCTGGACCGCCTTCAGGGTCTCGATGTCCCGCAACGACGCGTCGCGATCGGCGGCCTTCGCGCCCCGCAGCCCCTCGGTGAAGCGCTGGATCCGACGGTCGATTAGCGCGATGTCGGCGAAAAGCAGGTCGAAGGCCACCGACTCCAGGTCACGCCATGGATCGACCGAGCTCTTCGGGTGGGGCACCGCCGGGTTTGCGAACGCGCGGACCACATGCATGAGGGCGTCGACCTTCTGCAGCGTGGTCACCGCCTCTCCCGAGAACAGGGGGGCGGCCTCCTGGCCGGGCGGAGGCCCCGGCATGTCGACGTAGGTGATCTCGGCCGGGACGACCCGCTCGGGGTGAAACATCCCGGCGAGCGGCGCCAAGCGTGAGTCGGGCACCTTCGCGACCCCGATGTTGGTCCCCGCCTTCGCTCCGTAGTCGCCTACGGACGCCCGCCCGCGGGTGGCGGCGTTGAAGATGGTGGTCTTGCCGCAGCGGGGCAGACCGATTATTGCGACTCGCAAATGGCTGGCACTGTTACGATTGCGCGGCTTTGGCGATACGTGTGATCTATGGCAACGACGAGTATAGCGTCGCCAACCGCGTGCGAGCCCTGCGCAAGGAAGCGGCGGGCGAGGGCCTGGAAGAGGCCAACACCTCCGTATTCGATGGCGATCGCAACAACCTCGGCGAGTTACTGGCCGCCGCGCACGCGATGCCCTTCCTGGCCGAGCGGCGAGTCGTCGTCGCGAAGGGCCTGCTGGGCCGGATAGAAAACCCGCCGGGCAGCCGGCGCGGCGGCGCGGGGGGAGCGACCGGGGGCGGCACAGGCGGGCCGGGCGGCACTGGCGGGACATCCGCCGCGAGGGTCGACGTCGCAAAGCTAACGGCGGGGCTCCAGGACCTGCCGCCGACCACCGAGCTGATATTCAGCGACGGGCCGCTGAAGCGGAACGGGGCGGGGCTTCGGGTGGTCGGACCGGGCGCGCGGCTCGAGGAGCACACCCGCAAGCAGGGAGCCGACCTGATCGCCTGGATCTCGGGGCGGTTCGCCGACCTCGGGTCACGTGCGTCTCCCGCCGCGGTTGGGCTTTTGGCCGAACTGGTCGGGAGCGACGCCCGTGCGCTGGACCAGGAGATCGCCAAGCTCGCGACCTACGCCGGCCAGGAGCCGGTCCAGCGTGAGCACGTAGTCCTCCTCGTGGCGCCAGCCAGGGAAGCCAACGTGTTCGCCGCGGTCGACGCAATCGTCGAGCGCCGCCTGGCGGTCGCCACCCGCCTGCTGTATCAGCTGCTCGCGGCCGGGCAGAGCGTGCAGTCGGTGATGGCGATCATCGCCGCCCAGGTAAGGCGTGTGCTGATCGCCCAGGAGCTCCTGGTGGCGGGGGCGGGGCGCGAGGGAGGCGCCGGCGAGGCGATAGCGGCGAAGGTTGGCGCCAGGCCCGGTTTTCAGATGACCAAGACGATGGAGCAGGCCAGGCGGTTCCGCCGCGAGTACCTGGTCGAGATGATGCGTCAACTACTCGAGACCGACCTCGCCATCAAGCGGGGCGACATCGAAGAACAGCTAGCGCTGGAGCTGCTGACGGCCCGCCTGGCCAACACGCGCTGAGGCTTCCGGGTCCGGAGAAGCCGGTATCCGGAAACCCCCTGCGGCAAGGGCTTCGATCAGTTCCTCACACGAACGCACCGGCGAGTCGAACAACGTCGCCACGCGACCTGCCTCGCCTGCCCGGTGCGCGTCGCTCCCCGCCACGCCCGGCAGTCCGGCCGCCCGGGCGAGGTCGGCCGAGAACCGGTTCTGGACCTCCGTCGCCCGCCCGTTGACGACCTCCACGGCGACCGCGGCGCGGAGCAGAGGGTTTCCCAGAGCGCGATCGATCGCGACGTCGTAGTCCGGGGTGTTGGGCTCGACCCCGTCGGCGAGAACCCGGCGGTACGGGTGGGCGAGGACCATCACCCCACCGGACGCCGAGGTTTCAGCGGCGAGCAGACTGGAGTGATGGAATCCGAACCGGTAGTCGCCGGGCCCGAACACGAGGACGTGGCCGTCGTCGGTGTTGATCTCGGCGCCTCTGATCACGGCGCAGCCGGGCACGGAGAGGTCTTCACCGGGCCAGAATGCGTCGTGATCGGTCAGGCAGAGCGCCCGAACGCCGTTTCGCCGGGCGTCGGAGACCAGGGTCTCGAGGGTGAGGGTGCTGTCAGCCGACCTGACGGAGGTGTGACAGTGGAGGTCTACGGGCCACGTGCCGTCGCCGACCAATCGCGGGGCTCCCGTCGTTCGTACTGGCTATTCGGGCGTTCCGGCCCCACGTTAGCATTCCGGAATCGGGCAGGGGACAATTGACCCCATGAGGTCTGCTCTTCTGGCGCTGGCGACCTGCGCGGCACTGACCGGTTGCATACCCGGGCTGCGTTCACCGACCCCGACGCCCGAGCCGACGTCCACTCCGCAGCCAACCGCTACCCCGGCGCCCGTCCCGGCGGCGGCGCCCGCACCGGCCCCGACTCCCACGCCGACCCCGAACGTGACCGATAGCGTCGGCCACTACGCCTCCGCGTACGCGCTGCTCAGCCGGGGGAGGTGGATCGACGCCGAGCGCAGGTTCACGGTCGTCATCGGACTGGAACCCAACTTCGCCCGCGCCTGGGAAGGGCGCGGTCAGGCCAGGCTGAACAAGGGTGATCTCGAGGGCGCGCTGACCGATTTCGACCGCGCCATCGAGCTCAAGCCCGATCTCGCCAAGGCGTACGCGAACCGGGCGCTTACCCGGTACGCCCTCGACAACGAAAGGGGCGCCGAGGCCGACGCCGCGAAAGCGATCGAGCTCGACCCGGCGGACCCGCGGGCCTACATCGTGCTGGGTCGCATGGCGTTCGACCGCGGGCTCGTGTCGACGGCTGCCGACTACTTCGACCAGGCCGTCGAGGCGGCGCCGGACCGGGGCGACGTCTACTGGTGGCGGGGGAAGTTCCTGACGGCCGTCGGCGAGTATGGCGCGGCGCTCGAGGACCTGACCGTTGCGATCGAGCTCGCACCCTCGCTCTCGGCCGCCTACCTGGACCGGGCGGTGACTATACTTCGCGGCGGCGTCGACCCGCGGCTGGCCCGACCCGACCTGGAGGAGGCGGTCGCCAGAGCCGACGTCGAACCAAAGGAGCCGGAGGTCATGGAGGAGGCGCAGCGACTCCTCGACGACATCGACGCCTGGGTCGCGAGATACGGAGAGCTGCTGCCGCCACTGCCGACCACGGACGGCGACCAACTTGTCCCCTCAAGCCCGACGCCCCAGCCGAGTCCGGTCGCGATCCCGGGGACCATCGCCGTCCCCTGACCGCGTTCGCCCGCGCCCCGGCCCCCTCGACCGGCTGCGCGTGCTCGACCTGACCGACATCCACGCCGGCACGCTCACGACGATGTTCCTCGGCGACTACGGCGCCGATGTCGTCCACGTCGAGGGCCGGGCGAGATCCGGCTCACCGAGGCCGGCGCCCCATCTGGTCTGGGACCGGAACAAGCGGCTGCTGGCCGCCGGCGAAGGCGCGGTGGCCAGGCTGGCGGCGACCGCGGACGTGGTCGTCGAGTCGCCTCGGCCGGGATCGGCGCCCCGCGCGGCGCGGTTCGACACGGTCCTGATCCAGAATCCGGGAGTGGTCTGGTGCTCGATCACCCCTTACGGCCCCGACGGGCCGCTCGCTCGGAACGACGGCTGCGAGGCGCTCGTCGCCGCCAGGTCGGGCATCATGACCGAGCAGCGCGGGCCGAATGGCGAGCCCGTCTTCAACGCGCTGCCGCTGGCGAGCATTGGTACCGCGTTGCTGGCGATCAACGGGATCCTGGCCGCCCTTCACCACCGCAGCGTTACCGGCCGCGGGCAGCGTGTCGAGACCAGCGTCTATCAGGGCTCGCTCGCCGCACGGTCGCCGATGCTGGTGCGAGGCGAGGGTGTACAGACCTGGGACAGCGCCGGGCAGGACCCGCAGGGAGCACTTCCGAACTACCGCCTTTACCGGTGCGGCGACGGGCGATGGCTGCACCTTGGCGCCCTCATCCCGGTCTTCTGGAACAAGCTGGTAATCGCCCTCGACCTCTACGAATTCGCGACCGATCCGCGGTTCGAGACCGCGCCGCTCTACTGGCCGACCGAGGAGGTCCGCGCCGAGGCGAAGCGGATACTGGCGGCGAAGTTCGCCACGGCGCCGTGCGACCACTGGCTAAGGGTCCTTCGCGACGGCGACGTGCCGGCATCCCCGGCCACGCCCACCCACGAGCTGTTCGACCACCCGCAGGTAATCGCCAACGCGCTGGCGACCGCGCTCGACGACCCGCGCGTGGGCCGGCTCGAACAGGGGATGCCGCCGGTGTCGCTGTGGTCGACGCCAGGGTCAGTTCGGCGACCGGCCCCGGTCGGCGGGGCGTCGTCCGCGTCATGGGAATCCCGGGGTCGCTTTCACCCCGCCAGTCCGGTCCGCCAGCCGGGCGAGCCCCCGCTGGCGACCGGACCCCGACTGCTTCGGCTGCTTCGCACACCGGGTCCGTCGCCCGGTCCGCTCGCGGGGGTCCGCGTGCTTGACCTCAGTTCGTACCTTGCTGGGCCGCTCGGCCCGGCGTACCTGGCCGACCTCGGCGCCGATGTGATCAAGGTCGAGCCGCCTGCCGGCGAGGGCTGCCGCATGATCATGATGCTGTTCCTCGGCGGCAACGCCGGCAAGCGGGGTTTCGCTCTCGACCTCAAGCGCCCCGGGTCACGCGAGGTGCTGCGCCGCCTGATTCGGAGCTCCGACGTCGTGGTGCATAACAACCGCGTGGGGGTGGCGGAGCGCCTGGGCCTCGACTACGAGTCGGTGCGCAAGGTCCGCCCGGATGTCGTGTACCTGCAGAGCACGGCCTACGGGAGCAAGGGCCCGGATGCCTCGCTGCCCGGTTTCGATCCTCTCTTCCAGACGCTTACCGGCATCGGCATCGCCCAGGCCGGCCCGGACCGCCCGCCGGTGTTCCCAAAGACCCCGATCTGCGACATTGCGACCGCCATGCTGGGCGCCGCGGCGACGTTGCTGGGGCTCGCGCACCGGGACCGCACCGGCGAAGGGCAACTCATCGAGACTTCGCTCCTGGCCACTGGCCTCTGGCTCAGGTCGGACGCGTTCGTACGACACGAGGGGTCGACGCCCCGGCCGGTCACGAACGAGGACAACTCCGGTACGAGCGCGGCACATCGCTGGTACCGGGCGAGCGACGGCTACCTGTTTGTTGGCTGTGGCGCGGAACCAACCTCAGTCGCGCGGCTGTGCGAGGTGGTGGGAGTGGCGCCTGGCCGCGGCCGCGCCGGGGCGGCGCGTGAAACGGACAGCGAGGTCGCCGCACGACTGGCCGAAGCCATCAACAAGCGTCCGGTCGCCGAATGGCTGGCGACCCTGGCAGAGGCGGGAGTCCCCGCCGAGCGTGTTGCGGAGGGCAACGACGAGGGGGTCTACCACAACCCGCAGGCACTGCACCTGAGCGCGCTCGCGCACGACCCCTACCCGGGGTACCGGTCAATCGTTCAGCCCGGGATACTCATCGGGTTCTCCGATACTCCAACGCGGCGTCGGGCCGGGTCGCCCGTGATCGGGCAACACACCCGCGAGGTCATGGCCGAGCTTGGATACTCGGCCCTCGAGATCGACCGGCTGGCGGCCGACGGCGTGATCGCGTTTCATCACGCGTAGCTTTTACGGCCCCCCGAAGGATCAGCCGAATGCGAGGACCCTGGCGGGGTTCTCGATCAGCATGCGATCGGTCTGAGCTCGTGAGAGTCCGCGGGCGTGCATCCACGGGACCACCCTCGCCGGGATGTGATCGAAGCCGTGGCCCCCGTACTCCCGCATGCGATGCCGGGAGCAGATGTCGTGTGCGAGGACGATACGGTCCAGATGGCCGTTGGAGACCAGCCGCTCGATCTGTTCGAGCCGCTGCGCGTCGTTCGGCATGTACGTCCGGGGCGCGAACGGGTAGTACGACGAGTCGTGCCCGAACAGGTCGTACTCCAGGTAGACCCCGGTTGCCGCGAGCTCATCGAGGATGCGCGGCGTGAATACCGTACGTTCGATGTGCCCCATGATCGTGCGCGAGGGGTCGCCACCGTGGCGGACGATGAAGTCGAAGATCTCCATGGGCGCCTGTTCGCCCCGTCCGGGATGGATGAGGAGCGGAGCGCCGGTGGCCCTCTGAGCTTTGACGGCGGCCTGCACCGACTTGCGCTCGGCGTCCGTCCACGGCCACGAGCACCCGATCTCGCCGATCAGGCCAGCCCTGATTCCTGTGCCACCGACACCCCTCGTGATATCACCGACGATCTCCGAAGCGATGTCGTCGACATCGCGCGCCCCGAATCCGGGCGGGTGGGACGGGCCGACGTAGTATCCGGAGCCCATCACGATCTTGAGCCCGGTCGCAAGGCTGATGTTCTTCAGCGCAGCCGGGTTGCGTTTCAGGCCGACGCTCGTCGCGTCGACGATCGTCCCACCTCCCGCCCTGGCGTAGTGGCCAACTTCGCGGACTGCCAGTTGCTCGTCCTCGTACCGGAGGTTCTCAAGGCTGCTCGCCCAGTTGTAGCGGACCCAGCCGAGGTTCTGGAGCGTGATCGGCGCCTGTGCGAGCGCCTCTTCCCGCGGGTCCTTCGGTTTCAGATAGACGACGCGGAAGTCGATGAGCAAATGCTCGTGGGTGAGGGTGACCCCCAGCGTCGCGGGGTCGACCGGGCCGAGCACGGTCAGAGCCTTGCCGGCCAGGCCGCTCGCCGGGCTCTGGCGTGTGGTCATGTGGGGCGGCTCCCGGAAGTAGTACCGTTGTCGCCGGGCTCGGGTGCGGGCGAGACCCGTGAGGACTGCGGGAGTTTATACCGTGTCGGATTCGGTCGGGGTCGGGCTCATCGGCTGCGGAACGATTGGCGCAGGACTCGCGGCCGCGGTCGAACGGGGCGAGGCCGGGCCGGCCAGGATCGCCCGTGTCTTCGATGTCGATCCCGGGCGCGCCGGCAAGGTCGCTGTCGGCCTGAGCAGCCGGCCGACTCCGTCGACAAAGCTCGACGAGCTGGTGAGCGATCCCGGTGTGGCGATCGTCGTCGAGGCGGCTTCGCAGGCCGCGGCTGCAAGCTGCGCTCGGACGGTGCTGCAGGCCGGCCGCTCTCTGCTCTTGATGAGCTCCGGGGCGTTGATCGACTCGGCGCTGTTCAAGGACCTGTCGGACCTTGCCGCCGATCGTGGCGTGACGCTTGCGGTCCCTTCGGGCGCAGTCGGCGGCCTCGACGCCATCCGTGCCGTAAAGGGCGAGCTGCGGGAGTTGACGCTGACGTCGACCAAGCGCCCCGCCGCCCTCGCCGGCGCACCCGGCTTCGCCGCATGGGAGTCGAAGGCGATCGACCGCCCCACGGTCGTCTACGACGGTCCGGCCCGTCAGGCCGTGAGGCTGTTCCCTGCGAACGTGAACGTCGCCGCCGCGGTCAGCCTTGCTGGGCTGGGGCCGGACCGGACGACCGCCCGGGTCGTCGCCGATCCTCAGGCGCCAGGTAACGTGCACGAGGTAGTGGCGAGTGGAGCCTTCGGGCAGTTCACCCTGCGCTTCGTAAACCAGCCCAGCGCGGAGAACCCGCGGACCAGCCGCCTGGCGGTGCTGTCCGCCCTCGAGGCGCTGCGCGGGATGTGCTCGCGGGGGCCCCGGATCGGAAGCTAGCTCGGCTTCCCGTTGAAGCGCCCGGCATGGCCGCCAACGCCGGGGATGACACCCTTCAAGCGAACCGCTATGCTACGCAACCGTGCCAAGGGGGCGAGAGGAGCCCCGGCCTCGCGCTGAATGGCGGGCGAACGTGGACCGGCCCTTCCCGCGGAGTCCAGTCCGGCATAGGAGTTCAATTGGCTAAGAACCTGTTCGTGGGCAACCTGTCCTTCAGCGTGACCGATGACGAGCTACGGAGCATCTTCGAAAAGGCCGGCCAGGTGGTGTCGGCCAAGGTGATCATGGACCGCGAGAGCGGTCGCTCGCGCGGCTTCGGGTTCGTTGAGATGGCCGACGAAAACGGAGCCCGTGAGGCGATCTCTCGCCTCAACAACACGATGGCGGCCGGCCGCCAGATCACCGTCAGCGAGGCTCAGCCCCGCCCGCCGCGCCGCGACGGCGGCGGGATGGGCGGCGGCATGGGAGGGGGTCGCCCCGACCGTGGCGACCGCGGCGACCGCCGCTAGAGCTGGAACCGGCGGCCACGCCGCCGGCGAACGACGCAGTCCGCAGTTGGGCGGGCGCGTGCCGTAATGGCATGCGCCCGCCTCGCGTCTGGCGGGTCGCCGACGGCTCCACCAGGGCTCTCGCTCTCGCAAGGAGAGCGTTCGCCTACGACTCCCGCCAGGTACGCTCCGGCCGCCAGCCGAGCACACGCTCGGCGTTCCCGGTGTCGATGGCCGATGCGAAGCCGGGTAGCGGCTTCCGGACCGGCACGCCCGGGTACACCCGGCGGATGGCCTCCTCGGTCGGGACCGTCAGGGTCGTGTCGGCCGCGTTGATGAAGAACGCCCGGTGGCCGTCCCACTCGCGTTCGATCGCCATACGACATGCACGCGCGGCGTCCCAGCGGTCGACCCAGCCCCAGAAGTGCATGGCGGCGCGCCCGGTCGGATCGGAGTTCGAGCTCGCCTGATGGGCCCGCTGGCGGGCGTGGTCCCAGAGCCCGTGGAACCGCATGCTCGCGATCTGCACCTTCCGGCGGCGGCAGAAACCCTTCGCCAGCTCCTCGCCCAGCCACTTGCTCTGGCTGTAGGCGTCTTCGGCCCGTGTCGGGTGGTCCTCGTCGATCGGGAAGTACAGGGGCGGCACGAGCTCCCTGGAGAAGACGGCCCCGATGGCGTTGACCGACGACGCCATGACGATCCTGGGGATGCCATGGATATGGGCCGCATCGAGCACGTTCCAGGCGGCCTGCAGGTTGACGCCGAAGACCCGGTTCTCCGGGTCCTCGAGCGGGTTCGCAATCGCCGCAAGGTGGATCACGGCGTCGGCGCCAGCGAGGGCAGACACGACGTCGCCGAAGTTGGTGACGTCGATGCGCATGGCCGGCACATCCCCGCCTGCGATGGCCGCGCGGTCGGCATTGACGACCCGGTAGCCGTGCTGCAGCAGCTCAGGGATCACGTACTGGCCGAGACGGCCGCTCCCGCCGGTGACGACCACCCTGAGCGCCTTCGTCCGGTGCACCGGCGGCATAGTCGGCGACTCCCGCACCGAGGTGCCGGCCTGCTCGACCCCGAGAGCGTCCAGCACCCGGCGGTAGTTGAACTCCGACTTGTCGATACGCGCCCGCGCCCCGATGGTGGCGGGCTCCAGGTCGGCAAACGACGACACGATGATCACGGCCATGTCGGGATAGGCTTCCAGTATCCGGCGCGTTGCCTCGACGCCGTCCATCACGGGCATCCGGATGTCCATCAGGACGACGTCCGGGCGTTCCCGCGAGGCGATGCTGACCGCCTCCGCGCCGTCGCCCGCGTCCTGCAGGACCGTGAAGCGGGCGTCTCGACCCAGTTCTCGGCGTGCCAGCAACCGGAACGCGTCGTCGTCGTCTGCGATCAGGACGCGGATCGCCCTCATCGCGCGACCACCCCTCGAAGCGTCGCTCTCGACGCGGCCCTGCGGTTCGCGGACCAGCATCCGTTCAGTCTCGCCATCGGTCACGCGGACGGTCATCGGAGTCTCTACGGGGGGCGGTTGGTGCCCCCCGCCACTGGCATGCGGGGGAAGGGACGTGTGCTGCGGACGCCGCATGATACCCCGGCGGCTAGCCTTACACTGGATCGCGGCACCGTTTTGCAGGCCATCCACGCAGCCTGCACAGCACCCTTGGAGTCGAAATGAAGCTGCGTTCGTCGTGCCTCGGATTTCCCCGCATGGGCGCCGACCGCGAGCTGAAGTGGGCGGTCGAGAGCTACTGGTCGTCAAAGACGACCGCGGCCGAGATGCAGGCAGTCGCCGCCCGGCTGCGGCGCAAGCACTGGACGCTGATGAAGGCAGCGGGGGTCGACGTCATCCCGTCGAACGACTTCTCTCTGTACGACCACGCGCTGGACACCGCCGTGATGCTGGGCGCTGTGCCCGACCGGT